>HotLOscill_hetero_coDRAFT_1000006_pt1 | contig 355851 bp, 301 predicted proteins | sample HotLakmetagenome_2_FD_10650 | JGI IMG/M metagenome (IMG submission 10650)
AGAAAGATGATTGTGGTGCTCAATACCATGATCAAAAACCAGGAATCATGGCGAGGTGAAATGGCTTAATTTATCGAATTGACACCACAGTCACTTGTTAACAAGATAAAAGATAGGTTCACCCTTGTGACTCTTCGTCACTGCTAGAGTGCCTGAAAATTCGGAAGTATGCTAAAAGGCAGAAGCCTAAAATCACGCCAATCCAAACAGGTCCCTTTGTACACGCATTGATTTCAGTGACTCCCGTTCTTGAACCTAAAACAATCCCATTACATTTGAAAACCGAACTCACTTCAAAAACATAAGCTGGCCCAAACGCAAGAGCCAACATTGTCGGAGTGAATGACAAGATAAAAATAATGAGTGGGAATATGAACATTGCAATGACAAATAGAAAAAACGGCATTTTGTCCATACATTTATCCATGAGGGAACTCCCCACAGTCCCGGATCTATCGTCTATAAGCACCCCAAGCATGAAGAAAAAAAAGTAAAAACCAAGATAGAGGGCACTACCGACAACCAATCCATGAAAAACAAGAATCAAACCTTCCATGATCTGAACACCTTCCCTATTGTTAACAGCGTATTATACGAACGCATTCGCATATCACCCGTTCGTATAACTCCGCTTTCAGCCGCCCTTCTGGTTCCGGAAAATTTCCTAAAAAACAACCGTTAGCCAGAAACTAACACGGCCACCACCGGAGTTATAAGTCCTCCTCAGTAAATTTTTCATTCCTTTGGGAAGGCGTATAACTCCACGACACTCTCACTCAGCTTCAACACTATCAGAGACTTACAAAGGTTTCCCGCCTTTTCCCTGGAGTTTTGCGAACGCGTTCGTATAACTCCAGGGATAAGACCGTTCCGGGGCGTAGCCGCGGGGAGGAGCCGGGCTCGTTGAATAATGGGTAGGATTACACGATCTTTCAGTCAAGGTGCCCGCTCCATGACCAAACCCATACTGATTATCGGTGGTGTCTCCGTAGACACCGTGATCCAGCTTGATGCACTGCCGCAACCTGTGCCGCAGACAATCTGGCCCAACGAAAGTTATAGAACCCTGGGCAGTACCGGCGCAGGCAAGGCACTGAACCTGTCGGCTTTGGGGCGCCCCGTTATACTGCACTCCCTCCTGGGGCGAGATCAGGAGGGAGGCTTTGCCAGCCGTGCGCTGGGCCTCCCGGGAATCCATTTATTAATTGAAACAACCGATACGCCAACTGAACAGCATGTGAACCTGATGGACCCTCGCGGAGGGCGGATTTCCCTGTTCATCCAGCCGCCTGCGGAACCGGCAACGGTTGACTGGGTTCCGGTGGAGGCTGCCATGCGGGACTGTGAGCTGGCGGTGGTTAACATTCTCGGCTACGCAAAACCGGCGCTGGCCCTGGCAAGAAAAGCGGCCAAACCGGTGTGGACGGACCTGCATGATTACGATGGCCGCAATCCCCATCATCAACCGTTTATCGATGCCGCCAACGTAATTTTCCTGTCCAGCGACAACCTGGTGGACTATCGCGGGTTCATGGAAAAGATGATCAATGAGGGCAAGGAGCTGGTGGTGTGTACCCATGGTGCTGATGGCGCCACCCTCCTCGACCGGAACGGTGACTGGCTGGAGCAGCCTGCGTTTCCGGTCAATGAGGTGCGGGACACCAATGGCGCCGGCGATGCCTTTTTCAGTGGTTTTCTGGTTGGCTACCTGAAGGGCCACAACCGTCAAACCTGCCTTCAACTCGGTGCCGCCTGCGGAGCACTCTGCGTTACGTCACGCTCTCTGGCAACGGAAAACCTGAGTCTCCAGAGCCTTTACGACCATTTACGCGCTGGTGGCTGATAGTTTTCCAGAGCGGATATCAGCGCTTCCGGTTGTTGTTCCACAATCACCATGGCCGCGTATTCTGGCTTGAGGAAGCCAGCACCGGACATCTTGCGGATGAAGGCCAGCAGCTCGTCGTAGTAGCCGTCGACGTTATAGAACGCGCAGGGCTTGTTGTGATAGCCGAGCTGGCCCCAGGTCCAGGCTTCAAAAATCTCATCCATGGTGCCGGGGCCGCCGGGCAGGGCCACGAAAGCATCGGCCATGTCCGCCATCAGGGCCTTGCGCTCGTGCATGGAGGCCACCACGTCCAGCCTGGTGAGGCCCTGGTGGGCCAGTTCCCGGTCACGCAGGGATTCGGGGATAACGCCGTACACCTCCCGGCCACCGGCCAGCACCGCATCGGCAACCACGCCCATCAGCCCCACCTTACCGCCACCGAACACCAGGTCCATGCCCTGGCTGGCCATGTAGTTGCCAAACTCTTCGGCGGCTTCGGCAAAACGTTGGTCATTGCCCCGGCTGGAGCCACAAAAGACAGCGATTTTCATGACGGTTTCCTGCAACTGGATTCGTTGTTTGGTGTGTTGGGCAATATACTGTCAGCAGCCTCAGAATACCTGGTTCACCGACATCAACACGGGCTACCTTCCCATGAAAACCGTTTTTTCACCGTTGCACAACCGCCGCACGGCCACAACCGAGCTGGATGGCGGCATCCTGATCGCGCCCCATGAGAAGCCGTCACGCGCCGAGACCATACTCAGCCGGGTAAAAAAGGAACCGTTGGGAGAGGTGTTACCACCGCAAGAGTTTGGCCTGGGGCCGGTGCTCCGGGTACATACCCGGGATTACGTGGACTTCCTCAGGACAAGCTGGGCAGACTGGACGGCCGAGGGCAAGCCCGGTGAAGCCATTCCCGCCGTGTGGCCTGGCCGCGGCATGCGGCACCGGGTACCGAAAGACATTGATGGCCGCCTGGGTTACTACAGTTTTGCCGCGGAAACCTCCATTACCGAGGGCACCTGGGATGCCGCCTGTGCCTCTGCCAATGTCGCGCTGACCGCCCAGGCGCTGGTGGCCAATGGTGAATCCGCCGCTTTCGCCCTGTGCCGCCCGCCCGGCCATCATGCCCACGCCGATCTGTTCGGTGGCTACTGCTTTTTCAATAACGCTGCCCTGTCCGCCCAGGCGTTCCGGGATCAGGGCGCCACGCGGGTGGCGGTGCTGGATGTGGATTTTCACCACGGCAATGGCACCCAGAGCATTTTCTACCAGCGAAACGACGTGATGACCATCAGCCTTCACGGCGACCCGGATCTGGTGTTTCCCCATTTCCTGGGGTTTGAAGACGAGACCGGGGAAGGCAACGGCGAGGGCTTCAACCTGAACATTGTCTATCCGCCCGGCACGCCTTTTTCCGTCTGGCGCGAAGGCCTGGAAACCGCCTGTCGCAAAATAGAAGATTTTCAACCAGATGCCCTGGTCGTTGCCCTGGGCGTGGACACCTTCGAGGACGACCCGATTTCCTTCTTCAAACTGACGTCGGCAGACTACCTGCTGATGGGCAACCGGCTGGGCAAACTGAACCTGCCCACCCTGTTTACCATGGAAGGCGGTTATGACGTGGATGCCATTGGTGTGAACGTGGTGAATGTGCTGAAAGGCTTTGAAGGCGCCCGGCTATAAACCGGGTTCCTTCAGTTTTTCAAAGGCTTCCGGGTAACGCCGCTTCATCCGGGTAAGCCGGACAATGGTGATGAAATTGGTGACCACCACCATGCCCTCCGCCAGGGTACCGCCCACCGAGCCGATGACGATGTTGTTCAGCATCCAGGCAATGGCAGCAGCCATCAGCATCAGCCGCATGGGAATGTCCCGCAGCATGAACATGCCCACAGTCCCGAAGATGGCGGCGGCGATGGCGAAGAAATCCACCGGGCTGCGCCAGGTCAGTGCTGCTGCCACCAGGTTCACCACCAGCACTGCCAGCATCACCTTCCAACTGCCAAGGTAACGACGGGCCAGCATGATGCGGCCAATCACCAGCAGGCTCAGAATGGCCGCTGTCCAGCTGCCAAACAGCGCAAACTGCGCTGCAAAGGCCACATTGGCGGATATCAGCAGTACCATCAGGCGGTCATCCCGCTTGCTGGCAAAGCCCACGATGCAGAAACCCAGCGCAATCAGGCTGACAACCTGCCCCGCCATGTCGGTATAACTCATCCCCTCAAGCATGACGAATAGAGCCGGATGAGAGTGATGGCTTACAGGAGGGCCGGATCACCTTGTGCGATAATCCGGGTCCGTCCAGCACAGCGGCAGGGATTCCCCGGAGGGGAAGTTCAGGCCGGCCTTCTCGAACAACTCCGGGTCCTGGGCTTCTTCACCGAAGTGCAGGCTACCCTGCACTGTCGATTCGTTGGGATCAAACAGCGCCCTGGTGTCCAGCACTTCGATCATATGACCGGTCGCTTTTTCGGCGAGAAACATAAATCCCTCCCGGATTCCCCTGATGGTGTATGGAACTAGCTCGCTAACTCTATCTTCCTGAAGTCGAGTGTATTCTCTTTGGGTGAGGCTTCAATCCCCATGACCTCTGCACGGCGTTTCATGACAATGTAGACGAAACAGGAGAAGTACATCGCAATAACCAGTGCACCGACCCACTGGATACGCAGGAAATCCAGCTGGAACAGCAGGGTCAGGCCGGACATGGCGATCAGGTTACCGAGATAATACCTGCCCTGGCCCAGCCGCCTGGCAGTGAGGTTCAGGTTATCGGTATACAGCCGGATGAGCGAATCCAGCGAGTTGATCACCATCAGGATACCCACCGAGATCATCGCAACGTTGATAAACGCGGCAATGCTCAGGCCCTCGGCGTGATAGTGGTACAGCACCGAGAACCAGGTTCCGATGGCAATGGACGGAAATACCAGCATGGCGATCATCAGCTGCCAGGTGCGCAGGCCGCTGACAAAGCGGGCAGTGAACTGGCCGATCATGATACTCCAGGAGAACCACCAGAACAGGTAGAACTCGTGGTAGTCGTTCAGCGGCAACATGAAGTGGTGGAGGTTGGTGAAATACTCACCAATCAGGCCCGCGGTGCCGAAGAAGTCCCCCACACTGCCGTTGCCGGTCAGGAAGGCGCGGCCCCACATCAAGCCGATCAGGGCAATGAACAGCCAGCTGGAGCCCAGGCTGAGTATGCGAACGTATTTGAGTTTACTGCTGGAATACACCGCTACCGCAATCGCTGCAAAGACGATCAGGTAGAAGGTGGGCACCACCGTTTCACCGTCACCGATCTCCGGCAGGTACCAGGGCAGATTGACCAGCAGCAGGAAGGCGGTAAAGGCGCAGGTTCCGATAATCACCACATTGTTGACCACTTTAACCAGTGGAATATCGAAGAACTTCACCCGCGGTTCGATCACACAGAAATAGAAACAGGTGAGGAAGTAAAATCCCCAGATCAGGAAGGCCCAGAAGCCGAACTCGATGGCCAGCGGGTTGGCAAAGCCGTATTCCGGGCTCTCCGCCAGATCACCATAGCCGCCGAATTCGGTCAGCGGGAACATGATCAGGCCCACATCCAGGCCAGACGTAAACAGGATGGCAATAAACGTGAAGGTGCGCACCGGCGTTACACCGATGACTTTCAGATCCCACCACTTGAACAGGATCAGCGCGATAGCCGCGAATGTAAAAATCAGGCCTGTGGATAACCAGAGTGTCATACACACCTCCGGCGGCAAGGACTCGTTATTATATCGGACAACATGGGTGTTCCTCCTCTACTTTGAAGCACGTGTTCATTCGAATCGGACACAAACCCCCGCGTTGACGGGTCAACACTTAACTATCGCGCGCTCGTGACGGCACGGTTTTGCTGGCCGCAGCGACGATAGGTAAATCCTGATGGTTTGCATATTACCGGCGGCCGTTGCACCGCCGGGGTATGGTCAGGCGATCTTGCGTCTGGCCTCTCCTGGGCGCTGACGATCCCGCCATTGTTCGTCCATTGCCACGGGGGCGTCGGACGGTTTCAGTGGCTCTATGCCACGAATAAGGTCAGCGGCACGCTCCGCCACCATGATGGTGGGGGCATTGAGGTTGCCGTTGGGTATGATCGGGAAGATGGACGAGTCCACTACCCGCAGTCCGGTCAGGCCATGAACCCGGGTATCCGGGCCTACAACCGCCTGCTCATCCACGCCCATCTTGCAGGTACAGGATGGGTGATAGGCGCTCTCTACCGCCTGGCGCACAAAGGCGTCTATTTCCTCGTCGCTCTGTACATCCACTCCTGGCTGAATTTCCGGGCCCCGGTAGGCGTCCATGGCCGGCTGGTTGATGATTTCCCGGGTCAGCCGTACACAATCACGGAAGCCTTCACGATCGTCTTCATGCTGCAGATAGTTGAACAGGATGCGCGGCGGCTGGCGCGGATCGTCTGACTGCACGTAAACCGAACCACGGCTCTTGGGCTTGTTGTGGCCGATGTGCAGCTGGAAGCCGTCTCCGTTGAAGGCTTCCTTGCCGTCGTAGCGCATGGCCGCGGGCAGAAAGTGATACTGGAGGTCCGGCCACTCCACACCCGCCCTGGAACGGATAAAACCGCAGGACTCGAAATGGTTGGTGGCACCCAGGCCATCCTTCCTCAACAGCCAGCGAACACCGATCTTGAGCTTGTTCCACCAGTCGAGCTTGCCGTTGAGGGACACCGGCTGTTTACAGCGGAACTGGAAGTAGAACTCCAGGTGATCCTGCAGGTTGCCACCCACGCCGGGCAGCTCGTGATTCACCGGAATATCCGCCTGCTCCAGTACCTCCCGGTTCCCGATACCGGAGAGCTGCAGCAGGTGGGGCGAGCCTATGGAGCCGGCACAGAGAATCACTTCCTTGGCAGCCTTCACATCTACCAGTTTGCCTGCTTTCTCATAACGCACACCGGTGGCCTGCTTGCCTTCCAGCAATACCTTGTGAACCAGCGCATGGGTAACAACCGTCAGGTTATCCCGCTCCATGGCGGGGCGCAGGTAGGCATTGGCAGTGGACCAGCGGCGGCCATTCCTGACGGTCATGTGCATGGCACCAAACCCTTCCTGGCGGGCGCCGTTGTAATCGTCGGTGGCGAAATAACCGGCATCCACGCCCGCATCCACAAAGGCCTGGTAGAGCGGGTTCTGCATGTTGTTGCCGTTGTTCACACCGAGGGGGCCCTGATCACCGCGGTAGGTGTCGCCACCGAAGGCCCAGGTTTCCGCCTTCTTGAAATAGGGCAGGCAGTGGCGATAATCCCAGCCATCGGCCCCCTGTTGCTGCCATTCATCAAAGTCACGGGCATGGCCGCGCACGTAAACCATGCCGTTGATGGAAGAGGAACCGCCCAGCACCTTGCCCCGGGGGCAATGCATGCGGCGATTATCCAGGTAGGGCTCCGGCTCGGTTTCGAACTGCCAGGCGTATTTCCTGGTGTTCATGGGAATGGACAGGGCCGTGGGCATCTGGATAAAGATGCTCTTGTCGCTGCCGCCGGTTTCCAGCAGCAGCACCCGGTGGCGGCCATCCTCGGTAAGCCGGTTGGCCAGCACACAACCGGCAGACCCGGCCCCGACAATGATGTAATCGTAGATTGCTTCTTTCATACGCAGCTCCCGCCAGCCCGGTTAAAAAGGGCTGTCTATATCCTCCATGCCCACATACACCGCTTTGAGCTGGGTATAGTGGTCGAGTGTCGCACGGCCGTTTTCGCGGCCAATGCCGGAGAGTTTGTAACCACCCACCGGCATTTCCGCCGGCGAAGCACCGTAACTGTTGATCCAGCAAATGCCCGCCTCAATGCGGTGGATCACCCGGTGGGCGCGGCGGATGTCGTTGGTGAACACCCCGGCGGCCAGGCCGGTGTCGGTGTCGTTGGCCCGGTCCACCACTTCCTCTTCATCGGAGAAGGTCAGTACCGACATGACTGGCCCGAAGATTTCCTCGCGGCAGATGGTCATGTCGTCGGTACAGTCGGTGAAAATGGTGGGCTCCACGAAGTAGCCACCAGGGGCAGAGGCCGGCTTTGCGGCCTTGCCACCATGGCTGAGGGTGGCGCCTTCGGCGATGCCCTTCTCGATGTAGTCCAGCACCAGTTGCTGGTGTTTCTGCGAGATGAGTGCGCCGAAATTGGTTTCCGGATCGGTGGGGTCACCCATGCGGATGTTGTTCAGCGTGCGCTCCAGCAACCGGTCCATGAATTCGGAATAGATGGCCTCGTGCACGAATACCCGGGTGCCGTTGGTGCAGACTTCACCCTGGGTGTAGAAGTTGCCCAGCATGGCAGCCGACACGGCGTTTTCGACATCGGCATCGTCAAAGATGATCAGCGGTGATTTACCACCGAGTTCCATGGTGACATCTTTCAGGGTGGAGGCCGCTGCCGTCATCACCTTCTTGCCGGTGCCCACTTCCCCGGTGAACGACACCTTGGCAATGTCCGGGTGATGGGTCAGCCAGGCACCGACATCGCCAGCACCCTGAACCACATTGAACACGCCAGCCGGCACACCGGCTTCGATAAAGATTTCTGCCAGCTTGAGAGCCCCCATGGGGGTCTCCTCGGACGGTTTGAAAATCATGCTGTTACCCGTGGCCAGAGCCGGAGCAGACTTCCAGCAGGCAATCTGCAGCGGGTAGTTCCAGGCGCCGATACCGGCACAAACGCCCAGAGGTTCCCGGCGGGTGTAGTAGAAGTCGTCCCCAAGGTCCTGCTGGTTACCCTCAACCGACGCTGCCAGGCCGGCAAAATATTCCAGGGTATCGGCACCGGTGACCACATCCACTACCTGTGCTTCCTGCCACGGCTTGCCGGTGTCTTTCACTTCCAGCGCCGCCAGCTCATCGTTGCGCTCCCGCAACAGTGCCACGGCCCGTTGCAGGATCCGGCCACGCTGGGCGCCGGTCATGGCAGACCAGACCCTGAAGCCCGCCCGGGCACTGTCGATGGCCGCCTTGCGGATGCTGTCATCGGCAATTTCCATTTCATAGATCACCTTGCCCGTGGCCGGATTGACCACCGGGAAGGTTTCGCCGGATTCATTGGCCAGGGGCTGGCCATTGATGAAGTTCTGATAACGGGGCAATGCTGTCATGGTGTTCAAGCCTGGGCTGGTGAATTCACGGACGTGTTGAGGGTGTTCAATGCAAATCGCTTACACAGTGTTTCCGCTGCGGCGAAGCCTTCCTGGGGGTCGCTACTCAATGCACTGCGCAGCCAGAAGCCATCGATCATTGCTGCCATCTGGCGGGCAGCTTCAGTGGCAGCCTGTTTCGGCAAACGCTGGGCAAAGGAGTACCTCAGGTTGCTGTACAACCTGGCGTTGTTGATTTGCTGCAGGCGTTGCAGTCCTGGCTCGTGCATGGAGCGGGCCCAGAAGCTGAGCCAGGTTTTTGCTGCCAGGTCAGAGCGCTGGAACTCGGAAAAGTTGGCTTCCACGATGCATTCCAGACGCTGCTCGGGTGAACCGTCGGTGCGGGCCATACGCTCCCGCAGCTCCTTGCCCAGCTGGTCCAGCAGGTAGCGCAGCGCGGCCTCGATCAACTGCTGCTTGCCGCCAAAATAGTGGCTGATAATGCCTGATGACATCCCCGCGCGGCGGCTGATGGAGATGATGGTGGTGTTCTGCAGGCCCAGCTCGGCAATGGACGCCATGGTGGCATCAATCAATTGCTGCTTTCGGGTGTCTTTTACGCCAACAATCGGCATCGCGCTTCTGTCCATCTTTGTTAATTGAACGTTCAATTAAAATAAAGTGTACAGAAAGTAATCGGCCGGATCAACTTGTGAGGGTGTACTCGCTGGCTTACCTGGTGGGCAGGGGAATCCGAGATCTAATCAAAAAAGCGGCCCGAACAGGGCCGCCCAAGCAACATGAATACAACACCAAGGGGCATGGAGCCCCTTACGTCAACGCAGTCTTACCAGCTTTCTTCCTCATCATTCTCCTCGGTTTCTTCCTCATAACCGGGCTGACCACCGGCCTGGGTATCGCCAGACTGCTCGCCGCCCATCGTGCCGGACTGGCCCTGTCCTGTCGTGCCACCCTGTTGGTTGGTGCCAGGCTGGCTTCCGCCTTGCTCGGATGAACCTGATTGAGAGTTGCCTGGTTGAGAATTGCCTGGCTGGGAGGTGCCTTGCTGAGACGTACCCTGCTGTGATGTCCCCTGTTCCGAATTACCGGGCTGGGAGGTACCGGACTGTGAAGTACCAGGCTGGGTAGTTTGTTCCGATTGGGTAGAGCCTGAGGTAGAGGGCTGAGCAGACTCGTCGTCAGGGTTGGCATGGGCCAGTGAAGTCGCAAAAAGAAATGCAGAACTCAACAGTGCAACGCGTTTTAGTGACATGGTTTCCTTCCTCGTTTGTCATGAATGCGCGCGCACCATGACAGACAGAAAAACCACTCGTCATTGCCATACAATTAGCGTTTAATTACAAAGGGTTAAATGCATATAACCTGGACACAAACCGTAGCCGGATGCCTGAAGAATAACCCGGTTACAACGCCTCACGGCAGGGGCCTCCCTGTACCCCTGCCATCGGCGCCTGGATGATGGGCAGGTCGATCCCGAGAAGTGATTGCAGTGTCATATCCGTATCCTCTCCAATCACGGTTTCCGGGGTTAAGGGGGTCAGGCGGCCTGATCGTCCTCATCTTCGGCCGAGTTGCGGATCAGGAAGTCGAACGCACTCAGTGCAGCCTTGGAGCCTTCACCCATGGAAATCACGATCTGCTTGTAGGGCACAGTGGTGGCATCGCCCGCCGCAAAAACGCCGGGAATGGACGTTTCGTTACGGTCGTTGACGATGATCTCGCCATGCTGACTCAGCTCGATATCACCCTTCAGCCACTCGGTGTTCGGCACCAGGCCAATCTGGACAAACACACCTTCCAGCGACACGTGATGGCTCTCACCGGTGTTACGGTCAGTATACTGCAGGCCGTTGACCTTGCCATTCTCACCGGTGATTTCGGTGGTCTGCCCGGAGGTAATGATTTCCACGTTGTTCAGGCTGCGCAGTTTCTTCTGCAGCACCTCATCGGCACGCATTTGTGCGCCGAACTCGATCAGTGTCACGTGGCCGACAATACCGGCCAGGTCGATGGCCGCTTCCACACCGGAGTTGCCGCCACCGATCACCGCCACCCGCTTGCCCTTGAACAATGGGCCGTCACAGTGGGGGCAATAGGCCACGCCCTTGTTGCGGTATTCCTCTTCGCCGGGCACGCCCATCTGGCGCCAGCGGGCACCGGTGGAAAGAACCACTGTGCGGGCTTTCAGAGACGCGCCATTGGCCAGGCGAACCTCGTGCAGGCCACCCCTGCGGGCCGCCGGAATCAGCTTTTCCGCACGCTGCAGGTTCATGATGTCCACGTCGTACTCTTTTACGTGCTGCTCCATGGCCGAGACCAGTTTCGGGCCTTCTGTGTAGGGCACGGAAATCAGGTTCTCGATGCCCATGGTGTCCGCCACCTGGCCACCGAAGCGCTCGGCAGCAATACCGGTGGAGATACCCTTACGGGCAGCATAGATGGCTGCCGAGGAACCGGCGGGGCCACCACCAATGACGAGCACCTCGAACGGATCCTTGTGCCTGAGCTTTTCTGCTTCGCGGGCATCGGAGTTGGTGTCCAGTTTGGCGACGATCTCTTCCAGCGTCATTCGACCCTGGCCAAAGTTCTCGCCGTTGAGGTAAACGCTGGGCACGGCCATCACTTCGCGCTTTTCGACTTCGTCCTGGAACAGGGCGCCATCAATAGACGTGTGCCTGATCTTCGGGTTGAGCACGCTCATCAGGTTCAGGGCCTGCACCACGTCCGGGCAGTTCTGGCACGACAGGGAGAAATAGGTCTCGAATTCAAATTCGCCGTCCAGGGACTGAACCTGCTCGATCACTTCCTGGCTCGCCTTCGAGGGGTGGCCACCCACCTGCAACAGCGCCAGCACCAGTGACGTGAACTCGTGGCCCATGGGAATGCCGGCAAACCGCACGCCAATGTCTGTGCCCACACGGTTGATAGCAAAAGACGGGCGGCGGACGTCGGGATCTTCTTCCGTGCGCAGGCTGATTTTCTCTGACATGGGCTCCAGCTCGTCCAGCAGCTGCTTCAGCTCTTGGGACTTTTTGCTGTCGTCATAGGCCGCAACCAGCTCGATCGGTTGCTGCAGCTTTTCCATGTAGGCTTTCAATTGCTCCTTGATACTGGCATCCAACATGCGTTTTCTTCCCCTCTGAATATTGTGAAACTGAATGTGCAGACTAAGTCTGAGTCATAAATCGAATAGGTGGGAACGATACGGCCCGGCCAGGCAGAGCTCAAATTAATTGATCCAAAGTATTTGATAGGCCATTGCTATTCTATGCGCCAAATCAATCACATAGACACGAAGAAGGCCCGCAAAGCGGGCCCTCTTACAGGTTTCACTGGTGCCGAAACCTTAGATCTTGCCGACCAAGTCCAGTGACGGAGCCAGAGTCTCTTCGCCTTCTTTCCACTTGGCCGGGCATACTTCGCCGGGATGGTTACGAACATACTGTGCGGCTTTTACCTTACGCATCAGGTCGTCCGCGTCGCGGCCGATACCTTCGGCGGTGATTTCCATCGCCTGGATAACGCCATCCGGATCGATCAGGAAAGTAGCACGGTCTGCCAGGCCCTGGCCTTCACGCATTACACCGAAGTTGTTGGTGATGGTGCCGGTCTGGTCGCCAACCATGAAATAGTTGATCTTGCCGATGGTCTCGGAGCTGTCGTGCCATGCCTTGTGGGTGAAGTGTGTGTCGGTGGACACAGAGAATACTTCCACACCCAGCTTCTGGAGCTCTTCGTACTTGTCTGCCACGTCGCCCAGCTCGGTCGGGCACACAAAGGTGAAATCAGCCGGGTAAAAGAAAAATACTGCCCACTTACCTTTTACATCGGCTTCGGAAATTTCAACAAACTCGCCCTGCTTGAAGGCGGTTGCGTTGAACGGCTTAATTTCGCTGTTAATCATACCCATACGAGAATTCTCCAGTTGGTTAATGTTGGCAATGGCTAACTTGGGCCGCACAAACTACTGGTGCGACCAGAAACATTCAAATTGATTGTTTTTAATTATTCGATAGGAAACTGCTATTTTATTTTCGGGGCCTGGACGCACTGCGCAAACAGGCGTCCGGAGGGTTCGCTCCCGAGGCTGCGGATCAGGCCGTCAGAAGCTCCAGGAAATAACTGTATAACCCGATACCAATCAATACGTTGAAGGGGAAGGTTACGCCCAGAGACGCCAGCATGGCCAGCCCGATGTCTGCCTCGGGGATAGCATGCCTCACGGCGACCGGCGCTGCAATATAGGAAGCGCTGGCGGTGAGAGCGCCGAGGATGACTATGGTACCCGGCTCCAGCCCCAACCACAGGCCTGTGGCCAGCCCCGGCAGGGAAAGGATCGGCGGCATGCAGAGGGCAAATGCAATCAGCCGCCAATGGCGGAGCTGGATCTTGCGCAGGGTTTCTGCGGCAACCAGCCCCATTTCCAGCAGGAACAGGGAGAGTACCAGTGAAAACGCACCCGTCAGCGGCGCCGTAACCCCATCACCCTGGTCGGGCCCGTAGAGAATGCCGATAACCACGCCCCCGACCAGCAACACCACACTGCGGTTGGTCAGGGTTTCCTGCCACAGGGGTGTGCCGGTACTGCTTGTCTGGGCCGTTCCCTGAGTGTATCGCCGATACAGCCAGAGCCCGGTCAGAATCGCCGGTAATTCCAGCAGTACCAGGTAAAGGGTTACCTGCCCGCCAGTGTCCAAACCCCGGGATTCCACCCAGGCCAGTGCCACGGCGAAGGTACCGGCGCTGACGGAGCCATAATGGGCGCAGAAACTGGCGGCATCCGCCACGTTCAGGCGAACCAGATGCCGGAGCATCGGAAACAGTATCAGGGGAATGGCAAAGCCCAGCGCCATGATCGCCAGCACTTCGGCCACCAGCCCCCAGTGCAGATTGCCGTGCAGGGCCATGCCGCCCTTGAGGCCGATGGTCAGCATCAGCAGGAGGCTGAGAATATCGTAAGCGGCTTTGGGGATAGTCAGGTCCGAGCGCAGGGTTCCCGCTATGACGCCAAGCAGGAAGAACATCACGATGATGTCTGGCATGAATCCGAAACTCCAATAAAAAAGGGGCCCCGCAGGGCCCCCGAAAAGCTGGTGCCTGTCAGGCAGTCCCCACCTGCTGTCTGGCTGAATGAAACAGAATCCCGTTGGTCTGCCGGTTCGGCGCAACCACTTCGCCCGCTGGTACTTCAGCCACCTCAAAGACATGGTAAGCCTCAGGGCCGAACGGGTCGAGTGCGGTATCCAGATACTGGTAGCTGACAGGTACCGGGTCGCCCGAGTACACCACGACAAATTGACGCTCTACCACCGGAATGGTGACGTTCAGTGGCTGTTCCACCCACAGGAAGACACCCTTCTGGGGCACGACGTATTCGCAGCGAACCACGCGGTATCCTTCCCGTAGCTTCAGCGTATTGGCTTCTTTGCCGCATTCAAGGCGGAATTTGTGGATCGTTTTCATGGCCGGTTCTCCTTCTGAAGGACTCCCTGCCATCATCCACAAACAATCATTCGGAAGGAATGTCGTTTTTTCTGGTTTATAGTTCGTTTTTTTCGATCTTATCATCCAGTTCAGGACGTTCCCGCAATAACTCGGTCACCGCGGCATTATGGCTGCCCCTGGCACGGGTCACCCCGTACAGGGTGTCCCTGACCTCGTGGATACTGGCCACATGCACCACCTGGTACTGGCGGCACACCTCATCACGGATTGCCGTGGGTGCGGCGAAGTATCCCAGCCCTTCCCGCCCGAATACCTTGATCAGGGCACTGTCGTCCACTTCCGCCACCACTTTCACCCGGATGTTCTGGCTGGAGAACCAGTTCATCAGGGCGCTGATATACGGGGCATCAAGAGAGGTTGCCAGAAAGGGTTGCCGGTCAAGACTGGCGGGAAAATCCGCTGACAAGGTCGCCGCCAGTGCCGGCGCCGCGAACAGCGACATGGAAGAGCTCGCCAGCCGATGGCTGCGAAAATGGCCGGCCTCACCTGATGAAGGTTGCCGGTCAGTCAGTACGATATCGAGTTCACGCTGGCCAAGGCGTTTCAGCAGTTCGGTGGTATCGCCGGAGCGGCAGCTCAGTCGCACCTCACGGGAGAGAGACAGCGCAGGCGCCGTCAGATGATACGCAATCAGTTTGTGGATCGAGGCAGCAATGCCGACAGACAGGCTCAGGGGTCTGTTTTCCGGTGGTTGCCGGAGCACGTCCGTCAGCGCCTGGGCGGTCTGGAACATGTCGTCGGCGTAGCTGAACACCGTCTGGCCAAAGTCCGTCAGTTGCAGCGCCCGGTTGGCGCGCCGGAAAAGGGCATTGCCCAGGGCGGATTCAAAGGTCGCAAGCTGGCCACTGAGGGTCTGTGGTGTCAGGTCCAGGCTTTCTGCTGCCTTCACAATGGAGCCGTCACGGGCAATCACCCAGAAGTAATAGAGGTGGCGAAGGTTCAGATTATCCATGGCTGACGTTACTCACTGTTTGACCGGCGGCCCCAATCATACTGAAGCAAAGCCCGCTCCGCACTGGGCCCTATAGTAAGAATGGAACAGATTGCGAGTGTCAGTAGGTGCTTTTTCATGGTTACGTCCTCCTGTTTTTACCCTTTTCGGGTGGCTTTCATCAGGAGGACGGTTGGGCAAAGTATTTATTCCGCCATGTGTTCAATTTTCCAGACTGCTGCGCATATGTCCGGACGTTACTTCCTTCCCAAAGGAGGTTTCGTAACCGGTAAACACTGCGCCACACTTATCAACATCTCGTCACAATGTAGCCGCAGCGTCGATCCTCCGCCTTACTCAACGATACTCACCTTTACTGCTCAGACGTTGCCAATATCTGGTAAAAACTGCGGTTGCGCTGCAGTGCCTGCTTTGCCAACTCACACCTCTCACGAACGGTTACTTTTCCGGTGCCGGCGACGCACAATTTTTCATTCAGTTTGTCGTGCAGGGGCACCTCGTAACGCCTGGAGAGGTAATATTTATCCGCTACATAAGCATCCGGCAGGTCCAGTTCAACCAGTCTGGTGACGGCCTTGTGCATCAGAGATTTTCGTGTCTGATCGTTGACTGCCGCGTACTGATCCAGAAATCGCGTGGCTTCACTTAACACACTGAAGGTGGGGTTTGGGCTCTCAATGAAGGCTACGGCCATTTGTCCGGCTTCTTTCTGGTCGCCTCGACTGACCAGCCCGCGAAACTTAATCAGTTGCAAGTGGAGATTCTCCGGCTCCTGTGCCAGTGCACGATCAACCAGCGCAGCGTATGCAGGGCTTGCGGGCTCCAGCTCATTCAGGGCCCTCAACGAAGTCACCGGCTTCAGTACGTTGAGGTCAAGCCCGAGTGATGTGAAAGACCGTGCCAGGGTAGCGCCCTCAAGGCCATAGATAACAGACCGCACAATCTGACGGCGGTCTTCCGAGGAAAGGTATTCCCGGCCGCCCATGTCGTTGGACACCGACTTCAGCCAGTTCTGTACCTGATTGTCACTGATCTCGATTTCTTCTTTTTTAATTTTTCTGGCGGCTACGGCCCCCATCTCTTCATAGGCACTGCCGGCTACCGGTACCTCATCGCTCCCCTTTTTGAGCTTGGTCAGCATGGCAATCATTGCCATTGGGCTATAGCGGGATTTCTCCAGTATTTTCGCCGCCAGTAAATCGGCTTCCGTTTCCTGTCTGCGATTCCACTGGGTAAAGCCTGCCGCAGCCACCAAGGCGTCCGTTGACCCGCCCATGCGCATGGTCGTTTTTTTGGCATCCTCGTCATCACTGAATATGGAAATAGCTTGGGCCAGGTCTGTCAGGCCTTTTGTGGCAGACTGCATTCTGTTTTTTTCGTGATGATCCAGCCAAAGGTGGGAAAGTTCGTGGGCGATGAGTGCCGCCAGTTCATCCCGGGAATCCAGATATTCGAGAGTGCCTGTCTGGATCACGATGGTGCCATGTGGATAGGTAAAGCCGCCAAAACTGAAACTGGGGCCGAGGCGCACCTGACACTGGCAGGGCTCGCCTCTCCAGGTTTGCGAGAGTTCTTCGGCAATGGCCTGGAGTTCCGCCGTAATCGGGGCCGCCACCAAGGGTGCGACACTGTCGCTTCGTAACGCGATGACATCGGCTGCCGGATCACGGCCGGTGGCCGAGTGCTCTTCCGACCGTGAAACCAGTTCTTCCAGATGCTTTTGACGCAATTCAGTATCTTCGGACCATTGCTCGGATTCGTAGGGGGAACTGCTGCAGCCGGCCAACACCAGGCCAGTCAACAGAATCAGCCCCGGAAACAGATAACGTGCCATCACTCACACTCCTCATCTACGCCCCGTGCGCTGGCTATGCGATAGTCATCTGCGAAGACAGCCTGCGACTGATCGCAGACGATGACGCGTTTCTTGCTTTGGTTAGTTACCACCTCCGGCACGTAAACCCTGTACTCCTCTTCGTTCGGGCCCATAAAGAGGTACTGGCCTCCTTCCATGCCAGTAATATCGAATGGGGGCTTGCTGCCAAGCTTGCTTAACGGCACCAGCGAACCATCAGGAGCCGTAACAAGGGCATGTTCCTCATCATGGAATTTTTCAATTCGCGGGGAGTCGGCTGTTATAGGACTGCTCCACACAAACAACAGGCTCAGCACGGGCAAGTATTTTTTCATGCTCCATCTCCTTTCGCTCCTTACGAACGACAATGATCAAAAGTGGTATCAAGCCGATCAGATCCGCCAATGGCCCGGGAGTCCGGTGGAACTGGATTGCCAGCGCATACATCGTGGACAGCAGAACCAGAGCGAGCAGAATTTCTCCTATTTCCAGCACCAACTCAGGAATCTCGAGGGGACGCTCTACCTGCCAGCGCCATCTCCGGACACGCCTTGTCAGAAACACCATAACCATCAGCAGTGCAGGCCAGGCCATCAGTACATCGACGGGTAAGGTTTCTTGGGGTTTCCCGACAAACCCAAGGTTGAGCTCTAAGCCGAAGGGCCTGAAATAATCCGAACCGTAATGCAGCAAATTGCGCAGTGCCTCCGCATGGAGGTAAACACCGGACAAACGGCCGGGTATAGGCGGGTCGAACAGGTCTCTCGCCGAGGGCAGCGAGACGCCCACCACTGCAATTCTCTGCCTTCCAGGCTCAATGTCATTAAAAAACGAGTCACAGTCCGGTGCGGTACACAAAACATCTCCTAGAGTGGCCGTAGGAATCGGCGGACATGTGGCTCGGGCATTATCATCAAGCGTTTCGTTTCCAATCAGGTTCCGACCAAAGACGGCTAAAGATTCACGCCAGGCCGAACTCCGGTCAGGCGACTGACAACCCAGTGACCCTGACATGCGATCAGCGGGCATTCCCCAGTTCAGGTGCATACCAGGAAGTGTTGGCAAGAACTCAGCGTTTTCAGGCCCGGACAGATCATGATCACACCCTGACCACTGCGTTTGCCGGCAATATGCCTGGTAGCCTTCGAATGCCAGGGTCGACATGCGGCTGCCGTTCGGAAATTCATGGCTCAGAGGGTAAACATCGCCATGACTGGCCCAACCGGTCAGGCCCTGCCCGGAAGCCGACTGCACCAGTGGCAGCATCGACTCCTCAATGTCGTCAGGATCTGATCCAGCACTGAGAATCACGTTCATCCCAACCTGTTCTCGGAAATAGGTCAGGCGATCAACCAGAGCGTCGAAGGTGTCATCAAGATTGCGGACACGGTAGAAAGTGATATCAAGGAGAACAGTCCCGTAGCCTCGTCTGCGCAGGGCATCAATCAGCACGAGGTGATCGCTGTAGGCTAACGGCCAGTCGTTCGCCCTCAGGTAGCCGACATCTTCCGCGGAAAGTGCTCGGATAGACGCATCATCAATAAGAATCACATCGACGAGATCGGCCGAACTCTCTTCCAGATCACGAGTGTAGAAAGGCGAGACCATTCGGTCGAAAGCGTTGGTAACCGCCTTACTGGTGGTGGTGCCTACACCGAAAGGATCCACTATTACCAGTACATACCCCACCATCAGCACCACCCAGTGGCGCCGAAGTGCTTTCAGTGCTGACAGCAGCTTATTGATGACAAACACGCTGGCCTCCGCATCGGGACAGGATCCCGGGCAGCCCGCACTGCGGAAGCGAGCTATTCAAGAGTGCTTAGTCAGGCAAGTTTCGAGCCCTTGGTTAATTTTTGATCTAATGACGAGTGGTTAGAGAATGGGCATCCAATCCGACCTCAAGAAGATGTAAAGTATATTGACGTTTTCCAAAGTCCGAACATCGCCGAGCCGAGAAAGCTACCATTCCAGCTGGGCACCGGTCTGGTATTCGATCACCCGGGTTTCGAAGAAGTTCTTCTCCTTGCGCATGGTGGCCTGCTCGTCCAGCCAGGGCGACACGTTCTTCGCCCCCGGGAACGGCTCTTCGAGGCCGACGGTTCTGGCCCTGCGGTTGGCTACGAAGCGGAATTGCTCGCTGTGGTAGTCGGCGGAGTAGCCGAGGATCGGATCGCGAAGGATGTAGTTGGCGTAGGCGGTTTCGGCGGCTTCGGACTCGTCCCACATATCCCGTACGGCTTTGGGATCAAGGGTGATGTTCTCTTCTTCCAGGATCTGGTTGACCACTTTCAGGCCGAAGGAGAAATGCATGGCCTCGTCCCGCAGGATGTATTGCAGCTGTTCGCCGGTACCCCGCATCAGGCCACGGCGCTGCAGGGCAAAGATGGGGCTGAAACCATTGTAGAACCAGGCACCCTCGAACACCGCCGCAAAGAACAGGTAGGACATGATGAATTCCTGCAGGTCATCCCGGTTGCGCAGGTTCAGGTCCGAGCGCATGGCCGCATCGAGCCGGCGGTTGGCCATCTGGATCTTGCCGTTGATGGCAGGCACTACCCGGTAGCGGTTATAGATTTCACTCTGGTCCAGGTTCAGGGTTTCGATGCAGTGCTGATAGGCCCAGGTGTGCATGGCTTCCTCGTACACCTGGCGGGCCTGGTAGATCTGCAGTTCCGGCGCGCTCATTTTCTCCATCACTGCCAGGCCGATGTTGCGCATGGCCAGGATGTCGGAGGTGGTGAGATAGGCCAGCACGTTCTCATACACGTGCTTTTCCGGCGCCGACAGGCGGTGGTGGTAGTCGTGAACGTCCTGGGCCATGTTCACGTCCAGCGGCGTCCAGTGGTTCTTGTTGGCGTTCATGAAGTACTCCCAGGCCCAGGGGTACTTGAACGGCGCCAGCTGGTTGATGTCGGTTTCGCCGTTGATGACGCGCTTGTCGTCGACGTTGACGGGGGCCGGGCCTTCTGAGTTGGCGGGGCTGGTTTGGGTGGTTGGTTCGTCGTCCCAGTTGAGCATGGCATTGTCTCGTTTTGATGTATGGGCTTTGTAGGTCGGATTAGCGACGCGTAATCCGACATTTGCTGATGTCCGCTGCCTCCGCTGTCGGATTACGCTTCGCTAATCCGACCTACGGGTGTGGCCTGCAGGTTATTGGCAAGCCTCACAGTCCGGCTCGTCGATGCTGCACACCTGCGGCTGTGGCGCCGCCACCGGGGCGGTTTTCTCGGCGCCGGTGGCGCCCAGGGAGCGCAGGTAATAGGTGGTTTTCAGGCCGCGCTCCCAGGCCAGCTGGTACAGGGCATCCAGTTTTTTGCCACTGGGTTCGGCCATGTAGAGGTTCAGGCTCTGGGCCTGATCCAGCCACTTCTGGCGTCTTGCGGCCGCTTCCACCAGCCAGCGGGGGTCGATTTCAAACGCCGTGGCGTATCGGGCTTTCAGCTCATTCGGAATGCGGTCGATCTGTTGCACGCTGCCATCAAAGTACTTCAGGTCATTGACCATCACGTTATCCCACAGGCCCTCGGCCTTGAGGTCACGGACCAGGGAGGGGTTCACCACGGTGAACTCGCCGGACAGGTTCGATTTCACGAACAGGTTCTGGTACGCCGGCTCGATGGACTGTGATACCCCCACGATGTTGGAGATGGTTGCCGTCGGTGCAATGGCCATGACGTTGCTGTTGCGCATGCCATTCGTTGCAATCAACTCGCGTACCGGGGTCCAGTCAAGGCGGCTGTTGGTGTTGAGGTTAAGGCCTCCTTCCCGCCGGTTTTCCTTCAGCAGCTTGATGGAATCGATAGGCAGGATGCTCTGGTGCCAGAGTGAACCTTCATAGGTCTCATAGGCACCGCGCTCGCCCGCCAGGGTGGCCGATGCACGGATGGCAAAGTAGCTGATCTGTTCCATGGCCAGGTCGGCAAACTCCACCGCCTCCGGGCTGGTATAGGGCAGGTTGAGCTGGTACAGCGCATCCTGGAATCCCATCAGGCCCAGGCCCACCGGACGGTGCTTGAAGTTGGAGTTTCTGGCCTGGGGTACGGCGTAGTAGTTGATGTCCACAACGTTATCGAGCATGCGTACCGCCGTACTGACCGTGCGCTCCAGATGCTTCACATCCAGCTCGCCGTCGCGGATGTGGGCCGCCAGGTTGATGGAGCCCAGGTTACACACGGCAATTTCGTCAGCGCTGGTGTTCAGGGTGATCTCGGTACACAGGTTGGAGCTGTGCACCACGCCCCGGTGCTGCTGGGGTGAGCGCAGGTTGCAGGGGTCCTTGAAAGTAATCCACGGATGCCCGGTCTCGAACAGCACCGTGAGCATCTTGCGCCAGAGCTGTTTTGCCGGAATGGTTTTGAACAGTTTAATCCTGCCTTGACCGGCGAGGGCCTCGTAATGCTCGTAACGCTCACGGAACGCGTTGCCGTAGAGATCGTGGAGGTCCGGTACGTCGCTGGGGGAGAACAGCGTCCAGTCTTTATCCTCGCGCATACGCTCGATCAGCAGGTCCGGCACCCAGTTGGCGGTATTCATATCGTGGGTGCGGCGGCGTTCATCACCGGTGTTCTTGCGCAGCTCCAGGAATTCCTCGATATCCAGGTGCCAGCTCTCCAGGTAGGCGCACACCGCGCCCTTGCGCTTGCCCCCCTGGTTGACGGCCACCGCGGTGTCGTTGACCACTTTCAGGAACGGCACCACACCCTGGCTGCTGCCGTTGGTGCCCTTGATGTGGGAACCCAGTGCCCGCACCGGTGTCCAGTCGTTGCCCAGGCCGCCGGCCCACTTTGATAGCATGGCATTGTCGCGGATGGCACCGTAGATCCCTTCCAGGTCGTCCTGCACCGTTGTCAGGTAACAGGATGAAAGCTGGGAATGTTGTGTGCCGCTGTTGAACAACGTGGGTGTGGATGCCATGTAGTCGAACGACGACAACAGATCATAGAACTCGATGGCCCGGGCGTTGGGGTCATCCTCCTGCAGGGCCAGGCCCATGGCCACGCGCATGAAAAAGACCTGGGGCAGTTCCAGGCGGTCACCGTTCCAGTTCACGAAGTAACGGTCGTAGAGGGTCTGCAGGCCCAGGAAGCCGAACTGAAAGTCGCGCTCCGGCCGCAGGGCTTCACCCAGGCGCGCCAGATCATAGGCTGCCATGGCCTCATCCAGCAGATCATGGCGAATTCCCTGGTGAATGAACGCACTCAGGGCCTGTGGATAAACCTCCGCCAGTGAAAGACCCAGGGGCAGTTCCAGGGCCGTGGCGGTTTCCAGCCGCAGCTGTTCCAGCAGCAGCCGCGCCGTCACGGCACTGTAATCCGGCTCCTGCTCGATGCGGCCACGGGCCGTCATGATCAGAGCGGACAGCACTTCTTCCTCGGCAATACCGTCGTAGAGGTTCCGCAGGGCTCCTTCCACCAGGGATTCACCATCAATACCGTCGAGCCCGGTGGCAGCCTGCTCCACCTGTTGCTTCATCAGGCCCAGGTCCAGGGGAGCAATGCTGCCATCCGCCTTCTTCACCGTCAGGTGCGGATGGGCTTCCATCGGCTCGTCAATGGCACGCTGGCGGGCATGATCTTCCCGGTACAGCACATAGGCCCGGGCCACTTTCTGCTCCTCCGCCCGCATCAGGGCCAGCTCCACCTGGTCCTGGATGTCTTCGATGTGCACTTTACCGCCAGCCTTCAGGCGGCGGCTGATGGCCTGAATCACCTGGTGGGTAACCCGTTCCACGGAATCATGAATGCGGGCAGAGCCGGCGGCTTCATTACCTTCCACAGCAAGAAAGGCCTTGGTAACGGCCACACTGATTTTGGCGGGATCGAATCCAACCAGGGTTCCATTGCGTTTAATAACCTGAAGGGAGGCGGTATCGGTTGGCTCGGTATCCCGGTGTGGGGCCCGAGGTTCGGCCAGGGTAGCGGTGGACATGTCGGTTCTCCTGAATACGCGTGGTTTCCATGTCCTTCGCGCAGGCAGAGAGAATCGGCGGGCAAGACCGCAGGTCCGCATCGGCACACGTAGGTCGGATTAGCGAAGCGTAATCCGACAGACACGGCCATGATCGGATTCCGGTGTCGGATTACGCTTCGCTAATCCGACCTACAGGGTCGATCTACGGTTCTGCAACTCTGCTCACCTTATACGCGAAGGTGCAGTTGTATCCCTGGCAGGTCTTCGGACTCAGGGGCGTGAACTTTTTCAGTTCGGCCTTGCGTGGCGACTTCCCGGCGTTGACCAGTGTCTTTGTGCCACGCTTGTTCCCCAATACCGCTGCGCGTCAGTTCCGGATTCTCACCGGATTCCCGGTACCACCGTGACGGCGGTTAATGATTGATTAACCTATGATCACTATATCTGGTACTTAACCAAGGATATAAACACTATATACAGTTGAATCCACAACAACAAGGCACTAATTCCCTGGTTACCGGTCAGTAACCGGAACCACCGGAGGCAACCATGAACTACTCACGGATTTACCTGGCGGCCGCACTCGCATTGTTCATTGCGGCAGCACAGGCGCAGGACAACGGCACCGACCGCTCGCTGATCAGGCCGTTTTCCAGCATGGCGTCCCTGGACGATGGCTGGGAGCCGCTGGAATTCCCCAAGATCGACCGTCACAGCCGGTATCAGCTGGTGGATGACAATGGCGAGCAGGTGGTGGAGGCAACCACGGAAAACAGTGCCTCCGGGCTTATTGCGCGGGTATCCGTGGAACCCGGGGACTCGCTGATCCTGCGCTGGCGCTGGAAGGTGTCCAATGTATATGACCAGGGCAATGCCCGAAAAAAAGAAGGTGATGACTACCCTGCCCGGATCTATGTCGCCTTCGAATTCGAGCCTGAACAGGCCGGTTTCTTCGAGCGGGCCAAACGCAAGACCGTGGCCGTGGTTTTCGGGGAAGAACTGCCGGGCAACGCCCTGAACTATATCTGGGCCAACCGGTTGCCCGTTGATGAGATCGTGGCCAATCCGTTTACTGACAACACGATGATGATAGCGGTGAATTCAGGCGCAGACAGCGCCGGGGAGTGGGTCACTGTGGAGCGGGACATTGTTGCCGATTACCGGGAAGCCTTCGGCCGCAACCCACCCCGGCTGGCCGGTGTTGCCATCATGTCGGATTCCGATAACACCGGGGAGTCTGCCAGGGCCTGGTATGGCGATATCGAGTTGATCAGGCCCTAGGGAAGATCCGCCAGGCCGGGAAGCAGGAATCCCTTGCTCAAGGTCCTGGGCCGGGGAACCTCGCCCCGTTCCGCAAGCCGGAGATAGGCATCATCAAATTCCTCACGCAGATCGCTGCTTCGGGGATTAGCCAGTGAGAATATCCAGGCCGCATTCCGGGTGCGCACCGGGTACTCACGTATACCCTGGACCGGAAACTCCTCCAGGACGGCCTTTACCGGATCCTGATAATCCAGCAGATAGTCCCCCCGCCCCCGGTTCAGCATTGCCACCGCAGCCTGGTGATTGGGCGCTTCGGTCACCCTGATGCCCGGGGTACGCTCCAGGCGTTCAGCCAACCCGCCATAGGTGTACCCGGCAATCAGTATCAGGGTTTTGTTCTTGAGGTCATTGAAGTGCTGAACCGGCGGCGCGTCTTTCATGCCCCAGGCGCTGAGCTGGAAGGGCAGCGGGCTGACATAGCTCTCCAGCACTTCATCTTCAAGGGCCGGCACATCGGTAACACCGGGCCAGATATCGATTCCGCCTGTACGCAGGTAAAAATAGGCGCGGCTTACCGGCAGAAAACGGAAATCCAGATCGTAGCCGGCTTCCTCCGCTACGCGACGGGTCAGATCAATAAAAACGCCTTCCGCACGACCATTTTCAGCCTGGTATGCCAGCGGAGGCACATCCACATAACCTACCTTGAGGGTGTCACGGATTGGCTGGGCCTGCGAGGGGCCGGCAAGAGACAGGAATAGAATCAGGAAAAGAGCCAGGGAGCGGGCAGACCCTGACTGCCCGCAATGCCGAACTAAACTGTACAACCTGTTCAGAGCGCTGGCTTTTATTATCATCGCTGCCGGTGGCCGATACTTTTAAAGAATTCCTTAAAAGAGTAACAGACCTGCACAGGAATGCACTGCCTGGCTGTCGGCAGTTTCCGGCAGCGAGAACGGCTACCGGTTCTACACCAGGTTGATAACGCTGAACAGGCCCACAGCGCCCATCACGATGGTATAGGGAAATGCCATGACCACCATCCGCCCGTAGGACAGACGCACCAGCGGCGCGATGGCGGACGTCAGCAGGAACAGGAACGCGGCCTGGCCATTGGGGGTAGCAACGCTGGGCAGGTTGGTGCCGGTATTGATGGCGACAGCCAGCTCCTGGAAATGCTCGGAGTCGATACTGCCCGCATCCAGGGCCTGTTTGATCTCGCTGATATAGATTGTTGCCACGAACACGTTGTCACTGATCATCGACAGCAAGCCGTTGGCAATAAAGAACATGCCCGGTTGCTGGTCCTGCGGCAGGCTGAGAACAAAATCAATGATGGGTTTGAACAGGTGCTGTTCGTGGATTACCGCCACGATGGCGAAGAATACCACCAGCAAAGACGTGAAAGGCAGGGACTCCTGGAACGCCTTGCCGATCTGGTGCTCGTCGGTCACTCCGGTAAACGACGTGATCAGGATGATCACCAACAGGCCGATCAGCCCGACTTCTGCAAGGTGGAAGGCCAGGCCGACGACCAGCACCAGCGCCGCGAATGCCTGTACCCACAACGCAGCCTGGTCGGCCTTGGTGCGTTTGGTGCGCTCGTTGTCCGCAAACTCTTCCAGTACCTGGCGAACCGGTTTCGGCAGGCGGGCACCATAACCGAACCAGCGCAGCTTCTCCAGAAGCCAGCAGGTGGTCAGGCCGGCGGCCAGCACCGGCAGGCTCACCGGAGCCATCCTCAGGAAGAACTCGGCAAAATCCCAGCCCACCACCTTCGCAATCAGCAGGTTCTGGGGCTCCCCCACCATGGTGGCAACCCCACCCAGGGCGGTGCCGATAGCGCCGTGCATCAGCAGGCTGCGCAGAAACGCGCGAAACTTGTCCAGATCTTCCCGGTGTAATTCGATGACGTGTTCGTCGCTGTTGGCGTTGTGATCCTTGTGGTGATAACCCTTGCCGGACGCCACCTTGTGGTACACCGAATAAAAACCCACGGCAACACTGATGATCACTGCGGTAACCGTCAGCGCGTCCAGGAAAGCCGACAACAATGCTGCTGCGGCGCAGAACAGCAGCGACAGCGCCGATTTGGAACGCACCCCTACCAGTATCTGGGTGAACGTCACCAGCAACAACTCCTTCATGAAGTAGATGCCGGCCACCATGAACATCAGCAGCAGAATGACCGGGAAGTTCACCAGCACTTCGTGGTAAACCGCATCTGCCGTGGTCATACCCACCAGCAGGGCCTCGATGGCCAGCAAGCCACCGGGCAGCAGGGGATAGCACTTCAGCGCCATGGCCAGGGTAAAGATGAATTCACCCACCAGAACCCACCCGGCCACAGCCGGGCCCAGGGTCCACACAATCAGCGGGTTGGCAATCAGGAAAAGAATGATGACCTGTTTGTACCAGGCAGGTGCGTTACCCAGAAAATTGTGGGTAAAGCCGGAGAGAACAGTCGTAGGCATTGCAGGATTCTTCTGAGTAAACGGGCGAATGACATGATGTGGCAATCGGCCCATATCTTCCTTGATATTTGCGTACCCGATAATCCATCGAAGGTACCGGGTAGTTGACTATTTGGTCTTACGCGCGACAAGGAAGAGTGATCGGACGATCACCCCCAAAAAAGTTTCGTAATATTACAAAAAAACAGAGCCCGCAGCGACTCTATTTTCTTGCGCCACGACAAGAAAACAGCATTCTCGGGAGAACTAGCGACCAACGCTCACCGTGACGCCCGACGACGATGCCTCAACCGCATCGGACAACATCTCCGCCGTGATCGCCGACAGGGTCCAACCCAGGTGGCCGTGGCCGGTATTGTAGAACACCGTCGGCAGGCGACCGGGGCCAACGCGGGGCATCATATTCGGCAGCATCGGGCGCAAGCCTGCCCAGGGCACCACGCGGCGGGTACATACCCCCGGGAAGCACTGTTCCACCCAGCGGGTGAGAGGCTTGATCCGGTCATCCCGGATATCCCGGTTAAAGCCGCTGAATTCGGCGGTGCCCGCCACCCGGAAACGGTCGTCGCCCAGGCGGCTGGTGACAATCTTGGTGGCATCGTCCAGCAGGCTGACGGTGGGCGCGGATTCCCGGGAGGCCTGGTCATCCAGCTGGACGGTAATGGAATAGCCTTTGACCGGATAGATGTTGACCCGGTCACCGAGTTTGGCTGCCAGTTCACGGCTGCCAACGCCGGCACAGATCACCACGCCATCAAAGGTGTCACGGGTTTGCTCTCCGTCTTCCTCGGAGGTTACCCAGGCATGGGACTGATCCGCACTCAGTTCGGTCACCGAATGCCCGTAGCAGGTTTTGACCCCAAGACGCTCGATGGCATCCGCCAGGCCGTTGGTGAACTTGTGGATATCACCAGTGGAATCACTGTCGGTAAAAAAGCCACCGTAATAGGTGCCCGCCAGGGTGGGTTCGATGTCCCGCATTTCTGCGGGTGTGACCGGGCGCCGGTCAAGGCCGCCGGCGGCCAGCAGTTTCGATACCCTGGCAGCGTGGTCGAATCCGGCCTTGTCGCGATAGATATGGAGGATGCCCTGCTTCTTGAGGTCAAAGTCGATCCCTTCTTCCTTCGCCCATGCAAACAGGAAGTCACGGGCCGCAATGGCCAGCCGGGCCGTCTCCGTGGTGTTCGTCTCGTACTGGGGAATGGCGGCAATGAACTCGGCGAACCAGCTCAGCTTGTGCCAGGAGGGCCTGGGATTGACCAGCAGCGGCGCATCGCTGCGGAACATCCACTTCATGCCCTTGATCACCGTCTGCCAGTTGTTCCAGACCTCGGCATTGGAGGCCGACAGCTGGCCACCGTTGGCGAAGGAAGTTTCCATCGCCGCGTAACGGTGCTTCTCATAGACGGTGACATCCAGACCACGCTTGGCCAGTGAATACGCCGTGGTAATACCGGTAATACCACCGCCAATAACTGCAATACGCTTCATAGTAATCTCCAGGGGCGTCAAGGGTTTCCTCCCTGCGCACGCTGGCAGGAAGCACCCCTTCCGTCACTGGACCTGAGAGATTCACGCACCGCTTAACAGAAAGCGGCCGCTTGCTCCTTCGGTGTGCCGACCGACGCAGTCGTCGACAACTCTTCGGAAAGTATTCACGCCAGCGGTCCTTTTGCCTGAGAGTTTCCGGGGCAGTTGCTCCTTCGGCGCCGAGTGCGTCTCGGTCTCTCCCGCTTGAACGTTGAGTCTACTAATAGTGTCAGTTTGCTTTGCAGAACAGTAAATGGCAACTGTTAGGCCAGGACTGATCCAGTCCCTTGGCCTTAATCTTCGCTACTCCACCGTCACACTTTTTGCCAGGTTGCGGGGCTGGTCCACATCGGTACCCTTCAGCACCGCCACATGGTACGACAACAGCTGAAGTGGCACGGTGTAGACAATGGGCGAGGTAATCGGGTGTACCGACGGCAGCTGCATGACGTGTATACCCTCCTGTGGCTTCACGTTCGCTGCCTTGTCGGCAAATACGAACAACTCGCCACCACGGGCACGCACTTCCTCCAGGTTGGATTTCAGTTTCTCCAGCAGATCGTTATTGGGTGCTACCGTGACCACTGGCATGTCTCCGTCCACCAGAGCCAGCGGGCCGTGCTTGAGTTCCCCGGCGGGATAGGCTTCGGCGTGGATATAGGAGATCTCCTTGAGCTTCAGCGCACCTTCAAGCGCCACCGGGAACATGGCACCACGGCCCAGGAAAAGGCTGTGGAATTTATCCATGAACGATTTCGACAGTTCGGCAATTTCACCGTCCAGTGCCAGCACCTGATCCACCTGCCCGGGAATAAGGCGGATGGCTTCAACGATCTCGGTTTCCCGGGCCTCTTCAAGACCATTATGCCGGGCCAGTGCCAGGGTGAAGATCAGCAGCGCGGTCAGTTGGGTGGTGAACGCCTTGGTGGAGGCAACGCCTATTTCGGGGCCGGCCTGGGTCATGATGACCAGATCGGATTCCCGCACCAGGGAACTGCCAGGCACATTGCAAATGGCCATGGCGGCCCGGAAGCCGGCTTTCTTGGCCTGGCGCAGAGCCGCCAGGGTATCGGCGGTTTCCCCTGACTGGGAGATGCACAGGAACAGGGTGTCCGGCTGAATAACGTGTTTGCGGTAGCGGAACTCGGAGGCTACTTCCACGGAGCAGGGCACGCCTGCCAGGTCTTCGATCCAGTAACGCGCCACCATGCCGGCATGGTAACTGGTGCCGCAGGCGATGATCTGCACATGGCGCACGTTCTCCAGCAGGTTGCCGGCCTGGGTACCCAGGGCCTGCTCCAGAACCCGGGTGGTAGTAATCCGGCCTTCGGTGGTGGCCTGGATCACACGTGGCTGCTCATGGATTTCCTTGAGCATGAAGTGGCGATATTCGCCTTTTTCGGCCGCATCCGAGGCGTGCTCGAAGCGGGTGATCTCACGTTCCACCGGTTGCTTGTCCCGGTCATGTATCTCGATGCGGTCACGGCGGATATCGGCAATGTCGCCCTCTTCCAGGAACATGAACCGATCAGTGACAGGGAGCAACGCCAGCTGGTCGGAGGCGATAAAGTTCTCGCCAATACCCACACCCACCACCAGCGGGCTTCCCTCCCGGCACACCACCATGTGGTCCGGTTCGTCGGCATGGATCACCGCCAGGGCAAAGGCGCCACGCAGGTGTTCGATCGCGGAACTGACGGCCTGGTAGAGTTTGTTGTTGAGGCGATACTGTTTTTCGATCAGGTGAGCGACCACTTCGGTATCGGTCTGGGAGGTGAATTCAAAACCCTCGGCTTTCAGCTCGTCCCGCAGTTCCTGGTAATTCTCGATGATGCCATTGTGAACGATGGCCAGGCGGTCGCCGGACATGTGGGGGTGGGCATTAACCTGAGAGGGTTCACCGTGCGTAGCCCAGCGGGTATGGGCAATACCGGAAGTTCCGGTCAGGCCTTCGCCACTGATGACATCGGCCAGTGCCGCAACCTTGCCTACTTCCCGTGCCCGGTTAATGCAATGGTTGCTGTCGATCACAGCCATACCGGCGGAATCATAGCCCCGGTACTCCAGGCGGCGCAGTCCTTCCAGCAAAATGCCCTGAACGTCCCTTTCCGATACTGCACCTACAATTCCACACATAAACCTGTCACCTGTTCTGAATGTACCAAAGCCCTTTGGAGCTTCCGAGTCAGTCTTTCTTAACCGGGCGTTCCCAGTTGTTGATATTACGCTGGCGGCCGCGGGCCACAGCCAGCTCGCCCGCTTCCACATTACGGGTGATGGTGGAGCCTGCACCAACGGTGACATTGTCTGCCAGCGATACCGGCGCCACCAGTGAGGTATTGGAGCCCACAAAAACGCCGTCGCCCAATACCGTTTTATGCTTGTTCACCCCATCATAATTGCACGTAATGGTTCCTGCACCCACATTCACGTTACGCCCCAGCAGGGCATCGCCCACATAACTGAGGTGATTGATCTTGCTACCCTCGCCCACCTCGGCCTTCTTGGTTTCCACAAAGTTACCCACCTTGGTGCGGTCAGCCAGCCTGGTGCCGGGCCGCAGGCGCGCGAACGGACCGATTTGCGCGCCGCTGCCGATCAGGGCTCCGTCAATCACAGAGTTCGCTTCGACGCGGGTTCCCGGTCCAATGGTGGCATCGCGGATCACGCAGTTGGGACCAATGCTGACATTGCTGGCCAGGGAAACCTCGCCTTCAAAGACCACATTGACGTCGATCAGTACGTCCTGGCCCACGGACAGGTTGCCCCGCACATCGACCCTGGACGGATCTGCCAGCGTGGCACCCTCGGTCATCAGGCGATTGGCTTCCTGGCGCTGGTACCACCGCTCCAGCTCTGCCAGCTGCAGGCGGTTATTGACTCCCTGGACCTCGTATTCGTTGGCCGGCTGGGCCACGGAAATGGCCACACCGTTGGCCGCTGCCATGGCAATGATATCGGTAAGGTAATATTCACCCTGGGCATTGCTGTTGGATAACCGGGGCAGCCAGTCCTTAAGATGAAGGGCCGAAACCGCAAGAATGCCGGTATTCACCTCTTTGACGGCTTTCTGCTCATCGCTGGCATCTTTCTGCTCCACGATCGCCGTGACCTTGCCGGACTCATCGCGGAGAATACGGCCATAACCATCCGGATTATCCAGGGTCACCGTCAAAAGCCCCAGTGAGTCCTCACTTACCTGGGCGACGAGTGCTTCCAGGGTTTCCGGGCGGGTCAAAGGTACATCGCCGTAAAGAATCAGAACCCGGGCATCGTCTGGCAAAGCTGGCAGGGCCTGTGCCACGGCATGACCGGTACCCAGCTGCTGTTCCTGTATCGCCCATTGCACATCCGTGGCCGGTGTAACCGCTTTGACGTCATCGGCACCATGCCCGATCACACCGTGAATACCGGCCGCCCCGAGCTTACGGGCGGTATCCATCACATGGTGAAGCATGGGTTTGCCGGCAATGCGGTGCAGCACTTTGGGCAGGGCGGATTTCATGCGGGAGCCCTGGCCGGCGGCCAGAATTACAACGTGCAGGGATGTCATAGGTGTACCACGCTCCGGACTGGTGGCGAGTTTCGATGTATTGAACAAAAAAAGCCGCGTCCCTGGCAAATGACACTCCGGAAAGATTCCGGCGGGTCATCCGTTTCAGGATGCGGCTCTTGTCAGGCGAACAACTGACTGATCGCAGGCCCGGGAGTAACCGGAGGCTAGCGAACGTTCTTGCGCAGTTTCTGAATAGTGCGCAGCTGGGCGGCAGCTTCTGCCAGCTCGGCTGCGGCACGGGAGTATTCAAACTCGCCTGTCTTGTTTGCCAGTGCCTTTTCAGCTTCTTTCTGGGCTTCCAGCGCCGCGGCTTCGTCCACATCCTTGGCGCGGATAGCCGTGTCAGCCATCAGGGTCACGAGGTTGGGCTGCACTTCCAGGTAGCCACCTGAAACGTACAGAATTTCCTCTTTCCCGTCCTGCTTGATGATCCTTACCGACCCGGGCTTGAGCTCGGTCAGTAACGGAGCATGGCCGTACTGGATACCCATTTCACCCTCGGTACCGGTAGCGATAAGCATCTCTACCAGCCCGGAGTAGATCTTTTCCTCGGCACTTACGACGTCACAATGTACTGTCATAGCCATTTCTGATGCCTCTTGGGTCTGAAAGCGAAGGAAGTATTACTTCTTGGCTTCCTTCTCTTTCATTGCCTTCGCCTTCTCAATCACTTCCTCAATGCCACCGCACATGTAGAAAGCCTGCTCAGGCATATCGTCGTAATCACCGTTCAGGATACCTTCAAAGCTGGCGATGGTCTCTTTCAGAGACACATACTTACCCGGAGAACCGGTAAATACCTCGGCAACGTGGAACGGCTGGGACAGGAAACGCTCGATCTTACGGGCACGGGATACGGTCAGCTTGTCTTCTTCCGACAGCTCGTCCATACCCAGGATGGCGATGATGTCTTTCAGTTCCTTGTAACGCTGAAGAACGTTCTGTACACCACGGGCCACGTTATAGTGCTGCTCACCAATCACCAGCGGGTCCAGCTGGCGGGAAGTGGAGTCGAGGGGATCGATCGCAGGATAAATACCCTTGGAAGCGATATCACGGCTCAGTACAACGGTGGCGTCCAGGTGCGAGAAGGTGGTCGCCGGAGACGGGTCAGTCAGGTCGTCCGCCGGTACGTAGACCGCCTGGATGGACGTGATGGAACCGGTCTTGGTGGAGGTGATACGCTCCTGCAGCTCACCCATTTCCTGGGCCAGTGTGGGCTGGTAACCTACCGCGGATGGCATACGGCCCAGCAGTGCAGATACCTCGGTACCGGCCAGGGTGTAACGGTAGATGTTGTCAACGAACAACAGTACGTCACGGCCTTCGTCCCGGAACTTCTCGGCCATGGTCAGGCCGGTCAGGGCAACACGCAGACGGTTTCCGGGAGGCTCGTTCATCTGCCCGTATACCATCGCAACCTTGTCCAGAACGTTTGACTCCTTCATTTCATAGTAGAAGTCGTTACCCTCACGGGTACGCTCACCTACACCGGCGAATACGGACAGACCGGAGTGCTCTTTGGCGATGTTGTTGATCAGTTCCATCATGTTAACGGTCTTGCCAACACCGGCGCCGCCGAACAGGCCAACCTTACCACCCTTGGCGAACGGGCAGATCAGGTCGATAACCTTGATGCCTGTTTCCAGCAGGTCGGCAGATGCTGCCTGATCCGCGTAGCTGGGGGCCTTACGGTGAATCGCCCAGCGCTCTTCCTCGCCGATATCGCCCTGTTCGTCGATGGGACGGCCCAGTACGTCCATGATACGACCCAGAGTCTGGGTACCCACGGGTACTGAAATCGGCTTGCCGGTATTGTCTGCTTTCAGGCCACGCTTGAGGCCTTCGGTGCTGCCCATGGCGATGGTACGTACAATGCCGTCGCCCAGCTGCTGCTGGACTTCCAGAGTTGTCTCACCACCTTCAAGCAGCAGTGCGTCGTAAACGCCCGGAACGGAGTCACGTGGAAATTCCACGTCGATAACCGCGCCTATGATCTGAACGATATGTCCGCTACTCATGCTCGGTTCCTCGTTATCTTGATAGTCAATAAAACCAGTAGGATTGTGCCGGATCAGACCGAAGCCGCGCCGCTCACAATCTCCGAAATTTCTTGCGTAATGGCTGCCTGACGGGCCTTGTTGTACGCCAGCTGCAGTTCGTTGATGATTTCGCCAGCGTTATCTGTCGCGCTCTTCATGGCAATCATCCGCGCAGCCTGTTCGCAGGCCAGATTCTCTACCACTCCCTGATACACCTGGGATTCGATATAACGTGGTAGCAACCCATCGAGGATGGGGCGGGAATCAGGCTCGTAGATGTAATCCCACTGGTGACCGATTTCCTCATCGTCGCCTTCCGGCAGGGGCAGAAGCTGCTCTGCCAGAGGCGTCTGGGTCATGGTGTTCACGAACTCGTTGTAGATGACATAAAGGCGATCAATCCTGCCTTCTTCAAACGAGTCGAGCATGACCTTGACGTTACCAATCAGCTTCTCTGCACTCGGGGCATCACCGATGTGAGTCAGCGCTGCAACCACGTTTCCACCATAACTGCGGAAGAACGAGGCGCCTTTCTGCCCAATGGCGCAGATATCGGTCTCTACACCTTTTTCTTTCCATGCACGCATTTCACGAACGAGCAGCTTGAACGCATTGGTATTCAGACCACCACAGAGGCCCCGGTCAGAGGACACCACGATGTAACCGACACGCTTGACGTCACGCTCCTTCATGAAGGGATGCACGTAATCCTTGTTGGATTTGGCAATATGTCCGATTGCCTGGCGCATCTTTTCCGCATAGGGCCGTGTGGCCTTCATGCGCTCCTGAGCCTTACGCATTTTACTCGCAGCCACCATTTCCATGGCGCTGGTGATCTTCTGCGTGCTCTTGATGCTACCGATCTGATTACGTATTTCTTTTCCGACGGCCATAAGTCACTGCCTTTTCAAGTTAGACACTCATGTGGACCAACGGGCCCGCCGTAGCGGACCCCCCGGGTTTACCAGCTTTGAGTGGTCTTGAATTTCTCCAGAGCAGCTTTCAGGCTCGCGGCAACGTCATCATCGTACTTGCCTTCTTCACCGATCTTGTCGAGCACGTCTTTCTGTTCGGCACGCATCCAGTCAAGCAGTTGCGCCTCGAATTTAACGACGTTGTTGACTTCGACATCATCCAGGAAGCCTTCGTTAGCTGCGAACAGCACGGTACCCATTTCCGCAACGGTCATGGGGCTGTACTGGTTCTGCTTCATCAGCTCGGTTACGCGCTGACCATGCTCGAGCTGGTTCCGGGTGGCTTCGTCCAGGTCCGATGCGAACTGGGCGAATGCCGCCAATTCACGGTACTGGGCGAGGGCCAGACGGATATTACCGCCGAGCTTCTTCATGATCTTGGTCTGGGCGGAACCACCAACCCGGGATACGGAGATACCGGCGTTCATCGCCGGACGGATACCGGAGTTGAACAGGTTGGTTTCCAGGAAGATCTGACCATCGGTGATGGAAATCACGTTGGTCGGTACGAATGCAGATACGTCACCGGCCTGTGTCTCGATGATCGGCAGCGCCGTCAGGGAACCGGTCTTGCCTTTCACTTCACCGTTGGTGAACTCTTCCACGTAGTCTGCGTTGACGCGGGAAGCGCGCTCCAGCAGGCGGGAGTGCAGGTAGAATACGTCGCCCGGATAGGCTTCACGGCCCGGCGGACGGCGAAGCAGCAGGGAAATCTGGCGGTAGGCCACAGCCTGCTTGGACAAATCATCATAGATGATCAGCGCGTCTTCACCACGGTCACGGAAGTACTCACCCATGGACGTGCCTGAATACGGAGCCAGGAACTGCATCGCTGCAGGATCGGCAGCGCCGGCAGCAACCACAATGGTGTGGTCCATGGCGCCATGCTCTTCCAGCTTGCGGACCACGCCTGCAATGGAAGACTGCTTCTGGCCAACGGCCACGTAGATACACTTGATACCAGTGTTCTTCTGATTGATGATCGCGTCAATCGCAACGGCGGTCTTACCAATCTGGCGGTCACCGATGATCAGCTCACGCTGGCCACGGCCGATCGGCACCATGGTGTCAATCGCTTTAAGACCAGTCTGAACCGGCTCATCAACGGATTGACGGGCGATTACACCTGGAGCGACTTTCTCGACCGGTGCGGTCAGTGTATTGCCCAGCTCACCCTTGCCGTCGATCGGGTTACCCAGACCGTCAACAACGCGGCCCAGCAGTTCCGGACCAACCGGGACTTCCAGGATACGGCCGGTGCAACGAACTTTCTGACCTTCGGCCAGATCTTCGTAGTCACCCAGTACCACTGCACCAACGGAGTCACGCTCCAGGTTCAGTGCCATACCGTAAATGCCGTTGGTGAATTCAATCATCTCGCCGTACATAACGTCGGCCAGACCATGAATCCGCACGATACCGTCGGAAACGGAGAGGATGGTACCTTCGTTTTTTGCTTCTGAAGAGATATCGAGCTTTTCGATTCTCTTCTTGATGATGTCACTGATCTCGGATGGATTCAGTTGCTGCATGCCTTTGTCCTCAAACCTTGTGCTGAAATCAGGAGCCCACGGCGTTGGCCATTTTTGCCAACTTGCCACGAACCGAAGCGTCAATAACCAGGTCGCCCGTGCGTATAACCACCCCGCCGATCAGCGACTGATCAACCGAGGATTCAAGTTCGACCTTGCGCTCCAGTTTCCTGGACAGGGCGTCGATCAATTTCTGCTGCTGCTCAGCTGTCATTTCGAACGCTGTGCTCACCTGCATCTTCACCGTGCGCTCAAGATCAGCTCGGTAGAGGCTGAACAGCTGAGATATGGCTGGCAGCAGGGCAAGACGATTGTTTTCAGCAAGAATTGACAGGAAGTTGCTGAGCGCCTCGGGAAGCTGCTCTTCAAAACAGTCAGCGAGAAGCTCCGCCTTGCGTTGTTCAGCCAGGCCCGGTTTGGCCAGGATGACCTTCACCTGTTCGTTGGCCGCAACCTGAGCGGCGAAAGCCAGAGCCTGATCCCACAGATCAATGGCGTTCTGGTCCTGCGCAGCATCAAAAACGGCTTTCGCGTAGGGTCGGGCTAACGTAGTCAGTTCTGCCATGATGACCCTCGCTTAGAGTTCTGCGGCCAGCTTGTCCAGCATCTCGCTGTGAGCTTTGGCGTCGACAGAGCTTTCCAGGATCTTCTCGGCACCGGCAATGGCAATGGCTGCCACTTCTGCCCTCAGTGCATCACGAGCCTGAACACGCTCCTGTTGAATTTCCGCCCGGGCCTGTTCAATGATTTTCTCGCCTTCTTTGCGAGCATCATCCTTGGAGGCCTCAACGATCTGGGCGGCACGCTTGTTAGCCTGGTCGATCAGGGCTGCAGATTCTTCTTTCGCTTTCTGCAGTTCCTTGGAGGCTTTTTCCTGCGCAAGTTCCAGATCGAGGGAAGCCCGATCTGCGGCAGAGAGGCCGTCGGCAATTTTCTTCTGGCGCGCACTCATGGCCTCGGTAATCGGTGGCCATACATATTTGACGCAGAACCAGACGAAAATAGCGAAGGCAATCGTTTGCCCTATTAACGTAAGGTTTATATTCACGGCAGTGTACCTCTTGCTATTCGTTGCGTCCCGGTGTCCGTAGAGCGGGGACCGGCCTCAATGACGAGAGCGGCCCCTGGCTCTTTCGGCTGATTAACCAGCTACAACGAAGATCAGGTACATCGCGATACCAACGCCAATCATGGGAACGGCGTCCAGAAGACCTGCCATGATGAAGGCCTTGGTTTGCAGCTGGTTGCCAAGCTCTGGCTGACGGGCAGTGGACTCAAGCAGCTTGCCGCCGAGCAGACCGAAACCAATACCAGCGCCCAGGGCGCCCAGTCCGATGATCAGTGCTGCTGCAATAAATACCATTTCCATTGAAGACTCCTCAGTTTTCTCAGATAGTTAAGGGTTTATTTTCGGGTATCAGTGATCTTCGTGCGCGGCGCTGAGGTAAACCACAGCCAGCGTTGTAAAGATAAAGGCCTGCAGGGTTACTACCAGAATGTGGAAGATGGCCCAGGGCACGTTCAGCGTCCATTGAATCCACAATGGTAACAGTGCAATCAGGATGAATACGACCTCACCGGCATACATATTACCGAACAGACGCAGTGCCAGACTGACCGGCTTGATAATCAGCGCCAGCAGCTCGAGCACCAGGTTGAACGGCACCAGTGACCAGTGATTGAACGGTGTGAAGGACAGCTCCTTGGCAAAACCGCCCGGGCCTTTGACCTTGAAGCTGTAGAAAAGAATCAGCAGGAACACGCCGATTGCGATGCCGAAGGTACCGTTGGGATCGGTTGTGGGCACGATCTTGAAGTATTCCAGCCCCATTGCGTGGGCGACGGACGGTATGTAGTCCACCGGGATCAGCTTCAGGCTGTTCATCAGGAAGATCCAGACGAACATGGTCAGGGCAAGGGGAGCAATGATCGGATTCTTGCCGTGGAAGACATCCCGCACGATATTCTGTATGAACTCGACCGTCATTTCGACGAAGTTCTGCAGACCGCTGGGCGTATCCGTCGTGGCCTTCTTTGCCACCATCCGGAACAGGCCGAGGAAAAGCACGCCCATGGCGATGGACCAGCCCATGGTGTCAACGTGGATTGCCATGAAGCCCATATCCGCGGCTTCCTGGCCGGTGCGGGCCATGGTCCAGGTTGCTTCCTGCACGACGGTGCCATCGGCGCGCTCATAACCTTCCGGCAACTTGCCATAGGTCAGGTTGGTAAGGTGGTGCTTTATATACTCTACTGGGGTATCAGCTGCCATACTGCTCTCGTCCAGTCATCGCTGTGGTTTTGGCCGGATGAACCAACGCAGAAGCGGGCCCAACGCAACCATCACAGCAAAAGTGAATAACAGAGCCGGCACATGTACAGGCTCCATTAAGATGAAAACGGCCGCAAAAAAGACGGCAGTCAGGGCCAGCTTGATGGTTTCGGCCCTGAACATGTTGCCCACCACAAGGTGCGCGTGCTGTGCGCCCTCAAACCGGTACATCCGGTGAGCAAAGTATGCGTTTGGTATGACAAAAATAAGACCGCCGACAAAAGCGGAATAACCGGCCAAACGACTTTCTGTAAACCAGACAAGGCTCAGAACAACGATGAGCCCGGTTTCGATTGCCAGCCACTGCAGGAATGGCAACCGGTTTATACGCTTTCTGGTCGGGGACATGGAACCAGCCTGAAAAAAGTACCTGCGTACGTGAAACCTGCTTCCTGTCAGCCACCCTGTCCGGAGTTTATGCAAGCGCGCGAAATTATATGTGTTAACCGATGGGTGTTCAACAGAACCGACGGGAAAATTTGATGGAAAAATAACCAGTTTTCACGGCAGATGCCATCAATATCACACAAGTTGTGCTTTTCAACATTTTACATCACGACATATGGTGTTTTCGGGCCGGAGCAGTACTTTCGCACTATCGACCAATGACTCTACTTGATGTGGCCCAGGATACCATCCAACTCGTCCAGTGAGGTGTATTCTATCACCAGCTTTCCTTTTCCACGCTGGCCATGGTCGATCGATACCCGGGCACCGAGCCGCTCTGCCAGGTCATCCTGCAGGGCACGGATATTGGGGTCCAGTTCACCTCTGGCTTTCTTGCGGCCCGGAGTCTCCTGCTGTACGCGCCTGACCAGGGCTTCGGTCTGGCGAACAGACAGGGATTTGGCCACCACCTGTTTTGCCACCTGCATCTGCTGCTCCGGCTGCAGAGTCAGCATGGCGCGGCCGTGGCCCATTTCCAGATCACCATGCTCAAGCATTACCCGCACGTCTTCAGACAGGCTGATCAGCCGCAGCAGGTTGGTGATGGTGGTCCGGCTCTTGCCCACGGCTTCTGCAACCTGGGCCTGGGTGAGGCCGAATTCATCCTGCAGCCGTTGCAGCGCGAACGCTTCTTCGATCGGGTTGAGGTTTTCGCGCTGGATATTCTCGATCAGCGCCATGGCAATGGCGGCATCATCCGGAACATCACGGATGATGGCAGGAATCCGGTCCAGCTCGGCCATCTGGGTGGCACGCCAGCGGCGCTCACCGGCGATCAGCTCGAAGCGGCCCTCTGCGATGGGTCGAACAACCACCGGCTGCATCACACCCTGCTGACGGATGGAATCCGCCAGCTCCTGGAGGGCCGCCGGATCCATATCCCGGCGGGGCTGGAACCGGCCACGCTGGATCAGATCGATCGGAACTTCCCGGAGCTCACCATCGTGATCCTTCAGTTCCTGGTCCAGATTGACCCTGGAGCCCTGCAACAGAGCGCCCAGTCCGCGCTCACCCAGTCCTCGTTTCTTCGCCGCCATGGTGTTTGTCATTCTTCCCGATGAAAATTCTGAGTGCAAAGGAGGGGGTAGTTTACACGGCAACGGCCGCGGATGTCTTTTGCGAACCGTGACGGCGGACCATTTCTCCGGCCAGGGCCAGGTAGGCAATGGCGCCTTTGGAGGCCCGATCGTATTTGAGCGCGGGCATGCCGTAGCTGGGCGCTTCTGCCAGCCGTACATTCCGTGGAATCACCGCCTTGTAGACCTTGTCGCCGAAAAACTCGGTGAGCTGGCCGGAGACATCCAGGGTCAGGCTGTTGCGGGGGTCATACATGGTACGCAGGATGCCTTCCACCTGCAGGTCCGGATTCACCGTTTCCTGGATCTGTTCAACGGTGTTCATCAGCGCCGCCAGACCCTCCAGTGCGTAATATTCGCACTGCATGGGGATGAGCACGGTGTCCGCCGCAGACAGGGCATTGACCGTCAGCAGGCTCAGGGACGGCGGGCAGTCGATAAGGATGTAGTCGTAGTTTTCCCGCACCTTGTTCAGCGCCAGGCGCAGGCGGTGTTCGCGGCCGATCTCATTCATCAGCTCAACTTCGGCAGCGGTCAGATCGCCATTGGCGGGCAGGATGTCGAAACCGGAGGCTTCGGCCCGGAAGATCACCTCGGCGGCGGTTGCCCGCTTGGTGAGCATGTCATAACCGGAGCGCTTGAGGTCATTCTTGTCCACACCGCTGCCCATGGTGGCATTGCCCTGGGGGTCCATATCCACCAGCAATACCCGGCGTTTGGTTGCAGCCAGGGAAGCAGCCAGGTTCACGCAGGTGGTGGTTTTACCCACACCGCCTTTCTGATTGGTCACTGCAATCACACGCGCCATGACTAGCCTCCTGTCCTGAATTTCTGAGGGCCGGAATCCCGCCCGATCACCAGCAGATGCCGTTCCCCGTCCGAGCCGGGCACCGATAACGAGTGCCGGGACGTTATCTGCCACCCCGCTGGCAGGGCAGCCACCTCATCATCCGGAAACTGACCTTTCATGGCAAGGAACTCGCCCTCATCCGCGAGCAGATGCCCGCACCAGGCCACCAGGTTCTCCAGCGCGGTGAACGCCCGGCTGCTGATCTGCTGGTACCGGACGGCAGGATTACAGGTTTCCGCACGGCCGTGAATCACTTCCACGTTTCTCAGTCCCAGCTCCAGCACGCACTGGGTCAGAAAACGGGTCTTCTTGCTGTTGCTGTCCAGCAGGGTAAAGCGCTTGCCGGGCAGGGCGATAGCCAGGGGAATGCCCGGCAAGCCCCCACCAGCACCCACATCCAGCAAATGATCCGCAGTCACGAACGGCAGTATGCTCAGACTGTCCAGTAACTGGCGCGATACCATCTGCCCGGGTTCCCGCACAGCCGTCAGATTGTAGGCCCGGTTCCACTTGTTCAGTAGCGCCAGAAACGCCAGCAGCTGCTGCTGGCTGGCGTTATCCAGTTCCAGGTTCAGTTCAGCCAGGCCCTGAGTAAGCTGGCGTTGCCAGAGTGCATCGCTCATGGGCGCGCTCAGGCGGATTGCTTGCGCAGCAGGTCGCGCTTCTTGAGATGCACCAGCACCTGGGAAATGGCTGCCGGGGTCACGCCCTGGATCCGCGAGGCCTGGGCTACGGTTTCCGGCCGGACTTCTTTCAGTTTCTGCCGGATCTCGTTGGACAGCCCGCCGATGGCATCGAAATCGATATCGTCCGGCAGCCGGGTATTCTCGTTCCGGCGCAGGCGTTCGATTTCATCGGTCTGGCGGGAGATGTAACCCTCGTACTTGATCTCGATTTCCACCTGGTCGGCGACAACGGGATCATCCGCCACACCATCGGCCATTTGCGCGATATGGCTGTAGTTGATCTCCGGGCGTCGCAGCAGTTCTGCCAGGGTCTGGTCCCGGTTCATGGGTTGGCGCAGGAAGCTGTTGGCCGCCTCGCCACCGGGGGTACCGGGATGAATACGGGTGGTTTCAAGGCGATTGCGCTCCGCGGCGATGGCCTCACGCTTGGTATTGAAGGCCTGCCAGCGATACTCATCCACAGCCCCCAGTTTGCGGCCGGTTTCAGTCAGCCGCAGGTCGGCGTTGTCTTCCCGCAGAATCAGGCGATACTCGGCGCGGCTGGTGAACATGCGGTAGGGCTCGGAGGTGCCCATGGTAATCAGGTCATCCACCAGCACGCCCAGGTAAGCCTCATCCCGGCGGGGATACCATTCGTCTTTCTCCTGGGCCCGCAGCGCGGCATTGATGCCCGCCAGCAGCCCCTGGGCGCCAGCTTCCTCATATCCGGTGGTACCGTTGATCTGGCCGGCAAAGTACAGGCCCTGGATAAACTTGGTTTCCAGGGTGTGACGAAGGTCCTGGGGATTCAGGAAATCGTACTCGATGGCGTAACCGGGCCGGGTGATATGAGCATTCTCGAACCCGGGAATGGTGCGCACGGCTGCCAGCTGGATATCGAACGGCAGGCTGGTGGAGATGCCGTTGGGATACAGCTCATTGGTGGTCAGCCCTTCCGGCTCCACGAAAATCTGGTGCGAGTCCTTGTCCGCGAAGCGGTTGACCTTGTCCTCGATGGATGGGCAATAGCGCGGCCCGATGCCTTCGATATTGCCGGCAAACATGGGCGAGCGGTCAAAGCCGCTGCGGATGATGTCGTGGGTCTGTTCGGTGGTGCGGGTCACGTAGCAGCATACCTGCTCCGGATGCTGCTCCCGAGAGCCCAGGAACGACATCACCGGTGCCGGGTCATCGCCCCACTGTTCCTGCATCACGGAAAAATCCACGCTGCGGGCATCGATACGGGGCGGGGTACCGGTTTTCAGGCGCCCGACATTGAATGGCAGCTCACGAAGACGCTGGGCCAGCGCGTTGGCAGGGGCGTCACCGGCGCGGCCACCGGAGTGCTGCTGCATGCCAATGTGGATAACGCCACCCAGGAAAGTACCGGTGGTGAGCACCACCGTGGGTGCCCGGAAACGGATGCCGGACTGGGTCACCACACCGGTAATGCGTTCACCTTCGACAATCAGGTCGTCGGCTGCCTGCTGGAACAGGGTCAGGTTGGGCTGATTCTCGAGGATTTCCCGGATTGCCGCCTTGTACAGAACCCGGTCCGCCTGGGCACGGGTAGCTCGCACCGCCGGACCCTTGCGGGAGTTGAGCACACGGAACTGGATACCGGCCTTGTCGGTGGCCATCGCCATGGCGCCGCCCAGGGCATCGATTTCCTTCACCAGGTGGCTCTTGCCAATCCCGCCAATGGCCGGGTTACAGGACATCTGGCCCAGGGTCTCGATGTTGTGGGTCAGCAGCAAGGTTTGTGAGCCCATGCGCGCGGCCGCCAGCGCGGCTTCAGTGCCAGCATGGCCACCACCAATGACAATCACATCGAAACGGGTCGGATAATCCACAACATCACCTCGGCAAACGGGGTATTAAAAATTCTGGGCGAAAAAAGCAGCCTGAAAATCAGGGCGGGGAGTATAACGCCTCACCCGGCAAAATGCAGTCAGAATGTGCAAATTTTAACCAGACGCGAGGCCTACATGAACCCCCGACCCGATACTCAGATTCGTTCACGTGTTCCACGGCAGGTTTTACAGATAGGGGATAACCGAAATTCGACAGATTTCAGCGGCTTGTCGTTATCTTCTCACAAAAGTTTTCAAGAAAGTTATCCACATAGGCAGACCGCTGTTTCGGACACCTGAAAAAGACTTAACGTATTGTTTTAAAACATTTCATACATTTTTACTCAAAGCTTATCCGAAGGTTATCCAATTATTTATCCACAGTTTTTCAGGTGCCGGCTATCCCTCGGCCTGTACAACTGCCATACCTGTTCTGTTTCTGGGCAATCAATTGGATTCTGCCCGTTAACGGTGCAGCTTCCTTGACCCGCCAGGCCCATGATCATTTATTGACGGCTTATAGCGGGAGGATCCGCCTGTTTTATGACAACCTGGCATGAAATTCGCGAGACTCCACCACTTCCAATTGAATTTCAGCCAGCGGCAAGGACGGCGTCGTTGTTGAGGAACCCAGACCATGACCAGCGTACTTTCCTTTTCCAGGCACCGGACCTTCCAGGCCCGTCCTTCTCGGAAAAAGGACGTCTTTAACGAATTCAGATTCAACTCGGTGTATCAGCCAATTTTCAGCCCTACCCACCAGAAACTGGTAGGACTTGAAGCACTGGTGCGTGTCGCCCGGGATCACCAGATCGTCTCGCCGGTGGAACTGTTCAAAAGCGCTCACCACAGCAACCAGACCGTCGAGCTGGACAGCTATCTGCTCCACCGACACCTGGAAAGGTTTGCAGCACATCCGATACCGGCATGGCTGTTCCTGAACATCAATCCGGAGACCTGCACCCATCCCGCCTCTTCTCTGGATCGGCTGATTGAACACTGCCAGGCCTGCGGTGTTTCCCCGGACAGGGTAGTGCTGGAGCTGGTCGAAACGGCCAGTGAAAACCCTGGCGCCCTTCTGAAATTTATCGATATCGCCAAAGCCCGGGGTTTCCAGATCGCGATTGATGACTTCGGTACCGGCGATTCGAATTTCGAACGCCTGTGGCGCATGGACCCGATGATTGTGAAGCTCGATCGCAGTCTGCTGGTCAATGCCGAACAGCATCATCGTGCCCGCCAGTTACTGGAGAGCCTGGTGCGGATGATTCGTGAAAGTGGCAGCCTGGTGCTGCTGGAAGGCATCGAAAACCAGGCCCAGGCCGGGATTGCATTGGCAACCGAGGCAGATTTGCTGCAGGGATTTCTGTTGGGTATGCCGGACGCCGTCAATCAGGCCACGGTGACGCAGGGCGAAGCCGCCCTGAAATCTGTGATGAATCAGTCCAGGCAGTCCTCCCTGAAGGAAAGTTCGGAACACGAGAAGTTCTTGCGTCTGTTGAGGTTTGAAATCCTGGAGGCGTGCCACCGGTTGGCCAGGGGAGAATCCTTCACCGCCGCCTGTGAAACCACTCTCCGTATCGAAGGCGTCAAGCGCTGCTTCCTCCTCAACCGGGATGGCGTGCAGCAGGGAAACCTGGTGCTCGCCACACACGACACCGCACCCCATAACTTCAACCCGCTCTATCAATCCGCCGGTGCCTGCTGGGCCCACCGGGAGTACTTCCGTAATGCATTATCCCGGCCGCAACATATCAATGCCTCGCGGCCCTATGTAGCATTGCCGGATGCCGTTCGCACGGTGACTTTGTCAACGTCACTGACCAGCGTCGACAACCGCCAGGTGTTCTGCGTGGACCTGCACCCCGATGAAATCTTCGACGGCCAGCTCTGTTTCCCGCACACACTCTGAACACCGTTGTCAGAACCGATCCATCTCTTTTGATTGCGGGGCCGCGGCCATGCCGCGGCCACCCGCAGACTGGCCCGCCTGTTTTTCCAGTTCCAGGGCAACCGAGTTGGTGGATCTGGCAAACTTCGCCATCAGGTTATAAAGCACCGGAATAATGAACAGCGTCAGCGTCGTAGCGAACACCAGCCCGCCAAGTATGACAATACCGATGGACGCCCGGCTTTCAGCGCCCGCCCCGGTTGCCAGTACCAACGGCACCGCTCCGAACACCGTGGAGATAGTCGTCATCAGAACCGGCCGGAAGCGCAGGATGGCGCCTTCGAGAATGGCTTCCCGCACTTCATAGCCCTTGTCCCGCAACTGATTGGCAAACTCAACAATCAGTATCCCGTTCTTGGCCATCAGCCCCAACAGCATGATGATGCCGATCTGGCTGTAGATGTTCAGGGTAATGCCGGAGAAGTACAGGGCATAAAGCGCACCGGTCACCGCAAGTGGCACCGACAGCATGATGATCATGGGATGGATCCAGCTTTCAAACTGCGCCGCCAGCACCAGGAAGACAATCACGAATGCCAGGCCGAAGGTCACGTAGATAGCCGCGGACGAGTCCTGGAACTCACGGCTCAGACCCTTGTAACTCACCCTGGCCTCGGGAGGCAGATTATCCACCGCCAGACTGTTCAGGTAGTTCAGTGCCGAACCCAGGTCATAGCCGTCCGCCAGGGAGCCACTGATGACAACCGCCGGTAAACGGTCAATCCGCCGCAGGTCCGGATTGGCTCCTACTTCCTCTATATCCACCAGCGCTTCCAGGGGAATCAGGTCGCCTCCCTCCCGTGGCCGCAGGAACACGCGCCCCAGGTCGTCGGGGGTGGCCCGGTCGATATCCGACGCCTGTACGATGACATCATACTCACGGCCCCGGTCGAGATAGGTTGTCACCTGCCTGGACGCCAGCATGGTTTGCAGGGTCAGCCCCACGTCTTCCACGGTCACGTCGAGATCCGCGGCGCGTTCCCGGTCGATGGTGACGTTCAGCTCAGGCCGGGTCAGCTCGAAGTCGGTTTCCAGACTCAGGAGGTTGGGGTTTTCCTTGGCCCGCTCGACAATTTCCTCGCTCCAGGCCTGGACTGATTCATAGTCCGGGCCACCGATAACAAACTCCACCGGCTGATTGAAGCCACGCTGGCCCAGGCCCGGAGGGTTGACCGCTACGGCCCGCACCCCGGGTATGCCAGCCAGTTTGCCACGCAGCTCGCTGGTAATTTCCTGCTGCTTGATATCGCGCTCATCCCAGGGTGCCAGGCCCATAATCATGAAGGCACTGTCCGCCTCGTTGCGGAACCCGACGATGGAGAGCAGCCGGGTGGCATTGCCATCTTCCAGATAGGGCAGCAACTGTTCCTCGGCCTTGCGGACATGATGGTCGGTGTATTCCACGGTTGAACCGCGAGGCGCACTGGTGGGCATGATGATCACTCCCCGGTCTTCGGTGGGCGCCAGTTCCTGGGGCAATTGCGGGAATACCACTACCGCCATGATCAGCCCCACGACACCAAGGCCCAGCAACAAACCGGGTTGACGGAGTGAAAACCGCAACATGCGGGCATAGCCGTTGGTAAGCCCGTTAAGAACGCGTTCACTGGCGGCCCACAGGCGATGGCCTTCTTCCGTTTCCGGGCTGTGCCGCAACCACTTCGAGCACAACATGGGCGCCAGGGTTAACGCCACCAGGCTGGACACCACGACGGCGGCAGCCAGGGTAAAACCGAACTCCGCGAAAAGCCGGCCAACGTTGCCTCCCATGAAGGAAATCGGCACGAAAACCGCAATCAGGGTCAGGGTGGTGGCGATAACCGCGAATGCCACCTGTCGTGCGCCCCGGTAGGACGCCAGCAAAGGGGGTTCACCATTGTCGATCCTGCGCTGGATGTTCTCCAGCATGACAATGGCATCGTCCACCACCAGGCCAATGGCGAGAATGACCGCCAGCAGGGTGAGTACGTTAATGGAAAAGCCCAGAGCGCCCAGGCCGATGAATGCACCGATTACGGCCACGGGTATGGTCACCGCCGGAATCAGGGTGGCGCGCCAGGAGCGCAGGAACATGAAGATGACGAGAATGACCAGTGATACCGCAATGGCCAGAGTGAAGATCACTTCCTTGATCGAGGCACGGATAAAGATGGACTCGTCGTAGCTTTCGGCAATAGTGACTTCCGGAGGGAGGGAATCGCGAATCCTGTCCAGTTCCTCCCGCACCAGATCGGACACGGCCACCGTATTGGACTTGGACTGGCGAATGATGCCCATGCCGATGGCCGTCTGGCCGTTTGCCCTCAGGCGGCTGGTATCGGATTCCACGCCCATCTGTACATTGGCGACCTCACCCAGGCGCAACAGGTCGTTGCCGTCACGACGAACCACCAGATTGCGGAACTCCTCCACCTCGGACAAACGTCCCTTGGCCCGCACGGTGAAATCCCGGGTGGATGACTCCACCGAACCTGCCGGCAACTCCACGTTATTGGATCGCAGCGCCTGCTCCACTTCAGCAACGGTTATGTCCCGCGCCGCCAGCCGCTCCCGGTCAAGCCAGACCCGGATCGCGTATCGGCGCTCGCCGCCGATGCGCACATCAGCCACGCCATCGAGCACAGACAGCCGGTCAGCCAGCACCCGGTCGGCAAAATCACTGAGTTCGGCACTGTCCCAGACATCGCTGCGCAGCGTGATCCACATCATCGGACGGGCATCGGAGTCCGCCTTGCGAACAACCGGAGGATCTGCTTCCTCAGGCAGATCATTGGACACCCGGGCTACTGCGTCCCTGACATCGTTGGCGGCGATGTCCACGTTGCGGGAAGTATTGAATTCAATGGAGGTTCGGGACTCGCCCTGTTCCGTGCTTGATTCGATCGAGCGAATACCCTCTATGCCGCTGATGGCGCCCTCAACCACCTGGGTAATCTGGGTATCCACCACTTCCGCTGCCGCACCGGTGTAATCCGTGGAAATGGACACTACCGGAGGGTCGATGTCCGGGTATTCGCGCACCGGCAGACCCCGCAGGGCCGCGAGACCAAACACCAGGATCAGCAGGCTGATGACAGTGGCGAAAACCGGCCGCTTTATGGAAATGTCCGAGAGGATCATGGATCAGGACTCCCGGGAGCTGGCAAAGCGGTTATCCGGAATGGCCTTGTCGTCATCCACAACGTCAATACGGTCTCCACTGCTGAGCCGGTCCTGACCGGTAATGATCACCCGGTCGTCCTGCGACAGCCCATCCGACACCTCCACGATTCCGGGTGACCGGGAGCCCAGGGTCACAGACACGCGCCGGGCAACACCGTCCTCGGCGATAAAGACGTATTTGTCGTCACCCCGGATCATGACAGCCTGCTCGGGAATCACCAGTGCTTCGCGCTCTCGAAGTGTCAGGTTGGCCGACATGAACTGCCCCGGCCGTAACTTACCCTCGGGATTGTCGATGACAGCGCGTACCGGCAATGTACGGCTCAGTTCGTTGATCCGTGTACCAAGCTCCACCAGTTCACCCTGGAATCCTTCGTCGGGATAGGCCGGCGAGGCGCCGCGAACCAGCTGGCCCAGTTGGATCTGACCCAGGAATCGTTCAGGAATCGAAAAACCCAGTTCCATGCGATCGGTTGAATCCAGCGTGGTTACCGAGGTTCCTGAACCGAGATAGGTTCCGACACTGATGTCACTGAGGCCGATCACGCCCTCGAAAGGCGCTTCGATGCGATGATTGTCGAGGCGGGTCCGGGCCGATTCGCGCTGGGCCTCGGCCACTTCCAGGGCAGTGCGAAGTTCATCCACCTGGGACTGGGAAATACTGTTGTTGGTTCGCAGGCGCTGCGCCCGTTCATACTGGCGGCGGGCATCCGCCAGGGTAGCTTCGGCAACCTGCAGGTCAGCCCTGGCCTGGCGATCATCCAGGCGCAACAATAACTGGCCCCGACTCACCCGCTCACCACTGTTCAGGTTGATTTCCACGACACGGCCACTGACTTCGGTGGTCAGTTCCACCTGATCGAGGGCTCGCAGATTACCAACCGCATTGACCGAGTCCCTTATCACCTCCATGGCCGGGCTGATGGCGTTCACCTTACTTGCCGGGCGCTCCGTCTGGGCATCCTCGGTATCATCCTGGGCAAGATACTGCCAGGAGAAAGCCCCGCCGGCTGCCAGAGCGACAAGTACCAGCGCGATCAGCCATTGCTTAACCATAATCTTCCCAATCAGTCTGTTATTGTGATTCCCGCCGTTATGGCAGCGTGGATCTACTTTCTGCTGATCACCAGCACAATCTCGCCCACATCGATCCCCCACTTGCTCATGGTGGTCTGGTTGATCAGCGTGTCGGGCGTGATCAGATACATCCAGTCGTCCATGCGGACATCAATGGTGTCATCACCATATGACACCCTAAGGACATAATTCATGTTGATGGCATTACCCTGCCAGCGCATGGTGCCGGGCTCTACCACATCACCGGCATCGGCATGGAGGGCGCCGTTATCGGGGGTCAGTGTCCAGACCCGGGTTTGCACTTCGCCATCGTCAAACCGGAACACTTCATCCAGTGTACCAACTCCGTCGCTGTCCCAGCTGGCAGAAATATCCGCATCAAATGTACGGATTACCTCGCCGGAGAAATCCTTGACCACACCCCGCGCGGAAAGTTCGCCGGTGAAGAACTCCTGGGGCGTCAGTACCGGTTCACGGTCCTTGTAGTCTTCCAGCGCTGGTCCGGCGCAGCCGGCAAGCAGGGCTGTGGATAACAATAACCACAGATAGCGGGGCAAACCAGTGATGACCTTTGATCCGGCTGAACTTTGCATGACTTTTACACTCTCGGGACGGGTGGAATCGAAGCAGGGCTATTCAGATACGCCAGAAGCGCCTTTACCGATCAGTGCCGGGCCCGACTCGGAAAGGTTTCGTCATTTCAGCCAATTGTCCAATCTGACAAGGGCCCTGGCGATTTCCGTCAATGGCAGACCGCCGGCAATGCCGTAAAACATCAGGCAACGGAAGGCTGCCGGCCTTCGCCAACACTGGAATCAGAATCACCGAGGTATTGCCATGCCGGTTTACAGGGCGCCCCTGCGCGACATGAAGTTTCTGCTTAATGAGGTTTTCGACTACCCCGGGCACTACACCCGGCTAAAGAGCGGTGAAAATGCCACCCCCGATATTGTCGACGCCATACTGAGCGAATGCGGCCGCTTCTGCGAAGAGGTGCTGAGCCCGCTTTACCAGAGTGGCGACGAGGAAGGCTGCAGGCTGGACAACGGCGAGGTGACAACCCCCACGGGTTATCGCGATGCCTACCGGCAATACGCCATGGGCGGATGGCAGGGCCTGTCTGCGCCAGAGGAATACGGAGGTCAGGGCCTGCCCGCTTCCATGGGCCTGCTGAAACAGGAAATGATGGGTACCGCCAACTGGCCTTTTTCCATGTACCCGGGCCTGTCCCTGGGGGCAATGAATACCATCTTCCTGCACGGCAGTGAAGACCAGAAGCAGACCTATCTGGTGCCACTGACCGAAGGCCGCTGGGGCGGCACCATGTGCCTGACCGAGCCCCAGTGCGGCACTGATCTCGGGCAGGTCAAGACCAGAGCGACCCCACAGGCGGACGGCAGCTACAGGCTGTCCGGCACCAAGATCTTTATCTCGTCCGGTGACCATGACCTCACCGAGAATATTGTTCATATCGTACTGGCCCGCCTGCCGGATGCGCCGAAGGGTACGCGGGGTATCAGCCTGTTCATCGTGCCCAAGTTCCTGCCGGATGATAACGGCGGCATCGGTGAGCGTAATGGCGTCACCTGTGGCAGCCTGGAAAAGAAAATGGGCATCAAGGCTTCGGCAACCTGTGTGCTGAACTTTGATGATGCCACCGGATTTCTGATCGGCCCGGAGAACGAAGGGCTCAACTGCATGTTCACCTTCATGAACACCGCCCGTATCGGCACCGCCATCCAGGGTGTGGGGCCGGCGGAACTGTCCTACCAGTGGGCCCTGGACTATGCAAAGGAACGCCGCTCCATGCGTGCCCTGTCAGGCAGGAAGGAACCGGACCAGGTGGCAGACGCGCTGATCCACCACGCCGATGTGCGCCGCATGCTGCTCACCCAGAAGGCCATTGCCGAGGGGGGCCGCGCCATGCTGTATTATGCCGCCCGGCTGGCCGACCATATGGTGGAGGGACACACCGCAGGTGACGAAAAGAAGGCCGACGCCTACGATGACAAACTGGGTTTCCTGACCCCTATCCTCAAGGGATTCCTGACCGAGCTGGGCAACGAAGCAGCCAATCTTGGCGTGCAGGTGTTCGGCGGCCACGGTTATATCCGCGAACACGGCATGGAGCAGATTGTCCGGGACACCCGCATCGCGACCCTTTACGAAGGAACCACCGGCATCCAGGCACTGGATCTGCTGGGGCGCAAGGTCTTGCTGATGACCCAGGGCGGGGCGGTGCGCGAATTTACCCTGCGGATTGCCAACTTTGCCCGCAAACAACTGGCCGACAAGAAGGTGCGGCCGTTCGCGGTGGAGTTGCTCAAGCTTACGGCGCAATGGAATCTGCTGACGGTTCGGCTGATGCTCGCCGCCCGCAAGGACCGCGACATGGTCAGCTCGGCGGCCAACGACTTCCTGATGTACAGCGGTTACGTCACCATGGCCTATATGTGGGCGCGAATGGCCGCCGTTGCTTCCGACAGACTCGACAAGGGTGGCGCCGACTCGGAGGAGTTCTACCGCGCCAAACTGGCGATCGCGGAGTTCTACTATGAACGGCTGTTACCGAGAGCCCAGGCCCATGCCACCAGCATGCTCAGCCCCTCCAGCAACCTGATGCAGCTGGATGCGGAGCACATGAGCAGCGCCGGCTGAGCCGGCCACCGGGGCTGACCGTCAGGGAAGACGGCAATCAGTCCCGGAGGTTGAAATTTTGGCGATCGTCCACAGATTACATACCGCCGCCAGCCCGGCGGAATTCCATACCAAATCAACTTGTTATTTTTTTGCTTCTGGGAGCCCAGTACCGGGTTCCCCTGTGCGATAGAAAGATAGGGAGGTTTGCCATGGAGACTCGTACTGACGATCTGTACCCCACACGACTCGAACGCCCCTCGGCCAGCTTCGAGCGCCTGGATCCGGTTGTGCACAGCACCGGCAAAGCGCGCGCCGATGGTCCCCTCAGCGAGACCGAACTGGCCCGTTATGAGCGCGACGGGTTTCTGGTATTCAACAATTTCCTTGATGCCACAACCGTAAGGCGGTTCCGGGAAGACCTGCGGGCCTATGAAAACGACGATTCGATACTCCAGTCCGAAGGCACCATCACCGAACCGGGCAAACAGGAGATACGCTCGGTCTTCGGCATTCACGAACTGTCTGACCGGTTTGACCGGCTGACCCGTGATCCTCATATCCTGGGCATGGTGCATCAACTGCTGGGAAGTGATGCCTACATCCACCAGTCCCGCATCAACTTCAAACCCGGTTTCCACGGCAAGGGCTTTGACTGGCACTCGGATTTCGAAACCTGGCATGCGGAGGATGGCATGCCGCGCATGCGGTCTGTCAGCTTCTCCATCGCCCTGACCGATAACACCCCCTTTAACGGGCCCTTGATGCTGGTACCGGGCTCCCACAAGACCTTTATTCCCTGTGTCGGCCGCACGCCGGAAGACAACTATCAGTCATCCCTGAAGAAACAGGAGCTGGGGGTACCGGCGGATCAGGACCTCAACCGGATGATTGACAAGCATGGTATCCAGGCACCCACTGGGCCTGCCGGCTCGCTGATTATTTTCGAGTGCAATACCCTGCATGCGTCCAACGCCAACATGTCACCCTGGCCACGCAGCAATCTGTTTTTCGTCTATAACAGCGTCGAAAACCAGCTGGTGGAGCCGTTCTGTGGCAATAAACCGAGGCCGGAATTCCTCGGCAACCGCACCCGAACGGAGGCGCTGCAGGCAACAGCAACCAGGGACTATCGCAGGACGGGCTGATACTCTGCCCAGACAAACACAAAGGGGAGCCGGTTCGGCTCCCCTTTTTTGTCGGATCCAGTCGCTTATTTGTTGATTGCGGTCATAGGGTCCGGCTTGGGTGTGGTATCGGTGCTTGGTGGCAGCTCCGGATAACGGATCTCCGGAACCTGACCGGTCAGAGTCTTCAGGAAGGCAACAATGGACTGGACCTCCTCCTCATCGAGTTCAGCGCCCAATTGTGAAGTACCCATGACAGCAACAGCCTCTTCCAGGCTCCAGACGGCGCCAGAATGGAAGTAAGGTGCGGTCAGTTCAATGTTTCTGAGGGGCGCGGCACGGAATACATATTCGTCCGATGCCGTATTGGTTATGGCAAAGCGCCCTTTATCGCCGGTAGGCAGAATTTCTCCCCCCGGACTGGATACCAGGCCGAACGGATAATAGTCTTCACCACCGAAGTTCACACCGCCGTGACAGCTTGCACAACCCTTGTCCATAAACAGTGCAAGGCCCTCTTTTTCCTCTTCATTCAGGGCATTATCATTACCGCGAAGGAACGTATCAAAAGGCGCGTGGGGAGTGATCAACGTTGCCTCGAACGCTTCAATGGCGGTTGCCATGTTATCGAAACTGACCGGATCGTCCTCACCCGGAAAGGCGTTTTCAAATGCGTCAACGTATTCCGGCATGCTGTTGAGCGTATCGACCACCCGCTCCGGCGTACTGCTCATTTCCACGCCGGCCTGCACCGGGCCTTTGGCCTGCTCGGCCAGATCAGCCGCACGGCCATCCCAGAACTGGGCTGCGTTAAAAATGGCGTTAAAGACCGTTGGTGAATTACGGGGCCCTTTCTGCCAGCCGTGACCGATAGAGGTGGGCAGGTAATCATGGCCACCCATTCCCACATTGTGGCAGGTGTTGCAGCTGATCAGATGGCTCGATGACAGACGCGGCTCAAAGAACAGCATCTTTCCGAGTTCGATCTTCGATTCCGTCATTTCATTGCCGTCGATCACCGGCGGATACTGCGGCACCGCCTCAAAGTTCTCCAGTGCACGCTCCCTCAGGTCGTCCGCCACTGCGATACCGGCCCCGAGTCCGAGTCCGAGGCCGGTGACCAGCATTAACCCTGTTATTACCTTTCCCATCTTATTTCTCCCCGAATCAAACCAAACTGTCTGAAACTTCATTACATGAAAGTAACAGAGCTGAACGGGGAAGAAAGCACAAGCGTAGGAAGGCGGACGCACAATTGATGTCGGTCAATTCTGACTTCAGGAGAAACAAAAATCAGAGCCGGGAGAGGGGCATTCCGAAGTATTCACCCTGTGAAAAGTCGATCCCCAGCTCACAAACCCGGTCCTGGACAGCCTCGTTGTGGACAAACTCGGCAATGGTGCGGATATTCAGGCTGCGGGCGAACTGGACAATGCCGCTGGTCACGAGGAAGGCTGTATGGTCTTCGTGAAGGTTACGAATGAGGCTGCCGTCAATCTTGATGAAATCCACGTTCAGGCTCAGCAGATGGGCGAAATTTGAGTAACCGGTGCCGAAATCATCAATGGCGATACCGCAGCCAAAAGGTCTGACCCGTTCAATAAAGGCGCCTATGTCCTTGTAATTGGTTATACCGTCAGACTCGAGTATCTCGAAAATCACCTGGCTGCCAATACCGGATTGCTCCAGCGTCTGGATAATCGGCTCTACCGTTTCCGGATCGGTAATGTCCCCGTATGAAAGATTAATGGAGAAGGTTTCATCCCGTTCGCTGAAACAGGCAAAGCACTTCTCGATCATCAGCACGGTGATCCTGCGGTTAAGACGCAAGCGGTCGGCAATATCCACAAAATGACCGGCGCTGATCACACTGCCATCGGGTTCCACCATCCGCACCACACATTCGTACTTGGTGATACGCCCTGAATGGTTATCGTGTATGGGCTGAAACCAGGGCACCAGGCGGTCGTTGTCGATGGCCTCTTTCAGACGGTTTGCCCAGTACAGGTTGTTCTCATAGTTTTCCTCGATTCCCACGGAGGGATCGTACAGCACGTGATGACGGTTCTGCTGCCGCGCCTGTAACACCGCCGCCTTGGCCTGGCTCACCAGTTGATCAGCCGAATCTTCCGGCTTACGGTCCCTGCGGGTTGCCATACCGATACTGACATCAATGGTCAGGGGTTGGTGTTGCCAGTAGATGCGGTCACCCGTTACCAGGTCGCGAATCTCGCGCGCAACTTCCTGGATGGCCATGGGCTCCAGCAAAGGGGTAAGAATGGCGAACTCGTCACCGGGCAGCCGGTATACCCGTGACACCTCCAGCTCATGGTCACGGGTAAAGGATGTCAACCGCGTGGCAATCGCCAGCAGCACGTGATCACCACAGACATTGCCAAACAGACTGTTGACTTCATTAAACCGGTCGAGGTTGATAATCAAAAGCGAGGCATTGTCCCTGCTCTGCAGGTCCCGCAGCAATCGGATGCGATTGGGCAAACCGGTAAGCTCATCGGTGTAGGATGCCTGTAATTCACGAATCAACTGGATAATCCGGTACAGCAGATACAGGCTGAGCAGCAACATGACCGACACAGTGCCTATAAGAATCCGCTGATTGGTCTGCTCCATCGGGCGCAGCACCGCGTTGATCTCATCAAACGGAACCCCGGCACCGTAAACCATGCCTCCGGCGGTGGCGGCAAAATACAGTTCGTAGTGTTCATCGCCAACCGTAAGCTGCCGGGTTGTCAGGGTGTCGGTCAGGACTGTGGCATCAGTACTGCCGTTATTCTCCCTGCTGGCCTCACCGACCAGCTCAAGGGCCAGAATGGCATCAATCAGGGCCTGCTCTTCCCGGGTATCCTCTCCCTTGCTGAGACTGGAGAGGTTACGATTATTACGGTCATTGAGGAAGGTGAAGCTGTTTTCGGTGACAGTGATCCGGCTGACCACATCAATAATCTGATCCGCTCCCCAGGCCGTTGTTGCCAGACCAAGGAGGTTTCCCTGCCGGTCGAACATCGGTGTGGCCAGTGTGAGTACGGCCCTTTCGATACCGAGATCGTAATAAACCGGCGACCAGTAAACCGTACCGGCTGCATCGGTATCTGCTGTCCAGTCCTCACCCAGGGTACGGCTGAACCAGGGTGCGCTGCGATAATGTCCAAACCGGGCTTCACTATCTGACCGGGTCAGTTCCTGGTTGTCAGTTCCCAGTGTGAAATAAGGCATGTAACTGGTGTCCGATTCCGACAACACACCGGGTTCAAACCACAGACCGGCTCCCGCCGCTCCTTCAAAGTCCTGCAGGTGAGCCCGGAGGGAATTTTCCAGACGCTCCCGAAGCACCTCGCGATCAGCATCCGGAAACCCCGTTTGCACCATCTCGTGGAAACTTTCGCCCACGTTGGCCAGCGTGATGGTGTAATTGGCCAGAGCCGCCTGCCGGGCATTGATTCTCTGTAGCCCTGAGCCTACAACGTCATTCAGTTGTTGACGACGGAGGTCGGAAAGGGCTTCCCGGGAGTAGTTCAGGTTAAGGCTGGACAGCAGCAACATGCCTGCGGTGAAAACCAGCAGCAGAAGCACTAGCAGCCACATGATGGACTGGCGGGATGACGGGGTTTTCGTAGAACCGGAGCGGCTGGTAAATATCCCCGACATGAATGGGTATCCTGGGACAGTGAATCAGGTATCGTTTACCGGCCTTTCCTGTTTACGGTGACGATCAAGTGCTGCCTTCGCTTCCCTGTGTCCCTGGCTTGCAGCCTTATTGTACCAGTATATCGCCTGCTTCATATTCTGCTCGACACCGCGGCCAGACGCGAACATTCGGCCCATCAGATAGGATGCTTCGCTGGACGCGGGTGCTGCCTTTTCGGCCCACTCCAGGGCTGTGGAGTAATCCTCGAAGGCATGGGCAATCAGTGCCATGTTGGCCTGGGAACGGGTATCGCCTGCCTGAGCCGGTTCAATGCATGCTTCCCTGGCGGCGCTGTAGTTGCGAATACTGGTTAACAGGTAACAATCACCAAGCGCCTGCTGGTCATCCGGTGAGGACTCCTCTTTTGTGCCGGAGTCTTCAATTTCGGTTCCGGATGTATCATTCTCCGGGGCATCCCGGCTTAACCGTTCCGCAAAGGCTGAAACCTGCTCCGGGCAGGAATAGGCATAACCGGCACGATAACGTTCAAGGGCTGTCTCTGTTGCAGGTTCGCCGGCATATTCCCGGGCAATGGTTTCGCAGCGACGCGCCCGTTCGTCTCTGACCTGTCGGACTACAGAGGCCCGTTCTGAATCATCCCCGTGTTCTTCCAGATAGTCGGTAAGCGGATCAATATAGGGCTGATCGAAAAGAGCCTGCCGCTCTTTTTCAAAAGAACGGGGTTCGGGACTGTCATCACTCTTTTCTGTGGTTTCTCTGGTCTCACTGGTCTCACTGGTTCTGCGATCAGGCCTATCCGCGGACGAATCCACCAGGCGCCCGGTATCGATACCCGCGCATCCGGTAAACAGGGCAATCAAAAAAACGCAGAACCACGGACGATACATCAGGATACATTCACCGTTTCCAGCCGACAGGAGCACAAGTTTTACACGGAAGGCTGCTGGCTCAAACAGTTCTTTATGCTTATGGCTTATTTGCCGATGCAGAAACTGCTGAAAATCTTTCCCAGCAATTCGTCGGGCGTCATGGCACCGGTAATTTCACCCAATGCATCCTGGGCTGCCCGCAGGTCCTCTGCCAGTAACTCGCCGGCTCCAAAGCCCTGCAACTGTTCCTCACCCTGCCGCAGGAAATCCCGGGCCCGCTCGAGGGCATCCAGATGGCGGCGCCGGGCAATAAAGCCTCCTTCGGTGGTACTGGCAAAACCCATGCACTGTTTCAGGTGATCCCGCAATACCTCAAGCCCGTCAGCCGATCGGGCGGCAATACGAATGACCGGTGCCAGCCCGGGATCCGGTTGCGCGAATCCCACCGGTTCACCGGTCAGGTCCACCTTGTTGCGGATAACGGTGAGGGGCGCTCCCGCTGGAAGCTGGTCAATAAAGTCTGGCCATATGCGATGTGGCTCGGTTTCCGGTGTGGTGGTGGCATCCACCATCAGCAGGATACGGTCAGCCTGTCGGATCTCTTCCCAGGCCCGGGCGATACCAATCTGTTCCACCTCGTCGGGGCTGTCCCGCAGGCCGGCGGTGTCGATAATGTGCAGTGGCATTCCATCGATGTGGATATGTTCCCGAAGGACATCGCGGGTGGTGCCTTCAACAGCCGTCACGATAGCCGCTTCGCGCCCGGCCAGGGCATTGAGCAGGCTGGACTTGCCGGCATTGGGACGGCCGGCAATCACCACCTTCATGCCATCCCTGAGAATCGTGCCTTGCTGGGCTTCGGCGAGAATTATATCCAGGTCCCGGATGATTGCCTGAAGGTCATTGCCAACCTTGCCATCGGCCAGGAAATCGATCTCCTCTTCGGGAAAATCGATGGCGGCTTCAACGTAAATGCGCAGGTGGGTTACGTCCTCGACAAGGGCGTCGATCCTGCGGGAAAACACCCCCTGTAATGATCGCACGGCACAGCGGGCTGCCTGTTCGGAACTGCTTTCGATCAGGTCGGCAATGGCCTCTGCCTGGGCCAGGTCGAGCTTGTCATTGAGAAATGCCCGCTCGGAAAACTCTCCTGGCCGGGCAAGACGGGCACCCAGGTCGCACACGGTTCTCAACAGCATGTCGAGAATCACGGTACCGCCATGCCCCTGCAGCTCGAATACATCCTCCCCGGTGAACGAATGGGGATTGGGGAAGTAAAGGCCGATACCCTCGTCGATCAACTCGCCGTTTTTATCAACGAACGGACCGTAGTGGGCGTAACGTGGCTTCGGATCAAAACCCAGCATCTGGCGGGCAATGACCGCTGCTCCAGGACCGGATACACGCACAATACCCACACCGGACTGGCCCGGCGCTGTGGCAATGGCGGCAATGGTATCGGTGGCATTAAACATTCGCTTTCCCCTGAAACACCAGAGGCTCCCGGAAGGAGCCTCTGTGATTGCTGTATCCGGCCAGTGTGTCCGGTCAGCTTTTCCTGGCAGCGGTTTCCGCTTCAATCTTGCGGGTAATGTACCACTGCTGGCTGATGGACAGGATATTGTTAACCAGCCAGTACAGTACCAGCCCGGCCGGGAACCAGAGGAAGAATACCGTGAACACCAGCGGCATCATCTTCATGATCTTGGCCTGCATGGGGTCCGGTGGTGTCGGGTTCAGGCTCATCTGCAACATCATGCTGGCACCCATCAGGATTGGCAGGATGAAGTATGGGTCCATCACCGACAGGTCATGAATCCACAGCATGAAGGGGGCATGGCGCAACTGCACGCTTTCGAACAGAACCCAGTACAGGGAAATGAATACCGGCATCTGTACCAGTATCGGCAGGCAGCCACCGAGGGGGTTTATCTTTTCCCGTTTGTACAACGCCATCATTTCCTGGGACATTCGCTGGCGATCGTCACCATAGAGCTCTTTCAGGCGAGTCAGCTGGGGAGCGACAGCACGCATTCTGGCCATGGAGCGATAGCTGGTGGCGGACAGTTTAAAGAACACGGCCTTGACCAGAACCGTCAACAGAATAATGGCGACACCCCAGTTGCCCACCAGACTATGGAACCAGTCCAGTATGAGGAACAGCGGCAGGGCGATGAAGAACAGGAAGCCGAAATCGACTGTCCGGTCCAGGTTCGGAGCCACGTTTTCCAGACGCTCGATGATCTTGGGACCAACATAGGCCCGGGCTGAAACTTCAGCGCTTTCTCCCGGCTGGACCTGGGTAGCGGGATAGACGAATCCCATTACATGAAGCGGCCCACGTTGTGTGGATTGGAACTGTGCAGGCTGATCCCGTTCAGGAACCCATGCCGCGAGGAAGTAGTGCTGAAGGAACGCCAGCCAGCCATTGGTGACGGACTGGTTGATGGGATTTTCAGAAATATCGTCGAAGTCGTATTTTTCGTAGGGGTCTTCCGGGGTGCTGACAACCATACCGAGAAACGCCTTGATACCCAGGCTGTTCTGTGCCGTTGGGTCGGGAGCCTGGTCCCGGACGATCTTGCCGGTCATATTGGCTTGCCAGACATCATCTGACTGGTTATTGATCAGGTAGCGTACATCGATTTCATAGCTGTCACGGGCGAAACGGTATTGCTTGGTGACTTCTACATCGTTGTCCGTGGTGTACGTGAGATCTACGGTGAGTGAGTCCTCACCCTCCTTGAGCTCGTATTCCGTTGCCGAGACATCGTATACCGGGGCGCTGCCGTTGCGCTTGCTGTCGATTCCATCGCGGCCTATGAGACCACTCTCCATGATGTAGGTGCGCTTGTTGGTATTGGTCAGGATTTTCAGCGATTCCCTGCTGTCCAGCGAGCGGTCGTACTGGAGCAGGGAACTCTCGATAAGGTTGCCGCCAACCCGATCGATTTTGAGTTCGTAGACATCGGTACGGACGGTGATCAGCTGGTCACTGACATCCACTGAGCCATTTTCGGTACTGCCAACGGCCTGGCTTTCGCCTTCCGGTGTGGTGAACTCTTCATCGGAGGACTCGGTCCCGCTGTCGGATTCCTCAGGCAGAGTCATGTTATCGCTGTCACCCGACGACGCACTGGAACTGCTCTGCTCAGCAACCTGTTCTGTCTGGGGCTGGTTATAGTCTTCGTTCCAGGCTAGCACCATCATGTAACTGACAATGGCCAGGCCGGCAAATAATACAATGCGTTGAATATCCATAAACTTACTGTTTGGTCTGGTTAGTGTTATGGGTTTGGCTGGCCGGCCCGCAGCAGGTGTCAGGTGTTACCCTGCTGCAGACTTCAGTGCCCGGAACGGGATCATACCCGCCTTTTGCCCACGGATGACACCTCAGAAGTCGTTTCATGGAAAGAAAAAGACCTTTGACAGCGCCGTGGGTCGTAATGGCTTCGACAGCGTACTGGGAACAGGTAGGGTAGTGGCGGCAATGGCTGGCCATCATCGGGCTGATGGCATACTGGTAGACACGGATGGGTAGGAGCAACAGTTTGCGCATTAACCCGTTCCTTTGCCGGTACCGGATAGTTCCGATGTTGAGGGTTTCTGGAGCTGGCAATTTTTCTTTCTGAGACGCGACCAGAGCTCCGTCAGGGTAGCATTGAGCGTTGGATTATCAAGCTCTCTCAGGCCCCTTCGTCCCAATACCACAATATCCAGGGCAGGTAAGTCTGTCTGGTGCCTGAACGTTTCCCGAACCCGGCGTTTCACGCGATTGCGTTGTACGGCGAGTTTGAGATTTTTTTTGGAGAACACCAGACCGATCCTGGCATGACCCAGATTGTTGGGTGTCGCCAGGATCAGAAAATTCCGGTGCGGAACCCTGATTTGAACGTCATCGAAGACTTTGCCGTAATCACCTGGTTTGAGTAACCGCGATGACTTTGGAAAGCTCAAAGCCTTCATCTGGCGGTCAGTGTCTTACGCAGACAGACGGGCACGGCCCTTGGCACGACGGCGGGAAATAACCTTGCGGCCGTTGGCAGTAGCCATGCGGGCACGAAAACCGTGAACGCGCTTACGCTTCAGTACGCTTGGTTGAAACGTTCTTTTCATGATGTCGATCTCACATTACGGGTATTGGAAATTCAATGGTTGGCTGGAAATTGAACAGCCAAAACAGGAGCGGCATTCTATGCAATGTGGCAAAGGAATTCAATGGGTTTCGATGGTGGCTTACGCTTATCGGGATCGAGCTGCAACAGGGTTGCCCCGTAATAGATTCAGTAGGTCTTTTTTATTCTCTTTAAGGATTATTATTACTGTTATTAGGCAAGGCGTTTTCTGTGGATAACCGGAAAAATTAACTTAGTTCCAACGAGTTGGCATTTCCAAAAGGCAGTTGACAAGTGCCGGTGAGGGCTGTGCACAACTCGGGCAGGGAATGTGGGTAACCCGGGCAGGCATCTTTGATGCGAGTTATCCACTGAAGATTTCGGGTTTGTGCACAGGGTTGGGGGGCGGTTGCGAACAGGGGGCTGTGGGTAACTGCATTCACTATTATTTTCTGTACACAAGCCTGTAGGTAAGTCTGTAAAAATTTGAAATTAAAGAATTTAAATTTCCACAGGCTGTTTATTAAATGCTTTTGACCCTTTCACTCGAGGGGTGCTCAGGTTAGAATCCTTGGTCATCTCTTTCGTCGGGTCATGGAGATCCGTAACGAGTAATTTCTGAGGCATCGGAGGCATGGCTGTCGTGCCGAACAATATCTGGCATCAGTGTCTGGAAGTACTCCGGGACGAGTTTCCCGCCCAGCAATTCAACACCTGGCTAAGGCCCTTGCAGTCTGACCACCGCGAGGGACAGTTGATGCTGTTTGCGCCAAACCGCTTCGTGATGGACTGGGTTAACGAGAAATACCTCAGACGGATTGAAGAGGTACTCAAGGATCTGCATGGCGGACAGGCTCCGCTGGTGAACATGAAGGTCGGTTCGGCGCCGAAAATGTCGGAACTGGTGGTTCGCTCTGAAACCGCGGTTAACGGGGCGGCGTCTGAACAGGAGGCTGCCAGCACGGTGACGGAAGAGGAAAAGGGTATAGCTGCGACGGTCAGCCCCCGGTCAGCCAGGCCGAAGTCCGGTGACAGCCGCCGGCCGGTACAGGTTGAAGGTGATATCAAGCACCAGAGTTTTCTGAATGAGGGTTTCACGTTCGATACCTTTGTCGAGGGCAAATCCAACCAGCTTGCCAGGGCTGCCTCGATGCAGGTTGCGGAAAATCCGGGTGGGGCCTATAACCCGCTGTTTCTATATGGTGGCGTGGGTCTTGGCAAGACCCACCTGATGCACGCCATTGGTAACGATATCGTGCGTCGTAATCCAAGGGCCAAGGTGGCGTACCTGCGCTCCGAGCGTTTTGTTGCGGATATGGTCAAGGCACTGCAGTTGAATGCGATTAACGAGTTCAAACGTTACTATCGTTCTGTGGATGCCCTGTTGATCGATGATATCCAGTTCTTTGCCCGCAAGGAGCGTTCCCAGGAGGAGTTCTTCCATACCTTCAACGCGCTGCTGGAAGGTGGCCAGCAGGTGATCGTGACCTGTGACCGGTTCCCGAAGGAAATTGTCGATATGGAAGAGCGGCTCAAGTCCCGGTTCGGCTGGGGGCTGACGGTAATGGTCGAGCCACCGGAGCTGGAAACCCGGGTGGCTATCCTGATGAAGAAGGCGGAGCAGGTAAACGTGAAGCTCAGCAGCGAGGCCGCCTTTTTCATCGCCCAGAAGATTCGTTCGAATGTTCGGGAGCTGGAAGGGGCGCTGCGTCTGGTGATAGCGAATGCTCACTTCACCGGTTCTGAAATCACCCCGCCGTTTATCCGTGAAAGCCTCAAGGACCTGCTGGCATTGCACGAAAAGCAGGTCAGCATTGATAACATCCAGCGCACGGTGGCGGAGTATTACAAGATCAAGGTGTCCGATCTGTTGTCCAAGAGACGGACCCGCACCGTAACCCGGCCAAGGCAGGTTGCCATGTCGCTCGCCAAGGAGCTGACCAATCACAGCCTGCCGGAAATCGGGGATGCGTTTGGTGGCCGTGATCACACCACGGTTCTGCACGCCTGCAAGAAGATTGTGGAACTCCAGGAAACCGATCCGGGTATCCGCGAGGATTATCAGAACTTTATGCGGTTGCTTACAACCTGACCGGGTTCTGTGAACAACCAACAAACATTCACCTTCCAATAAAAGAATGCTGAGTGCCATGAAACTGACGATCAGCCGAGAATCCCTGCTTACCCCACTGCAGTCCATCGCCGGTGTGGTAGAGCGAAAACAGACAATGCCGGTACTGTCCAATGTGTTGCTGGTGGCGGAAGATAATACCCTGACCCTCACCGGGACCAATATGGAGGTGGAACTGGTGGGCCGGGTGTCGCCGGTTCATGTGGACCAGCCGGGTCGAATTACGGTTCCCGCGCGGAAACTGTCCGACATCTGCCGCGCACTGGGCGATGAAGCCCCTATTGAGCTGGCCCTGGAAGGTGACCGCCTGCATCTGCGATGTGGTGCCAGTCATTTCACCCTGTCGACTCTGCCTGCGGAACATTTTCCGAACGTTGAGGACGAAGCGGAAAGCTTCCGGCTTGAGCTGCCCCAGAAGGAACTCAGCCGCATGTTCGACGCCACGGCATTTGCGATGGCGCAGCAGGATGTCCGTTATTACCTCAACGGACTGTTGCTGGAAGTGGACAAGGATCATGTCCGCACCGTCGCGACCGACGGGCACCGCCTCGCCATGGCGCACTTTGATCTTCCCACTGGATGCCCTGAACCGCGCCAGGTGATTGTGCCCCGCAAGGGTGTTCTGGAGTTGTCCCGTCTGCTGGATGATGTGGAGACGCCGGTCACCCTGGTAATCGGGGATAACCACCTGCGGGCTACGGTAGGCGCGTACACCTTTACCTCCAAGCTGATCGAGGGCAAGTTTCCCGATTACAACCGGGTTATTCCCCGGGGTGGCGACAAGATTGTCCTGGCAGACAGGGCAACGCTCAAGAATACCCTGCAGCGAGCGGGCATTCTCTCCCACGAGAATATCCGTGGCGTAAGGCTGAATCTGGCACCCAATGAATTGCAGGTGTTTGCCAACAATCCGGACCAGGAACAGGCCGAAGACGCATTGCCCGTGGAGTACCAGGGCGAATCACTTCAGATCGGATTCAATGTAGGCTACCTGGTGGATGTAATGAACGCGCTGGAAGAGGATCAGGTGAAGATTACCCTGGCCAACCCCAACAGCAGTGCGTTGATCGAAGCCCAGAACGATAACCGTTGCCTTTACGTTGTGATGCCGATGCGGCTCTGACGGCAGGCAATGTTTTCAGGAAAAGGATGGACAGGAATGATGGGAACGGTGACGAACGGCCTCAAGGGTGCTTTTCGAATCGGACAGACTTTGTCCGTACTGGGTCGCGCCGGCGCGAACTGGGTTCGTGGTGACCGCCCGCCGGCTCCGCGTCTGCTCCGGCAGACGTTCGAGTCTCTGGGAGCCACCTATATAAAACTGGGTCAGTTTATTGCCAGTTCCCCCACGTTCTTTCCAAAGGAATACGTGGAGGAGTTTCAGTACTGCCTGGACCGGACACCCAACCTTCCTTTTGGTGTCATCCGGAAAATCATCCAGGAAGAGCTCGGGCGTCCCATTGACGAAGTGTATTCCGACATAGACCCGGTGGCCCTGGCGTCAGCGTCGATTGCGCAGGTTCATGCGGCAAAACTGGTGACCGGTGAAGATGTGGTCATCAAGGTACAGAAGCCCGGCGTGGAGAATATACTGCTGACCGATCTGAACTTTCTGTACCTCTCCGCGCGGATTCTCGAGACCCTGGCACCAAAACTGTCCTGGACATCGTTGTCGGGTATCGTTGAAGAGATCCAGCGCACCATGATGGAGGAATGCGATTTCATCAAGGAAGCCAATAATCTCAAGGTGTTCCGGGAGTTTCTGCTGAATACCCATAACGAAGACGCCACCGTGCCGGTGGTGTATGAAAGCTGTTCCACCCGCCGGATTCTCACCATGGAACGTTTCCATGGCGTTCCCCTGACGGATCTGGAAAGTATTCGCGGTTACGCCCGGGACCCTGAGCGTACGCTGATTACGGCGATGAACACCTGGTTTTCCAGCCTGACCCAGTGCGAGTTTTTCCACGCCGATGTGCACGCCGGGAACCTTATGGTTCTGAAAGACGGTCGGGTCGGATTTATCGATTTCGGGATTGTGGGCCGTATCAAACCGGACACGTGGCAGGCCGTCAGTGATTTTATATCCTCGGTGATGGTGGGCAACTTCGATGGTATGGCGGATGCGATGATCCGCATCGGCATTACCCATCAGAAGGTTCAGGCCAGTGAACTGGCGAACGACCTGCGTCGTCTTTACCAGCAGATGGACAAGATGGTGCCGGATGAGGCGCCGTATCAGCCGGATCAGGCTGAGGACGACGTGAATAATATCCTGATGGATATGGTGAAAATTGGCGAGGGCCATGGCCTGCATTTCCCACGGGAGTTTGCCCTGTTACTGAAACAGTTCCTGTACTTCGACCGTTACGTTCACATACTGGCGCCGGAGATGGATGTGTTTATGGACGAGCGGTTGACCATGCTTCATTAATCGCGTTCATCCGCAAGGTTTTGTACACTGGGGCAGCGTCGCCGAAGGGCACGCTGCCTTTTTTGTTCCGTCTCCTCAGACTGGTAAATGATCGTGACTTATGGCGCTCGTTAAATTGCAAACGGAACACTTCCGTAACCTCTCCCCTGCGCCGGTCAGTTTTTCCCCTTCAATCAATCTACTGTTTGGTGAAAATGGCAGTGGCAAAACCAGTGTTCTGGAGGCTATCGGGTATCTTGGCTTGGGCCGCTCTTTCCGTGTCAGCCGACATCAGGCGGTGGTCAGTCATGGGGAGCACAAGCTGACGGTGTTTGGCGGTCTGGATAAGGGAATGGCACGGGAAAGTCACGGGATGGCCTCCGGAGATCTGAGTCACAGGGTCGGGATAGCCCGAGATGTTGTGGCGAAAGAAACCACACTTCGGGTGGATGGTGAGCCGGTTCGTAATTTGTCATCCCTGGCCCTGCATCTTCCGGTTTCGGTTATCGACCCGGGTGTATTCGATATTGTGGCGGGTGGTCCGGGAAAACGAAGGCAGTTTCTGGACTGGGCAGTGTTCCACGTGGAACCTTCGTTTGCTTCCGTGTGGCAACAATGCCAAAGAGTCACATCACAGCGGAATCAGATCCTCAGAACTGGTAGAATAGACAATGCTCTGATGAAGGTCTGGGACTCCCAGTACACGGAGTTGGCAGAGCGCCTGACAAAAGCCCGAAAGGAAACCTTTCGGCTGTTCACAAAAGCCTTTGATAGCCTGCTCGGCGAGATTGACGCACCCTGGGTAGATGGGCTCAGGCTGGAATTCTATTCAGGCTGGGACTCGTCCCGGTCTCTGGTTGACGTGTTACAGGACCATCGTGAGCAGGAACAGAAAATGGGCCATACACTGTATGGTCCGAATCGCGCCGATATACGGCTGCGATTTCAGGGTCGCCCGGTGTCGGAAACCTTTTCCCGGGGACAACAGAAAACCCTGGTTATATTAATGAAGATCGCTCAGGGCATGGTACTGAGCGATCTGGGTAAGCAGGTCACCTTTCTGCTGGATGATATCAATGCAGAACTGGATGTGGGCCACAGGGCGATGTTGGCCCAAAAGCTCTACGAATTACGATGCCAGGTGTTTCTGACATCGATAGAGCCGCCTCGACCTGAAGAACTCTGGCGAGACACCATGCCGGAATACAGATTGTTCCACGTGGAACATGGAAAATTGACGGAAGAATAAAACCCGGATGAACCGACGCTATCCCTTTGCAGCAAGGGCCGTGGCTTCAGGCCGGGAAATTACCCCTCAGGAGTACCCTAATGAGTGAATCGAACTACAATTCCTCCAGTATCAAGGTCTTGAAAGGGCTGGATGCGGTGCGAAAACGGCCGGGTATGTACATCGGCGATACCGATGACGGCACCGGTCTGCACCACATGGTTTTTGAACTGGTAGATAACTCTATCGACGAAGCACTGGCCGGGCACTGCTCTGAGATCGGGGTGATCATTCATCCGGACGAATCAGTCACGGTAAAGGACAACGGCCGTGGTATTCCCGTCGACCTCCATGAGGAAGAAGGTGTCTCTGCTGCGGAAGTCATAATGACCGTGCTTCACGCCGGTGGTAAGTTCGATGACAACAGCTATAAAGTCTCCGGCGGCCTGCACGGCGTCGGGGTTTCGGTTGTAAATGCCCTGTCCTCCTCGCTTACGCTGACCATCCGCCGTGATGGCAAGGTGTACGAGCAGGTTTACAACAATGGTGTGCCCAAGGCGCCACTGGGGGTTGTAGGTGACACGGACGCCAGTGGTACCAAGGTTCATTTCATTCCGTCTCCCGATACCTTTACCAGCATCGAATTCCACTGGGATATTCTGGCCAAGCGGCTGCGGGAACTGGCATTTCTGAACAGTGGCGTGCGTATTCGCCTGCAGGATGAGCGTTCCGGCAAGGAGGAGGTGTTCGAGTATGAGGGCGGCCTGCGGGCTTTCGTTGAGCACCTGAACGCCAACAAAACTCCGATTAACCGTGTGTTCCACTTCATCAAGGACCGTGAAGACGGTATTTCAGTTGAAGTGGCGATGCAGTGGAACGATGCGTTCCAGGAAAATATCTACACGTTCACCAACAACATCCCCCAGCGCGACGGCGGTACCCACTTGGCCGGTTTCCGCGCTGCCCTGACCCGCTCTCTCAATAACTACATCGAGCACGAAGGCCTGGGCAAGAAAGCGAAGGTAAGTACTTCCGGTGATGATGCCCGCGAAGGGCTGACTGCGATCATCAGCGTGAAGGTTCCTGACCCCAAGTTCTCTTCCCAGACCAAGGACAAACTGGTCTCTTCCGAAGTGAAGACAGCAGTCGAGCAGGAACTTTACCAGTCGTTCGCTGATTTCCTGCAGGAGCAGCCAAACGAGGCCAAGCTGATCGTCAACAAGATGATTGAAGCGGCCCGCGCCCGTGAGGCAGCTCGCAAGGCAAGAGACATGACCCGGCGCAAGGGCGCCCTGGACATCGCTGGCCTGCCCGGCAAGCTGGCCGACTGCCAGGAAAAGGACCCCGCACTTTCCGAACTGTTCATTGTGGAGGGTGACTCTGCCGGCGGCAGCGCCAAGCAGGGTCGTGACCGTAAAACCCAGGCTATCCTGCCTCTGAAGGGTAAGATCCTGAACGTCGAGAAAGCCCGCTTCGACAAGATGTTGTCCTCCGCGGAAGTCGGCACCCTTATTACCGCCCTGGGTTGTGGTATTGGCCGGGAAGAATTCAATCCGGAGAAGCTCCGGTATCATTCGCTGATCATCATGACCGATGCGGACGTGGATGGTTCGCACATCCGTACCCTGCTGCTCACCTTCCTGTTCCGCCAGATGCGGGAAATCATCGAGCGTGGCCATGTATTCATTGCCATGCCTCCGCTTTACAAGGTCAAGCGTGGCAAGCAGGAGCAATACCTGAAGGATGAGAAAGCCAAGGAAGCCTACCTGACCCAGACAGCTCTGGAAGGTGCCCAGCTTTATGTAAATCCGGAAGCACCGGCCATCAAGGATTCCGCACTGGAAACCATGGTCAAGGACTACCAGGCGGTCATGGCAATGATTGATCGTCTGTCCCGGGCATACCCGGCCAAGGTACTCCAGCAGATGCTGGACAACGTGACCCTGAAGCCGGAAGACCTGAAGAGCGAAGAAGCGGTTGCCCGCTGGGTTGCCCGCCTGGGTGACGGCCTGCAACTGGATACCCGCACCGGTACCAAGTACACCTTCTCGGTGGAAAAGGATACGGAACGGAATCTCTATCTGCCGAAGGTGGTGATTTACGTACACGGGATTCCCCACAATCACGTTTTCAGCCACGAGTTCTTCGAGTCTTCCTCCTACGCAGCGATCGCCCGGATGGGTGAGACTCTGGACGGATTGATTGAAGAGGGCGCCTACATCCAGCGGGGCGAGCGCAAGCAGACCGTGCTGACCTTCGCCGGGGCCCTGGACTGGCTGATGAAGGAGGCCCAGCGTGGCCTGAACATCCAGCGCTACAAGGGACTGGGTGAGATGAACCCGGAGCAGCTGTGGGAAACCACCATGGACCCGGAAACCCGCCGCATGATGAAAGTGACGATCGAGGATGCCATTGCGGCGGACCAGATTTTCACCACCCTGATGGGAGATGATGTGGAGCCGCGCCGGTTGTTCATTCAGAATAATGCTCTGGAAGTGACAAACCTGGACATCTGATCCAGATCCCTGATCTGAAAAGGCGACCGCTAATGGTCGCCTTTTTATTTTAATATCAGATGCTTACAGATATATAGCTTTCTACCACATCCCTTAATACCAGGGCGTATTGGTCCACCGAAACTTCCTGATCACGATACTTCCGGCGTTTCAGGTACCAGTCCTGCAACATGGCTTTGATCAGCGACGCCACCAGCCGGGCATTTTTATCGGCGAACACCTTCTCCCGGATCCCATCCTCGATCACCGTCTGGAAGATCGATTCGATTTCCAGTTCTATGGCGATGGCATCTCGTTTCTCCGGTTCCGGAAGACTCTTGGCTTCCATATACGAGAAGTAGAACCAGGCACGCATGAGTTCGCTGAGATAGAGATGGGCCTTGATGGCCGCGTAGAGTCGCTCTCGTGGGTCGTCCAGGTCAGCGGTGTAGTGCTGTAACGTGCGGCGGGTGATGATAAATCCATGGCTCTGGATCAGGTGTATCAGATCGTCCTTGTTACGGATATAGGCGTACAGCCCCCCCATGCTCATGCCGGAGTCGGCGCACAGATCCCGCAGGGTCATGGCGTGGAAACCCTTGGAGTTGGCCAAGCGCAGGGTGGAATCGATGATCCGGGTGAGATTCTTGACCGCCGTTGCCTCCTTCTTGATGCTGATACGGTCGGTGTTTTCCCTGTACAGTTCCCGAATCACATCCTCTTTCGACATGGTGAGTTCGGACCGGAAAACCTCATAGTTGGTAATCATACGCAAATGCCAAAGTCCTTTGTTGGGCGCAGAGTATACGTGAACTACAAAATACGTTAAAAGCAGCCCGGTGGCTTCTTGCACCGGGCATCCCGACCGTCACGCTACGGACAGGAACCGGTCCTGGGTCTCCTGGTCGTGCTTGAGTTCCTTGCTGGTGGCTTCATGAACCACCTGCCCTTTTTCCAGTATGTAGGCGCGTTTCGCATGCTTGAGGGCAAAGCGTACGCTCTGGTCAGTAAACAGGATGGTAGTGGTTGCACTGAGGTCGTCGATCAGCTCACCAATCTGCTGGACAATCACCGGCGCCAGCCCCTCGTTGGGCTCATCCAGCAACAGCAGTTTTGGCTGAATCATCAGCGAGCGGGCCACGGCCAGCATCTGTTGCTGCCCACCGGAAAGCGTTGCCCCGTCCTGGTCTGCCAGCTCCCCCAGCATGGGATACTTGTTGAGAATGCCATCCACGGTCCAGGGATTGCTCTGTCCCTGGCGTTGATAACGGGCAACATCAAGATTATCCCGGACGCTGAGGCCCGGGAATATGCGCCGGTCCTCGGGCACATAGCCAATACCGGCCCTGGCAATACGGTGGGCTGGCCAGCCGCTGACGGTCTGTCCGTCGAACAGGATGCGGCCACTGCGTGGTGGGGTCAGGCCCATGATGCTTTTCAGGGTGGTGCTCTTGCCCGCACCGTTGCGACCCAGTATGCAGACCGTTTCCCCCTCTTCCAGGGAAAGCGTTACGCCCTGCAACGCCTGGCTCTCGCCGTAGAAGGTTTGGATGTTCTGTACGTCGAGAATCATGTTTCGGTCTCCTGTTCCTCGTCTTCTTCGCCCAGGTAGGCGGTACGGACCTCAGGATGGTTCTTGACCTCCTCCGGCGTACCCGCAAACAGTTTTTCTCCCCGGTGCATGACCAGAATCCGGTCTGCGAGATTGAATACCACCTCCATGTCATGTTCCGTGATCAGGAAGGTGTACTCCCCGCCGCTGGCCAGTTTCCGGATCAGCGCCGTGGTGCGTCGGGTCTCATCAGGGGTCATGCCGGCCGTGGGTTCGTCCAGCAGAACCAGCTTCGGGCGTGTCGCCAGTACCATGGCGATTTCCAGCAAACGCTTGTCGCCATAGCTGATGACCTCTGCCCTCCGGTCCGCCAGACCGTTGATAGAAAGCCGGGTCAGAAGCTCTTTTGCTTCTTCCTGCACCGCAGTATTGCGCGAGGCAATATTGAACAGCTTGCGGCTGTGACCATGATAGGCGGACAGCACCACTTCCACGTTCTCCTGCACGGTCATCTCGGGAAAAATGTTGTTGATCTGGAATGAGCGGGAGACCCCAAGACGGCTGATCTTGTGGGGAGGCAACCCGGTTATATCCTGGTTGTCCAGAATGATACTGCCTTCGGTTGGCAGCATTCGCCCGGAGACCATGTTGTAGAAGGTGGTCTTGCCGGCACCGTTGGGGCCGATGATGGCAATGGTTTCCCTGGGCATGACCTCAAGATTGATGGCAGAGACAGCCGTATTGCCACCAAAGCGTTTGGTCAGATTGGAGATAGTCAGTATGGGACTCGTCATTTTTTCACCTCCATCCACCAGTCGAGGAAGGTGCCCAGCAGACCCTTACGAAAGAACACCACCATCAGTGCCAGAATGATCCCCAGCACCAGCATCCAGGACCCGGTGAAACTGGTGATCCAGGTTTCCAGCAGGACGAAAACGGCGGAGCCAATGAATGGACCCAGGAAGTAGCCCGTGCCCCCAAGGATAGACATCAGTACGGGTTCTGCGGAGGTGGACCAATGGATCAGTTCCGGACTGGCAACCCGGAGGAAGGGAGCTATCAGTCCCCCTGCAAGGCCAGCAAAGGTGCCGGCGATGATGAAAGCAACCAGCCTATAGGTGCGAACGTTCAGACCAGCGAAAGCAACCCGCTCCGGATTCTGGCGGATCGCTTTCAGGACAAGGCCGAAAGAGCTACGGCAGATCACGTAAAGCACTAATGAAGCAATACCGACAATGGCAAGGACCACATGGTAGTAGACCGCCGGGTTACTCAGCGTCAGGTCGATGCCGAGGCCGAATGATCCGAGGGTAAAGCCTGCCAGCCCGTCACTGCCGCCGGTGATCGAACGCCACTGGTAAGCAATGGCAAAGATCATCATCCCGAAAGCCAGGGTCAGCATGGCGAAGTAGACTTCGTTCAGCCGGACGCTAAGGTAGCCGATCACCAGGGCAAGTACCGCTGATACACCCATGGATACCAGAAGACAGGCCAGGAAAGGCCACTGCAGATGGATCAGTACCAGCGCGGTGGCGTAGGAACCTACCCCGAAGAACGCGGCATGACCGAAACTCAGCATGCCGGTATAACCGAAAATCAGGTTAAAGCTGACAGCGAACAGCCCCATGATCAGTATTTCAGTAAAGATAAAGACGTAGAAATAGGATGCTATCCAGGGCACCGCAACCAGCGCTGCAATGACCAGCAGTAAACACGCCAGAACCACCTTGGCTTTCATAAGCTAGTACTCCTACCCATAATGCCGTTGGGTTTGAACAACAGAACCAGCGCCATACCGACAAACGGCAATAGCAGGTTGACGTCGGGGAGGTAGCGTCCACCAAAGCCATGGATCAGGCCCAGTACCAGGGCGCCAATCAGCGCACCGGGGAAACTGCCGAGACCACCTATGACGACAACAATAAAGGACTCGATAATGATCTTGTCACCCATACCCGGGTCCACTGCCCGCATGGGAGCGGCTATGACTCCACCGAGTGCTGCCAGCCAGGCGCCAAAGGCAAAGACACCGGTAACCACCAGGCGGGTATTGATACACAGAGCTTCCGCCATGTCCCGGTCCAGGGAGGCGGCACGCATGATGCGGCCGATGCGGGTGCGATTGAACAGGTACCAGAGCCCGGCGAGTATCACCAGACCGATCACGATAACGAACACACTGTAGGCCGCTACGGAGCCACCGAGAATATTGATGGACCCCGCAAGTAACGAGGGTGGTTCAACCACCTGGATGCCACTACCCCAGATAAGGCGAACACTTTCGTTGATAATCAGCAGTACTGAAAAGGTCAGCAGTAGGCTGTCAGCAATATCCCTGTCGTAGATATAGCGCAGTAACAGCCGGTCAATGATGACGGCCAGTATTGCAACGCCAATGGGCGCCAGCACCAGTGCGGCCCAGAATGGCATACCTGCCAGGTTGATGAGAGTGAAGGCGAGATAGGCCCCCAGCATATAGAGAGCGCCGTGGGCGAAATTGATGATGTTCAGCACACCAAATACGATGTTCAGACCTACCGCAATAATGAATAGCAGTAGCCCTATATCAAGACTGTTAAGCAACGCCGATCCGATGCCAGACATGGGTTACCTCATAACATTGTTGAACCGGTTACGGGGTCTGCTTCAGCGCAGACCCCGCAAGCTTTGGGACGGGATGGCCGGATCAGAGCTTGCAACCGGTTTCTTCGACGGACCGTGCGACTTCCTCGCCATCGAAGATCTGCAGGTCGGTCAGGGTCCGGATGCCATGTTCAGGATGCATCGGGCCAGAGATACCCCAGTTGGGGCTGACCATCGCCTGGTTATCACCCTCGCGGAAGGTAACGGTTCCGTTGGGTGCTTCCATGGTCATGCCACGTAATGCCTTGGCAACCGCGGGTCCATCGGTGGTACCGGCAGCTTCCATGGCCTGCTTGTAGGCGTAGATGGCAGCATAGGCACCTTCAGCGTTATAGCTCGGCGGGTTGCCATACTCCTCGATGTAGGCTTTCACAAAGCGCTTGTTGATGTCGTTGTCGTAGGCGTCGTACCAGTAGCGGGTCGACAGGTGAACCCCTTCAGGCATGCGGTCCCCAAGGGCAGTGAGTACTTCGGTGGCGGCACCGACGGTGAACATCAGCTCCAGATCTTTCTCGAAGAAACCACGATTGGATGCCTGGCGAACAAAGTTGACCAGATCGCCGCCCCAAACCGAGATCAGAACACCATCTGCATCCGAATCCATCACCCGGTCAATGAACGGCGTGAAATCTTCAGCGCCAAACCGCGGAAAATTGGTGTCGGACATCAAGTTTACATCAGGATTGATCTCTTTAAGGTAGTCTCCGAAATACTCCCATGACTGGTGGCCAAAGGAATAGTCCGGGCCGATAGTGGTCCAGTTCTTGGCGTCGGTTTCCGAGGCAATCTTGGCGGCTGCCTTCATGTTCTGGGCAACGTTCACACTGATGCGGTAGGTGAACGGATTACACAGTTCCCCGGTGACATCCGGTGTGGCGGCGTGCGTTATGATCAGCGGTTTCTGCAGTTCCGGCATGGTGGGCACCATGCCCTGGGCTACCCCGGAGCTGTCCAACCCGACCAGTGCGTCGACATCCTCGGAGTGCACCAGCTTGCGAGCGGCCTGGATGGCCACTGAGGCCTTGCCTTGACTGTCCTCGTAGATCATTTCTATGTCGCGGCCGAGGATACCGCCGGACTCATTGATCTCACTGACCGCAAGATCGATACCTTTCTGTGCGAATTCCCCGTAGGTGGACGCACTGCCGGAAAGGATGTAGATGCCCCCGATCCGGATCGGATCTTCGGCATAGGCGCTGGTGCCGGCCGTCAGTGTGGCGGCGGTCACCATGGAAACCATCAGTTTTCTGAGGTTTGGCTGTTTCATGATGTTGCTCCTGGTTTATTGTCTTTGTTGAGCGAATCCCGCAAGACATTCTTGCGGATTTTTCCTGTGGCGGTTTTTGGCAGTTCGCCAATCACCACCTTCTTTGGAACCTTGAAACGGGCCATATGCTGGCGGCAGAAATCAATAACAGTGTTCTCGTCAAGGAGGCCGTCCTCCTCCACCGGATTAACAAAGGCACAGGGCACCTCCCCCCATTTTTCGTCGGCCATGGCCACGACCGCGGCTTCGGAAATACCGGGGTGCCGGTAGAGCACCTCCTCGACTTCCAGGCTGGAAATATTCTCGCCCCCGGAGATGATCACATCCTTGGCCCGGTCCTTGATTTCCACATAGTGGTCCGGGTGCATCACCGCCAGGTCGCCGGTGTTGAACCAGCCGCCGGCAAAGGCTTTTTGGGTGGCTTCCGGATTCTTCAGGTAACCTTTCATGATGCCGTTACCACGCAGGCAGATTTCCCCCATGGCCTTGCCATCAGCCGCCACCGGCTTACCGGTAGCGACATCCCTGACTTCGACTTCATCCAGTGAGTAAGTGACCACTCCTTGCCGCGCCATCCTGGTTGCGCGTTCTTCCGCGGGCAGGCTTTGCCATTCCGGTTGCGGCACACAGAGTGTGGCCGGGCCGTAGGACTCGGTCAGGCCGTAGAGGTGGGTTATGCGAAAGCCAATGTCCTCGGCCTTGCGAATCACGCTGCTGGGAGGTGCAGCTCCGCCGAGGGCGAACTGGGCTGGCCGTGACAGCTTCTGGCCGTTCCGCCCCAGGTCCTGTAACAGCAGATTCATGACAATGGGGGCACCGCACATGTGGGTTACCCCGTGGCGTTCGATAAGCCGGTAGATCTGTTGTGGGTCTATGTCCGGCAGGCACACGTGGGTACCGCCTACCGCGGTGATGGACCAGGTGTAACACCAGCCGTTGCAATGAAACATCGGCAGCGTCCAGAGGTAGACCGTCTCTGCATTCATATCGAACACCATGGCATTGCTCATGGCCGACAGAAATGCTCCGCGGTGGTGATACACCACCCCCTTCGGGTTGCCGGTGGTTCCGGAGGTGTAGTTCAGGCTGATGGCGTCCCACTCGTCATCGGGGCGCTGCCAGTCCGCAGAGGCATCGCCCTCTGCCAGCAACTGCTCATAATTGCCCTCTGCCAGCCCGGCTGACGGGCCTTCGTCGCGCTCGATACTGATGAGCGTGGGCGGGTTGTCATGGTCCGACACCGCGGCACGGACCACGTTTTCGAAACGGGTATCGTAGAACAGGACCCTTGCTTCCCCGTGGTCGAGAATAAACCGGATGGAGGCCGCATCAAGCCGGATATTGATGGCGTTGAGAACCGCACCGGCCATGGCCACGGAATAGTGTGACTCCAGCATTTCGCCGGTATTGGGGCACAGAATGGCCACGGTATCGCCCTGGCCGATACCCCGCTGTCGCAATGCATCCGCCATTTGCCGGCAGCGCTGGTAAAATTCCCGGTAACTGCGGGTGATGTCGCCATCAATCACCGCCGCCTTGTCGGGGTAAATACCGGCGGCCCGCTGTAACAGGGTCAACGGTGTCAGGGCGGAATGATTGGCGGAGGTCTGCTCGAGGCTTTTGTATTTGTTCATGATCCCTCCCTTTGTTGCAGATAGCCCGGGTTGTTGATGCCCAGCTTGGCCCGGGTCAGGGTCAGCAACAGTTCCTGCAGATCTTCATCCGTTACATCCAGCTTCCGCTGTGCAATGGCTTTGGCCAGTTCCTCTTCGGAATCGTAATTACCGTAGTGCCGCAGGGCTTTGTTGCAGCGGGTTATCTGGTCGCGCAGCTCGCTGGCCTCACGACCGGCAATGCCCATGGCATTGGCGATCATCAGAGCCTGGTAACGCTGCTCCCCTTCCAGGCCGGGGACAATGGAATCGAGCAGCACTGCCCGGGCCTGCTGAAGAAGATCGGTAGCGTCAGGCTGGTTGATCATTGTGATGCCTCCAGTTCACGAATCTGCTGCAAAAGGTCCAGTTCCATCTGCGGTACCATTCGTCCGGTCAGGGCCAGTTCCAGCGAGCGCTGTTCCCCGGAGATGTGGCGCCGGGCCTGCTGCAGGGCGATCATCGCCCAGCGCACCAATGCCATGACCTCCCAGTAGCTGACATGGTCTGGGTTGATCTCGGTTCCGCTGATATCCCGGTAACCGGCAAGCAGATCCGATTTATCGCCCATGCCCCCGACTTCCCGTTGCTCCTGGCCGAAGCGCCAGCTGCGTGAACACAACCAGCCCAGGTCTTCGCAGGGGTCACTCCAGGTGGCAAATTCCCAGTCCAGGACGGCGGTCAGTTCGTCGCCGTCCATCATGTAATTGCCGGTGCGGAAATCGCAGTGGCAGAGCACGGTGGGCCCCGGCTCGGGCGCATTGTCCTCCAGCCAGTTGAGGGCCCACTCCAGGACCGGATGGGGCTCGCCTATCTGTTCCAGGTAGCGGCGATAACGAAGCACACGGCTGAGTGCCGGGTGGTGCGGCCGGGGCAGCGGCAGAAAGCCGAGGTCTTCCCTGGGTGGCCGGATGCTGTGCAGATGGGCCAGTTCCTCGCCGAAGCGTCGGGTGAGCCTGCTGCGTGCTTCCGGGCTGTGTTCCGCTTTCACCAGTTTCCTGGGTGACGCCGTGCCCCGGGCCCGCTTCATGACATAGAAAATATTGCCGCTGACCGATGGATCCTCGCACAGCCACAGGGGCTCCGGCGCGGTGACGCCGGCCTCGAAGGCGGCCTTGAGTACGGCAAATTCCTGTGGCCGGCTGAGGCTCTCGGGTACACCGGAAGGCGCATCCTGGCGGACCACCAGTTCATGCTGGCCGGGGTGAGTGCCGCCGGTCAGTGTGAGCGTCAGGCCAAAGTTATCCTGAATGGCACCGCCGGACAGCTTGCTGAACGCCACGACCTCGGCGTCACTGGCACCGGTCCGGTTCGCGATGAAGTCCGCGAAGATGTCAGCGAGCCGGGAACTCATGATGCCCGGACCCCCCAGTGCCAGAAATCCGTGCGTTCTGCCAGCAGGTTCTTGGAGAACACCATCTTGTGCACCTCCGATGCGCCGTCCACCAGGCGGGCCTGGCGGGCATAGCGGTAGATCCACTCCAGCGGGGTATCCTTGGAATAGCCCCGGGCGCCGCAGAGCTGAATGGCGGTATCGACCGCCTTGTGGAGGGTATCGGCTACCGCCACCTTGGCCATGGAGACCTGCTTGCGGGCAAAATCACCCTGATCCAGCATCCAGGCGGCGTGCATGGTCAGCAGTCGTCCCACCTGGATATCCATGGCAGCCTGGCCCAGCAACCATTGCACGCCTTCTCGCTGGGCCAGGGTCTGGCCGAACGACTCCCGGTTGTCCACGTAGTCAGTGGCGATTTCCAATGACCGGCGGGCGAGGCCCAGCCAGCGCATGCAATGGGTCAGCCGTGCGGTACCCAGGCGAATCTGGGTAACCTTGAGGCCGTCCCCGACTTCCATGAGCCGGTTTTCATCGGGAATTTCCAGGCCGTTGAAGATCAGCTCGCAGTGGCCACCGTGTTCTTCCGGGCCCATGATCGGGATCCGGCGGACAATCTCCCAGCCCGGATCGTCCTTGTGAAACAGGAAAGCGGTCAGGCCCTTGCGGGTGTCATCGGAGGTGCGGGCAATAAGGATAAAGTGGTCGGCAGCGGCCGCACCGGTGATGTAATGCTTGTGGCCGTGAATGACCCATCTGTCACCCTTGCGGGTGGCGGTAGTCTGCATCATGCCGGGATCCGAGCCGCAACCGGGGGGTGGTTCTGTCATCACGAACGAGGAGCTGACCCGCCCGTCCACGATGGGTTTCAGCCAGCGTTCTTTCTGGGCCTCGGTACCCACCTTGGCAAGAACGATCATATTGCCGTCGTCCGGAGCGGCTGAATTGAACACCACCGGCCCGAAAATGGAGCGATTCATCTCCTCATAACAGGCGGCCATACCGGAGATGTCCAGCCCCTGTCCCCCAAGCGCTTCCGGTATCTGCAAACACCAGAGGCCCTGGCTGCGAGCCTTGCCTCGCATTCTTTCCAGGTGACCGCTATCGATGTTCTCGTGTTCGTCGTAGGCCGAAGGATCCTGTTCCAGGGGAATCAGTTCCTGCTCCACAAAGTCGCGGATTTTCTTCCGGAAAGCGTCGTTTTTCGGATCCAGGTTAAAGTCCACAATGGGCTCCTTACAGGGAAGATTGAAGATGGCCGCCATCTACCACCAGTGTGCTGCCGGTCATGTAACCGGAACTGCCGGAGGCAAGCAGGAGAAGAGGTGCAATCAGGTCATCGGGTTGGCCAAGCCGGCGCTGGGGAATCCGGCGAATCATTTTCTGGCCGGGCTCGGAAGCAAAAAAATCCCGGTTAAGGTCGGTTTCGATATAGCCGGGAGCAAGGGCGTTAACGCGGATACCGTATCGGGCCCATTCCAGTGCCAGCGCCCGGGTGAGTTGTTCTACGCCCGCCTTGGCTGCGGCATAAGGGGCGACATTACCGGCAACCCGGTGGCCCAGTATCGAGGAAATCATGATGAGGCTGCCGCCCCGGGATACATTTGAGAGGCGTCGGGCGGCCTCGTTACAGACCAGCCAGCAGCCTTTCAGGTTGGTATCAAGGACACGGTCCCAATCCTGTCCGGTCAGATCAAGGGATTTCCGGCTGGTGGCGACACCGGCGTTGGAGACCACGATATCGGCAATGCCGACATCCTCGGCGATGGTATCGAAGGCCTCTGACACGCTGGTTTCATCGGTAACATCCATGGTGACCACGTGGACCTGGCTGCTGATGGCACCGAGGCTGTCCTGGAGAGACTCCAGGGGGGCGCGTCGGCGACCGCTCAGAATCACGCTTGCACCGGCCCGGAGGAGTGCTTCCGCAAAGGCGCTGCCAAGGCCACCGGCAGCACCGGTGATCAATGCAATCTTGCCATCGACCCGCAGGTACGGTTGATCATTCTGATGGCTCGGGCTTGTTGTTGTATCTGTTTTTGTCATTTCCTGCCCTCCTTCTATAAAAATAGAACGAGCGCTCGAAATATTCAAGAAAGAGTTTGTAACAACATCATCCGTGCCCGGTAATGTCGGTGCAGTTCAGAGCCGGGGAAAGTTACTTGCCGGTGGTGGAATCGGAAGACTTGCTCTCATGCTGGGCCGCCAGATGCGGTGCCATGACTTCTTCCAGGGTATAACCGGTGAGCCTGCGAATGGAGCGCCAGAGGTAATAGAAAATGGCGATCATCATGATCATGGAGGGAATGGCGATCATGGGGTAACTGACCAGGGTCATTCGCCCCAGCTCTTCGTTGAAGGCCTGGGTGCCGGAGGGACTGGTGACAATCCACTTGGCCAGCACGAAATTCATGATCGATGAAAACAGGAAGGTCAGGCTGAAGAAGTAGCTGGCCTTGAGCAGGCGCTCTTCAAATTCCTGCTCACTGCCCCTCTCCTTCAGCACCGCCTGGATCTTGTCCACGTTCAGTACCGTCGGGTTGTAGAGCAGTGTCCGCACCAGCGGATACTTGGTGCGGGTGGAGAGGAGCACCGCAATACCAATCACCGCGGGAACCGCCGCTTCCTTGATGGCAAGCCAGCCGGCATCCAGCTCCATCAGGCCGATGCCGCCGGTCAGTCCAACGCTGATCACACCCAGCACCGCGATGAAGTTGTACTTGCGGTATCGCACCAGCTCGAACAGCCCCCAGCTCAGGGGGAAGGCAAGGCCAATAACCAGAGCCATGACACTGCCCAGGTACTCGTCCCCACTCAGCTTCATAAGGATGACCGAGGGAATAATAATGCTGACGAGCAGGTCTATCCACGGCCTGGGTTTGTGTGTCGGTCTTGACTGGGTTTCCGGGGAGGTCATAAATCAGCCTGATGGGTCGGGTAAGTAATGCTGGTATGGGCTCAGCATACCTAAAAACGCTTCGGGCAGTATACGATTAAACGGTTAATAACCGAAGGCATGTCCGACGGTCCCCGAGTATATTCAGCGTTACTGACTTTTGCTGCCCGCTGTCATATAACTGCAACACAACCACAGGTGGGATCGGTTAAGCTGGCAGCCGTCATCCGACAGGGCTTCTGGAGGGAGCATGAAAATCATAGCGTTCTACAGCCTCAAAGGCGGCGTAGGGAAAACCGCAGCAGCTGTGAATATTGCCTACCTGGCAAGCCAGGCCGGCATCCCGACACTCCTGTGGGACCTGGATCCGCAGGGGGCTGCCAGCTGGTATCTGGCTGGAACCGAGGAAATCAAGGGGCGGAAACTGGCCGCACTGATGGATGGCAAAACCCCGATTGGCAAATTCATCCGCGCCAGTGCCTACCCCAACCTGGACTTTATCCCCGCCCACAACAGCTTCCGCAATCTTGATGTCCGGCTGGACAAGGACGAGAGCAACAACACCCTCAAGAACTGGCTTGCCCCCCTCTCGGAGGAAACCAGCCTGGTGGTCCTGGACTGCCCGCCATCCATGTCCCGGTTGTCCGAGCAGGTGTTGAAAACCGCCGATGGCGTGTTTGTGCCTGTTGTGCCTACCTGGCTGGCGCTGAACAGCTGGCATCAGTTGCAGGACTTCGCCAGGGACAAGAAACTCAAGCCCGGCCGCCTGCACCCCTTCTTTTCGATGGTGGACCGGCGCAAGAATCTGCATCGGGAAATGGTGATCAATCGGAAAAAACACCTTGAGGGCGGGCTGAATGCCTTGATTCCGAACGCCAGTGTGGTGGAAAGAATGGGCGACAGCGGCCAGCCGGTCGAATTGATGGACCGGTCTTCACCGGCTGCCGACGCTTACCGGCGGCTCTGGAAGGAAATTCACAAACTGCTGTAGTGCAACACTCTCGATACACCGGCATAAAAAAACGCTGGTCAGCAGAAACTGACCAGCGTTTTGTTTGTCAGGCAGCGGCAGGACTGACGAGCACCTGCCTGGCAGACGGTCAGCCCACTTCTTTCAGGGCCTGCTCCACGATACCAAGGCCTTCTTCAAGGACGTTGTCCTCGATGGTGACCGGCATCAGGAAACGAATCGTGTTGCCATACATGCCGCAGCTCAGCAGGATAAGCCCGTTTTCCTTGGCCTTCTTGGTGACTGCGGCCGCAAAGTCAGCCCTCGGCTCCTTGCTGGTCTTGTCAGTAACCAGCTCGATAGCCGCCATGGGGCCCAGGTTGCGCACGTTGTCCACATGGGGGAACTGCTCCTGCCACTGGTCGAAGCGCTTGCGCAGCTTGTTGCCCAGGCGCTGGCTCTTGCCCAGGATGTCCTCTTCCTTGAACACATCGAATACCGCCAGGGCCGCAGCACAGGCGGTGGGGCTGCCGGTGTAGGTGCCACCCAGTGAGTTGGGGCCGGAAGAGTCCATGACCTTGTCGGTGCCCACGATGGCGGAAATGGGCATGCCATCGGCCATGCTCTTGGCCATGGTCATGATGTCCGGCTCGACACCGCTGTGCTCGATGGCGAACATCTTGCCGGTGCGGCCAAAGCCGCTCTGGACTTCATCGGCAATCATCAGGATGCCGTTGTCATCGCAGATCTTGCGGATCTCTTTCAGGAAGCTGGCCGGTGCGGCGTAAAAACCGCCCTCGCCCAGTACTGGCTCGATCACAATGGCCGCGGTGTCCTTGGCTGGTGAGTCCGCCTTCATGGCCATCTTCAGGCCACGAAGTGCCTCGTCTTCGCTGACACCGTGATAAGGGACGGGGTAAGGCGCGCGGAAGACAGTACCCGGCATGGGCCCGAAATCCGTCTGGTAAGGCGCAGCCTTGCCATTCATGGCCATGGTGTAGAAGGTGCGGCCGTGGTAACCGCCATCAAAGCAGATGACGTTGGTCTTGCCGGTCGCGGCCCGGGCGATCTTCATGGCGTTTTCAAGTGCTTCCGCGCCGGAGTTGGCCAGCATGACCTTGGCGTGGCCCTTGACGGGAACCACTTCGCTGAGCTTCTGCGCCAGCTTCACATAGCCCTCGTAGGGCATAACGGTCTGGCAGGTGTGCATCAGCTTGTCCAGCTGTGCCTTTACTGCCTCAACCACCTTGGGGTGACGATGGCCGATATTCAGTACACCGATGCCGCCGGCGAAGTCGATCATCCGCTTGCCATCCGCATCCCAGAGTTCGGCATTGGTCGCGTGATCGGCGAACTGCTCATTGGGGCTGGCAGCGCCGGCTGCAACATAACGTTCTTTGAGTGCCTGCAATTCTTTGTTCGTCACTTTGCCTCTCCTCGAATTCGGTTTGGTCCTGTCAGCATACACGAAATGGCCATGGGGTTTGAAAATCCGGCCCTGATGTTTCTACGTATTCCACGCCGGATTGTCCTCCCGGAACTGGAGTTCCGATAGCCGTCGGTACAACGCATTGCGCTCGACAAGTTCGTCATGTTTACCGATATCCTGAATAATCCCGGCCTCCAGAACAATAATACGATCGGCGTGCCTGACGGTGGCGAGCCGGTGTGCAATCACCAGCGTTGTGCGGTTGGACATCAGCCCGGGCATGGCCTGCTGGATCAGGTGCTCACTTTCCGCATCCAGGGCGCTGGTTGCCTCATCCAGTAACAGTATAGGTGCATCCGCCAGCAATGCCCTGGCAATTGCCAGACGTTGCTTCTGGCCCCCGGAAAGCCCCAGCCCGGTGTCACCCAGGGATGTTTCATAACCCTTTGGCAGGTCACGGATAAACTCATCGGCGTGGGCGATACGGGCCGCCTCCACCATGGCTTCGTCACTGGCATCCGGACGGGCATAACGGATGTTATCGGCGATGGTGCCGTGAAACAGCGCGGGGTTCTGGGGCACCAGGGCAAAACACCGGCGCAGGTACTCGAGGGGTATCTGACGGCTGTCGATATCATCGATCAGGATCCGGCCCTGGCCCGGATCGTAGAATCGCAGCAACAGGTCGAACAGAGTGGACTTGCCGGCCCCGGAAGGGCCGACCAGAGCCACGGTTTCGCCGGCGCGAATGTTCAGGGAAAGGTCCTTCAGAACCCGGGTATCGGGCCGGGACGGATAGCTGAAGGTCAGATGGCGGATCTCGATATTGCCCCGAATCTGCGCCGGCAACTTCTGGCTTGCGGCCGCTTCCACACGGATTTCCGTGGGCGTCTGCAGCAGCTCGAAAATCCGCGCAGCCGCCCCGGCAGCCCGTTGCAGTTCACCTATCACCTCGCTGATCGCCCCGGCTGCCAGGCCCACCAGCAGGCTGTAGAAAACAAACGCTGCCAGCTCACCCGGGCTGGTGCGCCCGGAAATTACATCCAGCCCGCCAATCCAGATCACCACACCAATGGCGCCCATCACCAGGGATATGGCGATGGTGGTCAGCCAGGCCCGCTGACGGATTCGCACCCGGGCAATGTCGAAGGCATTTTCCGCCACCCGGGCGAAGAAGCGCCGGTCATGGGGTTGATGGTTGAACGCTTGCACCGTCTTGATCTGGGTAAGGTTTTCCCCCACGTAACTGCCCACTTCCGCCACCCGGTCCTGGCTCTGGCGGGACAGCGCCCGAACCCGGCGCCCGTAAACCAGAATGGGAACAATCACCAGCGGAAAGCCGAGGATAATAATGCCGGCGAGCTTGGCATTGGTTACAAACAACAGGATCAGCCCGCCCACCAGCATCAGGGAGTTGCGCAAGGCGATGGAAACGGTCGAGCCGATCACCGACTGCAGCACGGTGGTATCGGCGGTAAACCGCGACTGAATCTCCAGAGCCCGGTTCTGCTCGAAAAATCCCGGATGAAGATCAATCAGATGATTGAACACCTGCTTGCGAATGTCCGCCACCACCCGCTCGCCAATCCAGGACACCAGGTAAAACCGTGCGAAGGAGCCGATAGCGAGCCCGATTACCAACACAAAAAACAGCCCAACGGCTTTCGATAACATTGCAGGCGACTGGGTCGCCAGTCCCTGGTCCACAAGAATCCGCAGCCCCTGGCCAAGTCCGAGGGTGATGCCAGCCGTAAATACCAGGGCTATGAGAGCGCCGGCGACAGCCCTTTTATAGGGGCTTATGAAATCGGCGGCCAGCTTCAGGGCCTTGCGATGACGGATGTTAATGATGTGCCTCCTGGATGCGGGGTACGGTAAACTCTGGTCAGCTTACGATTTTTGCCAGTAACAAGACCTATCATACATGGGGGACAGAGCGCGCGGGGGTGGCAGGGTCTTCCGGGACACGCTGTAAATACGTCCCTGTACGCTCGACAAAAGCCATCCCTGGCTTTTGACGGTCCCGGAAGACCCTGCCACCCCCGCGCGCTCCCCAACCTCGGAGACCGTAGGTCGGATTAGCGCAGCGTAATCCGACAAACCGACCAAAGGATATAAACGTGCGCGCCTACGCCGACAACGATTACCCCGCCGACCACAAACCGGACTGGAAAGTCATTTCCGGCCTCTGGCCCTACCTGGCGGAATTCCGCGGTCGTGTTGTCCTGGCATTGGCGTTTCTGGTGATTTCCAAGCTGGCGACGGTGGCCACGCCGGTGGCCCTGAAGTACATCGTCGACTATCTGGACGAGAACCGGGGCGGCGAGATTCTGTTGTGGATCCCGGTACTGCTGGTCGTCGCCTACGGCCTGCTCCGTTTTGGCAGCACCCTGTTCAGCGAGTTGAGGGATGCGGTATTCGCACGGGTCGCTGAGCGGGCCATGCGGCGGGTGTCGCTGCGGGTATTCGAACACCTGCATAACCGGGAGCTGGCGTTCCACCTGGACCGCAAGACCGGCGGCCTGGCCCGGGATATTGAGCGGGGCACCAACGGCATCAGCTTCCTGCTGCGCTTTACCCTGTTCAACATCGTACCCACGCTGCTGGAGATCCTGCTGGTGGCCGCCATCCTGTTCGTGGTGTTTAACGTTGGCTATGTGCTGGCGATTCTGGTGGCAGTGGTGGTCTACATTGTGTTCTCCATCAAGGTCACCGAATGGCGGACCAAATTCGTGCGGGAGGCCAATGCCCGGGACAACCAGTCCAACTCCCGGGCCGTGGACAGCCTGCTGAATTACGAGACGGTAAAGTACTTCAATAACGAAAAGTTTGAAGCCGACCTGTATGACGAGGACCTGGACGACTGGGAAAAAGCCCGCTTGAAAAACCGGCTGTCCCTGGCGGCACTGAATTCCGGGCAGGCATTGATCATTGGCCTGGCGATGATTGCCATCATGACCATGGCGGTGCGGGAGGTGGCCAGTGGCGAGATCACCCTGGGGGATTTCACCATGATCAACGCCTACCTGCTGCAACTGTTCATCCCGCTGAATGCCCTCGGCTTCGTGTACCGGGAGATCCGCCAGGCGCTGGTGAATGTGGAGCGCCTGTTCGGGCTGCTGGGTGACAGGCCCGGTATCGAGGACGCCCCGGATGCCAGGGCTCTTGTGGTCAGCAAGGGCGAGGTGCGGTTTGATCACGTGCATTTTGCCTACCGCCAGGACCGCCAGATCCTTCGCGATATCGATTTCGTCATCCCCGCCGGGCATACCGTGGCGGTGGTCGGTGCCAGTGGCGCCGGCAAGTCCACCCTCGCCCGCCTGCTGTTCCGGTTCTACGACGTGGATCAGGGCCGCATTACTATCGACGGCCAGGACATTCGCACCGTTACCCAGGACAGCCTGCGGTCCACTATCGGCGTGGTGCCCCAGGACACGGTACTGTTCAACGACACGCTCTATCGCAACCTTGCCTACGGCCGGCCTGACGCCAGCGAGGAGGAGGTCTACCTGGCCGCCCGCATGGCTCACCTGGACAGCTTTATCCAGAGTCTGCCCGATGGTTATGAAACCCAGGTGGGCGAGCGCGGGCTGAAACTCTCCGGCGGCGAGAAACAGCGGGTGGCCATTGCCCGGGTCATCCTCAAGAACCCGCCGCTGTTGATTCTGGATGAGGCTACCTCTTCCCTGGATTCGCTTTCCGAGCAGGCCATTCTGGGTGCCTTGAAGGAAGTCAGCCGCCAGCGCACCACACTGGTCATCGCCCACAGGCTGTCCACCATCAGGGATGCGGATACCATCCTGGTAATGGATGACGGCCGTATTGTCGAAAGCGGCCATCACAATGATTTGCTGGCACGGGGTGGCCACTATGCGCATCTTTGGGCGCAACAGCACCGAAGCGGCGACGACAGAGACAGTGAAGCAGGAACTCCCCCGGTTATTGAATGAGCGTCGGCCCGAGATCGGGAAAAGGATCCATGGCACGACGGTGTCCGTATTGATTAAAAAGTGAGCTGCTCAGAAGGAGCGCTGTCATGGGTCACAAATACATCGGCATCAGCAGGCGAAACATCGTAATCCTGGTTGCCTGTCTGGCTCTGGTCGCGCTCTGGACAACGCAGCCCCTGGCCGCTGACAAAGACGCGGAAATCCGGGACACGATACTTCGCCAGATTGAAGCGTTTGCCAACGACGACCAGGAAGAGGCATGGGCACACGCCTCCGACGGCATCAAGCGCCGTTTCGGCTCCTCACAGGTGTTTATCGATATGGTCCGGCAGGCCTATCCTGCCGTTCACAGCGCCACTGCGATCGAATTCGACAGGCGTGTTCCGCACAGGGACTTTGAAATCCAGGTTGTGAAACTGCAGGGCCCCGAAGGCAAACGGTGGGATGCCTACTACCGCATGGTTCAGGTAGAGGGCGCCTGGAAAATTGCCGGTGTCCGGCTGCAAGAGGCTGACATGGGTATCTAGTCCGGGACTACGGGCCTGCTCGTTCCGGTGACCGGTTGTCCCAGGTAAAGTTGTCTGCCCATGCCAGTGCCAGCGCCAACGGCATGGGCTTGCTGTAGAAGAAACCCTGCCCCAGCTCACAGCCCAGTTCCATCAGCCTTGCCTCGACGGCGCCGGATTCAATCCCCTCGGCGACCAGGCGGCGCCCGAAACTGTGGGACAGGCTGATAATCGCGCAGACAATCATGTGGTTGTCGGCATTATCCAGCATGTCCATGACGAAGGACTGGTCGATCTTGATTTCCCGGGCCGGGAGACGACGAAAAAGATCCAGTGACGAATAACCCGTTCCGAAATCGTCGAGGGAAATATCCACCCCCAGATCGCGGCATGCCTGAAGGTTTTCCAGCACCCTTTCGGTGTCATCCAGTGCCGTGGTTTCGAGAATTTCGAGTATCAGGTGGGAACGGATATCCCGGGGGCAATTGCCGAGAGCACTGGCAAGGTCATCACGAAAATCAGGGGCCAGGAAATGGGAGGGGCTCAGGTTAACACTGAGGGTGTAGGGGAGCTGGCGTTGTGCAAACTCCTGCAATCGCAGCACCGCCTCGCGGATCACGTAATTGCCGACGGTGCGGGCGTAATCCGTATACTCGATGTGTTCGAGGAAATAGCCGGGGCTCAGCAGGCCTTTCCCGGGATGGTTCCAGCGAATCAGGGCCTCGAAACCTTCAAGGCTTTGCCTGGCAAAATTGACCTTGGGCTGGTAATAAAGCTCAAGCTGGCCCAGACTGATGGCATCGCCGATCTCCTCGATGACCTTTACCCGTGCCTTGCGGGAGAAATGTGAATCCAGGTCAAAAATGGTGTAGGTATTCTTGCCCGCTTCCTTGGCCGCGTACATGGCCTGGTCCGCATGACGGATCAGCAGGTCGACATCTGAATCGTCATCCGGGTAGATGGTTACCCCCATACTGCCCGACAGGTTCAGAATATAATGTTTATAGCTGATAGGTCGGCGAATGGCTTCCAGCAGGCGGGCATACACTCGCGCATCTTCCACGTCCCGCAGTATGGCCACAAACTCGTCGCCGCCAAGCCGGGCGACAATATCATGGCTGCGCACACAGGATTTCAGGCTCTGGGCAACGGATTTCAGCACCGCGTCGCCCACGGAATGGCCGTGTTTGTCGTTGATTGCCTTGAACCCGTCGAGATCGATAAAGCAGACGGACACCAGTCCCTTGCGCTGGTTGGCCTCAAACAGCTCCTGTTCGAACAGCATAGTCAGTTTGCGTCGGTTTGGTAATCCGGTCAGTGAGTCGAAATTCGCGGCCTGCTCAAGGCTCTTCTGGTGTTCCCGTTTCTCCTGATAGAGGCGTTTGCGCTCGATCAGGTTGCCCACGGTTTGCAGCAGCGGTTCCAGCTCTTCGGCAAGTCTCGTTGTATAGCCATCCAGCCGGTTGGCAAGGCCGACCAGTCCGATCTGTTTGTCTCCGGAAAACACCGGAATGCCGATATAGGCCGCGATGGGTGGGTGGCCTTCGGGCAGGCCTCCTCGGCGAGGGTCGGTTTCCAGGTCGTTGGACACGATGACATCACCGGTCACCATGGGCCGCCCCAGGATGTTGTCCAGGCGCTCGAAGACCAGCCCCCGTCGTTCCACCTCCTGGTACAGCGCCTGGGTTTCCGGGCTCCAGGCAATGTTGGTGATGGCGCCGATTTTCAGGTAAGGCGTTTCATCCGCATGGCGGAGAACTTCGCCGATAAAGCCGAACTGGCTGCCCGTCAGTGCCAGCAGATCGCTGAGCATCTGCTCGAATGCCGCCCGCTCGTTGTCACTGGTCAGAAAAACATTCTGCGCCCGGTGAATCGCCCGGCTGAGGTGCGACACCTGGACATAATCATGGTCGGTTGCCGCCAGGCAGGAGCGTTCCAGCTCATCCTCGATAATACTGGCCAGGCTTCGGAGCACGTCCAGGTCAACCTCGTTGAACTGCCGGGGCTTGTCATCAATGATGCACAGGGTACCAATCTTGAAACCGCTGGGCTCCCGCACCGGCATACCGGCGTAGAAGCGAATGAAGGGGTTGCCGGTCACCAGGGGGTTTTTACTGAAGCGGGGATCTGTCGCCGCATCGGCCACCAGAAAGACCTTGTCCTGCCGGATGGCGTAGTCGCAGAAGGCCACCGATCGCGGGGTTTCTGATACATCCAGACCCTGCCTGGATTTGAACCACTGGCGTTCACTGTCAACCACCGTGAAAAGCGCAACCTTCACCTTATAGTACTGCCGCGCAATTCTTGTCAGGCGCTCAAAGCGTTCCTCCGGCGGTGTATCCAGAATACCCAGGCGATCAAGTGCAGCAAGCCTGCGTTTTTCGCTGTTCGGGGTGGCCATCAACCAGTCTCCACAAGGGTACTCCCGCTTGGCATAACGTTCGGTGGGTTGGCAGATATCACTCACTATTGCCCTGAACTAGACTGAATGCAAAACAATAAATGGAGAACGTCCATGACAACACGCAGTTTCTGGGGTTGGGGTAATGAAGAAGGTGCATTTGACGACCGCCAGACGGGCCAGCTGCGCCAGCTGGTGGGTATGCAGTTCGGAAATGCCGAGCTGACCTGCCAGGCACCGCCGGCGCTGGCGGACCTGGCAATGCCCGCGCCCCGCCTCCAGCCTCCGGAGTCGCTGGCCTCAATCATATCCACAGAGCGCCGGGACCGGGCCAGCCATACCTATGGTAAATCCTTCCGGGACATCGTGCGGGGGCTGGACGGTGATTACCGTTGCGCCCCGGACCTGATTGCCCGCCCCGGCAACGAGCAGGAGCTGCTCGATGTACTGGACTATGCCAGCGGCTGTGGCGCGGCGGTGATCCCCTACGGTGGTGGTTCCAGTGTGGTGGGAGGCACGGAACCCCGCTACGAGGGTGACTGGTCCGGTACCATTACCGTCGATATGGAGCGCTTTAACCGTATCATTGAAGTGGACCACCAGTCCCGCGCCGCCCATATCGAGGGCGGCATCTACGGTCCGGCCCTTGAAGACGGGCTGAGGCCCCATGGCTACACCCTGAGGCATTTTCCCCAGTCATTCGAGTTCTCGACCCTGGGCGGCTGGATTGCCACCCGCTCCGGTGGTCATTTCGCAACCCTCTATACCCACATTGATGACCTGGTGGAATCCACCCGTGTGGTAACCCCCGCCGGCTCCCTGGAAACCCGGAGGTTACCGGGCTCGGGGGCAGGCCCTTCACCGGACCGCTTGTTCCTGGGTTCCGAGGGCATACTCGGTTTCGTCACATCGGCCTGGATGCGCCTCCAATCCGGCCCGGAGTTCCGGGCCACCCGAACGGTGCATTTCAACGATTTCCTGGAGGGAGCCGAAGGCGTCCGCAGATTGTCCCAGTCCGGTCTCTACCCCACCAACTGCCGCCTGATCGATGCCCGTGAAGCCATGATCAACGGCATTGGTGGCGGCAGTAAGCACTTACTTATAGTTGGATTTGAATCCGCGGACCATCCGGTAGATGCGTGGATGGAACGGGCACTGGAGATCGTCGCTGACGCTGGCGGATCGGTTCAGGCCGCCAAAGAGCAGAAACCGGATCAGGGCCAGGCGGGCGACTGGCGCCAGCAGTTTATCCGCGCCCCCTACATGCGGGATGCCCTGATCCGCCTGGGGCTGGTGGCCGAGACGTTTGAAACCGCCATTACCTGGGACAGGTTCGAGGATTTCCACCGGGGTGTCATGGACACCGTGAACAGGGTCACCCGGGAGATCTGCGGCAAGGCCTTCGTCACCTGCCGCTTCACCCATGTCTACCCCGACGGCCCGGCACCCTACTACACCGTGATTGCCCCGGGCCGGCGTGGCGACCAGGTAAAACAGTGGGATGACATCAAGCTGGCGGTTATGGAGACCCTGATCGACCTGGGCGGCACCATCACCCATCACCACGCCGTGGGCCGCGACCATCGCCCGGGTTATGACCGCCAAAGGCCGGAGTTGTTTGCGGAGGTGTTGAGGGCGACAAAGAAAACGCTGGATCCCAGGGGGATGTTGAATCCGGGGGTGTTGGTGTCAAACGCCCGGTAGCAAGTGGACCACTGTCCTTCTATAATCATTTTTATGAAAAAACTGACCCTGAAGTTAAATGACCGCACTCCCGAAACGCTCTCAATGAAGCGCCTCGGGCAGTACATTACCCACCTCTCCGACATGCTCGGAGAAGTGGAGCATGTGCATTTTGATTCGGTCAGCAAGGGCAGCGCCATGCTTAATGTGGATATTGAAGACCTGCACTATCAGAAGGTTCTTACCCATGTGCGGGAAGTGCCAAACGGGATGGGCGCGAAGAAACAGCTATCGGCGTATCGAAGTTTGCAGCAACTCATGGATGAGGATGGCACAGGAGGTGTGATTTTGAACGACACTGACACTCGAATCCTGTCATTCCGGAAACGACCAGATGACGAGAAGCCCTTGGTGGTAAACAAACTCGGTTCTGTTCAGGGTCGGTTGTACCGCGTTGGCGGTAAGGATGACACCATCCCGGTTAGCCTGGAAGGCGCTAAGGGGGAAACGCTGCGTTGCGAAGCCTCCATCGATATTGCCCGAGAGCTGTCTTCCCTGCTGTTCAAACAGGTTCGGGTTAGTGGGCATGGTACCTGGGAGCGATCGCCGGAAGGTAGCTGGAGGCTCAAAAAGCTCAAAATAGAATCATACCAGGAGCTGGATACGGCCAAGGTTGGTGATGTAGTCGGCCAGTTAAAGTCTATTGGTGGTTTGAAATGGGCGGATATGGACGATCCGCATGCAGTGGCCAGGGATCTGAGAGGCTGATTTGAGATTATTAGTCGACACCAACATCCTGATCCAGATTCTTGCTCCGAATAAAACGGGCCTTACCCATCCCGAGACGAATGCTGTTCTGGAACGTGTCGGTGAGCGCGCACAGGCATTTGTCTCTGAAGCAGAGAGAAGGAACGCTCTGATTCTTATACCGACCCCCGTTTTGTCGGAATTCCTGATTGGTGTGGAAACATCCAAGTATCAGGAGTATCTGGATGTTCTGAATGGAAGTGCCTGCTTTGCAGTTGTGGATTTCGACACTGCGGCCGCCATTGAGTGCGCCCAGCTTCCGGACAGGAAAGAGCTTGCTCAGATCTCACCCGGCCAGGTTGCCAACAAACTAAAATACGACCGCCAGATTGTCGGTATCGCGCTGGCTACCATGGCTGATGAAGTCTGGTCACACGATGACTCGCTTCGAAAGATCGCAAGCTCGAGAGATTTAGCGGTTAAATCGCTGGCTGATATCGAGCCGCCAGCGGTTCAGGGGCAAATGTTTCCACCTGACGAAGACACCTGAAATAGCAGGTGGTATTTTTTACGTTCCTGCCCGTTGAGTTGGCCACGTCGCCATATTCGTGATCTTCATGTTGGTTTCTTATTCCTGAGCGATTGTGAAAGATCTTTCGAGAGATCCATCAATACAGACTCAATAGCCGGGTCCAGGTGTTTGGTGGCGACATACTGCGGTACAACAAGTCCTGCCTTCTCTACATCAGGTAATTGACGAAGAACGTCAAGATAACGCTCCAGTAGCTCAGGTTTGGTAGTAGACCGCGTTAGTTCCTTCTTGAGCCGTTCTTCGAAACGTTTCAGCTCTTCCTCATCATCAGTGTCATACAACTCCCAGTGAAGTTGGCGGGCAAGTGCCTTGCGTGACCATCCAACCCTGGCGATTAAGGCCTCAATCGCTTTCTGAAGCTCTAGTGTTCTTTCCGTCCCCATTTGTCCCCGACCCCCTGTGTATCTTTGAACTGTCCCAGCGGGGACACAAACCAAACATTGATGGAGAAATACCATGAACAAAGCAAAAACACCGATGTCACCGGCCGCTGCTGCACGTATTCAGAGTGCGACCGCAAAGCAACATGGCGGAAACACCCCGAAAGGCTCTTTTGCAGCAAAAGCACAATCGGCCGCTGCCAGGAATGTGGCCTCCAGTGGTCAACGGCCCCCTAATGGTCCGAGCACCACGGGTGGCAAATCTGGCAAAGGGCGTGGAAACAATCCGCCACGAGCGAAATAAATAGCGTACTCCATGCGGGGGCAGATCAGAACTGCCCCCGCTTCACAGGCATTCAGGCAATTTGCTGAATAGTAGCGCTCTTAGTTCGGACTTCCTTTCATCAAGCTCACTGTAGGGCACCGTTTCTACCGTTTTACCCACAGCACATAAACAGACTTCCTGCTTGGTCTCATAGTCCTCACGTAACAGGGCGTTCTGATCCCCATTCGCGCAGGCATTAACCATGGCGTATTCCAGCTCCATGGGATAACGCTTCGCGTCCAGAAAATTGCGATCTACCAGACCGTACCCGGTAAAGCCAACAGTGAACGCTAAAACCGCCGGTAAAGCACCTCGGGCACCGTACTTATGGCCCGTGATGGGCTTCTGGCACTTTTTACACTCGATTTTGCGGTGCTGATCCAATTCATTAACGGCAGCACAGGCAGGGCAATTCACCGATACGGCGGTCGAGTTTTCGATTTCCTCGGTCATGTAGCAGCCTGTTCTGTTTTCCTGATTTTTTTGCGGCGTCCTGAAGGTTTTTGAGCCGCCCGCTCCGCCTTGATCCGCTCCAGCAACGCCTCTGCACTGTTCTCACCGCTGATCAGCTCCGGATTGTCCTGGCGCCATTGCTCGGTGAGTTCGCCCCGGAAGGCCTTGGCCAGGATGGACTGGGTGAGGTTGTTGACGCGGGCCAGGGCGTTGTTGACCTGTTGTTCGATGCGATCGGCGTTGGCGAAGAGTTGGTCTACTCGGTGGACGATTTCGGTTTGTTCCTCTGGCGTGGGCCAGTTGAGCTCTAATTGGCGAAACTTTTTCTGAGTCAGGTTCATGCCACTTTCGGAAATGCCCGTTTTCAGAGTTTCAATCTTCTCAAGCACATTGGGGCTGTTGAGCTGCAGTGCTAGGAATTTGCTACTCCCATTTCCCTCAATGACTCTATAGCGATATACCTTGTCGCAAATCATCAGATTCTTTGATGTGCTACTGACGTAACAAGTGATACCGCATCGCGACCTAGGCCCTGCTCTTGTCGTGAGTATGTCGCTAGCTAAAACACGTAGCTGTGGCCTTACATCGAGGCTATCCGGGAGTTTTTTATTTTCATTTTCTAGAAATGCCATCGGAAGAACTGATGATGTTTTGATAACCCCCCAGGATTCATCAGAAGTGGGCTCATTGTGGCATTTTGGGCTCCACCCCTGATCAATGTTTCCAATTACGTCACCTAAGACTGCTACCCCCCATTCAGGCAAACCAGTTCGGTCCCGCCACTCCTCCGTCAACCGCCCACTCACCGCCGCAGCCAGAACAGACTGGCGGAAGCGTTTGAGGATTTTCGGAATGCGTTCGAGGCGGGCTTTGGTGTTTTCCACCTGGGCCAGCAGGGTGTCGAGTTTGTCGGCGATGACTTTCTGTTCGGCGAGGGGTGGTAACGCTATCGGGAAGGATTCTACAAATGTTCTTGGAACCCGACGCAGACCAACTGCACCGGTCATGTTCTCTGCACCTTGCTGCATGAACGACTGAGTTTTGATGATTGCAAAGAGCAGGCTGGGTGAAATTTCCTTACTGGCCGGCCTCAGAACGTAGAATTCTGAACTCCCAGCGCCAATTCCGCTGGGCATATCTCGCACAATGGCCGCTTTGCCATTCTCGAAACAGGGAGTCACCTTGGCGAATATGACATCGCCATCAGCGAAGTTGGTATAGGACTTTTTGATTTCTCCCCACAGCTTTTCTTCGTGCTGCAACGCTCCGTGATAATCAGTAGGAGCTAGTGCCATTGGAACAAAGCCCGCCGTTTGCTCAGCGTTGGCGTCATTCTTCGGGTTGAGCACGACAACATCTGCCAGCGAGCATCGAGCCCAACTTCCTGGAGCGTGATTTGTTTCCTTCACGACTTATCCTCTAGCTCTGTAACCAATGCTTCCAGTTCACCTAATGCAGCTTTCAACTCCCCCATCGCCTCACCCGCCAGCACACTCGGCTCCGGCAAATTGGCCGCATCCACACTGTCGCTGTCCTTCAACCACGAAATATCCAGCGAGTCGCCCTTGTGCTCGGCAATCCATTGACGGCTGAAGCGGCGCCAGCGGCTGTGGGCCAGGCGTGGGTCCACGCCTTCGTTCTCGTCGCTGTGTTCGGGCAGTTCGATGGCGTCGGAGTGGAAGCTGTATTCGCCCTCTTCCCGTTCGCTGTCGCCGTTGGGGCTGTCGCCATACACGCCCTCAAAGGGCTTTAGGTGCTGGTCGCCAAACGGAGTGCGTTTGCCAAAGCTGGGCATGTTGGTGCGAAGGTCGTAGACCCAGACGTTCTCGGTGCAGTTTTCTTCCTGGTACTTGTCCACCGCGCTGCCCTTGGTAAAGAACAGCACGTTGGTTTTCACGCCCTGGGCGTAGAAGATGCCGGTGGGCAGGCGCAGGATGGTGTGCAGGTTGCACTTGTTCATCAGGTCCCGGCGCACGTCGGTGCCCACGCCGGCTTCGAACAGTACGTTATCCGGCAGTACCACGGCGGCGCGGCCACCGGGTTTGAGGTTGCGGTAGATGTGCTGCAGGAAGGCGAGCTGTTTGTTGCTGGTTTTGTAGGTCAGGTCGTCCCGGGTGATGCTGGCGTCGCCGCCCTTGCTGGTTCCGAAGGGCGGGTTGGCGAGGATCACGTCGGCCTTTTCCAGCCCTGCGCCGGTCTGGCCCAGGGCATTGCCCAGGTGCACCACGCCTTCGGCATCCCCTTCCATCCCGTGCAGCAGGCAGTTCATCAGGGCCAGGCGGCGGGTGCCGGGCACCAGTTCGATGCCCACGTAAGCCTGGGTGGTCTGGAAGGTTTTGTCTTTGTCGCTCAATTCGTACAGGTCATCGGTCTGGCTTTTGATGTATTCGTGGGCGGCAATCAGAAAGCCCGCCGTGCCCGCGGCCGGGTCCTGGATGCGCTCGCCCGGCTGCGGCTTCAGGCAGTTCACCATGGTGTTGATCAGGGCGCGGGGGGTGAAGTACTGGCCGGCACCGGACTTGGTTTCATTGGCGTTCTTCTCTAGCAGGCCCTCGTAAAGGTCGCCCAGGCCGTCTTTCCGGGCGCTGAACCAGTCGATCTGGTCCAGGGTCTTGATCATCTGCTCCAGGTGGCGGGGTTCGCGCAGGCGGGTCTGGGCATCGGCGTAGATGGCGCTGATCAGCGGGTCGTCGTGCACCAGGTTACCATCGCCGTCCTTGCCGGTGGAAAGGCTAAGCAGGATGCGTTTGTAATCGTTCAGCAGGTTGATGCCGGATTTGCCGTTCAGGTCGGTCCAGCGGCAGCCTTCCGGCAGCGGGTGCTTTTTAAGGGTGCCGGCTTCGGTGTTCTCGTGCACCATCTTGATGAACAGCAGCAGCACCAGTTCGGTGACGTAGTCCGAGTAGTTGATGCCGTCGTCCCGCAGAACGTCGCAGAGGTTCCAGAGTTTCTGGACGATGTCGTTGTTGGTCATGGGTGATCCTTTGATGGGCGCGTCATCTTGTTCAGCGCCTCATGTATAAAAAATGCCGAAATCTTTGCACGTTGCGGGCGACATGTTAAGAAAAGCCGGTTTTCTATGCATATCATTCGGGCTATGTCGAAAAAAGGTGAAAAAATCGACATAGATTGAATCTATGTCGATACGGTAAACATGGTCGAATCAGGCACTCTGCTCCGGCCACATCGCCTCATTCAACTCCTCCAGCACCGTATCCAGCTGCGCCCCCAGCACCTTGTCCATCTGCCTGGCGCCACCGTCATCGGCAAAGCGGTGGTTCACAAATTCCCGGTCGATGATCACTTCGTGCACCAGTTGCCTGGCCAGGCGTTCCAGCCATTTGCGCTGGTTCGGGGTCCAGTTGTGCTGGGTGTAAATGCGGTCCATGGCTTCGGCCACCCGCTGTTCGAAGGGAATCAGCGGTTCGCCCAGGGCGGCGCGGCGGATGTAGCCGATGATGCTGGCGGCGATGTCCTTGTTGGTCTGGTTGCGCACGGCGCTTTGCAGCCGGGCTTCGGAATAGCCGTGGTTGTCCAGCAGCAGTTTTACTTCCCGTAGCTGGTCCCGGGTGAGGTCCCGGGGTTTGTTGACCACCACGGCGAGGGCGGCGGACTGGTTGAGCTGCTGTTTGATGAATTCGTTGAAGCTGTCCAGGTAATCTTCGGGTTTGCTGTGCACGCCATAAGTCTGGGTGCGGTCGCGGATTTCGTCTTCGTGGTCGGAGATCAGGGGCATGTATTCGCTGCCCACCAGGGATTTTACTTCTGCCAGCTGGTTCAGCAGGCCGCTGTGCTGTTTGATGAACTCCGAGGCTTGCCGCGGGCCGAGTTGGTGCAGGTGGGTGTGCAGGGATTTCGGTTCCACGCCCCAGCTTTGATGCAGTTCGTCCAGTTTCTGTTTCAGCTCCGGCCGGCTTTCCGCTTTGTTGTCGGCCTTGCGCAGTACCCGCATGAGTTTCTGGCTGAGCTGGCTGAGCACTACGTCAGCCTGGCTTTCGTCCGGTAACTCGCCGGGGCTGTTGAGGGCCTTTTCCAGTTGCTCGTCGTCGGTGAGTTCGTCCACCAGTTGCTCCAGGGTGATATTGGGGTCTTTCACCAGGGGCTTCATGGTGTTCACATCCTGCAGGGCAGCGTAGATGTCCACCGGGTCGTAGATGCGGAACACGGTCTTGCCGATCTCGTCGCAACGGCGGGTGGCGCGGCCGATCATCTGTTCGTACAGGATGCGTGAGCGTATCCGGCGCATGAACACCAGGTTGCAGATGCGCGGCACGTCGATACCGGTGGTCAGCAGGTCCACGGTGATGGCGATGTTGGGGTAACGCTCGTTCTTGTAGCGGCGGATGAGCTGGTCCACCTTGTCGCTCTGGCCGGTGATCTTGGCCACTGCGGCTTCGTTGTACTGGCCGTTGTAGAGATCCTTGAAGGCGTCATCCAGCAGGCGTTTCACCATATCCGCGTGCAGGTCGGTGGCGCAGAAGATCATGGTTTTCTCGTCGCCGAATGGGTCCAGCTCCTGCACCAGTTGTTCGCAGATTACCCGGTTGAAGTTCTCGTTGATCACCCGGCGGTTAAAGGCATCAACTTCAAAGTTGAGTTCGTCTTCCAGTTCGGTGGTGTCCACTTCCCCGGTCTGGGTGTTGATCACCTCCACAGGTTTGCCCTTTTCAAAGGTAATGCCATTCTGGGTGAGCAGGGTTTCATAGCGGATGGGTGGTTCGTGGTCGATCAGCCAGTCATCCGCCACGGCTTCCCGGTAGGAGTAGGTGTACACCGGTTTGCCGAAGATTTCGCTGGTGTGCTTGGCCGGGGTGGCGGTGAGGCCGATCTTGACCGCATCGAAGTAATCCAGCACGCGGCGGTAGCTGGAGAGGTACTGGCTGGTGTCCCGCAGGGCGAGTTCGCCTTCGGTCATTTCCTGGTCCAGGGTGTAGCCCCGGTGGGCTTCATCAATGATGATGCAATCAAACTGGTCGATGGGCGGCGGCTCATCGCTCATAAATATGCGTTTGACCATCGCCTGCACGGTGGCCACCTGGATGCGGGTTTCGGCTTCCGCCGCCATGTCGCCCAGTTCGGCGACGTTGTAGATCTTGCTGAGGGTGTGGTTCTGCTCCAGCGGTGCTTCGTTGAAGGCATCGATGGCCTGCTGGCCCAGTGCGGTGCGGTCCACCAGAAACAGAATGCGGTGGAAGCGCTCGGCCTTCAGGAACCGGTACATCAACCCGATGATGGTGCGGGTTTTCCCGGTGCCGGTGGCCATGGCCAGCAGTGCCGTGCGTACACCGCGAGCCAGGGCGTGTTCAGTAGCGACAATGGCCTTCTGTTGATAGTCCCGCAGTTTCAGGTAGCCGAAGGGCTCTTCCTTTAACAGTTTCTCGGCGTTCTCTCTATCCCGTTCCAGCAAATCCAGCAGGCCGCCGGGTGTGTGGAACCGGGGCAGTGCCCGGCGCAGATTGCTGGTTTCCCGCACATCCCGGAACCAGGTGCCGGATTGCTCTGCCAACTGAGGTACGAAGGGGCGACCGTTGCAGGAATACACGAAGGGCACGTGGTAATGGCCGCTTTCATCGGCAGGCCAGGCAATGGTGCGGCCGGTCAGCTCCCAGGCGCCCACTAACGGAGCCTCCACCTTGAAACCCTTGCTGTAGCGCTCGGCCTGGCGGATCTTGCCGGCCACGTTGGTGTTTTCTTTCTTGGCTTCCACCACGGCGATGGGGGTTAAACCCACGAACAGCACGTAATCGGCCCGGCCCTTGCCGCCACTATGATTGGTTGGCCACTCGGCAATAGCGCGATAGGCGCCTTTCTCCGGGCGGGCACCTTTCTGAAAGGTGATGTCCTGGCTGTCTGCCTCCCAGCCTGCTTCCTGCAATTGCTGGTCAATAAGAATGCGGGTGAGTTCTTCGTTCAGTACCAGGGTATCCGTGGCGGCCCTGGTCTGTTTCGCCACCTTCTGGCGCTGCTGGTTCACGGTGTGTTCGCCCTGCTCCGTGAGCTTTTGTTGCAGGGCCTTGATCTTTTGCTCGTAAGCCTGTTGCTGCCGGGTCAGTGCCCGTTCGTGCTGGCGGGCCTGCTCGGCCAGGGCCCGGGATTCCTCGTCCATGGCCACGGCAAGGGCTTCGAATTCGGCTTTTTCTTTCTCGATCAGCTGGCTGAGCTGCTGGCTGCTGTCCAGCTCCATGTTGGCGTGTTGCAGATCGTGGCGGAGCTTTTCGATGTCGCTCTGGAGCTGGCGTAACTGGGTGCTTGGGTCGGAGGGCGGTACAAAAGGGCCGGGCTTGAAGCTGGCACCGGCTTTACCAAAGGAGCGATGAAACCAGATAGCCAGGGCGCGCGCTACTTTCAGGCCGTCCATGGCCTCTTTGTGCCGGGTGCGGAACTGGTGGGTCGCTTTGTTGCCCTCGATGCGCAGGATGTGGAAAAGCTCTTTGATCTGCGGTTCCAGCCGCAATTCGCGGTTCAGGCGGTATAGAAGCTCGGACTGGCTGGTTTGTTCGTCAAGTTCGATACCGGAAAGTGCGGCCAGGTGCTGGGCCAGGGCTTCGCCAAGCTGGCGGAGTTTGATCAGGGTGGTGTTGGGGTCACTGGCGAAGGCGCGTTCGGCGGATTCGGCCAGCTCCACGAAGAGTGAATCGTGTTCTGACAGAAATGAAAAGTTGCCGGTCGTGAATTCCGTTGCCTGGTTCAATGTGTCCCTCCGCGACAGTCTTACCGCAGAACATTAGCAGACTTGTCAAGGATACAGAAACGCGATGCCGGAATAGGCGAGGTATCGAAAGGAGGAGAAAACAAGGAAAACGGGAAAATGGTCGGCGTGGCAGGATTCGAACCTGCGACCCCTTCGTCCCGAACGAAGTGCGCTACCAAGCTGCGCCACACGCCGATCAACGGCCGGTATTATACGGATTAAGTGGTTATTTACCAGCCCCCGGCGGATAAAACGGCATCCGTAGAGTTACCGGTATTGTCATCTCTGGCTGATGACGGAGGGCCGGCTCAGTAGCCCGGCCCTCCGTGTGTGCGTTATCCGGCGGTTGGCAGTACTGAGATGTCCGCCACTCGCAGGAACAGGTTCCGCAGCAGGTTGAGCATGGCCAGGCGGTTGGCGCGCACGGCTTCGTCGTCGGCCATGACCATGACTTCGTCAAAGAAGTTGTCCACCGGTTCCCGCAGGTTGGCCAGGGAACTCAGCGCCGTGGCGTAATCGCCCTTCTCGAACAGTGGCAGCACTTTCTCCGCCTGCTGGCGGATCTGCTCGGCCAGGGCTTTCTCGGCGCTGTCCTGCAGCAGATCGGTGTCGATGGTTTCACCAATGCTGTCACCGCCCTGCTTGGTCAGGATGTTGGACACCCGCTTGTTGGCGCCGGCCAGGGCCAGGGCTTCCGGCAGCTGGCGGAAGGCTTCCACGGCTTTCACCCGGCGGTCAAAGTCCAGCGGACGTGTGGGACGGCGGGCGTGTACGGCCAGGTAGACCTCGGCGCTGATGCCCTGCTCTTCGTAATGGGCGCGGAAGCGCTCCAGCATGTAATCCACCACGGTATCGGCGACATTCGGCTCGGTAATCGCTGTGTGCTCTTCCTCGGCCCACTCACACAGGGCCTGCAGGTCCAGCGGCAGCTCCCGTTCAATGATGATGCGCAGTACACCCAGGGAGGCGCGACGCAGGCCGAAGGGATCGCGGGTGCCGGACGGTGGCTGGTTGATGCCGAACAGTCCCACCAGGGAATCGATGCGGTCGGCAATGGCCACGGCACAGCCGGTCAGGGTGGCCGGAAGGTCATCGCCGGCGAAGCGCGGCATGTACTGCTCGTTCAGTGCACTGGCCACGTCTTCGTTCTCACCGTCGTTGGCGGCGTAGTATTGGCCCATGATGCCCTGGAGGTCGGTGAATTCCAGTACCATTTCCGTGACCAGGTCGGTCTTGGCCAGCATGGCGGCGCGCTCGGCGAGCACCGGATCACTGCCAATGGCGTCGGCGATCTTCTTCGCCAGTGCGGCCACGCGCATGGACTTGTCGTAGAGGCTGCCCAGTTTTTCCTGGAACACGATCGGCTTGAGCTGGTCGATACGGTCTTCCAGTTTTGTCTTGCGGTCGGTGTCGTAGAAGAAGGCGGCGTCGGACAGGCGCGGGCGAATCACCTTCTCGTTACCGGAGATCACCTGTTGCGGGTCTTTGCTTTCCAGGTTGGCGACGGTGATAAACAGCGGGAGCATCTTGCCGTCGGCAGAGACCACGTGGAAATACTTCTGGTGTTCCTTCATGGAGGAAATCAGCGCTTCGGCCGGTACTTCCAGGAAACGTTCCTCGAAGCGGCCCATCAGGGGCACCGGCCATTCGTTCAGGGCGGTGACTTCGTCCAGCAGGTCCTCATCAATCACGGCCTGTCCGCCGGCTTCTTTCTTTGCAATGGCCATGACACCGTCGCGAATCTGCTCCCGGCGCTCGGCAAAGTCGGCAATCACATAGCCTTCCTGGCGCAGCACCACTTCGTAGTCACCGGGGGTTGGAACAATCAGTGACCTGGGGCAGTGGAAACGGTGGCCACGGGTCTTGTTGCCCGGGGTCAGCCCCATCACCGGGGTTTCGATGACCTTGTTGCCGAACAGCATGATGGCCCAGTGTACCGGACGCACGAACTCGGTACGGTGGGCACCCCAGCGCATGCGCTTGGGGATGGGCAGTGCCGCCAGCGACCGGTCCACCAGTTCCGGCATCAGTTCAACAGTGGGGCGGCCTTTTTCGATGGTGCGATAGACCACCCAGGCGCCTTTGTCGGTTTCCAGCGTATCCAGCTGGTCCGGTGTTACGCCCAGGGAGGTGGCGAAGCCGGTCAGGGCCCGGGTGGGGTTGCCGGAATCGTCAAAGGCGGCTTTTACGGCCGGGCCGCGTTTTTCCACCGGTTTGTCCGGCTGGGCGTCTTCCAGATCACGAACCCGCACAGCCAGTCGGCGTGGCGCGGCAAAGGCTTCCACCTTGCCGAAACCCAGGCCGGCCTCTTCCAGGCCACTGGCAATGCCACGGGTAAAAGCGTCGGAAAGCGGCTTCAGCGCCTTGGGAGGCAGCTCTTCGGTGCCCAGTTCGACCAGAAAATCCTGTGTTGACATGATTATGCGTTCCCCTGTTCCTGCTGAGCTTTTTTCGCTTTCTTGCCCTTCTTGCCTTTTTCATCGGCGGCGTCGGCGGCTGCCAGTACTTCCTTGCGCAACGCCTCGGGCGCCAGCGGGAAGCCAAGCTTGCGGCGGCTGTCGAAGTACGCCTGGGCAACCGAACGGGCAAGGGTGCGAACCCGCAGGATAAAACGCTGACGCTCGGTCACCGAGATGGCGTGCCGGGCGTCCAGCAGGTTGAAAGTATGGGAGGCCTTGAGTACCTGCTCGTAGGCGGGCAAAGCCAGGCCGGCCTCGATCAGGCGGGCGCTCTCACGCTCGTGCACGTCGAAGCTGTGGAACAGAAATTCGGTATCGGCATGCTCGAAGTTGTAGGTGGACATTTCCACTTCCTGCTGGTGGAACACGTCCCCGTAGGTGACCACGCCGTCCGGGCCTTCGGTCCAGACCAGGTCGTAAACACTGTCCACGCCCTGCAGGTACATGGCGATGCGCTCGAGCCCGTAGGTGAGTTCACCGGTAACCGGGTAACACTCCAGGCCGCCGACCTGCTGGAAATAGGTGAACTGGGTCACCTCCATGCCATTGAGCCAGATTTCCCAGCCCAGACCCCAGGCGCCGAGGGTGGGTGATTCCCAGTTGTCTTCCACGAAGCGGATATCGTGTACCAGCGGGTCCAGGCCCAGGGCCTTCAGGGAATCCAGGTACAGCTCCTGGATGTTGTCCGGAGACGGCTTCAGCACCACCTGGAACTGGTAATAGTGTTGCAGGCGATTGGGGTTTTCCCCGTAGCGGCCGTCGGTGGGGCGGCGACTGGGCTGGACATAGGCGGCGTTCCAGGTTTCCGGGCCGATGGAGCGCAGGAAGGTGGCAGGATGGAAAGTGCCCGCCCCCACTTCCATATCCAGAGGCTGGAGTACCACGCAGCCGTGCTGCGCCCAGAAATTCTGCAGGGCGAGAATCAGGCCCTGGAAGGTTTTGATGTCCGGGGTGTTTGCGGAAGTTGCCTTGTCTGTCACGACGTTTGCCTGCTGGTCAGTCTGTGTGTGGCGCCCGGGCACCTGGCCGGGGCACTCTGAAAAAAGGGGCATTATACGCCTGCAAATCGCGTATTTCTAAGGCCGGTTCACAGGCCTGATTTTGCACTAGAAGAAGGTCAGCCCCACCTGGAACAGCTTCTCCACTTCCCGTATCCGGGATTTGTCCACCAGGAACAGGATCACATGGTCATCGGGCTGAATCCGCAGGTGGTCGTGGGCAATGAGCACTTCGTTGTGGCGAACGATGGCGCCGATGGTTGTCCCTTCCGGCAGATTGATCTCGTCCAGCCGCTTGCCCACCACCTTGGAAGAGCGGTGATCGCCATGGGCGATGGCCTCGATGGCTTCGGCAGCGCCCCTGCGCAGCGAGTGAACATTGACGACGTCCCCGCGGCGCACGTGGGTCAGCAGGCTGCCAATGGTGGTTTGCTGGGGCGAAATGGCCACGTCGATATCGCCGCCCTGGATCAGGTCCACGTAATCCGGGTTGTTGATCAGGGTCAGTACCTTGCGTGCCCCCAGGCGTTTGGCCAGCAACGAGGCCATGATATTGGCCTCGTCGTCGTTGGTAACGGCGCAGAACACATCGGTATTCTCGATGTTTTCTTCCAGCAGTATGTCCTTGTTGGCCGCGTTACCTTCCAGCACCACGGTCTTGCGCAGATTCTCGGAGAGCATCACACAACGTTCGTGGCCGCGCTCCAGCAGTTTCACCTGATAGCGGGACTCCAGGGTGTGGGCCAGGCGCTGGCCGATATTGCCACCGCCACAGATGAAGATGCGCTTGTAGGGCTTTTCCAGCGGCTGGAGCTCGCTCATCACCGAGCGGATGTGGTCGGAGGCAGCAATAAAGAACACCTCGTCGCCGTCCTCTATCACTGTGTCACCCTGGGGCATGATGGCCCGGCCTTTGCGGAAGATGGCGGCCACACGGGTTTCGATTTTCGGCATGTGGCTGCGCAGATAGGACAACTCGTGGCCTACCAGCGGCCCCCCTTCTGTCGCACGGATGGCTACAAGCTGGACCAGGCCCTTGGAGAATTCCAGCACCTGCAGGGCGCCCGGGTATTCGATCAGCCGGGTGATGTGCTTGGTAACCAGATGTTCCGGGCTGATCAGAACGTCGATGGGAAAGCCCCGCAGGCTGTCCAGGTCCTTCTTCTGGTCGCGCTGGTAGAACAGTTCCGGTTTTGCCAGATAGGCATTGGCGCGCACCCGGCAAATCGTGGTTGGTGTCTTGTACAGCAGTTTGGCCACCTGGCAGGCCACCATATTGGTCTCGTCGCTGTTGGTGACGGCGATAACCATGTCGCCATCCTCCGCGCCGGCCTGTCGCAGGACGGTCGGGAAAGAAGCGCTGCCCTGTACCGTACGGATATCCAGGCGATCCTGAAGCTCCCGCAGGCGGGCACTGTCACCATCAATGACGGTGATGTCATTGGCTTCGTTGGCGAGGTTTTCTGCCAGGGTACCACCCACCTGGCCGGCACCGAGAATAAGGATTTTCATGATTCAGGTTTCTCCAGCACGGCGTAAAAGAATCCATCGTGGCTTTCGGCGGCAGGCAGCAGCTGGCGGCCGTATTCTGTATCACGGCCCCAGAGCACATCCGGTTCGATCAGTACCGCGTTACTCTGCTGCTTCAGGAATCGACGGATTATACGGTGATTCTCCTGCGGGAACACGGAGCAGGTGGCATACACCAGACGGCCCCCTGGTGCGAGCACCTGCCACATGGCGGTCAGCAGGCCCAGCTGAATGTTCGCCAGCGGCACAATGTCCGATTCCCGGCGCAACAGTTTGATATCCGGGTGCCGGCGAATAACGCCGGTGGCGCTGCAGGGAACGTCCAGAAGAATGCGGTCAAAGGGCCTGCCATCCCACCATTCGTCAATGTTGGCTGCATCCGCCTGCTTCAGGGTGGCGACCAGGTCGAGCCGGTCGAGGTTTTCCTGCACGCGGGGCAGCCGGTCAGCGGACTCATCAATGGCGACCACTTCCTCCAGTCCGCTGCAACTTTCAAGGATAGCGCAGGTTTTGCCACCGGGTGCGGCACAGGCATCCAGCACGCGCTGGCCGGGGGCCAGATCCATCAGGGTGGTGCAGAGCTGGGCTGCTTCGTCCTGGATGCTGACGGCGCCGTCGGCAAACCAGGGCAGCCGGTCCACCGGGACCGGCGAGGCGAGCTGGATCGCGAAGGGGGCAAACAGGGTGGCGGCTGCTTCGATGCCGGCTTCGTCCAGTTGCCGAAGGTAATCGTCACGGGTGAAACGGCGGGCATTGACCCGCAGTGTCATGGGCGCCTGGGCGTTATTGGCGGCAAGGATGGCCTGCCAGTCATGGGGCCAGTTGTGGCGCAGCTTTTCCAGCATCCAGTGGGGATGACTGAAGCGCACGCTGTCATCAGGGCACGGGGGCTCTCCTTCCCGTTCCGCCGCCCGCAGCACGCCGTTGACCAGTCCGGTGAGGTGAGGCTTGTCGAGTGTGCGGCACGCTTCCACGGTTTCATTGAGCACGGCGTAGGTGGCCTGCTCGCTGAATCGAAGCTGGAACAGCGCCACCAGCATCAGGTGGTGGACAATCCGGTCCGGTTTGCGCAATGGCTTTTTCAGGCGGCCCTGCAGCTCTGCATCGAGGCGGTGGAACCAGCGGCAGCTGCCATAGCAGAGCGCCTGGAGTTGCGGGCGTTCGTTGTCGGCAACGTCATCCAGGGCCGGGGGAAGGCATTGTGACAGCGACTGGCCATTTTCAACGGACTGCAGCACCCGGGCGGCCACGGCCCGAACTGGCTGGCCCCGGCCAGTCATTCAGTGCAGCTCCTGGCCGGGCATCAGTATCTCCTTGCCGCCATTGATCAGATCATTGACTGACTGCGGGCGCGAACCGGGCAGCTGCAGGTGCGTGATTCTCAGGGATTCCAGGCCACAGGCCACATCAATGCCGTCTCTGCCGCGGTGGATTACGGTGCCCGGGTGCCTGTCACTGGTGTCTTCAAGAACCTCCGCCCGATGGATGCGGATGCGCAGGTCATCAACATCCGTGTAGGTGCCCGGCCAGGGATTGAAGGCGCGAATCAGCCGATTGATGGCAGGTGCGTCAAGGGTCCAGTCAATGTGGCCTTCGTCCTTGCTGAGCTTGCTGGCGTAGCAGGCCCGGCTTTCATCCTGGGCTTCGCCCCGGAGTTCGCCCCTTTCCAGATGTTCCAGCGCCTTGACGATGGCCTCACCCCCCATCCCGGCCAGGCGGTCATGGAGGCTGCCGCCGGTATCGTCTTCCCTGATGGGGGTAATGGCTTTCAGCAGCATATCGCCGGTGTCCAGGCCGGCATCCATTTGCATGATGGTAATCCCGGTTTCCCGGTCACCGGCGGCAATGGCCCGTTGAATCGGGGCTGCACCGCGCCAGCGGGGTAACAGGGAGGCATGAATGTTGAGGCAGCCATGGCGGGGGATATCCAGTACCGCCTGGGGCAGGATCAGCCCGTAGGCGGCGACAACCATCACGTCGGCATCCAGGGCCCTGAGCTCGCCCTGTGCTTCGGGTGTTTTCAGGGACCGGGGCTGGAACACGGGGATACCGGCTTCCAGGGCCACCTGTTTTACCGGGCCGGGCGTGAGCTTGCGGCCACGGCCGGCGGGCCGGTCGGGCTGGGAGTAGACACCAACCACCTGGTGTCGGGTTGAAAGCAGGGCTTTCAGGGCGGTGGCTGCAAAATCGGGGGTGCCGGCAAAAACAAGTCGCACGGGGTATCGTTCTCTGGTCCGTTGAATACGAAAAGACCGGGTTCACACCCGGTCCTGGTTCACGCTGTATCTGGCAGCCTGTCAGCGGCTGTATGCCGGGCTGTTTCAGGCGCTTTTCTTGTGGAGCTTTTCCAGCTTCTTGCGAATCCGGGTGCGTTTCAGTGAGCTGAGATAGTCCACGAACAGCTTGCCGTTAAGATGATCCATTTCGTGCTGGATGCATACGGCCAGCAGGCCGTGGGCTTCCAGTTCGAACGGTTTGCCATCCCGGTCGATGGCGCGGATCATGCAGTGCTCGATCCGGGAAACGTCTTCATAGAATCCCGGTACAGAAAGGCAGCCTTCCTGCATGTCTTCAAACTCGCCATCCAAGACTTCCACTTCCGGGTTTATGAATACCCGCGGCTCACTCTTGTCTTCCGACAGGTCCATCACGATGATCTGCTTGTGCACGTTCACCTGGGTAGCCGCGAGGCCAATGCCGGGCGCATCGTACATGGTCTCGAACATGTCGTCGATCAGCTTGCGGGTCTCGTCTGTTACCTCATCTACCGGCTTGGCAATCGTGCGCAAGCGGGGATCCGGGTATTCGAGAATATCTAGTATCATGGCGCTCGTACTTTTCGTCTCTGTATCTGGCTTTCACCGTTATCTTTTGTAACGGTGTGAATACTGTCTCCGAAATGCGACAGCGTACTGCGCATTTTTCCATCCCGTGACTATTATGATCGGGATGAAAGAGCCGGTTTCAACGGGTTAGTGCCGTTTATAGTGCTATTATCCCTCAACTCGCTCATTGAGTACAAACTGATCAGGCGATAGTTAAAAGCTTTCGGCCGTAACGTAGAATTTACTGGAAGAACAAAAGATAACATCACAATTTGCGAGACATCTTCTATAGTAGTGGTATAAAAGGCAGAGTACCGGCTGCATACCAAGAAATGAATCTGTCGATTCAAGGCACGCGATCAAGGACTTAAACAATGAGGAAACTGCTGTACGCTCTGGCGGCAAGCATGCTGCTGCTAACTTCCTGGGCCCAGGCCGCCCCGGAGCTGAGGTCCGATCATCCCGAGCGTTACACCGTCGTGAAGGGTGACACCCTGTGGGATATTTCCGCCCGCTTTCTGGATAACCCCTGGTACTGGCCGGAAATCTGGCATGTGAACCCGCAGGTGCAGAACCCTCACCTTATCTACCCGGGCGACGAACTGGCCCTGGTTTATATTGATGGCGAGCCACGTGTGACCAAGGTGTCCAGCAACCGGGTCGAGAAACTGTCTCCCAAGGTACGTTCCGAGGCCATCGACACACCGATTCCCGCCATTCCCCTGGACGCAATCAGCAGCTTCCTCTCGGATACCCGTATCGTCAGTGTTGACGAAATCAACGGTGCGCCCTACGTGCTGGAAGGCGAAGATGGCCGCATTATCACCGGCGCCGGAGACCGGGTTTACGCCCGTGGTGAAAAGCCCGCCGACAATGTGGGTATTTTCCGTCGCAGCAAGGAGTTCCGGGACCCGGAAACCGGCGAGTTCCTGGGCCTCGAAGCCCGCAGTATCGCCCGGGGTGAAGTCACCGCGGAGGACGGTGATGTGCTGACGCTTGCCCTCAAGAGCTCCAGTGAGGAAGTCCGTATCGGCGATCGACTGCTGGCAAGTGAAGAGCGGCGGATTACCACCAGCTTCGTACCCAGTGCTCCGGACGAGGACATTGAAGCCGAGATGATTTCGGTTGACGGTGGTGTCAACCAGATCGGCCAGTTTGATGTGGTGGCCATCAACCGCGGCGAGCGTGAAGGTCTGAAGCCGGGCAACGTCATGGCGGTGCTGAAGAGCGGTAACCTGGTCAGGGACCCGGTCACCGACGAAACCATTGAGCTGCCGTCCGAGCGTGCCGGTTTGATGATGGTGTTCCAGACCTATGAGAAAATGAGCTATGGCCTGATTCTGCAAGCCACACGCTCCTTGGCGGTTGGTGACAAGGTGACCAATCCGTGATGGGCTGAAATCAGTCATCAGCCACAGAAAAGGAGCCGTCTCGCCGGCTCCTTTTTTTGTGGCATAATTCAACCGGCCCCGCCAGGAACGCGAGGCAGCCCACTGATTACCTGATCCATGGAAGGAAGCCATGCCCCCAGTTACTGTTACCAGAGCTACCGCGGACCTGTTTTCATCGGAAACCGGATTCCGGGTGTTTCTGTCCTGCCTGCCGAAATTCGGCGCCCGCCGCCAGCAGGCCATTCTTGAACACTTCCCCGGCTTTCAAGGCTTATGGACCAGCAATGCGGCGACCCTGAAGGCACTGGGGCTGGCGCCGGAAACGGTCGAGGCATTGGAAGCATGGCGTCGCCAGGATGCTGCCCATCCGGTTGTCGCTGTTACCGCCACTATCCTGGATGATTGCCTGAGAACCGGCACCGACATCCTCACCATGGCCGACGCCGACTATCCGGAACCACTGAAACATATCCAGGATCCACCACTGGTGCTGTATCTGCGTGGCAACCGGGCCTGTCTCGGGCGGGAACAGATCGGTATTGTCGGTAGCCGCAATGCCACCCGGGCCGGGCTGGAACATGCCCGCTCCTTTGCTGCAGCGCTTGGCAGGCGGGGGCTGCTGGTGACCAGCGGGTTGGCACTGGGTGTGGATGGTGCTGCCCACGCAGGCGCTCTGGATGCGGGTTTTCCCACTGTGGCGGTGATCGGTAACGGCGTGGACCAACCCTACCCCTACCGCCACCGGACGCTGAGTGAACGTATTGTCGGTGATGGCGTGATCGTATCGGAGTACCCGCCGGGCACATCGGCGAAAGCGGGGCACTTTCCCCGGCGCAACCGGATCATCAGCGGACTCAGCAGGGGTATCCTGGTGGTTGAGGCGGGACTGAAAAGCGGTTCCCTGATCACCGCCCGGCTTGCCCTCGAACAGGGGCGGGAGGTGTTTGCCATCCCCGGTTCCGTGCACAACCCCCTGGCACGGGGATGTCATGATCTGATTCGACAAGGCGCGAAGCTGGTGGAAACCGTGGATGACATCTGTGAGGAGCTGGGTGCCTGGTGGAGCGATCAGGGCCGGCGGGAGGGAGCGGCTGCCCCGGAACCGTCCAATCCGGCAATGGCAGGATTGGAGTCGCGGGAAATCGCGGTTCTGGAGGCTTTAGGGTATGATCCGCAATCAACCGATGATTTATGTTCAGTGACAGGCCTTCCCGCCGACCAGCTGATGCAGTCGCTGCTGCTTCTGGAGCTCCAGGGGCTGGTGGATGCGGCGCCCGGAGGGTTTCAGCGGATTGCCTGAACGCTATTCAGTGACCCGACGCTTCCATGAATAAACCACAGCAACCTTTATCTGACTGGCATCTTCATTGTGCCCGCCGCACCCTGCTTGGTGGCGGTGTCATTGCCTATCCGACCGAGGCGGTCTGGGGCCTGGGGTGCGATCCCTGGGACCCGGACGCCGTTGACCGGATTCTTGAGCTCAAGCAGCGCCCGGTTGAAAAAGGGGTGATACTGGTAGCGGCCTCTGTCGATCAGATACGGTTCCTGCTGGATCCCTTGCCAAAGGAACTGCAGCAAAAAGCCATGGCTTACTGGCCCGGCCCGGTAACCTGTCTGTTACCGGATATCCTGAAGCAGATTCCGGATCAGGTCAGGGGCCGCCACAGTTCCATTGCGGTGCGTGTCAGTGATCACCCGGTTGTGCGGGCCCTTTGCGAGACGGCGGGCTTCCCTCTGGTATCCACGTCATGCAATCCCGCCGGCCGACAGCCGGCCCGCACCTCCTGGCAGGTACGCCGGTATTTCGAGGGGCAGCTGGACTGGCTGGTGCCGGGGCAACTGGGTGGTAACCGGCAGCCCAGCCGTATAATCGATATTGTCAGCGGAAAACAACTGCGTTAGGAGTGTTCATGCCACAGCAACCGGACAGCCATGCCGTCAAACAATACCTGCTGGCACTGCAGGAGCAGATCTGCCAACGGCTGGCCACGGTGGATGGCAAGGGTGAATTCGAAACGGATGCCTGGGACAGGCCCGAGGGTGGAGGCGGCATCAGCCGGGTGATCACGGATGGCGCCGTGTTCGAGAAAGGGGGCGTTAATTTTTCCCACGTGATGGGTGACACCATGCCCGCTTCCGCCACCGCCCATCGCCCCCATCTTGCCGGTGCGCCCTGGCAGGCGATGGGTGTATCCCTGGTCATGCACCCCCACAACCCTTACGTACCCACCTCCCATGCCAACGTGCGGTTCTTCGTGGCAACGCCGGAAAATGCCGAGCCGGTATACTGGTTCGGTGGTGGTTATGACCTTACCCCCTATTACGGTTTTGACGAAGACTGCGTGCACTGGCACCGGGTGGCGAAGGCTGCCTGTGATCCCTTTGGCGAGCAGATGTACCGCAAGTACAAGCACTGGTGTGACGACTATTTTTATCTCAGGCACCGGGACGAGCCGCGGGGTGTGGGCGGATTGTTCTTTGACGATCACAATACCGGGGATTTCGGTCAGGATTTTGCGCTGATGCAATCGGTGGGTGACAGTTTTATCGAGGCCTATGAACCGATTGTGCAGCGTCGCAAAGACATGCCCTGGAGTACCCGTGAGCGGGATTTCCAGCTCTATCGCCGGGGCCGCTATGTGGAATTCAACCTGGTCTATGACCGTGGCACCCTGTTTGGCCTGCAGTCCGGTGGCCGCACGGAGTCCATCCTGATGTCATTACCCCCGCTGGTGCGCTGGGAATACAGCTATGCGCCGGAACCTGGCTCGGAAGAGGCGCGGCTGACCGAGCATTTTCTCACCGGACGTGACTGGCTGGAGACTGCCGATGAATAATGACCTGTACGCCGTGGTGGGCAATCCCATCAGCCACAGCAAATCCCCCCGTATCCACAGCCTGTTTGCCAGCCAGACCGGCGAACAGCTGGAATACACCGCCATTCAGGCACCGTTGGACGATTTTGAGGGTACTGTGCGTGATTTTTTCCGGCGTGGCGGCATGGGGCTGAACGTGACCGTGCCTTTCAAGGAACTGGCATGGCGGCTGGCGGACTGGCGCACCGAGCGCGCGGAACTGGCCGGTGCAGCCAATACTCTGTATCAGGACAGTAAAGGTTTACTTACCGCCGATAACACGGATGGCAAGGGCCTGGTGACGGACCTCACGGCAAATCATGGTATCAGCCTGAAGGGCAAGCGCATTCTGGTGCTGGGTGCCGGCGGGGCGGTTCGCGGGGTGCTGGGGCCCCTGCTGGGGGAACACCCCGCAGCTGTGGTTATTGCCAATCGTACGGTTGCCAAAGCCGAGGCCCTGGTAGCACTGTTCCGGCCCGTTGCGGGCAAGACCGGTCTCGAAGCCTGCGGTTTCGGCCAGCCTGCGGAACCCTTCGATCTCGTTATCAATGGTACCAGCGCCAGCCTGCAGGGTGATCTGCCACCGGTGTCGGCAAATGTGATCGGTGCCGGCACCGTGGTCTACGACATGATGTATTCTCTGCAGACCACAACGTTCAACCAGTGGGCATCGAACCACGGTGCCACCCGGGTATTTGATGGCCTGGGCATGCTGGTGGAGCAGGCGGCAGAGTCGTTCCGGATTTGGCGTGGAATTCGCCCGCAAACACAGCCGGTCATCGATGAATTGAGAAATGACTGAGCTCAAGCCGGGCCCATGGGCTATGCTCAGCAGGTGTACAAGATTCCCAAAGGTCTCTGATTAAAGGTTGCTGATGGATATTCTTACCCTTGTGGGGCTGGTGGCGGGTATTCTCATTGTTGTGCTCGCCATGCTGGCCAATGCGTCGCTTCTCACCTTCTTCAACCTTCCCGGCCTTGCCATTGTGCTGGGTGGCACCTTTGCCGTCACCCTGATCAAGTTTCGCCTCCCCTCCGTCATGAGCGCGTTCCGACTGGCCTTTGCCACCGCGTTCACCGAGCGTGTGGAACGGCCTGCCGAGCTGATCCGGGAGGTTGGTGCGTTGGCACTGGTGGTGCGCAAGGAAGGTATTCTGGGCCTGGAGAATCACCAGACCAGTAACGAGTTTCTGCGCAAGGCCATCAACCTGTGTGTTGACGGTCACTCTCCGGAACTCGTCGAGGAGGCACTGGCCCAGGAAACCCAGCAGGCAGCGGAACGTTACGAAGTGGCTGAGCGGGTGTTCCGCGGCATCGGCGAATCCGCCCCTGCCATTGGCATGCTGGGTACACTGGTGGGGCTGGTGCAGATGCTCAACACCCTGGATGACCCTTCCTCCATTGGCCCGGCCATGGCCATCGCGTTGCTGACCACGCTTTACGGTGCCTTTATTGCACAGCTGATCGCCCTGCCCCTGGCGGACAAACTCCAGCTCAAGGCGGAGGACGAAGCCCGCAATCAGTTGCTGATCACCACATCCATACGCAACATCATGCGCGGAGAGAATCCGCGGGTCATGACCGAGTTGCTGTCGTCCTTCGTAACCCCGGATCAGCGAACCGATCTTGCGCCGGAGCGGGAGGCGTAGGTTTTGCCCGTGCGCCAGCCAGTCAAAAAGAAAAATCATGGTCGGGGGTCGCCGGCCTGGATTGTTACCTTTGCCGATCTGGCCACGCTGCTGCTGACCTTCTTCATTCTGCTGTTGTCCTTCGCGGAGATGGATGTGGAAAAGTATCGCGCCATGGCCAACTCCATGGCGGACGCGTTTGGAAGTAACCAGGTGTTGTCCGATGACGTGGGCGGGTCACCCCTGACCCTGGTCGAGTCGGACACCGTGTCCCTTCCGGAACCCACGGAAACCGCCACCAGCGAACCTGAATTCATTGACGAGCGTGCCGACGGCGAGGCACCCACAAAGATTCCGGCCGGTGTCATCGACCTGGCCAGCCGCATGATCGAGGAGCTGGAAGCAGAGGTGGCTTCGGAGGCGCTGAATGTCACTTATGATGAGAACCAGGTGGTTATCCGTTTTTCCGAGGAAGCCACCTTCCGTTCCGGGGAGGCATCCATCAAACCGGAGATGATCCCCATTATTGAAAGGGTGGTGGATGTGCTTGCCGGTTGCAGCGGTGATGTCCTGGTGGCCGGTTACACTGATGACCGTCCCATATCCAGCGGCCGCTATCGTTCCAACTGGGACCTGTCGGCGGCCCGGGCGGTTTCTGTTGTCCATGAACTGGTGCTCAATCGCCAGGTACCGGCAGAGCGGGTGGTGGCTGCAGGCCGGGCTGAAACCAATCCGCTGGTGCCCAATGACAGCGAAGAGAGCCGCGCTAAAAACCGGCGGGTAGAGATTGCCATCCGGGATCCGGAATGCGACGACAGCATCGACACCGAGCAGCTGCCTGTGGAAATCATGCCCTGACAATGCCTTATGCTTGTCGGGCAGCCTCTCATAGACAATTCATATAACTCCCCTGCGTTCAGATCTTTATACTGTGCACCCTCGAACGAACACATTGATCGATACCCACTGTCGATAAAACAGGGCCAGAGTGATTATGAGCGGACCAGACAAACCGAAAGTCATTGGTGAGGAATGGAGTGACGAGCGGGTCAAGAGCTTTCTGGCGATTACGCCTTATGACAGCGGTATAAACGCTGATTTCAATGCCCTGATCAAGGCCTACCAGGCCATGATCGCCGAGGACTTCGAGCGTTTCGTCGGGTTTTTCGTGGAAGCTGGGCGGGATCTGAATGCGGTTGATGAGCATGGCGACACCATCCTGGATGTGGTGTCCCGGCACCGTCGCAGTACCGCCTATGCAAGCATCCTTGAGCGCGCCGGCGCAAAATCCGCAGCAGAGGCCGGGAACTGAAACTCCCGACCCTGCTGCCGTGGCCTGCGGGTTACTGAACGTCTACCTCGATGGCCTTGGGCTCGGCCGGCTCGGCTTTTGTCAGCGTCAGTGACAGCACGCCGTCCTTGAAGCTGGCCCTGATACTGTTTTCGTCCACGTTTTCAGGCAGGGTGAACCGGCGCAGGAAGCTACCATAGACCCGCTCGATGCGGTGATGTTTCTTGTCGTTGGTCTCTTCCTCATGCTTGCGTTCACCCTGAATGCTCAGCACACCATCCTGGACGGTCACCTTCACATCGTCCTTTGACATGCCCGGAAGCTCGGCCTCGATGTTGAAGGCCTCCGGGGTTTCCTTGATATCCACCGCCGGTGACCAATCGCTGCGGCTGAACAGGTCCTTGCCTTCCCGTTCGCCGTTGCCCCGGGCCAGGCCGAAGTAGCGGTTATAGCGATTTATCAGGTCTTCAAACTCATTCACCGGATTCCAGCGTGTAATGTTGGTCATAAGAAACTCCTCCTACGAAATTGAAATAACAAATTAATGTCAGCTTCAATCGCGGAACAGCTCCATACCGGTGGCGCCAGCCGGATGGTTCTCCGTGAACATCTGCTATCTCCGGATATGGGCCCGGCTGGTCAGTTTTCAATAGTGTCGGTGGCAGAAATTCTCACGGTGTCGAAAGCTGCGCCAAACTGCTGCTGCAGAAAAGGCCGGAAGACGGCCATGGTAGGGCCTGGCCGGTTTTCCATGGGCCGCGAGCCCCAGCGGAAGCCGGATACACCGCCATTGACCTTGCCGGTGGCAACAAAGGGCGCCAGCAGCCCGGGGTCGGCACTGATGATGTGTACGACCACATCGCGGCTGGCATTCTCGCCGGTAATCAATGGTGCGGCCTGATGGTCGCCGAGCAGCACCAGCAGAGTGCGCTCGTCCACATGTCGCCTGGCATATTCGGTAGCCACGTTCAGGGCGTAATCCAGTGCCCGGGCGTAGTGTTCCCGCACCCGTTCCGGATCGCGCCAGAGGCTGGCCGGTGCCTCTCCGCTGTCTTTCCAGCGATTGAAGGTCTCACCGTTGCCAATGCTGTCCCAGTCTTCCAGCACCGGCAGCACCGGCACCCAGGGAGCGTGGCTGCTGATCAGTGCAAGTTCGGCAAACAGTGGTGACTCTGACTGGTCTCGAACACTGCGCTGGAACCATGACCAGGTGTACTGGTCCGGCATGGTGACCCAGTTCAGGGCCGGCCCCCGGTAATCCATGCTGTTGGACTCATAGATCCGCTGGTAACCGAAGGCTCTGCCCTCGGGCCAGTCCCTGGTGATGGCCGGCATGACCGCAACGGTCTCGTGGCCGGTGGTGTCCAGGTCATCAATCAGTGTGGGAAAGTCGCTGGCGAGGAAAATTTCGTAGTCCAGCTGGGTTTTTATCCACTGGCCGCTGAGCAGTGTGGTGTGCGCCAGCCACGACTGGCCGCCCTGAACCGGTGAACGCAGGCGCCCGGTCACAATGTGCAGGCCGGCATCCGCCAGGGCCTGCTCCATCCTGTCCAGGCGAGCCCCGATCAGGGGCCGGTAACGGGGGTCGGTAACGGCTGAAATACCATAGGATTCGATAAAGCCCAGGATCACATCGGTGTTGGCCAGACCAGAAAGGGAAGCGCTCTGACCGGCGCCGGGATTGTCTGCAAGGTGCTGCCGGAAAGCGGTTGTCGACTGGTGAGTGTCGGCCGCCAGCCGGATCTGCTGAGCGGTGAGCTCGGAGGCGCTGAGCCCGACAACCTGCTGGGGCAGCCATGACACTGCCACCAGGACGAGGCCGGCGGTTGCGACCAGTGGCCCCACTTTGGCAGGGGTATCCGGACCGAGCCGGTACAGGAGCCTGGCGACACAGGTGCCCAGGGCGAACAGGACTGCGATCAGGGCCAGGATCACCAGGAGAGAAAGGCCGAGGCCGAGGTTGCTCTGCATCAGGTCAAACACCGAGCCGGCAATGCCCAGTTCCAGATAGAGATTGAAGGGCCGCCCGATGCTCTGGCGTACCAGTAAATCGCCCAGGGCAAAGAAGGCCAGGGCTGAAAACAGGGCACCCATGGCTCCGGCCAGTATCCGTTTCGCCCGTCCACCCGGCAATAGCGTGAACAGACCGCTCAGCAACAGGGCATCAGCTGCAATCCACGGTATCCAGGGATAGCGTGGCAGCAGCAGTGCCACGAACAGGGCGTTCAGCAGCAGCGTGGTGAGGATCAGTCGTTTCAACTCGTTCTCCAGTGGATCGCCGGGGATCAGGGATTAGCGCAGCGATTCTCTGGCCCCAATAGCTGTGTTGGCCTGCCTGCCAGGCCAAATGATGCAGCCTGGTGAGTGCCTGCCGGTCCCGGCATAGCAGGCTCAGCTGCCAGTCCATCAATTGTTCCGGGCCATGTTCGAGACAATGCCGGAGAATGGCTGCTGTCGTCCATTCCGGGCGGCTTCGGGCCAGTTGCCTGTGAAGCGCATTCATGGTCGGCGACAGCACCGCCTGCTGAACATTTGACAGGCCCGGGTTCGCCGGTAAAAGCGGTGCCCCGGAGCAGGCCTCGGCGATCACTGGTGTCGGTTGACCGCTTTCCGGTGTTGTCAGTAAACCACGCTCAGCGACGGTATCGCCTGTGGATGCTCTGCCCAGCAGAACCGAGGTGGGTGCCGCCAGCAGCAGAGGGATGATCACCGGCAATGACCACAGCATCAGCGTCGGCGACCCGATCCAGCCGATAATGCCGGCCGAGCCAAGGGCCAGGGTGAGACTGAGCCGGTGTTCATCGAAGGCACGCTGCCATCCGGTTTCTTCGTGGCGGTTCTGCCCGGCCCAGCGCACCGGGATATTGCTCAGGGCGCAGATCACTGAACGGGTGTGGGCAAGCATTCTCACAGGAGCCAGTAACAGGGAGGTAACGGCTTCGAACAGTGCACTGAATATCAGCCGGAGGTTGCCCCCAAACAAATGGCCTTCCCGGTTTGCCATGATATCGGCAATACCCAGAAAGCGTGGCAGGAACAGCAGGCCCAGAGTGCTCAGGCCAAGACCGGCAGCCCAGGCCATGCCTCCGTCCAGCGCTGCAGACACCGGCAAACTCAGGCTGCTGGCGATGACGATGGTCAGGATCACGAACAGCAACCACAGTGGAGAAGCCAGGTACGACATGATGCCGTTGATAAAAGCCATGCGATGGGCGAACCGCAGCCCGGGTGTGGTCAGCAAGACCCACAGATGCTGCAGGTTGCCCCGTGCCCAGCGGTGGTCACGGATCAGTTCATCTTCCAGAGTCGGGGGCGATTCCTCGTAACTGTGGGGCAATGACGACTCCAGCCATATTTCATAGCCGGCCCTGCCCATGTAGGCCGCCTCCACGAAATCATGGCTGATGATCGGCCCCCGGAACAGACCCGGGCCGCGAAGCTTGCGCAGCCCGCAATGCTTCATGAAGGCGTCGACACGAATGATGGCATTGTGGCCCCAGTAGGCGGCATCCCCCATTTGCACCGCCGCCAGGCCGGTGGCAAACAGCGGTGAATACACGCGGCTGGCAAACTGCTGAAAGCGGGCAAAGAGGGTACTGGCACGGATCACCACCGGGCTGGTCTGGATAATACCCACCCCTGGCTCACGTTCCATCAGCCGCACCATCCGCAGCAGGGTGTTTCCCCCCAGAAGGCTGTCGGCATCCAGCACCACCATATAGCGGTATCGGCGGCCCCAGCGGCGCAGGAAGTCTGCAATGTTGCCGCTCTTGTAGTTCAGGTTTACGTTCCTCCGGCGGTAAAACAGCCGGTCCCCGGCATCCAGTTCCCTGCTCAGTGCCTGCCACGCCGCCTGCTCGGCCAGCCAGATCTCGGGATCACGGGTGTCGGAGAGGATGTAGAAGTCAAAGTGTGACAAACGCCCCAGGCGCTCGAGCTCCCGGTAAACGGCCCTCAGCCCGGACAATGTGCGTTCTACCGGTTCATTGCAGACGGGCAAGACAATGGCCGTCGGCGCGAGCGCAGTCTGCGCCAGGGTCTCGGCCGGATGTCGTGCTGCCAGGCTGTAGCGGTCGCCACCGGTTCGCCGGACCAGGAATCCGAATACAGCCGTCCAGCATCCAACCGCAATCCAGCCGTGAAGTAGAGCAAAGAGGTAAATCAGCAAGGTGTCGGGAACATTCCCGGCTTCCAGTGGCATGACGCGTGTCAGCGCAAAGACCGCTGCGGCGGTCTGGCCCAGAACCAGAACCGCCAGCAGCGTTCGCCGGTAACAGGCGGCCGGGCGCCAGTGCTGCTCAGCGGGCATTGGGCCAGTAGCCCATGCTGCCCCGCTTGAGTTCGGGTGCGGAGCGGGCCGGCCCGGGGGAAGGAAATTCCACATAGGCTGGAGCCAGTTCCAGCGCACGCCTGAAGTCACAGCCCCTGCCTTCCGAGGCGACAGCGGCAACCAGCGCCCTGGCCTGCCGTTGGCGCTCATGGGACGGCGTAATGCCGCTGGCGGCCAGGTAGGCGAGAATTCGTTCGAACAATGGTTGATGCAGTGGTTGTCTCATATCCGATCCCCTGTTCAAAAGGTGAACAACAGAGGCAAATACGCTGACACAGACGGTTTCAGATTAGATTGCCGGATTAAACCTGATTCAGGTATTCGTCCTTGAGCTTGACGTAATTGCCAGCGGTGTACCGGAAAAAGCTTTTCTCCTCGTCCGACAACGCCCGCGCCTGCCGACAGGGAGATCCGACATACAGATAACCCGACTCCAGCGTCTTGCCTGGTGGCACCAGACAGCCGGCGGCGACAATCACTTCATCTTCCACCACGGCGCCATCCATAATGATACACCCCATGCCGACCAGCACCCGGTTTCCCACAGTACAACCGTGCAGCAGCGCCTTGTGGCCAATGGTAACGTCGTCACCGATCATCAGCGGCCAGCCGCCGGGGTTGAAGTCACTGGCGTGGGTGATGTGGAGCACGGAGCCATCCTGGATACTGCAACGGTCACCGATACGTATCTTGTGCATGTCGCCACGTACCACGGTCATCGGCCAGATGGACACATCGTCCCCGGTGATCACATCGCCGATTACTACCGCACTGGGGTCAATCCAGGCGCGTTCTCCAAATTGTGGCGTGTTACCCTTGTGTGTTCGTACATTCGACATTACATATACTCATTGAATGGATTGATGCTTGTGGGGAAGGAGTCTCTGGGGGAGGCCTTTCCAAAACACGCTCAAGCACATCCCTGTGACGCTTGAGCTCCGCCATCCATGGCTCCGCACAGTTTTGGAAAGGCCTCCCCCAGAGACTCCCCAAGCATTGGAGTTATCTCAAATTACCTTAGACACCCGTAGCTGAGAAGGGGACTTATGAATAACCCGTTACTGACCGACGACCTGTTGCCAAAGTTTGACCATGTTCGCACCGAGCACATGGAACCGGCAATTGACCAGATTCTCAGCGAAAACCGCATGAAAATCGCACAACTGGCGCAGCAGGACCACCCCACATGGGAAACCCTGGCGCAGCCCATGCAGGCAACCGAGGACCGGCTGGAAAGAGCCTGGTCGGTGATTTCCCACCTCAACGGTGTGATGAACAACGATGACCTGCGCAAGGTATACAAGAGATGTCTGGAAAAGCTCACCGAGTACAGCACCGAACTGAGCCAGAACGCCGAACTTTGCGAAGCCTACAAGAAACTGGCAGCAAGCGATGAATACAAAGGGCTGAGCGAAGCCCAGCGCAAGTCGGTGGACAATACCCTGCGGGATTTCCATCTCGGTGGTGTCGACCTGCCCCAGGAGAAGAAAGAGCGGTACGCCAATCTCTCCATGGAGCTGTCGGAGCTGTCGAACCGGTTCAGCGACAACGTACTGGACGCTACCCAGCACTGGTACAAGCACATCACCGATGTGGAAGAGCTGGCGGGCGTGCCGGAATCCGCCCTTGAGGGCGCAAAACAGGCCGCAAAGCAGAAGGACCTCGACGGTTACGTGATTACCCTCGATTTCCCAAGTTTCTATCCGGTGATGACCTACTGCGATAACCGGGACCTGCGCCGGGAAGTCTACGAGGCCTTTGTCACCCGCGCCTCGGATATGGGCCCGGATGCCGGTACCTGGGACAACACGCCGGTGATGGCGGAAATACTCAAACGCCGCCATGCCATGGCCAAGCTGCTCGGGTTCAACAACTACGCCGAGCGTTCCCTGGCCACCAAGATGGCCCGCAGCGTTGATGAAGTTCTCGACTTCCTGAACCAGCTGGCGGCGAAGTCAAAGCCCATTGCCGAACGGGAGTTCGCTGAGCTTAAGGCGTTCGCCAAAGACACCCACGGGGTTGAAGACCTGCAGGCGTGGGACATCGGTTACTACAGCGAAAAGCTGCGCCAGGAACGCTACGACATTTCTCCGGAAACCCTGCGCCCCTGGTTCCCGGTGAACAGGGTGGTACCGGGCCTGTTCGCAGTTGCCGAGAAACTGTTTGACGTGCAGATTGAAGCCAAACCGGACGTGGAAACCTGGCACCCGGATGCCACCGCCTACTGCATCAGCCGCAACGGCGAACCGCTGGCCTGGTTCTATCTGGACCTGTATGCCCGCCAGGGCAAGCGTGGCGGTGCCTGGATGGCCGATTGCCGGGTACGCTGGCGCAACCTGCGCGGCCAGCTTCAACTGCCGGTGGCCTTCCTGACCTGTAACTTCACCTCGCCGGTGAACGGCAAACCGTCACTGCTGACCCACGACGAGGTTACCACCCTGTTCCACGAGTTCGGCCACGGCCTGCACCATATGCTGACCCAGGTGGACGTGCTGGATGTCTCCGGCATCAATGGCGTGGCCTGGGATGCCGTGGAACTGCCCTCCCAGTTCCTGGAAAACTGGTGCTGGAACCCGGATTCCCTGGCCCTGATCGCCTCGCACCACGAAACCGGTGAGCCACTGCCGGACGACCTGCTGCAGAAACTGCTGGCGGCCAAGAACTTCCAGTCCGGCATGGCCATGGTGCGGCAACTGGAGTTCTCCCTGTTCGATTTCCGCCTGCACGCGGAATTTACCGACGAGGCTCCCACCAACCCGCTGGACATGCACCGCCAGGTGCGCAGCGAAATCGCGGTGGTGGAAGCACCGGCGTTCAACCGCTTCCCCAACAGCTTCTCGCACATCTTCGCGGGTGGCTACGCGGCCGGTTACTACAGCTACAAGTGGGCGGAAGTGCTGGCGGCGGATGCCTTCTCATTGTTCGAGGAGAACGGCATCTTCGACCCGGAAACTGGCAAGGCCTTCCTGCACAACATCCTGGAAAAAGGTGGCTCCCAGGAACCGATGGAACTGTTCAAGGCCTTCCGTGGCCGCGAGCCGGAGGTGGATGCGTTGTTGAAACAGAGCGGTATAACGGAAGATGCTGCGTGAGTTAACCGGGAAACGGGTTGTCGGGTTACGGCTTCGCCTAACCCGACCTACGAAGGACCGATTTCACGGTAGGTCGGATTAGGCCAAAGGCCGTAATCCGACAACCTACGAAAGGCTCGAGTTTGCGGTAGGTCGAATTAGGCGAAGCCGTAATCCGACAACCCAAACAGACTGCGGAGTAATTCCATGCCAACCCCCAAACGCTTCATCGCCGGCGCCGTCTGCCCCCGCTGCGCGGAGATGGACAAGATCATGATGTACACCACCGACGACGATGATCAGGTTCGCGAGTGCGTGGCCTGCGGCTTCACCGACGCGGTGTCCGATACCCCGGAGCCCCCTGCCAATCCTGAGCTGCAAACCAGGGTGAATAAACGCAGCAACAAGGACGACCATACGGTCAAACAGGTGGTGTTCTTCAAGTCCGGTGAGGATGAGTAAGGCTTTTGGCGGTTGCCCTCCTTTGTAGCCTGCCTGGATTGGGGGCTGCGAGGGGGCAGGGGGAGTTTTTGCTCTTGAAATGGAACTCGCTGCGCTCAGACACCCATTTCTGGCGAGCAAAAATCCCCCTACCCCCTCACGATCACACGATGCCAATATCGCCTGAAGACAATGGAGTCGGTGGCCCGCAAGGCGGTCTTCCCATGGTTCAAACCGGAGGGTGTTGGGGTGCTTTCTGCCGGGAAAAAGGTGTCTGAGCGCAGCGAGTTCTTTTTCCCAGAAGAAAGCATCACGACGCCCTCCAGGCCCCCCCATCCAGGCAGGCTACAAGAAGCCGGCACCCCCCAAGCTCAAAGAACCATCGCAGCCAACCAACCAAAGCCCAACAACGGCAGATTGTAGTGCAGGAACGTAGGTACCACGGTATCCCAGATGTGGTTGTGCTGGCCGTCGACGTTGAGGCCGGCGGTGGGGCCGAGGGTGGAGTCTGAGGCCGGGGAGCCGGCATCGCCCAGGGCGCCGGCGGTGCCTACCAGGGCCACGATGGCCAGGGGGCTGAAGCCCAGTTCCAGGGCCAGGGGCACGTACAGGGCCGCGATGATGGGGATGGTGGAGAACGACGAGCCGATGCCCATGGTGATCAGCAGGCCTACCACCAGCATCAGCAATGCCGCCAGGGCCTTGTTGTCGCCGATGGCGGATACGGAGCCCTCCACAAGTGTGGTAATTTCACCGGTTTCGCGCATGACTTCCGCGAAGCCCGAGGCAGCAATCATGATGAAACCGATCATGGCGAGCATTTTCATGCCTTCGGTGAACAGGTCATCGGCTTCTTTCCACTTCACCACGCCGGACAGGTTGAACAGAACGAAGCCCGCCAGCGCCCCGAGAATCATTGAACCCAGCCAGAGCTGCACTGCGAACGCCGCCACAATTGCGACCAGAGCCATGATCAGTGTGCCGGCGTTGTACTTTACATCCACCCGCTCGGTGCGGGTGATGGCGTCGAGGTTGTAGCGACGCTCACTGCGGTAGCTGAAGAACACTGCCACCAGCAGGCCGCAAAGCATGCCCAGGGCGGGCAGGGCCATGGCGGCCATGACGTTGAGGCCGGTGGCGTCGATGCCGTTTTCGCCGACATTGGCCAGCAGGATTTCGTTCAGGTAGATACCGCCAAAACCCACCGGCAGGAACATGTACGGGGTGATCAGGCCGAAGGTCAGCACACAGGCTACCAGCCTGCGGTCCATGTTCAGCTTTGCCATCACGTACAGCAACGGAGGCACCACCAGAGGTATGAATGCGATGTGAATCGGCAGAATGTTCTGGGATGACATGGCGATGGCCAGCAACAGGCCGATAATCAGCAACCGTATTCCACCGGTGGCCTTGCCCTCATCCTGCCTGCCCACCAGCCCCAGGGCCTTGTCAGCCAGGGCATGGGCGAGGCCGGATTTGCCGATAGCAACGGCAAATGCACCGAGTGTGGCGTAGGACAGGGCAACGGTTGCCCCGCCTCCCAGGCCTTCGTTGAAGGCGTCAATGGTGGCCTCCAGTGACAGGCCGCTGATCAGGCCGCCGGCAACGGCTCCGATAATAAGGGCAACAACAACGTGGATGCGGCACAAACTCAGGACGAGCATGATGGCTACCGCGGCGACAACGGCATTCATGGTGAACTCCGGATTTCGGGAGTGGCTTTCAGCGCCCTGAAGCAGGGGGCCGTTCAGGAAAGCGCGCTAATGTGCAGGAAACGGGTGCTGCAGTCAAAACCGTGATTACCGTTACTCATCACCCACGAAGGCAAACCTGGGAACCTGCTCTCCGGCCAGTTCCACGGTTTCACGGAACATGGTCAGCGGCCTGACCCAGAGGCTGTAATCCCCGTAAAGGCAGCGATAGACCACCATCTGTTCCTCGGTTTCGCTGTGCCGGGCCACGCCGATCACCTCGTAATCCATTCCCTTGTAATGGCGATAACGTCCCGGGCGGATTTCCGGTTTCTTGTCAGGCATTGTATTCTTCTCCACGCGTAGCATAACGCTACGTATTTGTGTGGGGCGGACGTATTCCCCGCAAACGTATAAACTTGTATCGACTGAGTGCAGGGAAGCTATGGGACTGACTGTCGGCTTCGTCAGTTTAGTTTACTTTTCCGGTTCCGGGTAAAGCGGCCATCATGACATTTCCTGCAAGCTGCAAATTGGTGCGGATACTGCTCCTGGCCCTGTTGCTGGTGCCCGGGCTCGCCCACAGTGATGGTGCCTCGATAGCCTGGCTGGAAGCCCCGTCTGCGGAAAGCGATGTGGAGGATATCCGGGCGTTGCCCGAGGCGCAATGGCGAACGACACCCGGTGACGAAACCCTGAATTTTGGCTTCAGTGACAGCAGCTTCTGGCTCAGGGTCGAGGTGCCGGCGCAACCTTTCAATCGCCTGCTGGAAATCGGCTATCCCCTGCTGGACGACGTCCGGGTCTACTGGTTCGTGGGTGACGAAGAGGTGGAGCGCCACGTCACAGGCGACCGTCAGGTGTTCGATTCCCGCCCGATTCACCACCGTAACTTTGTCTTCCTGGTACCGTCCAACAACGAGACTGCCACGGCGTACATCCGTGTCCACAGCGAAGGGTCGGTACAGATACCGGTGCGGGTGATAGCGTCGGCGGACTTCCTGGCCGGTGAACAGCTGGATTTTGGCTGGCAGGCGCTGTTTCTGGGCATCATGATTGCCATGGCCCTGTACAACCTGTTTGTTTTCGTGATCGTCAGGCACCTGGCGTACTTGTGGTACGTGCTCACGGTGACAGCCTCGGCGCTGGTGTTGTTGAACTTCAACGGCCTGGTTTTCCAGTGGTTGTGGCCGGACCTGCCGGTGATGAACCGGTATTTCACGGCTCCGGCCATCTCCGCCAACATCTTCTTCGCAGCCATGTTCACCCTGAGCTTTCTGGCGGTGCGCCGGTACAGTCCTGTTTCCTACCGGTTGCTGCAGATGATTGTGGCGATCAGCGTCGGTTGTTTTGTGTATGGTCTGTTCGGAAGTTATCAGACATCGGTAGCCATCATCAGCGTGCTGGCCGCCATCATCACCCCCCTGACCTGGATTCTGGGCCTGGTTGTCTGGTTCCGGGGGCAGGTACTGGCCGGCTTTTACGTGGTGGCATGGACCCCGCTGCTTCTGGGCCACATGGTTATGGCGGTCAGCAAGATTGGCCTGATTCCCACCAATACCCTGACTGAAATAGCGCCGCAGATTGGCGTTGCCCTGGAGGTGATTCTGCTGTCATTTGCCCTGGCATACCGCATCAGCCTTGAGCGTCAGCGCCGGCTTGAGGCCCAGGAGCATACCCTGGAAGTCCAGCGCCAGGCCAACCAGAATCTGGAGGCCCGGGTTCAGGCACGAACGGAGGAGCTGGAGGCAGCCTACGAGAAGCTCAAGGCGGTTTCCATAACCGATGGCCTGACCCAGGTCGCCAACCGCCGCCGCTTTGACGAAAAACTGGAAATCGAATGGAACCGGGCCCTACGCCATGGCCATCCCTTGGGCCTTGTGCTGCTGGATATCGATCATTTCAAGCGGGTAAATGATGAATTCGGACATCTGGCTGGGGATGACTGCCTGGTCAGTGTTGCCCGGGTGTGTGCCGGTGAGATCCAGCGTTCAGGGGATCTGCTGGCGCGATACGGCGGCGAGGAGTTCTGTGTGTTGTTACCTGCCACACCGGAAGCCGGAGCCATCAGTGTGGCCGAGCGCCTGCGTGCCGCCGTGGCGGGAACACCCGTTGATGTCGGAGAGCATGTCAGCCCGGTCAACCTGTCGGTCAGCGCAGGGGTCGCGATCATGGTTCCCGGCCCGGGCATGGCCCCGTCCGATCTCGTCAGTCGCGCCGACGAGGCGCTCTACGCCGCAAAGGCGGCGGGCCGTAACCGGGTGATGGTATTCCGGGAATCCGGTGCCCGGGCGATTGCCGATTCCTGATATCAGTTCTTCAGCTTGTACCGGCCCGGCCCCAGGAAAACCACGGCAACGGCGATAAACAGGAAGAAACCCTGCAGTTCCAGTGCCCAACCACCATTATTACCCAGCGCCATGAGTTCGTGGCCGTGTACCAGGGCAATGGCCACCAGCATGTTGAAGACGATCAGCAGTGCGCCGATCCGGGTCTGGTAGCCAAGTATCACCATCAGTGGCGCCAGCAACTCACCGATAAAAACACCCCAGGCAAAGAACGCCGGAATGCCATGGCTGGCCAGTTGGCCTTCAATGAAACCCACGCCATGGAACAGTTTCGCGACGCCATGAAACAGCAACAGGCCACCAAGGGTGAGACGAACGATCAGTTTTCCAAGGTCAGCATTTTCCAGCAACTTACATCTCCTGCAGGGCAAGGGTTCAGGAATAAGCTGGCAAGCTTAACCGGTTTGCTGGCGGGGGCAAAGCTACAGGCCGGTTCCCAGGGAGAGACGTATATGATTGCGGATCAACAGGTTTTCCCAGTAGTGCTTCATCCAGTCCCAGGCGGCATTGCGCGTCTGTTCGACGAAGGGATCCAGGTTGAGTTCGTAGTAATCAGGGGTGCCGGCAATCTGCAGGACGGTCACTGTGATTGACTGGTCAAGTTCATTGGCAAAGGGCTCGCCAATGAGCTGATGTGCAAGCAGATTGGCCCTGGTTGCCTCCACATCCACCAGTTCACTGGCCCGTGTAGAGCGGTTGTTTTCGTACATCTCCTCCATCAGGCGATGGCAGAGATAGGCCCGGATCAGCAGGCCGTCAAGGCCATCGTAACGCACCAGCAGGACGGAGGGCTGCGTGAAATAACCGATGGCGGCATTTACGAAGGGCGCAAACAGCTCCGCTTTACCGGCTTCCCTGGCGCAGGCTTCGACACATTCGATCAGCCGCGGTGCCATTTCTATGTATTCGATGGCGAACTGGAACAGGCAGGTGGCTGGCTGATAGCCGTCAATGGTTATTGTGGCAGGCAAGGATGCTGCCCTCTCCCGCATCTGCTCGAGGAAGGTGCCGGAGCGGGCTTCCTGCCTGCGTGCCTGATCAATGATGTCGAGAACTACCTTTGGTGTCATTTCAGGAGATGCCGGTCTCTGAACGGAATGGGGTCGCAAGGCGCCTCCCGTTATACGCAAGGGGTCGTCAGGGGCACTGGGAAGCGGCTGGCCACCGCAACATGCCTGCCTTTTCCCACAAGTGTAGACGAGTTTTGGCAGGCTGCTTTGGTGTCCACATTAAAACTGAGAAGGATGTTCGTTCAAAGCCATGCGGCGTCGCCTATTGTTCTGAGAACCAGCGATCGTGTCGCGAATGGCTTCGAAAAAGTAAACCCATGGTAGCGGCGCGGGCCAGCATCAGACAGATCAGGGAAAACCAGAGGCCATGATTTCCCCACCCGGTGGTCAGCCACCAGACCGGCAGGAAAACCGCCACTGCCGAAAACAGCATGGTGTTCTGCATGTCCCGCGTGCGGGTGGCGCCAATGAAAACGCCGTCCAGCAGAAATCCCCAGACCGAAGCCAGCGGCAGCATCCACAACCAGGGCAGATAGAGCCAGGCGGTGGCCCGCACTTCATCGATGCCGGTCAGCAGGGTGATCAGCAAGCGACCGCCAAGCACAAAGGCCACCGTAAACAGTATCGAGCCCCAGAGGGCCCAGCGGAAAGCCACCCGGAACACCTGCCGGAACTGCCGCCGACTGTTCTTGCCAACCGCCTCGCCGATCAGCGCCTCGGCGGCATTGGCAAAGCCATCAAGGCCGTTGGAGATCACCAGCAAAAATGTGATCAGTACCGCGTTGGCTGCCAGTATGACGTCCCCCTGCCTTGCGCCCTGGGCGGTAAAGAATGCCAGTACCAGCAGCAGGGCGATGGTGCGCACCATGATGTAACGGTTGACCCGCAGAATTTTCAGGTAGTCGTGCAACTGGCCGAACAATGCGCGGCTGAACCCCTGGCCGGCGGGCATCCTTAGCAGCACCATGCGGAAACCGATGGCCGCGGCGGAATATTCCGCCAGCACGGTGGCCATGGCAACACCACGGCTGTTCCACCCGAAGCCGGTGACAAACAGGATATCCAGGATGATATTGAGCCCATTGGCCACGATCAGCATTACCATGGGGCCCTTGGGTAATTGAGTGCCGATCAGCCAGCCCACCAGCGTGTACTGACAAAGCACGGCGGGGGCGCTCCAGATACGGATGCTGGCATATTCCGCAGCAAGGGCCGCAACCCGCTCGCTGGGGTTCATCAGCTCAAGGCCCAGGTGGATAAGGGGTTGGTGGAACAGGATCAGCAACAGGCCGATGCCGGTGGCCAGGAGCACCGAGCGCAACAGCAGGGCTATCTGGGCGAACTGATCCCGTTTACCCCAGGCCTGGGCCGCTAGGCCGGTAGTACCCATGCGCATGAAGCCGAAGGTCCAGTAGAGAATGCTGAACAGGTTTGCGCCCACGGCAACGGCACCCAGGTATTCCGGGCTCTCGAGATGGCCAAGCACGGCGGTGTCCACCAGCCCGAGAAGCGGCACGGTAAGGTTTGTGAGCATCAGGGGCCAGGCCAGCGCCCAGAGGCGTCGGTCGGTGGTCGTCAGTAGCAGAGGTGATTTCACGGAGCTGGAAAAAGTTCCCCCTTTAGTTAGTTGATTTATGTCGTCCCGGACTTTCGCATTTTTTTGATCTGTGTCTATACTGTTTTCTGAAATATCCATAGCAGACTTCCACTCTGGCTTCGAATGGTGTGTGCGAGCACTGTCCGTTAACAGAGGGATTGGACGCAAAATCCGACAAGAATAACACTCTGTGGAGACACAGTATTATGCGCGTGCACGCTAAGCGGGCAGGTGTCCTCTTGGGCGGACTTATGACGCCAGCGTTGTCCATGGCAGACTGGACGCTGAACATGAGTCCCGGGGTCACCGGTACCAGTAACGATATTTTCAGCCTTCACATGACTATCCTCTGGATCTGCGTCGTCATCGGCGTGGTGGTCTTCGGTGTCATGTTCTGGTCGATATTTGCTCACCGCAAATCGTCGGGCCGGAAACCTGCCAACTTCCATGAAAACACGCTGGTAGAAATTCTCTGGACCATCATACCGCTGGTTATTCTGGTGGTAATGGCCATTCCCGCCACCGCCACCCTCGTGGACATGTATGACACCAGCGAAGCCGAAGTCGACATCAAGGTCACCGGTTACCAGTGGCGCTGGAAATACGACTACGTCGATGAAGAATTCGGTTACTTCTCCAGCATGTCTACCAGTAAAGACGAGATATACAACCGCATCGGCAAGAACGAAAACTACCTGCTGGACGTGGACAATCCGATGGTTGTGCCCGTGGGTGCGAAAGTCCGCCTGTTGCTTACCGCCAACGACGTGATTCACTCCTGGTGGGTGCCTGAGTTTGGTGTCAAGAAAGATGCGATCCCGGGCTTCATCAATGAAACCTGGACCCGTGTGGACGAGCCGGGAATCTACCGTGGCCAGTGTACCGAGCTGTGCGGCAAGGACCATGGGTTCATGCCGGTGGTCGTCAAGGCCGTTCCCCAGGACGAGTACGATGAATGGGTGGCCGGGAAGAAAGAAGAGGCCGAGCGGGAACGTGAGTTGACCGAGAAGGACTGGACCATGGAGGAGCTGATGGAGCGGGGCGAAAAGACCTATGCCAGCGCCTGTGCTTCATGCCACCAGGAAGACGGCAGCGGCTCGCCGCCCGCATTCCCGGCACTCCAGGGCAGCGAGATGGTTCTGGAAGATATGGAGGGTCACCTGGATGTTGTGGTGAACGGTGTATCCGGAACGGCCATGCAGGCTTTCGGGGACCAGCTTAATGAGGTCGATCTTGCCGCGGTCATCACCTACGAGCGTAATGCCTGGGGTAACGACACCGGCGACATGATCACGCCAAAAGAAGTCTTTGAATACAAGAACCAGGACTGATTAACAACATCACCAGCCAGAACAACACGGCGGTAACGGGGGTTTTTCATGAGTGCGGTTGCAGATACCCACGCCCAGGACGATCATCACCACGGCCCTGCCAAGGGCATTACACGGTGGCTGTTGACGACCAATCACAAGGATATCGGGTCCATGTACCTGATATTCAGTTTCACCATGTTCCTGCTCGGCGGGGCCATGGCCATGGTTATCCGGGCCGAGCTGTTCCAGCCGGGCCTGCAGATTGTAGAGCCGGAATTCTTCAACCAGATGACCACCATGCATGGTCTGATCATGGTGTTCGGCGCTGTCATGCCGGCCTTTGTCGGCCTGGCTAACTGGATGTTGCCGCTGATGGTAGGGGCGCCTGATATGGCCCTGCCACGGATGAACAACTGGAGCTTCTGGCTGCTGCCCTGCGCTTTCCTGATTCTGGTATCCACCCTGTTCATGGAAGGGGGCGCACCCAACTTCGGCTGGACCTTCTACGCACCGCTGTCGACGACCTACGGCCCGCCAAGCACCACCTTCTTTATTTTCGCGGTTCACATCATGGGTGTGTCCTCGATCATGGGCGCTATTAACGTTATCGCCACCATCCTGAACATGCGGGCGCCGGGCATGACCCTGATGAAGATGCCCCTGTTCGTCTGGACCTGGCTGATCACCGCCTTCCTGCTGATCGCGGTCATGCCGGTGCTGGCTGGCGTGGTCACCATGATGCTGATGGACATCAACTTCGGCACCAGCTTCTTTGACGCCTCCGGCGGTGGTGACCCGGTGCTGTTCCAGCATGTGTTCTGGTTCTTCGGCCACCCCGAGGTGTACATCATGATCCTGCCGGCCTTCGGCGCGGTATCCCACATCATTCCGGCGTTCTCCCGCAAACCCCTGTTCGGCTACGCCTCCATGGTTTATGCGGTGGGCGCCATTGCGCTGCTGTCGTTCGTGGTCTGGGCGCACCACATGTTCACCGTGGGCATTCCCATCGCCGGCCAGCTGTTCTTCATGTATGCCACCATGCTGATTGCGGTGCCCACCGGGGTGAAGGTCTTCAACTGGGTGGCCACCATGTTCCGTGGCTCGCTGACGTTCGAGGCTCCGATGCTGTTTGCGGTGGCTTTCGTCATCCTGTTCACCATCGGTGGTTTCTCCGGCCTGATGCTGGCCATTGCACCGGCTGACTTCCAGTATCATGACACTTACTTCGTGGTTGCCCACTTCCACTACGTTCTGGTTCCGGGTGCTATCTTCGGCATCTTCGCATCGGCCTACTTCTGGCTGCCCAAGTGGACGGGGCACATGTACGACGAGACGCTTGCCAAGACCCATTTCTGGTTGTCGTTCGTGGGTATGAACCTGGCGTTCTTCCCCATGCACTTCCTCGGGCTGGCAGGCATGCCGCGCCGGATTCCGGACTACGCACTGCAGTTTGCCGACTTCAACATGGTGTCCAGTATCGGTGCCTTCATGTTCGGGGCTACCCAGATCCTGTTCCTGGTGATTGTGGTCAAGTGTGTCAGGGGTGGCGAAAAAGCATCCGCCAAGCCCTGGGATGGAGCGGAAGGCCTTGAGTGGACTGTGCCCTCACCGGCGCCTTACCACACCTTCTCCACCCCGCCGGAAGTCAAATGAACGGCCGGGAAAATAACAAACGATAACGGATAAGCCATCGGAGATTGTCATGGCGGAGAACCAGACGTATTACGTTCCGGAACAGAGTAAGTGGCCAATTGTAGCGACGGTTGGCCTTGGGGTGATGCTCTATGGCGTAGCGGCCATTATGGTGAATGGCAAGGAAGGCAATAGTACGACCGGGTCCTGGATCATGTTCTGGGTGGGGTCGGCCATCATGGTTTACATGCTGTTCGGCTGGTTTGGCAATGTGATCAAGGAAAGTCGTTCAGGACTTTACAGCCCGCAGATGGACCGGTCGTTCCGCTGGGGCATGAGCTGGTTCATCTTCTCGGAAGTCATGTTCTTCGCGGCCTTTTTCGGCGCATTGTTCTATGCCAGGGTGTTCGCGATACCCTGGCTTGGTGGCGAGGGGGATCGTGGCAGCTCCAACATGCTCTGGGAAGGTTTCCAGGCCACCTGGCCGTTGATCAACACTCCGGACCCTGATTCCTATCCGGCGCCGGAAGGCGTGATCGGGCCCTGGGGTCTGCCGCTGATCAATACCATACTGCTGGTAACGTCCTCTTTCACCGTAACCGTTGCTCACCATGCCCTGAAGGAAAATAACCGTCAGAAGGTCAAGACCTGGCTGACCGCCACCATTGCCCTGGCACTGGTCTTCGTCTGCGTTCAGGGCTATGAATACGTTCATGCCTATCGCGACCTGGGGCTGACGCTCGAGTCGGGAATCTATGGCAGTACTTTCTTCATGCTGACCGGTTTTCACGGGGCACATGTAATACTGGGTACGTTGATGCTATTCATCATGCTGCTTCGTATCCGTAAGGGCCACTTCACGGCCGATAACCATTTCGGGTTTGAAGCCGCTGCCTGGTACTGGCACTTTGTCGATGTGGTGTGGCTCGGCCTGTTCGTGTTTGTCTACGTGATCTGAGTGGAGTCATCAGGGGGTCGGATTCAGCGTCAGGCCCCCTTGCCATAAAGAAAGCAGAATGACAGCCAGCAGCATGACGCTCAGCGCAACCCGCAATGCCAGGGAATTCAGGACACGGTTCGTTTTCCCGCCATCCCTGATCAGGAAAAACAACCCGCTGAACAGGCTCACCACAACGGCCAGCATCAGTACGACAATGAGAAACTTCAGCATGAAAATTCCTGTTAACGGAAACATGGGTCAAAAAACCACTATAGCAGAGCATGCCTGATTCGGTGGATCAATCCCGCCGGCAGTGGCACTTTGATTGGCGGCTTATGGTGTTTGCAGGACTGTTCCTGCCTTTGCTTGTGGGCCTGGGGGTCTGGCAACTAGAACGGGCCCAGGAGAAAAAGGCGCAGCTGGCCCAGTGGCAGGAGGAGGCAGGCAGTCTCAGCTGGCAGGAGTTACAGGCTTCGGGCCTGGACGCAGGCCAGCCAGTCAGCATTGGCGGGCGTTTTGGCGACAGGTCCTGGTTACTGGATAACCGTACCCGTGATGGTGCCCCCGGCTATGAAGTGCTGACGGTATTCTATCCGGAACAGGGCAGCCCGGTACTGGTGAACCGTGGCTGGATTCAGGCGCCACGGCGCCGCGATGAACTGCCGGACATCAACGCGCCGCGCGGAGAGGTCCGTCTGCAGGGGCGCCTGAGTGAATTCCCCGAGCCACCGGTTTTGAAAGAGGTGTCCGGGAACAATGATGGATGGCCGCGGCGAACACAGTCGCTGTCTTATCAGCAGGCACGGGAAGTGGAGCCTGACATTGCGGCCCTTGTATTACGGCTCTCCGGCCCGGAGCAACCCGGCGCCTACCGCGCCGACTGGGCGCCGGACATGATGGGGCCCCAGACCCATTACGGATATGCGCTGCAATGGTTTTCACTGGCCGCAGCACTGGTTATATTGACGGTGGTCGCGAGTTATCGCAAAACAGGAGCCAACGACGACAATGACAACGGCTGAGAAAACCGACCAGAACGACCAGGAAGATGCAGTGTCTCCCGAGCAGGTCCGACGCGGCAGAAGAACAGCATTGCTGCTGTTCACCCTGGGTTTTGGCCCGATGATCGTTGCCACGATCATGTTCTACACCGGTTGGCTGAATCCGACCGACCACAGCAATAACGGCGAGTTGATCCAGCCACCGGCACCTCTGGGCCAGATGCAACTGGAAGGCGCCAACGGTAAGCCCCTGGCAGACCGTTTTGGCCCCGAGGCCGCGGACCCGGAATGGATGATGATGGTGGTATCCGGTGATTGCGGTGGTGATTGCGAAGAGCTGCTGTATCGCGCCCGACAGGTCAATATTGCCCTCGGCAAGAATGCGAACCGGGTCAACCGGTCTGCCTGGCTGGGTACGGTTCCCGAGGATCTGTCTGCACGCTGGAAGGACGAATACGGCTCAATGGAACGGCTGACTGTTTCCGACGGTGAATCGCCCCGGTGGCCGGCTGGCGTCAGCCCCGACCAGGAACCGCGTATTCTGTTGGTGGATCCTTTCGGTAACGTCATCCTGCATTACGGCACCGAGCATACCGGCAAGGACATGCTCAAAGACCTCAAGCACCTGTTGAAACTGTCACAGATTGGTTAATCACACTTGCCGGGAGATCCAGCGTTGAACGAAATCCGCGACAATTCATCCCGCCATGCCCGGACTCTGGCGCGTTGGTCCTTGCTGGCAAGTCTGCTGGCGGTAGTGGTGATCATGCTGGGTGCCTGGACACGCCTGGTGGATGCCGGGCTCGGGTGCCCTGACTGGCCGGGCTGTTATGGATTTCTGACCGTACCCCAGGACGAGGCGCGGATGGCCATCGCCAATGCACGGTTCCCGGATACCCCGGTTGATGTGGAGAAAGGCTGGCCGGAAATGATCCACCGATACGCCGCCGGGGCGCTTGGGCTGGTGGTGTTCGGGCTGGCGGCGTTCGCTTTCCGGCATCGCCGGGAAGGGCTGCCTTACCGTTTGCCCCTGTTTATTGCTCTTTTCATTGTGCTCCAGGGTGCCTTCGGCATGTGGACGGTTACCCTGAAGCTATGGCCCCAGGTGGTTGCCCTGCATCTGCTGGGCGGGTTTACCACGTTGAGCCTGCTGACTCTGCTGACACTGCGTCTGCGCGGCAAGCAGCAGCAGGCTGAAAAAGTGCGGCGGGAAACGGAACCGGCCCGGAGCAACCGTTTCCGCCCCTGGCTCTACGGGGGCCTGGCTCTGGTTGTGATGCAGATTGCCCTGGGTGCCTGGACGGCAGCCAATTATGCTGCCGTGGCCTGTACCGACCTGCCTACCTGTCAGGGCGAATGGTGGCCTGCTGAGATGGACTTCCGGCACGGGTTCGATGTCACCCAGCATGTAGGGCCAAACTACCTTGGGGGGCAACTGACAGCCGATGGGCGGGTAGCCATCCACGTGACCCATCGCCTGGGCGCCGTGATAGTGCTTGCGTACTTCACGGTATTTCTGGCATTACTGTGGCGCAGGACAAAACATACGCCCATGGTACGACACGTGGAACTGGTGGCTGTGGTGCTGGCGGCGCAGATTGCATTGGGCCTGGCGAACATCGTGTTTCATATTCCCCTGTCGGTTGCCGTGGCGCACAATGCCATGGGCGCGGGGCTGCTGCTGGCCGTTATCAACCTGATCTGGCGCTTCCACCAGCAGGGTCTGCCGCAGCCAGAGGACACAAAACATACAACAACAATTGAACGAGAGGTGACGGCATGAGCGAGCATGTTGAGGGATTGCCGGCGCAAGGCACCACCAGCGGATCCGTTTCCGTGCATATTTCCTGGCGCGATTTTCTGGAGCTGACCAAGCCCAGAGTCGTGGCGATGATGATTCTGACCTCGGTGATTGGCATGTTGCTGGCCACCCCGGGGATACCGGGCTGGGAAGTACTGCTCTACGGTAACCTTGGTATTGCCCTGCTGGCCGGCGCCGCGGCCGTGGTTAACCATGTGGTTGACCAGAAGATTGACACCGTCATGGCCCGCACCCGAAAGCGGCCCGTCGCCACCGGAAAAATCTCTCCCCTTGATGCGCTGATGTTTGCCGCTGTGCTGGCCGTATCGGGAATGATCATTCTGGTGTGGCAGGTCAATGCCCTTACCGCCTGGCTCACGCTGGCCTCACTGGTGGGATACGCCGGCGTCTACACCCTGTTCCTCAAGCGTATGACACCCCAGAACATCGTCATTGGTGGCCTTGCCGGCGCCATGCCACCCTTGCTGGGCTGGACGGCAGTGACCGGCCAGGTGGAAGGCCATGGCCTCCTGCTGGTGCTCATTATTTTTGCCTGGACACCGCCGCATTTCTGGGCACTGGCCATTCACCGCAAGGAAGAATACGCCAAGGCGGGTATCCCCATGCTGCCGGTTACCCATGGCAACAAGTACACCGAACTGCATATTCTGCTGTATACCCTGATGTTACTGGCAGTCAGCCTGTTGCCATTCGTTACCGGCATGTCGGGCCTGATCTACCTGGTGGGTGCCCTGGTTTTGGGCCTGCGCTTTTTGCAGTATGCTGTCCGGCTGCTCAAGGGCGATGATCGCCGGGTGGCACTGAACACCTTCAAATATTCCATCACCTACCTTATGGCACTGTTTGTGGTGTTGCTGGTCGACCATTTTGTATTTTTCTGATTACTGATTTGCCGGAGACTTCATGGACCGTTCGATTCGCCTGACGCTGATCATTCTGCTGTTGGTTGTTGTACTGATCTTCGGTTTGGTGGTCGGACGGCAGGTATTGATGGTGGGCGATGAGGAGCCTGCTCCCGCACCTGAACTCAGTGAAATCAATGCCTACGTGTATGACCAGGGTCGCGAACTCGCCGATTTCGAACTGGTCAACGAAGAGGGGGAGGCTGTCACCCGGGAAAGCCTCCGGGGAAAATGGACTTTTGCCTTCGTGGGCTACACCAATTGCCCGGACATCTGCCCGGCCGCCATGGCAAACCTGCGCAGTACCGACAAGCTGCTGCCGGACGACCTGCCTCAGCCCGACTTCCTGTTGATCACCGCAGATCCGGAACACGATACCCCGGAAAAACTGAAGGACTACGTTGGCTTCTTCGGGGAAAACTTTCATGGCCTTACCGGTGACCTGGAAACCCTGAGGGAACTGGCCAAGAGCATGAACGCGGCATTTACGCACCGCGAGGTGGATGACGAACTGCTGGTGGACCACAGTGGCCACTTTGCGCTGATCAATCCCGAGGGCGAAATGGCCGCCGTGCTGCAACCACCTCACGACCCGGACGATCTGGTGAAAGCCTACCGAGAGATCTATGAGTGGGCCCGGGCCAACCATCCGAGAGCCTCCCGGTCCTGATAAGTCCTGCGGTTGCGCCTTAAGTCACACTGACTTTCTGCTGCTGCTGGCTTAGACTGCCCACCGGTTTTTATCAGAGGCCCTGTTATGCCGAATTCCCGTCAGTCATCCACCAACCCCCGGGAACTGTTTGCGGTACTGGCCGCCGGCGCCATTCTGTTACTGGTCACCCACGGTCTTGGCCGGTTTATCTACACCCCCTTGCTACCTTATCTCGTTGGCGACGGTCAGATCAGTGCCGGACAGGGTGCGGCGGTGGCCACCTGGAATTACCTCGGTTACCTCATCGGTGCCCTGCTGGCGATCCGCTGGCACCAGATCAGCCAGATTCGCCGGCTGCTGCCACTGGCTCTGGCAGTGCACACCGTCACCACCCTGGTCATGGCCCTGAGCGATCACCTGACAGCCATGACACTGGCGCGCCTATTCAATGGCATTGCCAACGGTATTGTCTTCGTCCAGGTTCCCGCCCTGATCCTGGAATGGCTGGTGCTGCGTAACCGTGCGTCGATGAGTGGCCATCTGTACATCGGTGTCGGGTTGGGGCTGCTGGTGTCCAGCGGGCTGGTCACCTTCACCGCCCCCTGGCTGGCCGGCAACGAACGCTGGTGGCCTGCCTTTATCCTCTCCATTCCCCTGGCCTGGTGGGCGACCCTGCGGTTACTCCAGCTGAAGGTGGATGTGCGCGAGCAGGGCGGTGACAAACCGGCAGCCGGCAAGTCCCCCCTGCTGGACCGGGCCAGTGTACCCCTGTTCCTTTCCTACGCCGGTGCCGGCCTCGGCTATATCCTGCCCATGACCTTCCTGCCGCTGCTGGCCAAGGACCAGCTGCCAGCCCAGCACTGGCTCCTCGATGGTGCCTGGCTGGTGGCGGCGGTAGTGACCCTGTTTTCGCCCTGGCTCTGGAACACACTGGGCGCCAGACTGGGTGACCTGAACGCCTTGAGGCTGAACTTCGTCGTCCAGCTTGCCGGAGTGCTGGCGGCAGTCATCCTTCCCGGCGCTATCGGCCTGGTACTGTGCGCCGCTCTGGTGGGCATCACCTTTGTGGGAACCGTCATGCTCACCCAGCGCATCGGCCGTGCCCTTCACCCGCACCAGGGCCCGCGTCTGTCCGCAGCCATGGTCTCGGTTTACGGCTTCACCCAGATGGCGGGCCCCTGGCTCACCAAGCAATGGCTGGACGCGGGGGGTAGCCTGACGTCGGCCTTTGGTATTGGTGTGGCGGCGTTGGCTTTCGGGGTTCTGTTCGCGTTCTTTGTGCCCTGGCCGGAGAAGTGGCATCGGGCTCAGAGTTCTCCCTCTTAGGACTGATAGCTGGGGGCAGGAGCGGGGTGGTGGGGTATTTTTCCTTGGGAATGGAACTCGCTTCGCTCAGACACCCATTCCTGGCGGAAAAATACCCCACCACCCCACTCTCAGGTAACTGGCAGTTATCGCCGTTTTCGATACAGACTGGGTAAGGAATCATTGCCTCGTGCAAGGCAAAGCCTGACCATAGTACCCTCTGGCGAATTACCCGAGTTACCTGAGGGTGTGGGGGTGTTTATTTTTCAAACAGAAAATGGTGTCTGAGCGAAGCGAGTTCATTTTCCACTTGAAAAATAAACACCCCCACGCCCCTCCCCCAACACAAGCAGTCTTAAGAAAAGCCAGACAGATGCTCCCGATAAACCACATAATCCCGGACCTCTTCAAAACCCTGCAAGAGGAAACCACGGTCCTGCTGCAGGCCCCACCCGGCGCCGGCAAAACCACCCGGGTGCCCCTGGCCCTGCTGGATGCCCCCTGGCGGGAAGGCCGGAAGATACTGATGCTGGAGCCCAGGCGGCTGGCGGCCCGGTCGGCGGCGCGGTATATGGCGGGGCAGATGGGAGAGCAGGCTGGCCAGACCGTGGGCTACCGCACCCGGCTGGACACCCGGGTGTCATCCGCCACCGTGATCGAAGTGGTGACCGAAGGCATTCTTACCAGGCTGATCCAGAGTGACCCGGCCCTGGAAGACTACGCAGCAGTGATTTTCGACGAATTTCACGAACGTTCCCTGCAGGCCGACCTGGGCCTGGCGCTGGTGCGGGAGTCGCGGCAGGCGCTTCGGGAGGATCTGCGGGTCATCGTGATGTCCGCCACTCTTGATACCGCCCCTATCGCCCGTTTGCTGGGTGACGTGCCGGTATTGACCAGTGAGGGCCGGGCCTTCCCCGTGGAGGTGGATTACCGGCCGCTTCCCCGCAATGGCCGGGTGGTTGACCAGGTGGTTGCCGTCATTCGCGAAGCCTTGGCGGAACAGGGCGGGTCCCTGCTGGTGTTCCTGCCGGGTGCCGGTGAAATCCGGAGGGCGGAGCGGCAGCTTCAGGGACTGGTTACCCCCGACGTTATCGTCGCGCCGTTATACGGCAACCTGAAAAACGAGGAACAGGACAGGGCCATTGCGCCGGCGCCGGAAGGCTATCGCAAGGTGGTTCTGGCCACCGCCATTGCAGAATCAAGCCTGACCATCGAGGGCATACGGGTGGTGGTCGACAGTGGCCAGCAGCGCCGGGCCGTGTTCGATGCCAACAGCGGTATGACCCGCCTGGTGACCGGCCGGGTATCCAGGGCTTCGGCGGAGCAGCGCAAGGGTCGGGCGGGCCGGCTCGAGCCCGGTTACTGCTATCGGCTGTGGAGCGAGTCGGCCCAGTTTGGCCTGGCCGAATTCACGCCACCGGAAATACAGGAGGCGGATCTGGCGCCTCTGGTGCTGGAGCTGGCCCAGTGGGGCGCGCGATCACCGGACCAGCTGGAGTGGATTGATCCGCCCCCTCCGGCGCACTGGCAGCAGGCAGCGGAATTGCTGCAATGGCTGGACATGCTGGATCAACAGGGCGCCATTACCGACCATGGCAAGGCCTGCCGCAACATGGGGGTACATCCACGGCTGGCCCACATGATGATCCGGGGCCGGGAACTGGGGCACGGCTACCTGGCGGCGGAACTGGCCGCACTGCTTGAGGAGCGGGACATCGCCGGGCGGTCGGCAGGGGCGGACATGCAGGAGCGTGTCCGGATACTGCGGGGCCAGGCACCGCGCCATGGTGTTGATATCGCCAGAGTGAAAGCCATTGGCAAATCCGTGTCTCGGTTGGCCGGTAATCTGGATCGTCCGCGGGATCTGCCTGCCGGTGATGAGGTGGGCCGGCTGCTTGCCCTGGCCTACCCTGACCGTGTGGCACGCAAGCGTCATGGCGACCTGCCCCGCTATCAGCTCAGCAACGGTCGCGGCGCGGCCCTCCGGGATGACGACCCGCTGGCCCGATTCCCATGGCTGGCCACGGCGGAGCTGGATGGCAAGGCCCGGGAAGCGACGATCTATCTTGCGGCGCCGGTTAACCCCGCGCTCCTGGAACAGGACCTGGCCCCTCATATCCACGAACGGGAGGAAGCGATCTGGGACGACACCCGTGGCACGGTGGTGGCCCGCCGGGTCCGGACCCTGGGGCAACTGGTGCTGGAAGAAACGGTCCTGCCGGCCCCATCTGCTGAACTGATCCAGCAGGGCCTGCTGACAGCCATCCGCAAAAAGGGCCTGGGAACTCTGCCCTGGACACCTGCGGCGGAACAGTGGCTTGCCCGGGTTCGCCTGCTTGCCCGTTGTTTTCCCGGAGACTGGCCGGATGTCAGCGAGAGCTGGCTGAGCGACAACCTGGAAGCCTGGCTGGGGCCGTTCCTGGCGGGAATGAACCGCTGGCGTGACCTGGAGAAGCTCAACCTGAACCAGGCCCTTGCCAGCCTGCTGGATTACCGGCAACAACAGGCCCTGGATGCCCTGGCGCCAACCCGCCTGACCATCCCTGCGGGCCAGTCGGTAACACTGGACTACAAGGCTGAAAACGGACCGGTGCTGGCGGCCAAGCTCCAGGCCCTGTTTGGCTGGACCAGAACACCGACCGTCGCTGATGGTCGTGTGCCCGTTGTGATCCACCTGCTCTCCCCGGCGCAACGCCCCCTGGCGGTGACGGCTGACCTGGAAAGCTTCTGGCGCAATGCCTATCCCGAGGTGCGAAAGGATATGCGCGGGCGTTACCCGAAACACCCCTGGCCGGAAGACCCGTTTACGGCTGAGGCCAGTCAGGGAACGAAAAAACGCCCTGTTCGTTGATCCCGCCGGACACCAGGGACTGCGGAATGGTTTCGAAATAGATATTCCGCGGTGTAATCCAGTGTCCTTCGGGCGCATTCAGCTCGCTGACCGGCATTTCTTCCAGGGAGGCCTCATCGCTGGTCTGACTGCTGTGCCTGAAGCTGTCTCCAAGAACCCAGAACGGCTTGTTGCGGGCGTGGGCGGCCAGGGCCAGCAGGCGGGTTCCACTCTTGTTGATGAAATGGCCGTCCGCCAGCCAGGTATCGCACCCGGTAACCACCACATCCGCCCGGGGAATGAACAGGCCCATCTGGGCATCGGTAATCAGGGTCACCGGCACGCTCATATCATTCAGAATTCGAGCCAGCTCATGCCCTTCCAGTCCGGGACTGCTCTGGGTGCAGATAACGGAAAAGTTGTGTTGCCCTCTGCGCAGTAACCGGAACAACCCCAGCACCACCGAGCTGAAACTGTGGGTCATAATCACCGCGTCGGGTGGAATCTGCCTGCGGGCATGCTGTGCTATGGCAGCGCTGGCATTTTCCAGTTCACTGGTAACCTGTTGGACCGCAGCCAGCGGTGAATCGCCCTCTGCCATTCGCGACGCCACTTTTGTCATGGCGTTGCCAATCACGATCATACTGGGGCGGGCTCTGCGCAATTCCTCGAGCCAGTGCGCCAGCTCGCCGGAGTGTGGCTTCGTTGCCTCCACACCGGCCGCCATGTCCCTGAGAGTCCTCAGCGTCAGTGCGGTAGCCCCGGACTCGTAATCTTTCCTGAGCCTGTCCAGTAATTCCTGAGCTCTTTCCTCAAAACCGGGCATCGCTGCCACCTGTTGTCATACCAGACTCAAGAGTAGCAGCGAGAGCAGTCGTTGTCCGCGACCTTTATTCAATCACCGTACGGCTGGTTTCCAGGTAGGATTTACCGTTGGAGGCCACACCTTCTGCATCGGCCCGCTCGGAGCCCAGATGGATCTCTTCCAGAGTTACCGCCAGGCCGTCGAACTCTTCATTGATCTTGCCGAGGGCGTTTTCCAGGGTATAAGTAAGCTGATGAATCTCGTTCATGGCTTCCGCATCCAGTTCTCCGGAGAGAATGTTTTCCAATTTTTCGTTGTACTCAGAAAAGTTGGCCACGGCTTCTTTCAGGGTGGCGGATTCCTTACCTTCGTAGTGCTCCACCTCATCAGCCAATGAAGATATGGGCAGCGTCAGGGCAGCACAGGTCAGCAGCGCCAGAGTTTGTTTTCTCATGTCAAAATCTCCCTTTTGATATCGATAATGATAATAGTTCGCATTAGATATTAGGGTAAGTTCTGGGTGGTGGCAATGATTTGCGTCAGTTTTTATGCCCTGGTAAGACTGATGATTTTGTGGGGATCGGGATGGTGGGGGTATTTTTCCTTGGGAATGGAACTCGCTTCGCTCAGACACCCATTCCTGGCGGAAAAATACCCCCACCACCCCAATCTGCCGGAAAATGGTGATGTCGTTACGGAATGCTTCGGTTTGGCAGCGCTTTAATGTCGGACTTATCTCACAGGTTCGCTTCCAGTGAGGTCTATATTTTCAGGCAAAGCCAAGTAAAACCCTGGTATATCGTCGCGACAACTGGCGTTACCTGAGGGTATGGGGGTGTTTTATTTTTCAATAAAGAAAATGGTGTCTGAGCGAAGCGAGTTCATTTTCATTTGAAAAATAAAACACCCCCGTACCCCACCCCCAACCCAACCAGTCCTGCCAAAAGAATAACCATTGCACCCAATCAAAACCTGTATAAAATGCGACCAACTCAACCACACACCCGACCTCCATGAAACTGGTTTCCTTCGACATATTCCGCACCCTGGGCTTCCCGGACACCACAAACCTCAAGCCCGAACAGTTCCTGGCCCACAAGGCACTGCTCAAAGAGGCAGACTGGGTTCTGTTCCCGGAATACTGGCAGCTCAATGCCCTGGTTCACGGCCTGAAGTGCCGGGTGTTTCCCAGCGTTGCCAGCTACCGCATCGGCCACGACAAGGTCGAGATGACCCGCGCCTTCCAGGCCGTGGCGCCGGAGCATACGCCCTGGACGTTGATTGAAGCCAATGGCCCCCACGAGCAACAAGCCGTGTGGGACGCCATGGCGCTGCCATTTGTGGCCAAGCTGCCAAAGGCCAGCATGGGTGAAGGGGTATGGTTGATCGAGAACCGGGAACACTGGCGCCGTTACTGCGAACAGACCAGTGTGCTCTATGCCCAGGAGTATCTTCCGATTGATCGGGACGTGAGGGTGGTAATCGTCGGCGACAGGGTGGTCTCCGCCTATTGGCGAACCCAGTCTGACCAGGGCTTTTACAATAACGTATCGCGGGGCGGACGCATCGACAGGGGCCCGGTTCCGTCCGTGGTGACGGATCTGGCGTTACGGCTGGCGCGGGAGCTGGAAGTTGACCATGCCGGTTTTGATATTGCGCTGGTGGAGGGCTTTCCCTATGTGCTCGAGTTCAACCGGCTGTTCGGGAACCAGGGACTGGCCCGGGGCGATGAGCTGAAAACGGCCATCCTGGATTACCTGCAGCGGCAGGCCGAACCCGAGGATCCGGACGGACCCACCGGGCCGGCACCGTTGTGGCCAGTGGCGGTGTAATATCCGGCTCAGGCTCTTACGTCGATGGTGGTGCCTACCTGTTCCGAGGGATTGGCGCCGGTGGTGGCGACAGCGGTTTCAGTAACACCTTCCAACAGCTGCACGGCACCCTGCTGGGCCATATCCTGTGATTGCTTCATGACTGCAATCTGGGCCTGTTCCCGGACATTCTGCTGGCTCATCTGGGTGCTGCTGGCGGCCATGGATGCGATATCAGACATACAGACTCCACATGTCTGGTGAATTTATAATCACCCTACCATACCCGTCCACTCCTTCCAGCAGCTGTTAGCAGACTGTAACAAATCTCTTTGCCGATCCCCTGTGCGGAAATGCCCGCGGAAGGTGTACCGGTGAACACCCTAAAAGCATGGGTAGATATGCTCATATCCGGTCCAGCGAAAAAGCCCCATGATCGCGCCATTAACGGGTACTGCAGCGTTGCTGTGGTGCCTATTTTTTTGCCTGTTTGCCCCCTGGAGGGAAACACTATCCATGACCGAGTCTGCCAACGCTATCATCGCTGATTACTACGACGCCGAAACCTTTGCCCGTATCAAGGCCTTTGCCGACACAAAGGACACGCCCTGCGTAGTGATCGACACCGCCACCATCGACCGTCAGTACGACGAACTGGTGGAAGGCTTTCCCTATGCCAACGTTTACTATGCGGTCAAAGCCAACCCGGCTCCGCAGGTTCTGACCATGCTGCGTGACAAGGGTGCCAGCTTTGATATCGCGTCTGTGTATGAACTCGAAAAAGTCATGGGCCTTGGCGTAACCGGCGACCGTATCAGTTACGGCAATACCATCAAGAAGGCAAAAGACATACGCACCTTCTACGAGAAGGGCGTGCGTCTGTTTGCAACCGACTCCGAAGCCGACCTGCGCAACATCGCCAAGGCGGCTCCGGGTTCGAAGGTGTACGTACGCATCCTCACCGAAGGCACCCTGACGGCTGACTGGCCATTGTCCCGCAAGTTCGGCTGCCAGACCGACATGGCCATGGACCTGCTGATCCTGGCCCGTGATCTGGGCCTGGTGCCTTACGGCGTATCCTTCCACGTGGGTTCCCAGCAACGGGAAATCGGCGCATGGGATGCGGCGCTGGGCAAGGTGAAGGTGATTTTCGAGCGCCTGAAGGAAGAGGACGGCATCGAACTGAAAATGATCAACATGGGCGGTGGTTTCCCGGCCAACTACATCACCCGTACCAACGATCTGAAAACCTACGCCGGGGAAATCAAGCGTTTCCTGGATGAGGATTTCGGCGATGAGCTGCCTGAGATCATCATCGAGCCTGGTCGTTCGTTGATTTCCAATGCTGGCGTGCTGGTCAGTGAAGTGGTGCTGATTTCAAGAAAGTCACGCACGGCCCTTCACCGCTGGGTATTCACCGATGTCGGCAAGTTTGGCGGCCTGATCGAAACACTTGATGAGTCCATCAAGTTCCCGATCTACACCGAGAAATCCGGTGAGGGCGAAGACTGTGTGATCGCTGGCCCGACCTGCGACAGTGCGGACATTATGTACGAGCACCACAAGTATCCGCTGCCACTGAATCTGGCGATTGGTGACAGGATGTACTGGTTGTCCACGGGCGCCTACACGACTACCTACAGTGCTATAGAATTTAACGGTTTCCCTCCGCTCAAAGACTATTACATCTAGGTCAGAGGTAAGGACGTGGGGTGGGGGTATATTTTCCGCCAGAAATGGGTGTCTGAGCGAAGCGAGTTCCATTTCCAAGGAAAAAATACCCCCACCCCGCGGCCCGGTAAAGCGCAGATCAATGGCACCAATAAAGGGGTCAACCTTCAGGTTGGCCCTTTTGTCGTTTCAGGTCCAGGGTGAAGGTCAGGGGAAGAACCAGAACGCAATAAGCAACGATAAAACCTATGGCGTAGCGGGCATCGTTGCCCCAGTCAGCCAGTAAACCGCCGATCATGGGAACTGAAAAGGCCAGTGTGTAGCCCACCAGGAAGTTACCGGCCGACAGTCGGCCGGTTTCCCGCGGTTCCACCAGCATGGGTGGTAAGGCCACCAGAAGAATCAACAGAATACCCGCTGTAAGACTCATAAAGGTTGCACTGGCAATGGCCCACCAGCCTGTCAATAACAGCGTGCCGATCGTACCGGTAATGCTGAAGCTGGCGGCTACGATTATGGGGAACTTCCGGCCGACCCAGTACCTCGCCATTTTCAGCATGACCAGCGATGCCACCACCTGGGCGAAGTTGTACCAGAACAGCGCATCCGCCAGCATGTCGAAGTTGCCCTGCTGTTTCAGCAGGTTGCCCATGTAGGCGTTGAGGCCGAAGAACAGGGAGCCGGACAGGCCCAGTAGCAGGCCGATCCTGAGGGTCAGCGGGTTTTTCCAGTCAGGCAGCCAGGAGGGTTTTCGTACCGGCCGGGCCATGTCCCGGCGTGGCAGAAACAGGGTTGCCGCCACCAGCAGGCCGGGTAGTGACCAGGCCAGCAGGGTGGCCCGCCAGCTGTCGTCCATCAGTGGCATCAGAACAGGCAATGTTATACCCGCACCGATGAATTCGCCCATCAGCATGCCGTTCATGTAAATGGCTGAGCCAATGGCCAGGTGTTTGGGTTCGAGCCAGCGGGGTAACAGCGCCGGCAAAGAGGGTTGCATCATGGCGATGCCCAGGCCCATGACGGCGCTTGCCAACATCAGTGTGGTGGTGTCGGGGGACAGGCCGCGCCCGGCGGAGCCAATGACCATGATGACCATGGCCATCGCCAGGGTGTTTCGGGGGCCCAGTTTTGCAATGGCCAGGGAGCCGGGCATGGAGCCGACGGCCAGCATCAGGATGGGAAGGGTGGTAAGTGCGCCGGTGAGCGCCTGGCTCAGGCCTAGCTCGTCACTGATGAAAGGTGCAAGGGGCGGCGCCACCAGAACCGGTATGCGCAGGTAAACACCGGCCAGCCAAAGCAATACCGCCACCGGGAGCAGCTTTGCTGCCGGTGGCGGTATTGTGGACTCTGAAACATCAGCCACTGGGGCCGGGCTTAGTTGTCGCCGGTGTCCGGAAGGTAGGCGCCGTCCTCGTCATGAACTTCACGGCCGGTGACAGGCGGGTTGAAGGCGCAGATCAGGCGCATGTCTTCGGTGCCGCCACGGAGTGTGTGCGGGTCATGCTTGTCCAGTGCGTACAGGGTTCCGTCAGAAATCTCGTGGGTCTCACCGGTGTTCTTGTCGTAGATGCTGCCGTTTCCGGCCACGCAGTAGACGGCCTCGAGGTGGTGCTTGTACCAGAGGTTCAGCTCGGCCCCGGCGGGGATGATGGTTTCGTGGAATGAAAAGCCCATGCCGTCTTTCTTGAGTAGCATGCGACGGCTGGTCCAGCCTGGCCCGCTGACTTCACGCTCGGTGCCAATGATGTCCTGAACTCGTACAATTTTCATACTTATCCCTCGTTATTTGATGGAGCAGCCTTACAGTATACACATCCCGGTCATGTTCGGTTCAACCGCCATTTGTCGTAGGCGTCCATGGCCTGCTCAATGGCCGAGGCCAATGCCAGCCGGGTCTTGTCGTCAAGGGCTCGCTGTTTGCGGCAGCGTTCAAGGGCCCGGTGAATGGTCTGCCGGCTGGCCCGGTCCAGGTGCTCCAGCCAGTGATTGTGTGCCGGCGCCAGGTCCAGCAGTTCCCGGCCGGCGTGATTGCGATGGCTGATATGCCACCAGTGGTTTATGGCCCGCCCTAATACAACATAGCCGAACTGGCTGTCCTGTACAGGCCCGAAGGTGGCCGTTCTGAGCCCGTTGGTCAGCACCCCGGTATTGAGTACCGGCAATGCCAGCCGGTCTCCGTAAAAATAGCTGCCGGCCGCGCCGATCAATCCACCGACCAGTGCGCCTGCGCCAAGTGAGTGGCCCAGGGCCAGTACGTCCACACCAGCGCCGCTTACAGCGCCGGCTCCGAACCCGGCCGTTGCCAGGTAACGCCGGTTGACCCCCCAGGCCTTGCGGCTGTCCTCGCTGAACAGGTCATGCTCGCTGTGCCACTCCAGTTCCGCCTCCTGTCGCTCCACACGATGATGTTCATAGAGCTTCTCGATGGCGATACGCAGGTGCTGCTCGCGCTTTCTCTGATTTCTGTACCAGCTCGTCCGCAACTGCCCGGCCAGATCCGTATCGGAGATTTCACTGGTCTGGAGCGTGGTCAGGGTGCGCTTTTCCCGAAAGGACATCATGTCTTCGAGGGTGCGGGCAATCAGTGCCGCGGCTTCAGTCCGGCGTTGGCGTCGCTGGGCCAGCAGAAAGGCCGCCGCCTGTTCCAGGGGCTGTTCCCAGGCCGGTTCCAGTTGCCCGAATGCGCGTAACAGGCTGATATGTTGCTCGAAAGGTGCGCGAACAGCGTCGAATTTCCGTACTACCTGGAAGAACTGGCCGAGGGCTCGCAACCAGCTATCGCTGTAATCGTCGTCGCCAATGCTGTTGATCAGTGCCAGGCTTGGGCGGCCGGTCCATCGCAGGATGGTCATTTCCGCTTCGTGCTGGGCGCTGTAGGGCACTGAACCGTCGACGACGTAGATGATGCCGGCACCCTCGGTCAGAGGGGCCAATAACTCGCATTCGTCAGTGAAACTGCCATCGTCACGATGCTGAATAACAAACGCCTGCACGGTTTCCGCCCGGTCAGACGCGGAGATGCTATGGGCCTCCAGCCACGCCAGTACACGGCGCGGGCGCTGGAAACCCGGGGTGTCTACCAGGGTATAAAGGGTTTTGCCATCCACCGTAAGCGGATATTCCTGGCGTTTTCGGGTGGTGCCCGGTTCCAGGGCGATGGCAATGGCATCGTTCTGGGACAGGGTGGCCACAATGCTGGATTTTCCCTTGTTGGGATGGCCAACCACGGCGAATACGGGGGCAGTCATTCTCTGTACTCATCCTGCAGTGCACGGTGTATGCGGGATTCCGGCGAGATCATGTCCGGGGTGCTGACAATGATCCGGCTGTCTCCGGTCCTCTCCGCGAACCGCAACCACTGGTTTACCTGGTGGTCTGGTGGCGGCTGGTCCGGTTGTGCCGCCAGGGGCACCAGGGCAATGACCGTGGTCGCCGGCCAGGATTTACGGGCCAGCTGAAGGAAATCCGCCAATTCACCCGTTGGGGGTTCCCAGCTTCGGGTGATCACTGCCACTGCGGGGCTCCGGGCTTCTGCCAGGGTTTTTCCGGCCGTTTCAATGATCTCGTTGTCATGGGCAAGGGCTGCGTTTCCCCCGGCCGCAAGAATCAGGTGGTAACCCGCTGCAAGAGTGTCCGGGAGTTCGGGTTCGCCGGCCCCTGCCCAGCGGATCAGAACCTGGCCGGCGGGCAGGGGGTGCAATTGCCCGGAGGTGTTGATGTCCGGCTGGTCCGCCGCGTCATTGTGGCGGTTACCGGTATCCAGGGCCGGAGTTTCCATGCGGTACTGCAGGGCAATCATGCCGGGATGCCGGGCCAGCTCCCTGCGGGCCCTTATTCCGGGATGGATCGTTGCCAGTGCCAGAAGCACCAGCCGCGGGATGATCACATAGGTGGTCCACACCATGGCAACAAACGGCCACCAGCGGCCCCATAACGCGGGGTTGGCGGTGCCTCCACTGTTACTGCGGAAAAAGCGGGTCGCCTCCACCAGTTCCCGGTCGGGGAACGCCGCAGGCCACAGGCTCTGCCATGGCGCGGCCACGGTTGCCAGCAACTGATAGTAACGATCGGGGCCCGTATCGAGGGTTGTGCTCCAGCCAAAGGCAAGATCCTGCACCACCACAAGCACCAGCAAAGTGGCCAGCCCCGCCAGACCGAACACCAGTCCACCGGTGTGGGCGGCACGGGCCATCAGCATGGGCTGCAGTGGCCTGAGTGCGCTGGCAGTGCCGGTCCCTTTAAGCTTGCGCAACAGCCAGCGCCACGGCTGCCAGCCGGCAAATGCCTGGACGGTGGTGATGACCGCCAGCAGGCAGTGGAGCATGACAAACGCCAGGATAACCGTCAGGTTGATTCTCTGGCCGCCATCGTAGAACAGCAGCCCCAGCATGGCGATGACGCCGGTGATCAGGCCTGCCAGGGCGAAGCCTGTGGTCAGTCGCCGCCATGGGCGCAGGGGGTCATCTGCAGGAAGCGGTGGGCGCAGTCGACGAACGTGTTCCAGCCAGCGTTGCGGGGTGGGTGACAGGCCCCTGTCGCGGCAGTCCAGGGCAAAACGGCGGTCCCGCCGGTGCAGGAATGCCGGCGACTGGTCGCTGTCGCGCTTTACCTGGCTGTCAAACTCCAGTAATTGTCGGATCCCGCTGTCTGGCATTGACTGTCCTGTGAACTGGGCGGTGAGAACCTTCCCGGAATGCTAGGATAAGGGTATCCCATAACCCGGTGCCAGACATACCATGACCAACCACCTCATGAACCTGCGTCACGTTCCCGATGACGAAGCGGATGAAATCCGAGAGTTGTTCGAGGCCCATGACGTGCCCTATTACGAAACCCCTCCCAGCCGTTGGGGTATCAGCATGGGCGGCTTCTGGGTTCACGATGACGATGAGGCCCGGCGGGCCAGGGAGCTGCTGGAGGATTACCAGCGGGAGCGCCTGCAACGTCAACGCCAAGCCTATGAGAAGGATCTGGCCGAAGGGCGGACAGGGGGATTCTGGCACCGGTTAAGACACAAACCGGTCACTACGTTTGCAGCGTGCCTTGCCATTGTGGTGATTCTGGTGCTGACCGTGGCTCCTTTTGTCACGCTCTAGGGTAACTGGCTGGCGGTGAGGGTGTGCCTTACCAGAAAGTCCGTGGCCTTTTCCACGGCATTTCCGGCGGTGAGGAAGCTGGTGACATGGCCCCGCAGGTACATCAGGTACAGCTCGTGCTCGACCCCGTGCTCCGCCAGTCGTGCCTGGAAATCCTTCGCCTGGCTGGCGGGGACGAGCATGTCCTGGGCACCATGAAACAGGAAAAACGGCGGCGCACCGGCAGTGATGTGGGTGATTGGTGAAGCGGCCTCATAGACACCGGGAATGTCCTTTTGTTCGCCACCGAGGAACTGGCGGATCAATTTGCCGGAACCGAAGGTACGGAGGTCCCCCGGCAGTCCGCCGGCAACCACCGCCACGGGTCTGGCATGATCGCCGCCATGGGGTTGGTTCAGGGGGTGCCTGGAATCAGCAACCAGGGCCATCAGGCTGACCAGATGGGCCCCGGAGGAAAATCCGAACGCACTGATGGCACTCCGGTTCAGATTGTAGCTGTCAGCGTTTTCATGAAGCCAGTTCATCGCTACCTGAAGATCGTATAACTGGGCCGGGAAGGTATGTTCCGGTGCAAACCGGTAGTCGATGTTCATTACCGCAAAGCCCCGGCTGGCAAGATGTTCCGCGATCCAGGCCATATCTTCCCGAGAGCGTCGTTCCCAGCCACCCCCGTGGACCAGGAGCACGGCGGGTACGGAATGCCTGCTGTCGGGCAGGTAAATGTCCGCCTGCAATTCCTGCGGCCAGTTGTCCGGTGAGAAGGTAATACCCATGCGGGTGCTGAAGCCGGTTTCCGGCTCCGGGGCGGTCTGTACCGGTGCGTTCTGGTGAGACGCGCAGGCAGTCAGCAGGACGCTGGCAACGATGGCCAGCAGACGTGAGGGGTACATCAGTTCTCCGTCGGTCGAATCGGTTACAGATACTGATACGCCGGGAACACATCCGTGGATGCCCTGCAGCAGCCTGCAGAGACCCGTGTCGTGATATTGCTGTTCTGCACAATACCGGGCCATGAGTGTCCGGAAGCCAGGACAGTGTCCGGGCATCGGGACATCTGTTCCATAGGGCTCCCAAGCGAAGTGAAACCTGCTTTTTTTATCCTTTTTCTTGACCTGATTGTCCGGTAATCCGGAAATGGTTATTCCAGTTAACCATACTGGTTTTAAAATATTTTTGTTTTCAATGGGTTGCCTTATTGGCACAGGATGCGCATGGACGCACCTGTGGTGCCTGGTGTTTCTCTATGTGCGCCGGGTTCCCTTGTCTAACAAAAACAACAGGGAAAGATCATGAAAACACTACTGCAATGCACATTGATCGGGGCAGTAACGTTAACCGTTTCTGCCTGCAAAGATTCCGACCTGCCTTTCAATCAGCTCCCGGACTTCGTTCAGGGCGACATCCACTCCGCCCAGTACGATGGCACAACCAATGACCTCCTTACCGGTGGTCTCGGAGCGAGCGGCCTGGCCGGCGGCGCGCCGGCCTTTGATGACCCCCTCAACCCGACACCCGAAGAGCTGCGAACCCTGGCTATCTACAATAATTACCGGGCCCTTGTGGATACCGCTGCCGGCGGTGGCTATGGCGAGTTCTTCGGGCCCCAGGTGGGAAGCGGAGGTGAAGGCCTGATCCCCGGGGAGGAGCATCTGGCCTACATGTCTGTTGAAGGCAGTGATGTGCCGGTTACCGTGATGGTACAGGTACCGGACAGTTTCGACCCTGCCGAGGCTTGCATGATAACCGCACCCTCGTCGGGCTCCCGGGGAATCTATGGCGCCATTGGCACTGCCGGTGAGTGGGGCCTGAAGAAAGGCTGTGCGGTAGTCTACACCGACAAAGGCACCGGTACCGGTTCACACAACCTGGCCACCAATGCCGCCCAGCGCATCGACGGTACCCTGACCCGGGGTGACGAGCCGGTACAGTTCCGGGCCGATCTGGACGACCAGACAAGGGCAGATTTCAACGCCGACTGGCCGGACCGTTTTGCCTACAAGCATGCCCACTCGAAAGCCAACCCTGAGGCCGACTGGGGCCGCCATGTGCTTCAGTCCATTGAATTTGGTTTCTACATACTGAACGAGAAGTTCGGTCAGGAAACCGGTAACGGCCGCAAGGTGGTCAAGGTGAAGCCAAAGAATACCCTGGTGATTGCTTCCAGCGTTTCCAACGGCGGCGGGGCTTCTGTCCGTGCCGCGGAGCTGGATGACAGTGGCCTGATCGACGGTGTTGCGGTGTCGGAACCCAACGTTAACCCGCAGGTGGATACCAGCTTCACGATCCGCCAGGGCGATGGCCCGGAGATTGTTGAGCACAGTCGCAGCCTGCTGGATTATACGACCGCTCTGGCGGTGTACCAGGGGTGTGCCAATATTGCCCCCGAGGTTCGGGATGAGGCGCCGTTGAACGCGGCTTTCAATGATGCCACGGTTGCCGGGAATATCTGTCACTCCCTGGCCAACAAGGGCCTGATTTCCGGCGCCACGGTTGACGACCAGGCGTCCGATGCCCTGCGCATACTGGAAGAGGACTTTGGCATCCAGCCGGAGCAGAATCTGCTGGCCCCGGTGCACTTTGGCCTGGCCGTTGCCCAGAGCATTTCCATGACCTATTCCAATGCTTATGGCAGGGCGGGCGTCGAAGACCGGCTGTGTGGTATCAGCCTGGCTGCGACCGACGACGCGGGTGCGGTCATGCCGCTGTCGGCTGCCCAGGAAGCCGCCCTGTTCTCGTTCAGTAACGGTATTCCCCCCAGCGCCGGTGTGAACCTGGTTTATGACGGGGCCGAGGGGCAGCCCGTCAACCTGGCCGTGAGTGCATCGCCCAGTACCAGCCAACAGGATTATGGCCTGGATGCACTCCTGTGCCTGAGAAGTCTTGCCAGCGGCGCCGATGCGGTGACCGGTGCGCCACTTCCGGAGGATGCGGCTGAAGTAGCGGACCGGATCGCAGGCAGCATCGAGCAGATTCGCGCTTCAGGCAACCTGCAGGGCAAACCCGCGGTGTTCGTAACCGGTCGCGCTGACGCCATACTGCCCATCAACCACACCTCGCGCCCTTATTTCGGGCTGAACCGGAGAGTCGAGGGTGACGCCAGTAACCTTCAGTACTACGAAATTCTCAATGCCCACCATCTGGATGTGCTCAACGGTTTCAACGGGGTAAAGGAACGCTACATACCGTTGCATCACTACTACTTCCAGGCGCTGGATCTGGTCTGGAATGCCCTTGACGACGGCGAACCCCTGCCACCGAGTCAGGTGGTCAGAACGGTGCCCAGGGGCGAAGGCGCACCGGCGCTGACAGAGGCCAATCTCCCTGCCATCGCAAATACTCCCGCCGAGGAAGACCGGATTGTGTTTGTGGAAGACCAGGTGCGGATTCCGGACTGAATCCCGTTTGCCCCGTTCGCGGGGCACCCATATACTTTGACGATCGCTATCCGGCACAGGCCGGGTAGCGACAGGGTATAACCATGCAAGACACTCTTCCCGGCGGTAAGCAGTTCATGACACAGCTTTTTACCAAGAACAATAAAAGCGGGCTGACGCGGGACCTGATCGAAGCCCTGTTCCCCATGTTCGAACAGGCCAGCGCCGGGGCCATTGTTGTGGATCTCGACAGCAGGATTACCTGGATCAATGCCAGCTATGCCACCTTGCTCGGGGTGTCTGACCCGGCAGCGGTTATCGGCAAACCCATCCGCCAGGTGATTCCCCACACCCGTATGCCGGAGGTGGTGGAGACCGGACGCCCGCTGTTGCTGGATATCATGGAACACCAGAAGCAACAGCTGGTGGTTACCCGGCTGCCTTTTTTTGACGATGCCGGTGCCGTTGTCGGGGCGGTTGCCTTTGTTCTCTATGACGACCTTCAGCCACTGACGCCATTGGTCAGCAAATACCGGCGCCTGCATCAGGATCTGGTTGCGGCCCGCAAGGCATTGGCCAAAAAATCCCGGGGCACACGCTACAGCCTCGGTGACTTTGTCGGAGCCAGTCCGGCAGCCCTGGAGGTCAAGCGCAGGGCCCGTCTGGCTGCGGGGCGTGACATGCCCGTGCTGATTCTGGGTGAAACCGGTACCGGCAAGGAGGTGCTTGCCCAGGCGATCCATTCGGTATCCGGCCGGGCGGAGCGGCCTTTCGTAGGTGTGAATGTGGCCGCCATACCGGAGAATCTGCTGGAGGCCGAATTCTTCGGAGTGGCTCCGGGAGCCTATACCGGTGCCGACCGTCGCACACGGGAGGGAAAATTCCAGTTGGCCAATACCGGCACGCTGTTCCTGGACGAGGTCGGCGACATGCCGCTGGCCCTTCAGGCCAAGCTGTTGCGGGCCCTGCAGGAGGGTGAAATTGAACCTCTGGGCTCCAACAAGGTGGTGTCAGTGGACGTGCGGGTTATTGCAGCCACCAGCCGAAATCTCGAGGCCATGATGGCGGAGGGAAGCTTCCGTTCGGATCTCTATTACCGGCTGAATGTACTGGAAATACCCATTCCGCCACTGCGGGATCGCATGCCGGACCTGGGTGTATTGTGTGAGGCCATTCTGGAGGATATCTGTGAAGGTCTCGAAATGCGCGGCGAGATCACGGATACAGCCATCGCCGCCCTTTCCAGCTATGACTGGCCAGGTAACATTCGCGAGCTGCGCAATGTGCTTGAACGGGCGCTGACCATGGGTGAGGATTCAGGCATTCTGGACTCCGATGCCATTTTCAAAGTGCTTCCCCGAAGTGGCAACCGTGTTCAGGCTTCGTCCATTGCCCAGCCCGTCCGTCCCCTTGCCCAGGTGCTGGCGGAAGCTGAGTCCCACGCCATCGAAGCGGCACTGGTGGCAAGCAGGGGAAACCGGACCCGTGCAGCCAGAATACTGGGGATATCCCGATCCGTGCTCTATGAGAAGCTTGCGAAAATGTCCTGATTTCAGGACACCTGTCTTAATATCCGTACAAACCCCTACCACCTTTGTCTATAACTGTCTTTTTTTCCGGACACCCACCTGTTTGTCATTATTGGTCTAAACTCATAGAAGACTGATTCAAGGCACTTTTCAGGCGCTGGCACGGTGTCTGCTATAACAATCAGTGCAGGATGTCAGAATAACCGGGATAACAAGACTGACACTCACGTTGGACCCACCGATAAGTCCGTTTTGTTACCTGCGGGATCTGACTGAATTTCAGACCCGGTCTGCTGAGGCTGACCCCTGGCGGGCCGAACACAACAACAAGAAGGATCATCTTCATGTCAATCAAACACAAGATTTCACGCCTGAGCTATGGCGTTGCAGCCGCAGCAGTCATCTCTGGCACTATGTTCAGCAGTAACGTGGCTGCTGAAAAAATTCGCTGGCAGTTGCCACTGGCATTTCCCTCTCATCTGGTTGGTCTGTCCACACCGGTGAAGCACCTTTCTGAAAACCTCAAGGCCATCTCCGGTGGTGATATCGAGTTTCGCTATTACGAGCCGGGTGAACTGGTTCCCCCGTTTGAAATCATGGATTCCGTGAGCGACGGCAAGTATCCGGCCGGCTACACCTGGGTTGGCTATGATCAGGGCACTATTGCCGCGCTGCCGCTGTATTCGGGTGCCCCATTCAATATGGAACCTCCGGCTTACCTGGCGTGGTACTACGAGGGTGAAGGCAAGGAGCTGCTCGAGGAAATCTACGATGAGCGCAATATTCACCCGATGCTGTGCAGCATCATCGGTCCCGAAGGTGCCGGCTGGTTTGCGGACCCCATCGAGAGCCTGGATGACTTTGACGGGCTGAAGATCCGCTTCGCCGGTATTGGCGGCAAGGTGCTTGAGGAACTGGGTGCCTCGGTTACCATGATTCCGGGTGGCGAGATCTACCAAGCCCTGGAGCGCGGCACTATTGATGCGACCGAGTTCTCGCAGCCGGCCATCGACAAGATGCTGGGCCTGGACCAGATCATCAAGAATTACATCATGCCGGGCTGGCACCAGACCCTGACCACCTCACACCTGCTGGTAAACAAGGACGTCTGGAACGATCTTGAGCCGCAGAGCCGTGCCCTGATCGAGATGGGTTGTGAATCGGCCACCCTGAAGGGCCTTGCTGAGAGCGAGTTTGCCCAGCCGACCGCCCTGCGTGATTACGAGAGCGAAGGCGTGAATGCCCAGACCCTGCCAGAGCCGGTACTTCGTGAACTCGAAAAAGCCACTAACAAGGTGCTTGATGACATTGCCGAAGAGGATGAAATGTTCGGACGTGTGCTCGAGAGTCAGCGTGAGTTCATGGAGCATCACTCCATCTGGCACAACAAGGGCTACCTGCCACGGGATTTCTATCAGTACGACTGATCGGAGCCCGCTAGTGTAAGGCAGGCACCGCTGCGGCGGTGCCTGTTGTCCCATCCCGTTCTGTATCCGAGGTTCCCGTGACTGAAAAGCACGATTCCCCTGAAGCCGCCGTGCCACATACCGAGGCTGAACCGCTGCCGTACAACCGGCTGTCCTGGAAGCTGGACAGGTTCATTGTCACCATTGGCAAGGCCAGCTCCTGGCTCTGGATTGGCGTTTTGCTGGTCGTACTGGCGAATGTGTTCGCCCGTTTCATCCTCAATGCCGGCTCCGTGGCCCTGGAAGAAATGTCGTGGCATCTGTTTGGTGCTGCCATGATGCTGACACTCAGCTTTGCCGTGGTGAGGGATGACCATGTCCGGGTCGATGTGCTGCATGAAAAATTCTCCCTGAAAACACAGGCTGTTATCGAGCTTGCAGGGATTCTGGTTCTGGCGCTGCCGATCATCTATCTGATGATTGATGTACTGATTCCCTATGCCTACAAAGCCTTTGAGCTTAATGAGCGCTCCCAGGCGCCGAGTGGGTTGCCTTATCGGTTTATCTTCAAAAGCGTGTTGCCACTGTCGCTGATACTGGTCTGGATTGCATTGTTCTCCCGGGCCCTGCGCTGTTCCACGCTGTTGTTCCGCTTCCCGCGGGAAATCCAAATTCCTCGTGATGACCGCAATGGCGGCCATCCGCATCCCTGATCAAGAGGCAAAGACGTCATGGGTCTGGAAGAAATTCTTGTAATCGCCATGTTTGCCAGCTTTATGCTGCTGTTGATGCTGGGTTTTCCGGTGGCATGGTCGCTGGCCGGTATTGGCCTTGTTTTCGGGGTAACGGGTTTTATTCTGGTTGAATATTTCGACGCGGATACCTGGTTTACCTGGAACGGCACCATTGGTGCCCTGGACTCCCGTATCTACGGGATAGTCGCCAATGAGTTGATGGTGGCGCTGCCGCTGTTCATATTCATGGGTATCATGCTGGACCGCTCCGGCATTGCTGAAAAACTGATGCACAGCCTGGTCCGGGTGTTGGGCCCGCTGCGGGGTGGTTACGCCGTTACGGTGGTCATTGTCGGCGTGTTGCTGGCAGCGTCCACGGGAATTGTCGGTGCCTCTGTGGTGTTGCTGGGTATGTTGTCACTGGGGCCGATGATGCAGGCCAACTACAACAAGCCGTTGGCTGTGGGTACGGCATGCTCGGTCGGTACGCTGGGCATCCTGGTGCCGCCGAGCATCATGCTGGTGCTGATGGCAGACAGGCTTGGCACCTCCGATGCGTCTGTGGGCAAGTTGTTCATGGGTGCCCTGATTCCGGGCGTCATGCTGGGGGTTATGTACATCCTCTACATCCTGATTGCGTCTTATATCAAAAAAGACCTGGCGCCGGCGCCCAGAAATCGCGAACCGCTGACGGCCAGGGCGCTTCTGGATGTTTTTATTGCTGTAGTGCCTCCGCTGGTGCTTATCATGGCGGTGCTCGGCTCCATTTTCTTCGGCATAGCCACCACCACCGAAGCATCAGCCGTAGGTGCTGCGGGCGCAATGCTGATGGCCTTTACCAGTCGTCGGCTTGATCTGGAAGTACTGAAAGACTCGCTCTACCAGACCAGCCGTACCACGGCCTTTATCTTCGGGATTTTCATTGGGGCGACGGTGTTCGCTGCGGTACTGAGGGGGCTTGGAGGTGACGATGTTATCCGGGCGGCCATCAACGGCCTGCCATTCGGTACAACCGGTGTATTGCTGACCATACTCTTCATTACCTTCCTGCTGGGCTTCTTCCTGGACTGGGTGGAGATCACTCTGATCATCCTGCCTCTGGTTGCGCCGGTTGTCTTCTCGCTGGGTGTGGAGCCGGTTTGGTTCGCCATCATGTTTGCCATGTGTCTGCAGACATCCTTCCTGACACCGCCGGTGGGATTCTCGCTGTTCTATATCAAGGGCGTGTGTCCACCGGGAATTACCACCCGCCATATCTACCTGGGCGTAATGCCGTTTATTGCACTGCAATTACTGGGTCTGGCACTCGTTTTCTGGTTTGAACCCCTGGCCACCTGGTTGCCCAATGAGGTTTACGGGGGGCCCTGACAGCCTGCCAATAAAGTAGCCAGCCTTGCAGGCCGGGTTCGTGATCTTCGCCCGGCCTGCCATTTCGAGACTGAATTGATACAACAACAAGGAGATGACGCCATGCGTCTCAAAGACCAAGTTGCGCTTATAACCGGCGCTGGCCGCGGTATCGGCCGTGCAGTTGCAGAGCATTATGCCCGTGAGGGTGCCAAAGTGGCTGTTGCCGACCTGGACCTGGCCGGCGCCCAACAGGTTGTGGACGCCATCGAAGCCAGCGGCGGTTCTGCCATGGCCCTGGCCATGGATGTGACCGATGAAAAGGCCGTTGATGACGGGGTAGCTGCCATTGTCGAGCGCTGGGGCAGGCTGGATATTGCCCTGGCCAACGCGGGTATTCAGCATATAGATCCAGTCCACAAGCTGTCATTCAGTAACTGGAGCAAGGTGATGAGTGTGCACCTGGACGGTGCTTTTCTGGTCACCCGGGCTGCCCTCAATCAGATGTATGCCGGCAACGGTGGTACCATGCTTTACATGGGCTCGGTACACTCCCTTGAGGCATCGCCACTGAAAGCACCCTACGTGGCGGCCAAGCACGGCATGCTCGGCCTCTGCCGTGCGGTCGCTAAAGAGGGGGCGGAACATGGCGTGCGCAGTAACATCATCTGCCCCGGCTTCGTGCGGACACCATTGGTGGACAAGCAGATTCCCGAGCAGGCGAAGGAACTGGGTATTTCAGAAGAGGAAGTCATCAGCAAGGTCATGTTGAAAAATACCGTGGACGGAAAGTTCACCACTCTGGAAGATGTATCGGAGCTGGCAGTGCATCTGGCCGCCTTCCCTTCGGCCGCCATGACCGGCCAGTCCATTGTGGTCAGCCACGGCTGGCATATGCAGTAAGCAACAGGAGAGACGGATGAGCAACACAGAACAATCACCGGTGGTCTGGTCTCCCTCGCAGGACACATTGAAGAACTGCCGCATGGGCCGGTTCCAGGGCTGGCTCGAGCAACAGGGCTTTGGCCCGTTTGCCAATTACCATGCCCTGCACCAGTGGTCGATCGATAATCTGGAGACCTTCTGGCAGCACGTCTGGGACTATTGCGGCCTGGTGTGTGACACGCCTGCTGACCGGGTGCTGGGCAATCGTGATATGCCGGGAGCGCAGTGGTTCCCGGGTATGAAACTGAACTTTGCCGCCAACCTGTTGCGGCTGGCGGAAGGAGAGCATGCCGGCCGCGAAGCCGTGGTGGCCTATTGTGAAACCCGGCCGGTCCTACGTAGGACCTATGCCGAACTGAAAGCGGATACCGGCGCCTTGGAAGCTTTTCTGCGCAGCCAGGGCATTCAGAAAGGCGACCGGGTGGCGGGCGTGGTCACCAACGGCTACGAAGCCCTGGTTGGCATGCTGGCGGCTACCAGCCTGGGTGCCATCTGGAGCTCCGCGTCACCGGATTTCGGTGTGGGTGCCATTCTCGACCGCTTCGGCCAGATCGAGCCGGCGGCCCTGATTGTGGTCAACGGCTATGGCTACGGTGGCAAGGTGTTCAAGCGCCAGGACGATTTTGCCGGCCTGATCGACGGTCTGCCAACCCTGCGCTGCGTGGTCAGCATCGAACAACTGCCGGGCGAGCCCGCCATTGCCGGTGGCAAGGTGACCCACTGGGACGACGCCCTGGCTCAAGGCCGGGGCCAGGCGCCCTCCTTCACCCCGCTGCCGCCGGACCACCCGGTGTATATACTCTATTCCTCCGGTACCACCGGCAAGCCCAAGTGTATCGTCCACGGTAATGCCGGCCTGCTGGTTAACCACGCCAAGGAACTCATGCTTCACGGCGACGTGGGCCCGGAGGACCGCTTCCTCTACTTCACCACCTGCGGCTGGATGATGTGGAACTGGCAGGCCTCCGCCCTGCTGACCGGTGCCGCCGTGATCACCGTGGACGGCTCCCCCGGTTACCCGGACCTGAACTTCCTGTGGCAGGTGGTGGCCGACGAGAAAGTCACCCACTACGGCACCAGCGCACGCTTTATCGCCGGCTGCCGCAAGGCGGAACTGGCACCGGCAAAAACCCTGGACCTGAGTGCCCTGCGGGTTGTCTTCTCCACCGGCTCACCGCTGCTGCCGGAAGACTACGACTGGGTCTACAGCGACGGCGCCCCGGACGTGCTGCTGGGCTCCATTGCCGGCGGCACCGACATCTGCGGCTGCTTCGTGGGCTCCACCCCCTTGCTGCCCGTGCGCCGCGGCGAAATCCAGTGCCGCTTCCTGGGCGTGGACGCCGTAGCCTACGGTGACGATGGCAAACCTGTCAGCTCCGGCCGGGGCGAGCTGGTCTGCCGCCAGCCGCTGCCCTCCATGCCGGTGTGCTTCTGGGACGACCCCGACAACGAGCGCTATAAGGACGCCTACTTCAACACCTTCCCGGGCGTCTGGGCCCACGGCGACTTCATCGAATTCACCGAACACGGCGGCGCCATTATCTACGGCCGCTCCGACGCGACCCTTAACCCCGGTGGCGTCAGAATCGGCACCGCCGAAATCTACCGCCAGGTGGAAACCGTGGCGGAAGTGAAAGACAGCCTCGTGGTCGGCCGCCAGATCGACGGCGACGTGGAAGTGGTTCTGCTGGTGGTACCGGCCGACGGCGAAACCCTGACCGACGACCTCCAGAAAACCCTCAAAACCCGCATCCGCCAGGGCGCCAGCCCCCGCCACGTGCCCAGGCACATCATCGAAGTGCCGGACATTCCCTACACCCGCAGTGGCAAGAAAGTGGAACTGGCGGTGGCCCGCCTGATCAACGGTTCGAAGAAAGCGGACAACCGCGATGCCCTGGGTAATCCGGAGGCGCTGGACCGGATTCGGGAATGCCTTGATGCGGCGGGGTTGTTGCCTGAAGGGTGAGTTCGCCGTTGGGCTGGGTGTCGGATTACGCTTCGCTAATCCGACCTACGTTTATTTGTAGGTCGTATAGAGCGGAGCGAAATGCGACGGAGGTGCCGTGTAGACCTGTTGTCGGATTACGGCTACGCCTAATCCGACCTACGGTCAGGGTAGGCGCGCAAGGGGGTACGTTGAGTGGTGGAGAGGCTGTCTCCCGAAACTGTGCGGAGCCAGGGATGGCGGAGCTCAAGCCGCACAGGGATGTCTTGAGGCGTGTTTCGGGAGACAGCCTCTCCACCACGAACACTCCACAGCCAAAATGTCCGAAAGTTTCGTAAATTCCTGCCTTTTCATCGTCCTGTAACGGGTTTTAGCGCATTTTTAGACGGTTCTTATACTAAGATCGTAACCAGAATTATCAAAAAAATGCTATCTTAGTAGGTCTATCAAAAGTTCCCAATCAGTCATTGCTCAGGTCGGGCGTTCACAAGACACCTGACCCTGCCATGACCGTCCTGAACTCACCCATTAGCCTGAGGACGAAAATGACATCATCCAAAGCCAAGATCATCTACACACTGACCGACGAGGCCCCCGCACTCGCCACCCGGTCATTGCTCCCCATCCTTGAAACCTACGCCAAGCCCGCGGGTATCGAATTCGAGACCAGCGATATTTCCCTGGCAGCCCGAATCCTGGCGCTGTTTCCCGACTACCTGGAAGAAGACCAGCGGGTACCCGACGACCTGCAGGCCCTGGGTGAGTACACCAAGGACCCGGAAGCCAACATCATCAAGCTTCCCAATATCAGTGCCTCCATCCCCCAGTTACGGGCCGCCATCAAGGAGCTTAACGAACAGGGCTACAAGGTTCCCGAGTACAAGGAACATCCCGAGACCGACGAAGAAAAAGAAATCCATGCCCGCTACTCCAAGGTACTGGGCAGCGCTGTCAACCCGGTCCTGCGTGAGGGCAACTCGGACCGCCGCGCCCCGACCGCAGTAAAAGCCTTTGCCCGCAAGCACCCCCACACCATGGGTGAATGGAGCCCGGCATCCCGCACCCACGTGGCCCACATGCGTGGTGGTGACTTCTACTCCAACGAGCAGTCCCTGACCCTGGACAAGGCCACCAATGCCCGCATCGTGTTCGAGAACACCAGGGGTGAGCAGACCGTACTGAAACCCGAGCTGCCACTGCAGGAAGGCGAAGTGCTGGATGGCATGTTCATGAGCTGCAAGGCCCTGCGCAAGTTCTTCGAGGACTGCATCGAAGACTGCGAGAAGACCGGCGTGATGTTCTCCCTGCACGTCAAGGCCACCATGATGAAGATCTCCCACCCGATCGTGTTCGGTCACGCGGTGAAGATCTTCTACAAGGAGCTGTTCGACAAGTACGGCGAGCTGTTCGACGAGCTGGGTGTGAACCCCAACAACGGTCTGTCCAGTGTTACCGAGAAGATCAAGCAGCTGCCGGAGTCCAAGCAGGAACAGATCCTCGAAGACCTGCACGCCTGCTACGAGCACCGCCCGGAAATTGCCATGGTGGACTCGGTCAAGGGCATCACCAACCTGCACGTACCCAGTGACGTGATCGTCGACGCCTCCATGCCGGCGATGATCCGTAACTCCGGCAAAATGTGGGCCCGTGACAACAAGCTCAAGGACACCAAGGCGGTGATGCCGGAGAGCACCTACGCCACCATTTACCAGGAAGTGATCAACTTCTGCAAGACCCACGGCGCCTTTGACCCCACCACCATGGGCACGGTGCCCAACGTGGGCCTGATGGCCCAGAAGGCCGAGGAATACGGCTCCCACGACAAGACCTTCGAAATCAAGGAAGACGGCATTGTCCGTGTTGTTGCCGAGGACGGCACCGTGCTGACCGAGCACAAGGTCGAGAAGGGCGACATCTGGCGCGCCTGCCAGACCAAGGACCTGCCGATCCGCGACTGGGTCAAGCTGGCGGTCAACCGCGCCCGCGCCACTGGCATGCCCGCCGTGTTCTGGCTGGACGACGAGCGGCCCCACGACGCCCAGTTGATCAAGAAGGTGGAGACCTACCTCAAGGATCACGACACCGAAGGCCTGGAAATCCATATCAAGTCGCCGGTCCGTGCCATCCGCTGGACCATGGAGCGCCTGATCCGCGGCCTGGACACCATTTCCGTGACCGGCAACGTATTGCGTGACTATCTCACCGACCTGTTCCCGATCCTGGAGCTGGGTACCAGCGCCAAGATGCTTTCCATTGTGCCCCTGCTCAATGGCGGCGGCCTTTACGAGACCGGTGCTGGCGGTTCCGCGCCCAAGCATGTTCAGCAGCTGCTGCAGGAAAACCACTTGCGCTGGGATTCCCTCGGTGAGTTCCTGGCAACGGCGGTCTCCCTGGAAGAACTGGGTGAGAAGCAGAACAACGAGCGTGCGCGCCTGCTGGGTCTGACCCTGGACAAGGCCACCGAGCGCCTGCTGGAGAACAACCAGTCACCGTCACGCAACACCGGCGAGCTGGACAACCGTGGCAGCCACTTCCACCTCGCCCGTTACTGGGCGGAGGAACTGGCGAAGCAGGACGACGACAAGGATCTGAAGGCCTTCTTCGAGAAGCTGTCCAGACAGCTGGAAGAGAACAAGGACAAGATCCTGGAAGAAATGAGTGTGATCCAGGGCCATCCGGCGGACATTGGTGGTTACTATCATCCGCCCGCGGAGAAGGTCTGCAAAATCATGCAGCCCAGCGAGACCTTCAACAGGATCCTGGCGGACGCCCGTGCATCCGTGAAGTGATCCGGAGCCAGATCAGCCGGGTGATTCTCCCGGTTGTCTGACCCGAGAAAAACCGGACAGTCCGAAAGGGCTCTCCGGTTTTTTTGTGCCCGTTTTACTCGCTACACCTTCGATCGGTTATTCAGGGCCCGGGTGAAGGTCTGAAGGTCTTCCAGAGGCAATGCCCGGGCGTACCAGAAGCCCTGGTAGGCGGTACACCCGAACTGCTTCAGCAGTCTGAACTGTTCCTCGGTTTCCACACCTTCGGCCACCACACTCATGCCCAGCTCCCGGGCCATGGACAGGGTTCCACGGGTGATGGCAGCATCCCGTTCGTTGGAGACAATGCCGTTGACGAAGGTGCGGTCAATCTTGATCTTGTCCACGGGCATGTCGCGCATGTAACTGAGGCTCGAAAATCCGGTGCCGAAGTCGTCAATGGCCACTTCCATACCCATGTTCCGGATTTCCCGCAATTGCCTGATCACGTCTTTCGGATCATTGAGGAACACGTTCTCGGTAATTTCAACACAGAGCTGCCCGGGCCTGAGTTGGTACTGATCGTTAAGGCGAGCCAGCAGTTCCACCAGGTTGTGGCGATGGAACTGAAGCGGTGAAAGGTTGATGGAGATACTGTCCACGCCGATGTCAGCCAGCTGTGCTGCCCGGGCACAGGCTTCCCGCATTACCCACTCGCTGACCTGCAGAATCTGGCCGGTGCGTTCAGCCAGAGGAACATACTCTGCCGGTGAAATGTAGCCGCGATCAGGATGTTGCCAGCGGATCAGCGCTTCAACCCCGACGATGGCAAGCTCATTGTTGAACATGGGCTGGTAAAAGAGTTCGAACTGTTCCCTGGCCAGTGCCTGCTGGAGTTGCTGGCGTAATGCCACCTCATGCTGGACGCGACGGTCGAGGGTCTGGTTGAACCATTGCCAGTTGTTACCCCCCAGTTTCTTGGCTTCATACATTGCCATGTCGGCCTGCTGGATCAGCCGCATCGAATTGTCAGTTGAAGTGTCGACGGTACTGATACCGATGGCGGCTGACAGGGTAATCTCCACATCCTCGTTCAGAAAAGGCTGTGAGAACTGGGCTAGCACCTGGTCAGCAATAGGATTGACGGCCTGACGTTCCGGCGCGCCGGGCACAAGGGCTACGAATTCGTCGCCCCCGAACCTGATCAGGGTGGCATCATCCGGAAGGGCAAGCTGCAGTCGCCGGGCGGTCTGGGCCAGTATTTCATCACCAAAGGCGTGGCCAAGACTGTCATTAATGGGTTTGAAACCATCCAGGTCGATGAACAGGGCATGTATGGCAAGCTGCCGGTCGAAAGCCTGGCGACAGATGCCCAGCAGGTGAGATTCCAGATAGGTGCGGTTGGGGAGTCCGGTCAGGGAATCATGGCTGGCCTGAAAGGTGAGGACCTCTTCCTGCTGGATACGGTCGCTGATATCGGTCTGGATACCGATAAAATGAGTGACCTCATTATGGATGTTCCGCACCGGGGCAATGTAAAGGTCATTCCAGAAGCAGCTGCCGTCCTTGCGATAGTTGAGCAAAGAGGTATGAACTTCACGCAGGTCGGCCAGGCCGGCGCGGATGCTGGCGACAGCCGTGGGGCTGGTGTCCGGTCCCTGCAGCATATTGCAACTGCGACCCACCATTTCGTCCGAACGGTAGCCGGTCATCCGTTCGAACGCCGGATTCACGTATACCAGCGGGTGCCCGGGCAGCCCCGCATCGGCAATAGTGACCCCGCTTGAGGAGGCTTCCACACTGCGCTCCAGTACCCGCAGGCGGGCTTCTGTCTGGCGTTCGCGGGTCCGGTCCCTGGCCTGCCCGTGCACGCCGGTTATACGGCCATTCACGATGATGGGAATATTGAGAATATCCAGTTGCAGGATCTCACCATGCATATTCCGGATGCGGATTTCGTAGCGCTGATGCTGTCCCGCCAGGGTTGCCTCAAAATGCCGACGGGTGCGTTCCAGGTCGTCCTTCACTACCAGCAATTCATAATGCTGGCCGACAATATCCTCTTCCACCGCGCAAACAAGATCACAACCCGCCTGGTTGATCTGCACGAATTCCCCTGCGGGATTCAGTGAGAAAACCGCATCGGGGTTATAGGTAAACAGCGAACGGTAGTGTTGTTCGTTGTATTCGTGAGAATGGGAGCGTGACAACCTTTACCTCGTGGGCCGCTGGCAACGAAAACTGACAAAACATTCTGTTAACCATACAGTAGGCCAGTTCACATTGGATAGCATCCCGGGACAGTCATTGTCTGTTGCCTGCGCGTAATCATTTGCAACAAACTCTCGACGCACCGGCACTCAGTGATCTAACTTCAGTTCAGATGACAGATGTTATTCGGTTCCTTGGGGTGCGAGCCATCAGGGATACAGCAGGAACCCGGGGATATGGTTTGAATGGACAAGCTTAAAGGGCGCCACACACCACTGCGACGCTCGCTGTGGGTTGTTGGTGTGTATCTGCTGGCCGGCTGGCTGTGGATAACATTTTCGGATTATCTGGCGGGGCAATGGTTCCCTGATCCGGAGGCGCTGAGCCGTGTGCAGACCTACAAGGGCGCCCTGTTTGTTCTGGTGACGGCCCTGGCGCTGTTTCTGGCACTGATGCGCCAGTTCACCAGAGACCGGAGCATGTTGTCCCTGCACCACCACCAGCGGGAAGAAATCCGGGAACTGAACCAGTTCCGTGAAAGCGTTATCGAGCGGGCAAATGTGTGGATTAATGTGCTCGATCCCATGGGCAGGGTTTTGCTCTGGAACAGGGCTGCGGAGGAAATCAGCGGATACCGCCGTGATGAGGTTCTGGGCTCCGATCAGATCTGGCAGTGGCTCTATCCGGACGAAGACGAACGGGCACGGATCCGGAGCCGGGCTGAGGAAATTCTGCGGGATGAAGGCGAAGTGGTTGGTTACGAGACCCGCATTACCACCAGAGAGGGTGAAGAACGACTGATATCCTGGAACTCCCGCAGCCTGAGGAGCGAAGAGGATGAGATAGTCGGCTCGATCGCCATTGGTCATGACATTACCGATATCCGCAGGGCGGAAATCACCATTCGACAACGTGAACGGCAGCTGTCCACGCTCATGGACAACCTGCCCGGCATGGCTTACCGATGCCGCTATGACGAGCACTGGACCATGTTGTTCGTGTCCAGCGGTTGCCGTGAGCTGACCGGGTATGAGCCTGAAGAACTGCTGAATAACCATCGGGTCAGTTATGCCGAACTGATTGCTGCTGATAATAATGAAAATATCCTGCGGGCTGTTGAAACTGCCATTGGTAACGCTGAACCTTTCTCTCTCGAGTACCCCGTGGTTCGCAAGGACGGCCGCCGTATCTGGGTCTGGGAGCGGGGCCGGGCGGTCGAGGGTAATGGCGATGTCCTGCTCGAGGGTATCATTCTGGATATTTCCGATCGCAAGACACTTGAGGATGAACTGTCTGAACTGGCTACCCGGGATCCGCTGACCGGCCTGTTCAACCGCCGCGAAATGACGCGGTTACTGGATGAGGAAATTGCCCGGGCCAAACGCTACGGGCGAGCGCTGTCGCTGCTGTGGATCGATTTTGATCACTTCAAGGCCATCAACGATGAGCATGGTCATGCGGCCGGAGACTCCGTGTTGAAAGCCACCAGTGCGCTGCTGGCGGACAGCGTACGCAGTGTTGATCTGATCGGCCGTTTCGGAGGGGAGGAGTTCGTTATCCTGTTGCCGGAGATGGACCGCTCCGAGGCAGGCGAAATGGCCGAGCGATTGCGCAGGCTGATCAGTGAAACGCCCCAGCCGCTGGGCAATGGCCGCACCGTGCCGTTGACCATCAGCATCGGGGTGTCGGTGTTCCCGGATAATGGCACCGACTCCCAGGCTCTTTGTGCCGCCGCTGACAGGGCGATGTATCAGGCCAAATCCAGCGGTCGCAACCGGGTGGTTCTGGCACCTCTGGCTCAACAAGCCCATAATCCGTAAACAAATAACATAACCAGAGGTTAAGCGATGAACCGACTTGCCCGCCGTGCCCTTCATACCTGTGCTGTCCCGGATGATCTGGCGTCTGTTACCTGCCGCGATGCGCAGGGTGAGAATCCGGAACGGGCAGGCGTAAGCCAGGAGGTTGTTGAGGATATCTGGCACAGCGTCGAGAAGCTGTATCGCACCGGAGTCCACCCCGGGTTGCAGTTGTCCATCCGGCACCGGGGTGAGCAGATACTGCATCGCGCCATCGGCCACGCCACAGGCAATGGCCCAGGTGATGGGCCTGGTACCATAAAGGTACCCATGACCACGGACACACCCATCTGTTATTTCTCCGCCTCCAAGGCCGTAACAGCTTTGCTGATGCACATCCTTGCGGAACAGGGGCTGGTGAACCTGATGGATCCTGTGTCCTACTATTGCCCGGAGTTTGCCGGCGGCGGCAAACGCACCATCACGGTCCACCAGATTCTGTCCCACCGGGGCGGTATTCCCGCGATTCCCCGGGAGACGCCCATCGATGTGCTCTGGGACAAGGACGAAATCTGGCGATTATTGTGTGAGGCGAAACCGGTGGAGGTGGATGGCGCCAAGGTGGCTTACCATGCCATCACCGGGGGCTTTGTGTTGCAGCGGGTACTGGAAAAGGTAACCGGTGATTCCATTGAAGCCTTTATCGACCGTTACATCCGCAAGCCCATGGGCATGCGCTGGTTTACCTACGGGATTGACCCCCAGCATGTCTCACAGCTTGCCAGCAATTATGCCACCGGCCCGACACCGCGTTTTCCAGTGTCGTGGATCGTCAACCGTGCTCTCGGCGGTGACATCCGTACCGTGGAGCGGGTGGTGAATGATCCACGCTTCCAGGAAGCCGTGATTCCTGCGGGCAATCTGTGTGGAACCGCGGAGGAGATGAGCCGGTTTTTCCAGATGATGCTCAACGGCGGCGTCTGGAAGGGGCGCCGGATCTGCAGTGAGATGACCGTCAGGCGGTCCATTCAGCAGTTCGGGTCCCTGCAGATTGACCGCACCATGATGATCCCCATGCGTTTCAGTGCAGGCATGATGCTCGGCGGTAATCCCATGGGGTTGTGGGGACAGCGAAGCCGCTATGCCTTTGGCCATGTGGGGCTGATCAACAAGTTGTGCTGGGCTGATGCGGCCAGGGATATTTCGGTCAGCCTGCTCAATACCGGCATACCGATTGTCGGCCACCATATTCCTGCGCTGGCGCGGTTTATCTACACCGTGTGCGACCGGTTCCCGCTGGTCCCTGAAAACCAGAGGCCGCTGGTTGCGGCGTAACCGGCTTACATGGTTGCCAGTTGTGCTTCGAGGATACCCAGGACCGATGACAGGATGTCACGGAAGTCTGTCAGGGTCTGGGTTCTCTGAATCACGTCTTCCCGGTTTTCATCCAGCCGCTCCAGCTTTGGTACCACCCGCCGTATGCCCTCGGTGATTACTTCATAAGGGTAGTGGTGGTCCATGATGCTGAGCTTGTTCATCTCCGCCACTTCCTGGCTGAAAATGCTGATAATGTCATACAGCATGTCCTTGTGATGAATGGTGCTGGCTTCCCAGTAGGCATCGTCAAGCAGTTCAAGCAGAGAGAGATATTCCCGCAGTGTATCGGCGACGGATGTCTGGCTCATAAGTAATCTTCCCGGCCCTTGTATAATTCTTTGCATTGAGTGGAACTATAGCAGGGGTTTTTGCGTGTGGTTCCAGAGACGGCGACGTTTTGACGGACCAATATATGAAACTCTATTCATTTTTATTGAAGTTTGTCTGACAGTTGTGCAGTATTGACCCGGATCATGCACGGTAGGTGAAGCCTGCCAGAGTATGTGCAGGAGCCGGGAAAAGCTCCGCGAAACAAAAGGATTAACAACCATTCTGCCGCGGCCCCGAGCCAGAATTACAGAATAAAGAGCGGAATGGGTGGTTTCGGCGTATTGATCATTAATGCTCAGTGGAAGAGGACGATCATGGATAAAAGCACCCAGTCACAGCCCCGACCGGAGCAGCCACGCCCGGTAAAGCTCGACCATCACGATAGCGTTCGCTCTCATGTCTGCCAGCAGATCAGCACGGAAGTGGAGCGCCTGGAACGTCGCATCGAGTCCCTGCGGCTGACCAAAGCCCCTCATGCAGCCATCATGATTTCCACCTATGAACGGATGATCGACCGCAAGAAAGGCTTTCTCAGGAACTGGAATATGAACGACAGCGCCAGTTACTGACGCTGTTCGATGACCTCAGCCTGATAAAAAATGGCCTCGTCATCATTCTGCTGATTGCCACAGTGCGCCGGATTCGGAGATGACTCGTCCGTTTCCTCGTCCACATTGTTGGGCTCTTCGTCCCTGGACGTAAAAATCCGCACCTCGGCATTTTTGTAGTTCACTACGATACGGATACAATCCGGTTCTTCGTCGTCGATGGTAATGCCCGACGTACCGGTCAGTGACAGTGTGTCATTCTGGTCGCCGATGAATTCCTGTCTCAGTTCCGCATCGCCCAGCTCCCGGCCGGTGAGGCTGGTGGCTGAAAATTCCGGCCGGTTGTAGCCACTGACTGAAAAATCCGGGCCATTAAAACGGCCACTCCACAGGGCGCTGCTGACTTCCGGCGGATTGCTGTCGTCATCTTCCGGTTCTCTGGCAACAAACTGCGCAGCACGGAAGACCTTGTTCACCTGGGGGTTGCTGGTCCAGTCCAGCAGTGTGTAGACCCAGCGCTGGTCCGGCCCCGGCTCGGCTCCCTCCTCAACGTCTCCGGTTTCGGTAAAGCGGATCAGCGCGTCCTTGTCGGGCGTATTGTATCGTGAACCCTCCCCTGCGGTGATGCTGTCCCGCATCAGCTGGCGCCCCTGATTGAAGTTGTCCACCTGATTGGACGTTATCACCTCGTGCAGAAAATCCAGCGGGTTACGTGCGTGGGTATAGCGTTTACCGTCGTCACTGGGCGTCAGCCCCATTAACAGATTCATGCGTTCGCGAAGTTTCCCGACAACCTCGTCGATGTCTTCGTCGTCCTCGCCCTCCGCCGGTTCAATTCCACGGTAGAAGTCGTAGAAAATGGTCCGGGGCAATGTCTCTGGCAAGCCGGACTCGTTGCGAAGGGTGAAGCTTTCGAACGACAGCGATACGTTTTCTGCCGGGTTCCGGAAATTGCTATCGGACGAGGTGGATTCCGGCCCGCAACCGGCCAGCGCCATTGCAAGCAGGGAAACGGTGGCGAAAATGCAGGAATGTCTCATTTCATGTGACCCCGAGATGCGTCATCGCAAGTAAAACGCTAAAGTGGTGGACTGTGGTGCCGTTGAACCCCCGGCTCCTCGCAAGACAGCTGACAATAAATCAAATAAAAGGCATCTGCCCTCGCGGAGATCACATTTTGCAGCAATGGCAATGGCACATCCGGTGGCTCAGGAGTCTGATCCTTGCGGTAATGGCTATCGTCATCCCGGCTTCGGCGATGGCGCAGGAACGCTGCCAGGATGGTGAAATCCGGCTGAGCGACGCTACCACCAGTGTGCGGGACCTCGGCAGTTGTATCTGGTACCTGGAAGATCCGGAGCACCAGCTCGGTTTCAGCGACATTCTGGAAGGCAACGCGGCGCCGTTTACCCGCCACGAGGGTGGGGTTCTGAATTTTGGCTACACCGAGTCTGCCTACTGGACCCGGTTCGATGTGCAGGTAGGTGCCGGCGCGGCGCTCACCGACTGGATCCTGGAACTTGCCCTGCCGCTGGTGGATGAAGTGGTGCTCTACGTGGTACAGGACGGCGAACTGGTGGATCAGCGCCGTGCCGGTTATGAGGGCGACTGGTCCGGGCGTGACCTGGCCGTGCCCAACCCGACCTTCCGGCTGTCACTGGAGCCGGGCACGTCCACCCGTATCTATCTGCGCATTACCAATACCAACACCTTCCGCCTGCCGATTACCCTCTGGCATCCGGACGCCTATATCGAAAAAGTATCGGTGGACGAAGCCGTGCGCGGCATCCTGCTGGGCAGCATCCTGGCGATTCTGGCCTATAACCTGTTTGTCGCGGTCGCTGTCCGGGAGCGCAGCAATATCTACTATGTGCTCTATCTGGTCTCGGCCACGGTGTTTATTGCCACCGAGCAGGTACACGGTATCCAGTTGCTGGAAAGCCGCCCCGCCCTGCTGAACAAGGAGTACCTGCATTACCAGATCATCATGACCTGGTTCTGGGGTCTGCTGATGGCCCGTTCCCTGCTCGAAACCAGAGAACGTTCGGCGGACCTGGACAAGGTGATCCAGCTTTGTCTGTACTCCATCGTGGTGACGTTTGTCCTTTCCCTGTTCCTGCCCTATCACACGGCAATGGAGTGGATTGTGCTGGCCTCGATCCTGCTCAGCATGATCCTGATCGTGGTCAGTTATCTGTCCTGGCGTTACTACAATCCGGCGGCCCGTTCCTACTTCTTTGCCTGGACGCTGGCGCTGATCGGTTTCGGTATTTATGGCCTGACGGTCATGGGCTATCTGCCGCTGAACATGTTCACCACCTATGCTCCGCAGTTCGGTCTGACAGCCCAGATCATCCTGTTTTCCTTTGCCCTGGCGGATCGCATCAAACAGGTCCAGGGCGAAGCGCTGGGCTGGAGCCAGCGGGCACTGGCCAACCTGCGCCGTTACCAGTCGCTGTTCGATAATGCCATTGAGGGGGTGTTCCAGATGTCCCTGGACCGGCGTTTTGTCACCGCCAACCCCGCCATGGCCAGGTTGATGGGTTACAGCAGCAGCCGGGAACTGCTGGATCAGAATCCGGACGCACTGGAAACCTGTTTTGCCGATGAGCGGGTTCGCCGGTGGGTGATCGGGCAGCTGGAGTCCCGGGGCACGGTCAAGGGTATTGAGGCACGGTACTACACCCGTTCCGGGGACGAGCGCTGGGCCACCATTTCCCTTCACACCGTCTATGACACCGACGGTGAACCGGCGCACCTTGAAGGTACCTGCATTGATGCCACCGAGCGGCATCAGCGCCAGCGTATCGAGCGCGAGCGGGAACAGGAGCGACTGGAGAAGGAGCTGGCCCGCAATTCCGCCGAGGCCAAGAGCCAGTTCCTGGCGAACATGAGCCACGAAATCCGCACCCCGCTGGCAGCCATTATTGGCTATGGCGAGACATTGCTTGATCCGGACCTGACTGAAAAAGAGAAACACAGCAGCGCGGAAACCGTGGTGCGCAGTGGCCGGCATCTGCTGGACCTGATCAACGACATCCTGGATCACTCGAAAATTGACGCCAACAAGCTGGATGTGGATGTGGTTTCGGTGACCCTGCCGGAGCTGCTGGAAGAAATCCGCGCCTTTTTTGCGCCGAGAGCCCGGGAAAAAGGGCTGGACTTCAATGTAATCTGCGAGTTCCCCTTGCCGGAAATCATCGCTACAGACCCCACCCGTTTCCGGCAGATTATTATTAATCTGTGTGGAAATGCGCTGAAATTTACTGAAAAGGGCTCAATTTCCCTGAATATCCGATGTGATCGCCAGCATCACAAGCTGGTAGCCAGGGTGGTGGATACCGGTATCGGCATGAAACCGGAGCAGCTGGGCCGGCTGTTCGACCCGTTTGCCCAGGGCAGTGCAGCGATTGCGCGACAATACGGTGGCACGGGCCTGGGGCTGAGTATTTCCCGTCGGCTGGCGGAACTGCTGGGGGGCGACATCTCGGTGACCAGTACCTATGGCGAAGGCAGTGAGTTTGAACTTTCCATTGATACCGGCCCCCTGGACGGTGTCCACTTCCTGCGGGATGCCTCGGAGCTGTCCCAGCGCCGGCGCAGTATTCCCATGGTGGTGGCGCCACAGCTGTCCGGGCGCATTCTGCTGGCGGAAGACAACGATGTGAATCGTCGCCTGGTGTCCCTGCTGGTAAGCCGAACTGGCGCCGAGCTGGTGCATGTCAGTAATGGTGCGGAAGCCCTGGAGCTGGCCCTCAGGGAGACTTTTGATCTGATCCTGATGGATATCCAGATGCCGGTCATGAATGGCCGGGATGCAACCGCGGCGATGCGGGAGGCGGGCCTCAATACCCCGGTGATTGCCCTGACAGCAAATGTCATGGCCGAGGACATCGCTGACTATCGCCTGGCGGGCTGTAACGATCACCTGGCAAAGCCCATCGACAAGCAGCGGTTCTACGAGGTACTGGCACGTTACCTGGTGGTGAGACCGGAAAGTGAGCAGGGCGGAGCCCGCCGCTATTCCGGCACCGTGCTGGTAGCCGAGGACAACGAAGACAATTGCCGGTTGGTGGAGCGTATGTTGCGGGCCCAGGGGCTGGAAGTCATTACCGTTGCCAGTGGTGACCAGGCGGTGCGCAGGGCACTGTCGGACTCGGTGCAGCTGGTGTTGATGGATCGCCACATGCCGGAACTGGACGGAGTGGAGGCAACCCGGTTGCTGCGCCAGACGGGTTTCCGGCGCCCGGTGATCGCCTTTACTGCCGGCGACCAGTCCGAGAACGAGGCCCTGCTGGAAGCAGGATGCGATGGTGTGCTAAGTAAACCCATCGATCGGGATCACCTGCTGGCTACCCTGAACCGGTATCTTGTTGAGGCGGACGACGGAGAGAACGCTGCCATCAGTGACGAAGACATCGCCCATCTGGTTGAGCGTTTTCTGGACGGGCTTGAAAGCAGGAAGGAGGTGATGCGTCATGCAGCCAGTGCCCGCCATCGGGAGCGTCTGAAAACCGAGGCTCATCAGATCAAGGGTACTGCCGGAGCGATGGGGTACCCCGAGATGACCCGCCAGGCAGGTATACTCGAAGCCTGCATGAGGGCCGAACACCCGGATTGGGACCGGGTTCACAGTGAACTGCAAACTCTCAGTGACATGATCGATATGGCCTTACAGGCCAGGAAAATACAGTCATGACAGCCGGCACCGCCACTGCCAACAACAGGAAGTACGAGCGATGAGTGAAAACCAGCAGCCTAATGAACAGTATTCGTTGAGCATGATGTACGGCACTTATGCCGACATCCTGTTCGTGCTTTTTCCGTTTCTGGTCATCAGCATGCAACGGCTGTGGGATGGCCAGCTATACGAAACACTGCTGCGACCGGACCTGAGCATTGCTGCGGCAATACTGGCGGGCCTGGCCATCGGCAAGTTTGTGCTGGGTCTGGTCAGCAACCGGGATCTCGGTCGCTACAAGGAGCGCATTGTCTTCTTCATTGCCCTGACACTGTTTCTGGTCCTCGGGCCGGCCATCATTCTGATGCTCAGTATCACCGGGAATACGGAAGTGCCCGGATTCGTGGCGTTTGTGCAGCCGGTTCTGCTGATCATTGCCATATCCCTCTACACGACGGCGGTGAGTATCAGTAATATCCTTACCCGGTCCGGGTCGGATGTGGCCGGTCATGACAGTGCGCGCCCGGACAACGGTCAGGAGCAGACACAGGCTGCCGCAAAGCACGAGCCGCTGGCGATCCCACGGCGCACTGGTGGTGAATCCCTTTGAGGCACAGGGCAGTGCCCGGGTATGAAACAGAATCAGGAGACAGGGTATGAGTGATCTGAAAATACTGGTGGTGGAAGATGAGCCGGTGATGAGGGCGCGGCTGGTGGAGATGCTTTACAAGGCCGGTGCAACAGCTGTGGTCGAGCGTGAGGATGTCGCCGGTGCCAGGGCTGCATTCGGTGATGAGAATTTTCAGATCATATTGCTGGACCTGGGGCTTCCCGATGGCAATGGTCACCAGTTGATGGAAGAGTTCAAGGCAACGAAGAAAGACCAGCATATTGTGCTGGTAACCGCGGATGATTCTATCGACAGTATCCAGAAGGCCATCAGTGCCGGTGCCAATGGTTACGTGGTGAAGCCCTATTCCCAGGAAAAGATCTGCGATGTGGTCAATAACTATGCGATGGTGCATGGTGGCGATGCCGCCATGCTTCAGGGCCTGAACCGCCAGCACTGACGGTTCGGGCCTGAAAATGCTGGTCAGGCGACCTGCCTTGCGATCCACGAATTGTAACGGGTGGCAAGTGCCCTCACGTACCGGGCTTCGGTATCATTCATGTTGCCCAGCACCCCCTTGAAGATCCAGCCCCGTTCATAGACTCCGAGCACCCGCTGCTCGTCATCCAGGTTGACGCGCTGGTTCAGTTTCTTGCAGATCGCATCCAGCAGTGGCAGCTTTTCCGGGCGTCTGATCGGGCCCATGCGGCTGCTTGCCGGCTGGTTTGCTGCTTTTGTTGGATGTCTTTTCATGATCTTCTCCTTGTCGTTTTGCGGCTGCAAAAACAAAACCCCGGTGCCTTGGGGCAACCGGGGTCTGGCGGAGAAGCTCGCCCGGTCGCGCCAATGGCTCCCGGGACTGACCGAAAGCCGTTAGGTGTCTTTCACCATGATCTGCGTGCACGCTCCGTTTGTTCGGCGTGTAATGGTTTCAATCACTGTATGATCCTGATTATTCCGCATATCTTCTGGCTCTTTGCCGGTGTAACGCACCGGGCATTCTGGCTTCGGTACTGATCCCAGTGTATCGCTTACCCGAGGCTTTGCAAGAGGTAAACTGCTTCGGCAAACCCCTACAGACGCCGCCGGAAGAACTGATCATAATTTGCGCCGTCACGTGTTTTACGTTGTGCAATCCTTCGGTGCCCACCTTTTATCTGTGGTGTACTGCATGGATCTCTCCTTTGTACGCAGCCCACCGGGCTGCGTTTTTTTTTGCCCGTTTGGAACCCTTGTGCCCGAAACCCGTTGCGCCCGACAAACGGCGCGCAGTGGGCCATCGTGGAAACCTCGTAGCCACTAGTTCGTACAGACCCGAGACGGTTTTCTGGCGATAATTCGCACACTAATCAATGTTCACGATTGCCAGACCCAGAGGTTGAAACCGAAGAAAATGTCCGACGAAAACGGATCAGCACAAGCCAGATTCCAGAACCACGCTATTGTAGAAGTTGTATTACTGTTGGTGCTGTTTGCCTATATGGCGCTGGCCCAAAGCAGAATGGTAGGAGATGATTTTTCCTTTACCGTGGCAGGGGCCGGCCTGATGGCGCTGGTTACCTACTGGACGCTATATACGCTGCGGGACGGACTGGAACTGATCGCCCTGAGAAGCGGGCGCTCGAGGCACTGAACCGGGAAGCCAGACAGGTTCCGATGGTTCAGAACTGGCGTGACTCGTTGGCGGCCGAGGCAGGCTGCAGTGCCAGTAGCTGTATGTCTTCCCAGGTTTTGTGCAGGATCAGCGCGTCGTTGGCGGCCCGATGTACCGGCAGCCCGAGGCGTTTTATCACTTGCTGGCGGGATGATGGCCAGAGCCTGACCTGATCTGCATCCAGCAGGGTGGAAACGGATTCGAGCTGAAATTCCGCACGAATGTTGGCGGCACGGAACAGACGATGCAGCCAGAAGCTGTCGAATGTCCAGGCGTCACAGAACACATGCCCGGAAAGCAGTCGGTTGAGACTGGCTGCGACTTCAGAAACCGGGGTACCTTCCTGTTCCAGGGTTCGCCGGGTAATACCGTGAATCTTTTCCGCACTTTCCGACCAGTCCTGCCAGAGCACATGGGGTTGAATCAGCCAGCTATGCAGGGTGCAGTCAGGCAGGCAGATACCGACTTCAATAGGGTAACTTGCGATCAGATCAAGACTGGAAGCCTCGAAGTCAATAAATGCTGGGCTGGTTTCGGTTATCATTCCGTCAGATTTTTTGTTGGTGAGCCGTGTAATGAGTTTACCCGTCCACTCCCGCAGACGCGAACCCATGATGGCATTCCACTGTTACAATATGTCCACGGATGTTAGTCCACTCATGTTAAATCCCCTTTAAAGGCCCTGTGTGCCGCGGGGGCCAGGACTGGAATTCCCTGATGACCGATACTGTTGTTGTGATTTATTCCGGGGGAATGGACTCATTCACCCTGCTTCATCTTGCCCGTGCCCGTGGGTACAGGGTTCATGCCCTGTCGTTTGACTATGGCCAGCGCCATGTCCGTGAGCTGGATTGTGCGCAGCGTGTCTGCGCTGAGCTGGCGATTCCCCACAAGGTTATTGATATCCGTGCCCTTGCCGGCGTCATGGCCGGATCAGCACTCACCGATGATGTGGCGGTTCCGGAAGGCCATTACGAAGAAGAGAGCATGAAAGCCACGGTTGTGCCCAATCGCAACATGATTCTGCTGTCGCTGGCCACGGGTTACGCTGTGACTGCCGGGGCGGGGGCTGTCTGGTATGGCGCCCATGGGGGCGACCATGCCATTTATCCCGACTGTCGCCCGGAGTTTGTGGAGAAAATGGACGCGGTATGCCGTGTGGCCAACTATGAACCGGTTGGTATTGAGGCACCGTTCATGAGCTATGACAAGAGTGACATTCTCGCTGAAGGGGTGAAGCTCGGTCTGGATTACAGCAAGACCTGGACCTGTTACAACGGCCGTGAAAAAGCCTGCGGCCGCTGTGGTTCCTGCGTTGAGCGCCTGGAAGCGTTTGCCGCAAACGGACTGACCGACCCGCTGCCTTACGAGGTGAAATACTGATGTATCGGGTTAAGGAGGCCTTTTATACCCTTCAGGGGGAAGGTGCCCAGGCCGGCAGGGCAGCTGTGTTCTGCCGCTTCAGCAAGTGCAATCTCTGGACGGGTCGGGAAAAGGACCGGGCCAGTGCGGTGTGCAATTTTTGCGATACCGATTTCGTGGGTACCGACGGCCAGAACGGTGGACGCTTCGAGTCCGCAGAGGCACTGGCGGCCCATATACGCAAGCTCTGGCCCGACGCACCGGGGCGACCCTATGTGGTCTGCACCGGGGGTGAGCCGCTGCTGCAACTGGATGAGAAACTGATTGCCGCCTTCCACCGGGCCGGTTTTGAAGTGGGGGTCGAGACCAATGGAACACTGCCGGCACCAGCGGGAATTGACTGGCTCTGTGTCAGCCCCAAGGCGGATGCGCCGGTGGTACTGACGCAATGCGATGAACTGAAGCTGGTCTATCCGCAGCCGCTGGCCATGCCCGAGCGTTTTACCGACATCCGGGCCAGCCACTATTTCCTGTCACCCATGGCTTCGCCGTCGTCGCCGGATGGCGGGCCTGACCCGGTCAAACAGAGCAATACACGAAAGGCCACCGATTACTGTCTGGCCCATCCCCTTTGGCGCCTGACCCTGCAGATGCACAAGATTATCGGCATTGACTGAGCCTCTCAGGCCATTGCACCGACCGATCCGGGGCCGGCTGCTGTCACCGGCGGCGTGGATTCCCGATGACGGTACTGGCTGGGACTCTGGCCGGTCCAGCGCTTGAAGGCGCGGGTAAAGTTGGCGGCATCGGCATAGCCCAGTGCGTCGGCAATCTGGCTCAGATTCATGGTGGTTTTCTCCAGCAGTTCTCCGGCCCGCTCCAGCCTTACCTGGTCAACCAGATTCTGGAAGCTGGCTTCTTCCGCCTGTAACCGGCGCTTCAGGGTTCGTTCGGAGACAAACAGCGTGGCAGCAACCCGCGCCAGTTTGGGGGGAAAGGGATGGCTGGTTTCAATCACCCGCCGTACCCGGCAGGCGAAACCGGCGTCTTCCGTCAGCAGTCTCAGTGCCTCCTCACATTGAGCCTTCGACCTGGCCGCCAGCTGGTCGTTGGTAAAACGTATCGGCAGCGCCAGTTGCTGGCGTGGAATCACAAGGGCGTCGGCGGTGGCACCGTAAACCACGGGTACCGGAATCTGATCGCGGAATCGGTAGAAATACGCCGGTTCCGGGCCACGGCGGTGGATCGATGAACCGGCCACCGGAGCGCCCGTCAGTTGGGCGCCCATGGAGGCACATCCGAAGAGCATGGCGTCCATGATAAAGCCCTGGAGGGGGCCCAGGTCGATATCGCAGGAGATGGTGAACACCGCCTGATCATCGTGCTGACGGCGGCTCACCTTCAGATGCGGTGCCCTCAGGGTCAGGTAGCGGGTCATCAGTTCGAGGGCATCTTCCAGGGTGCGGCTGCTCATCACGGCTGTTCCCAAGGCACCATGCAGCGGCAGCCGCAGTTCCCTCGCCAGCATGATGCCCAGCCCCGGCTCGCCACTCTCGATAATGGCCCGGGTAACAAATTCACTGGCCTGGGACTGGCTCACCCGCAGATCGGTGGATTGCAGCCGCACCGGGTCAAGCCCGACGCGCTTGAGCAGCGCTTTCTCGTCAACGCCGATGGTGCGTAACAACTCTGCCAGCAAATGCAGGTAAATGGCCGGCATGCCCAGATCCTGGAGTGTCGATACTGAGGCGCGCATGGTGTTTCCTCATGTTTCCTGTTGTTGTTATGTCAGGGATCAAACTTCTTGCATGATTATGCCCCGTAGCGCCTCCGCACCCCATGACTTCGCTGACGGGTCAACGGGATATGCAGGCCAATTAACAGCGGGCGTAGCTGTCGTCATACCCGGAGTGACGCGCCACGAACCCGGCCATGGCTCGGGCTGAAAGGCCCGGGCATTCCAGCATCGGAAGGTGCCCCACGTTACGGAACAGGCGGATATCCGCCTCGGGGGTGGCGTTGTGGAACCATTCAATACACCGTGTGGGGGTAATGGCATCGCGGTCGCCCCATTGCACCTGCAATGGCGGGGTTTGGGGCCCCAGATAGCGTGCCGGTGCCAGGGCATCGGCCAGCATGTCATCAAAAATATGGCGCAGCGCCTCGCGGCGCCCGAGCAGGTCCGGCCCAAGCAGTCCGGTCATGGCAACGCCCATGGCAGTGGGTTTGCCATTACCCACGCTGTTGAACATGCGGTAGACGCCCGCCCAGTCGCGGGGGATCAGCAGTTGATCCCGATCGGATGCGAACGGAGCGTTGATATCCACCTCCGGATGTTCGGGAATGCCGGCACTGTTCAGGAGGGTCAGGGATGCCGGTGTCATCTTATGGGCGAGGACGGCGGCTATGGCACCACCCATGGAGCTGCCGGCAATGTGCACATTGTCGGCGGCCAGGGAAGCGAGCCAGTTATTGAGCCGCATAGCCTGGTCTTCGTAGCGGTAACTGGCGGAGGCGTGGTAATCGCTCTCCCCGAATCCCGGCAGATCCGGGACCAGAATGTGCCAGTGTGAGGGAAGATGCTGCAGCCAGAAAGCCCAGTTTTCCTTCATCGCGGCAAAGCCATGAAGGAGCAGCACGGTGGGGCGGCCAGCGGCCTGAGTGCCCTTTTCCAGGTATACGAGCCGGTGTCCGTCGATAACGGTTTGCCGCCGTTTTGCCTTAACCAGCCAGCGTTGACCGGTTCTGGCTGCGGGCCATAGATTGGGGGTGGGTATTTTCACAGGTTGCGTCCGCTCAGGTCAGATCACACCAGTGTACCGGTTATCCGGTGCCGGGCTTTGGCCTGTCTGCCCCGGCGCTGCGGCAGCGGAGCAAGGTCACGGTCAGAAGGAGAAATCTGTAATGACAGGATTGTGGTCCGAAGAGCGCCAGGGTTGGTGTTCCGGTACCGGAACCGGACCCCGGTAGTCCAGCGCCCGGGGTTCCTCGGCGTTGACAGGCCATACGGTAGCGCCCGTGAGCCGCCCGACGAGCCCCTCCGACACCAGGCTGTAATCGAGGGTGCCCCGGCGTCCGCGATAGCGATAGCTGGTCTGGCTGCATGTGCTCTCGCTACAGGTATGGAATTGCCTGACGGCGTTGGTAAAGCCTGCCTCAGCCAGTAATTGAAGGGGTGTTTCCCGGGCATAACTGTTCATGTCGCCGGTGATCATGGTGCCGGCCATATTGGCGGGCCGGGGGAGTGAATCCGCCCAGCCGAGCAGGGCCCGCGTGGCCTGTTCACGGCTGTGGTTATAACAGCCCTGGCCGTCCTTCTGGTCACGGTTCGGGCCTTCCGCACCACGGCAGGCCTTGGATTTCAGGTGGACAACGATAATTCTCAGTGTGTTGTCACTTTCCAGGGGGCTGAATAATTGTGCTACCGGTGGCCTGCCAAGCCTCGGGAAAGACGCTGCCTCGGGGCGTCGGCTCCGGCCTTCGGTTCTGACCCGGTCGCTGCGGTACAGGAGGTCGGTTCGAATGGCATCGCTGCCGGTTCTGCCGTCAGCCTCAACGTAGTGCCACTGCTCCCCCAGCGCATTGGCGAGATCTGCTATGGCACTGTCGGCGCCGTAGCCATCGTTTTCCACTTCGGTCACGGCAATGATGTCCGGGTCAGGTGCGGTCAGCGTCGCCACCAGCCTGGATAGCTGGCGTTGGTATGCGGTTGCCGAGCCTGCGCCGCGGGCAGCAGGAAATCCCTCGCCATTGCCGTCGCCGTTAAAGAAATTGCCCAGGTTCAGGGTAACCACCCTGAGGGTGGAGGATTCAGGCTTTGGCGGCACCCCGGGGCGAGGATTGCGCGGCCTGAAATCCGGTGGCGATTCCGGCTGCAGGCGCCAGGCACCGAACCGGAAATCCAGAATGCCGGACAGATTGCCAACACGATCCCCTGCCCGTACGGTGTTGTCTGCTGACAAAGCAGGCTCCGGCCAAGGGATCGGGCGGGGATCACGAGTGCCTCTGCCATCGTCAAGAAGCAGGCGGTTTCGATCCTGTCTCTGGTGGCGGGCCCGGGCTGCTTTTCCGGGCGCCATGACTTCCGTGGCGATGAGCTGATCGCGGGCTGCCAGGGTGAGTTCGCCATATCGGGCAAGGTTGTAGTGGTCGATAACCGTCAATTCGCCGGAGACCTCAACCCGCATGTTTTCCAGGTGTTCCGGTGGCAGGTTTCCGGGCCAGGGCAATGTCACCGGAATCGGTTCAGGCAGATCACCCGTACCGCAGCGATCAAGGGCGGAAACATCCGTGAGTTCCGTCAGACCGTGAAACTCTTTCACCCGGCCGGACACGCGCACCCTGTCCCCGACGCTACCCGCGGAGCGGTTGGTATAGACAAACAGGGCTTCGGAGGTATCGGGATTGTTGTCGGTTTCGTGGTCCGGCTGCTGCAGGTAAAAACCACGAAACCCGCCCTTCTGGCGGGCATCCATGGTGATCACGCCTTCCACGGTGACGGTCTTTCCGGCCAGGGGTGAGCTGGATTTCTCACCCTGGACGTCTGAGATAGCCGTGGCGGCAGCGCCACAGCCCCCTGCCACTGCAATGACAGGCAGCAAGAGCAACAGTGTGGGGGCCAGAAGCCTTTTGGCGAAAACGCGGAATGTGGTCACCCGGGCAGTCTAGCAGAGCCCGGCAACCGCTTTAATAGCCCGCTCGCGGGCGGATTCGGCAATGCCCAGCTGTTCCTCGTTGGCCAGTTCCAGTTGTTGCACCATCGGATCAGGATGCCGGCTATCGTTGCCAAGGCCCAGGCGCGAAAGCACATAAGGCGCCAGGGCCGCCCGGGTGGTCAGCTCCAGGTAGTTGTCATTCATGCCATAATCGGCAGCAATGATTTCCTGTTGCGCCTTGTTCAGCCGGCTGTCCGGCACCATCACCAGGGAAATCTGGCGGTTCCAGTCATCATCCTGGTGGCTGGTGTGGCGGCTGCGCTGGCGGAGAGTTTCCGGTTTGCCCCGGAAGCGGCTCAGGGCAAAATCGCGAAATTCGCGATTGGAGTCGCACCAGGCCCGCAGGTGCCAGCTCTGGCCAACGCAAACCAGGGTGTGAGGTTCAAGGGTACGCTGTGAAACGCCCGCCGGGCTGAGAGAGGCGTATTCTGCCTTCATAACCCTGCCATATCGTGTGGCTGCCACTGCCGCTCGCATGACCTCCGGTTTGATGACACGTTGCGGCCCCCGCACAAAGGTGCTGTCCGGCAGGCTGATGTTCAGCGACTCGAAGGTATTGCTGAGGCTTTCCTGCCGTGCCAGCAAATCCTGATACTCGCTGGCATGGCCGGTTGTGACAACCGGGCTGAAGTTCTGCGAAGGTACATATCCCTTCAGGTGGCGGTCGTAGACGAGGTTGTCTGGCGCCAGTTCCCGCAGGTAGGTATTGATATCCTTGGAAGCCTGCTGACGCCCTATGCCGAAACTGTGGCAAATGTGATTGGTGGTGAGCCGTCCTTCCCACAGGGCGATGATTTCAATCAGCCGGTAGCGAAGCAACAGATCCCACCGAATGGGCCAGTCCGTTTTTTTCATAACCAGGCGCTCATGGTTAGCGTGGGTTGCATGAGTTGAGAGACTCGTGGGTTAATATTGGCAGCAATATAAGCTTCCTCATGTTAACCCCTCCTGCTACCCACGTGTGTTACGTCACCTTAATGTAAAATAATGTTAAAGCCGGTCATTACAGCGCTGCAAGCGGTATTGCAGGTTTCGGCAAGTGCGTAGTGGTGTTGGTGACAACGCCCTGTTTTAATTCGTTTTCGGTAATGTTCCGGCGTTACTGCTATCTTTCTGTTACACGCCCTTACTCAACTTTCCCTGTATGCCGGAGCCTGTCTGATGACCCGTATGGTCACCTCACTGTCAGCACTTATTCTCAGTATAGTTCTGCTGGTCAGCGGCAATGCCTTTTTAATGACCCTGCTGGGTGTTCGTCTGAGCATTGAAGCTGTGTCCCCCAATATCATTGGCTGGATTCTGGTGTGTTATTCCATCGGCTTTGTGCTTGGCACTCTGTACGTGCATCACATCATTGGAAGGGTCGGTCATATTCGTGCGTTTGCGGTGTTTGCCGCCATGGCTGCCGTGTGTGCACTGCTTTACCCCATGGCGGTGTCGGAGCTGTTCTGGGCGTTGTTGCGGGCGCTTTCAGGCTTCAGTGTGGCCGGGGTCCTGGTGGTGATCGAAAGCTGGTTCAGCAGCCGTGCCACCAACGCCAATCGTGGTGCTCTGTTTGCGGTCTACCAGATTGTTTTCTATCTATCCGTGGCTGGTGGCCAGCTGTTGATCAATGTGGGTGAGCCTTCCTCGTTTATTCCGTTCTCGCTGGCAGCTGTGCTGCTGACGCTGGCACTGGTGCCACTGTCCCTCACGCGAATGGATGCGCCGGTGATCGAGCACCACGAGCGTCTGTCGTTTTTCACGCTCGCCCGGGAGTCCTTCACCGGTGTGTCGGGGGCGTTGATCTGTGGTGTGATGATCGGTTCTTTCTATGCACTGGGCCCGGTTTACGCCACCCTGGTCGGTCTCGAAGTCAGCCGGGTGTCGACCTTTATGGCCAGTGCCATCGTGGCAGCCATGATCCTGGCATGGCCCCTGGGACTGGCCTGTGACCGTTTTGATCGCCGCCGTGTGATGTTCTGGGTTGCTGTGGTAGCAGGCATGTCGGCGGTCACGGTGGCTGTATCCGGTGCCGATCGGACGTGGCTGCTGACCCTGATGGTGGGGCTGTTTACCGGCTTGTCCGCCACGCTATATCCGATCGCCGTGGCCATTACCAACGACCGCATGGAAAGCAACCGTATTGTCTCTGCAAGCGCAACGTTGTTGCTTAGCTACGGTGTAGGCAGTGTCATTGGTCCGGTTGTGATGGCCGAGCTGGTGAATCAGTTGGGTCCCGAGGGTCTGTTTTTTGGCAACGCCGGATTCCTGGCGTTGCTGGCATTGATTACCAGCTATCGCATCAGCCATACCGACGACGTGCCGGTGGCAGAGCAGGAGCACTTCATACCCGCCATGCCGGAATCCTCTGCGGTGCTGACGGAAATGGACCCTCGTAACGAAGAGTTCAGCGAATCCCCGGAAGTGGTGGAGATGCACGAAAAAGAGAGGCGCCAGACGGGCTGACCACCACATCCTCTCGGTTTTCCCGGATTTTGTTTTGCCTTGCGCATCTGTTTTTATGTCAATGGTTAGCTTACTATTGGTAACGATATTCATTACTGCCGCGCCTCGAACCGGGGTGCGTTCGTTACGCTAGCAGGCAGTCGACATCCTTTACCGGAGTTCCAGACCATGAGAGATCAGTTTCCTTTTGCCGTAGCCAGAGTAACCCGGCGGTGGCGCAAACTACTGGATGAGCGCCTTAAGGATCTGGGTGTGACCCAGGCTCGCTGGACCACCATGGTCTATCTGCAAAAAGGCGGCGAGGGCCTCACCCAGCGCGAGCTGGCCCGCCTGATGGCCATTGAGAATCCGACGCTGGTGCGGCTTCTGGATAGTCTGGAAGAACAGGGACTGATCGAGCGCCGCCCATGTCCGAATGACCGTCGTGCCCGCCGTCTTCACCTGACGCCCGATGGAACGGAATTCATGAACGTGTTGACCGAGCGGGCCGCAAAGCTGCGTGAGGAAATGCTGGCAGGAATCAGTGACGAAGAAATCGAGGGCGCAGTAGCGGTCTTTCACAAGATCATGGAGAACGCCGAGCGCCAGAAATAACCGTGTTTGTCGGATTGGAGGGCTGCTGGTCTGAGTGATAACACGGTTGAGGGGCTGAAAGCCCGATACGGAGAACGCTGGCGCTGGCTGGCGGTGGCCACGGTGATGCTGGGCACCATGGCAACCGTGCTCAGTGCCACCGTGGTAAATGTTGCCCTGCACGACATCATGACGGAATTCGGTATCCGCCAGGGCCAGGTCCACTGGCTGGCCACCGGATTTATTGCCGCCATGACAACCACCATGCTCGCTTCGTCATGGTTGCTGGACCATTTCGGAGTGCGCAAGACCCTGGCTACGGCCATGCTCCTGTTTACCCTCATATCCCTGTTGGGTGGTTTTGCTGCTTCTCCAGAGCAACTGATTGCTGCCCGTATCGGGCAGGGCGCCATGGCGGGACTGATGCAGCCCATGGGCATGTACCTGGTGTTCCGGATCTTTCCCCGCAACCGGCGTGGTCAGGCCATGGGCATCTACGGCATGGGGGTTATACTGGCGCCGGCCCTGGGGCCGGTTCTGGGTGGCTTTCTGGTGGACCAGCTGGATTGGCGCTTCGTCATGTTTGCGCCGGTACCGGTTACCCTGGCCGGCGTGTTCATGGCCTGGCGTTTCCTGCCGGTACCCGTCTCCCGCCCGGCGCCTTACCGGTTCGACCTGCCCGGGCTGGTGCTGCTGGGCACCACCATCGGATTGTCCCTGGACGCCCTCAACCGGTTGCAGCAGCACTCGGGGCAGGAAGGGCGGATACTCATTGAAGGCATTGTGGCTGTTGTCCTTCTGGTCCTGTTTGCAGTGCGGGAGCGCAAGGCCCGGCACCCCCTGGTGAACATCGACCTGTTGCGCAAACCCAGCTTTGTTTACGCCAACCTGGGCGCCATGGCGCTGGGGCTGGCCCTGTTTGGTTCCACCTATCTTGTGCCGCTGTTCGTTCAGACATCCCTCGGGTTTTCCGCCACCCAGGCCGGCCTGCTGATGCTGCCGGCAGGCATCGTGCTGGGCATGACCTTTCCGCTTGCAGGGCGCCTGGCAGACCGGATGAGCGCCCGTAAGCTGGTCATTTTCGGAATGACGCTGTTTGCCGCCTCGGCGGTCCTGTTCGCGCTGTCTGATCTGGAGCTGGCATTCGGCTGGCTGGCTCTGTGGACCGTACTGGGCCGTATCGGTATTGGCTTCATGCTGCCGGCATTATCCACCGGTGCGCTGAATCCACTGGCCCCGGAACAGCTGGGCGCCGGCTCAAGCACGATTAACTTTACCCGGCAGCTCGGCGGCGCCTTTGGGGTGAATATCGTGGCACTGACCATCGAGTTCGGTGATCACAGTGGCGGAGTGCCGACAATTGATGCCTTCCACTCAGCCTGGTGGCTGGTAGCTGTTTTCGTGGCGGTGGCGGCGATACCGGTATGGAAAATGCGGGTATAGTTGTCATTCCCACTCCAATTGATTAACATTCCCGCACTCTTCAGGGGAGTAGCCTCCACGCCAGCACGGTTATTGTCATGGCGCGGATGGTAGTCAACATACTTGGAGCTCAATCTCCGTGGCTATCATGTTTCACCAGGGCAATGGTGAAACTGGCAAGACCTGAGGCAGTTTCACCTCCATTGGGCGGACGGTGGGCTGCCTCATGTCTGGATGTCCGCCCCGGAGTTTTTCATGGACGCTTTCCTAGCCTCAACCCTCGCGGTTGCCGTTGCCGAAATCGGCGACAAGACCCAGTTGCTCTCACTTTTCCTTGTTGCCCGCTACGCCAGCCGACTGCCCATCATCCTGGGTATTTTCGTCGCGACAATACTGAATCATGCCCTGTCAGCCCTGCTCGGGGCCTGGATAGCCCAGTGGATTCCGGCAGCCTGGTTGCCCTGGATTCTGTCTGTCAGTTTTGTGGCCATTGCGCTCTGGCTGCTGATTCCCGACAAGGACGACAGCGAAGGTTCCGCCTTCCTCGGCATGGGGGCTTTCATGGCAACCACCGTGATGTTCTTCCTGGCGGAAATCGGCGATAAAACCCAGGTGGCGACGGTGGTTCTGGCGGCACGCTATAACGAAACCTTCTGGGTTATTCTCGGCACCACCGTTGGAATGCTTTTGGCCAATATACCGGTTATCATGGCTGGTAAATGGCTTATGGATCGGCTGCCACTGGCGACAGCCCGGATCGGGGCAAGTATTCTGTTCGTAGTTCTGGCGGTTGTCACTCTATGGGCAGCCGTGATGTCGGTTTGAACCGGCGTGTCAGTAACCTGGGGTGCCGGATACCGGAATTGAAATATATGGTTTGTAAACAGTTCATTGGCTTTGTTGTTTCCTGGCTGGCATTGGCGCTGGCGACTCCCCTGCAGGCAGAATCCGAGCGACAGGCTACCGGTGACGAGCTCAGCGCCGAGCAGCTGGAAGAAGAGGCCAGCAGGAAACCTCGCGTACCCACATTTGCCATTGAAGGCGACCTGGCAGGCGAGCTGTCGGTTATGTCGACCCGCTATGAGGATACCTTCGCGGCGATCGGTAATCGCGACAGCCTGGGCTACCTGGAACTGGTGAAAGCCAATCCCGGTGTGGACCCCTGGCTGCCTGGCGAGGGTACGCAGATTACCGTACCCAGGCACTATGTGCTGCCCGATGGAAAGCGCGAGGGCATCGTGATCAACCTGGCGGAATACCGGCTGTATTATTTTACCGAAGACGGTGTTCAGGTGTATCCGGTGGGTGTTGGAACAGAAGACAACCCGTCGCCACTGACCGATGCTGAAGTGACCATGCCGCTGGAATCGCCGGCCTGGTATCCACCGGCCAGCATTCGTGCTGAATACGAGGAATCAGGTGACTATCTGCCCAGAATGATCCCTCCCGGGCCCAACAATCCCCTTGGGACCCATGCCCTGATGCTGAGTGAAAAAGGCTACCTGATTCACGGCACCAACAAGCTGTTCGGCGTTGGCATGCAGGTCAGCCATGGCTGTTTCAGGATGTATAATGAAGATATATCCCGGTTTGTATATGAAGTCAGTAAAGGCACGCCTGTGCGGGTCATCAAGGAACCGGTGAAGATCGGCGTGAAAGACAATGAAGTCTGGATTGAAGTACATCGTCCGAAAGAGGAATACAGCGAACAGGATCGTGACCGACTCTGGCGTGAAGTTTCAGAGGCGGTTGAGGAGTTCCGGAGAAAGAGGCCCGGCGTGGAGGTACAGCGTAGGGCCATCGAACTGGCTTTGGATCAGGCCGACGGACTTCCGCGCATGATTGGCGAGCGGGTCACCCGGGTTGCCAACGAGATCCCGGAGCCACAAAAGGCTTCCTCTGATGGCGACGCGGACAGGGAACAACAGCTCTGGTTCTGAGCATTACCCGCAGCTGAATCGCTTGCTCGGATCCGATAAACGGGTTCAGGGAGGAAAGATGAAAGCGAACCATGCCACCCGATCGACTCGTTCCCGCCGCCTGCAATGGTGGCTGGCCACCTTCCTGCTGGGTCTGGCACTCGCGCTGGCTTCGCTGACCCATACCGTATTCGCGCAACAGGAAGACGAAGCTTCCACTGGTCTTGTGCTCACCGTCGAAGGTGCCATCGGCCCCGCGACCATGGATTATGTGGTGCGGGGCATCCGCCGTGCCGAATCCGAGGGCGCCGGCCTGCTCATCATCCAGATGGACACGCCGGGGGGCCTGATGGATTCCATGCGCGGCATTATCAAGGAAATTCTCTCTTCCCGGGTCCCGGTCGTTACCTGGGTGTCTCCCGCCGGAGCCCGCGCTGCCAGTGCCGGTACCTATATCCTTTATGGTAGTCATATCGCCGCTATGGCACCAGCCACCCATCTGGGTTCTGCCACCCCTGTGCAGATGGGCGGGCTACCCGGCACTGAAGAGCCACAACAGGACAGTGAGGAAACCGGGTCAGAAGGTGACACGGAGCAGGAGAGTGGCAAAGAGTCTTCCGGCAGTGACGCCGAGCCCGAAAAACGGCGGGGAGGCTCGGCCATGGAGCGCAAGGTTCTGGAAGATGCCGTCAGTTATATCCGTGGACTGGCAGAACGTCACGGTCGCAATGCCGACTGGGCGGAAGAGGCGGTGAGAGAGGCTGTCAACCTGGGAGCAACGGAGGCCCTGGAAAAGAACGTGGTAGACGTGGTTGCGGACAACATGGCCAGCCTGCTGGAGCAACTGGACGGCCGTAACGTGAAAATGGCAGAAGGTGAAAAAACCCTGGCGACCGCCAACATGGAGATAACCCGGGCCGATCCGGACTGGCGAACCCGTTTGCTCTCCGTGATTACTGATCCGAACGTGGCCTATTTCCTGATGATTATCGGGTTCTACGGCATCATCTTTGAGCTCTCCAACCCTGGCGCCATTTTCCCCGGTGTGATAGGCGCCATCAGTCTTATCCTTGCCCTGTTTGCATTCCAGGTGTTATCGGTCAACTACGCGGGCCTGGCGTTGATTCTGCTGGGGCTGGCCTTTATTGTCGGCGAGGCGTTCATGCCCAGTTTCGGCATATTAGGGGTGGGGGGCATCGTTGCTTTCGTGACGGGTTCCATCATTCTGATGGACGGCAGTCACCAGGAGATTTCCCTGCCCACGATCGGAGGCACGGCACTGGTTGCCGCCGGCTTCACATTATGGACGGTGATCCGCTTTATCGGTTTGCGCCGGAAACACCCGGTCAGCGGCAGTGAGCAGATTGTTCATGAGCGGGTAACGGCATTGGATGGATTCCGGAAGCATGATGGTCATTATCGCGGCCATGTCCGTATGAACGGAGAACGGTGGAACGCCCTGAGCGACGCGCCTGTCAAAGCCGGAGACAGGTTGCGCGTAACGGCTATCGAGGGCCTGACGGTGCACGTTGAAGCCGAGCCACCAGCCCATGATTCAGAGTGATTGGAGATATCCGGATAAACAGTCGACCAAGGAGGCGTTATGAATATCACTGACCTGATTCCCTATATTGCACCCACGGTGGTGTTGCTGCTGATCCTCGGATCGGCGATCAAGATCCTGCCTGAATACGAGCGTGGTGTCGTGTTCTTCCTCGGCCGCTTCCAGGGAGTGAAAGGTCCCGGCCTGATCATCATCATTCCCGGTATCCAGCAGATGGTGAGGGTCGATCTGCGGGTGATCACCCTGGATGTGCCCAGTCAGGACGTGATCTCCAAGGATAACGTGACAGTGCGGGTTAATGCGGTGCTGTATTTCCGGGTGGTCGACCCGGAGCGGGCGATTATCAGGGTGGAGGATTATGGTTCGGCAACCAGCCAGCTGGCCCAGACTACGTTGCGGTCGGTACTGGGTAAACACGATCTGGATGAGATGCTGTCAGAGCGTGACAAGCTCAATGCCGACATCCAGGAAATCATTGACTCCCAGACCGAGGAATGGGGCATCAAGGTGGCCAATGTTGAAATCAAACATGTTGACCTGAATGAATCCATGATTCGCGCCATTGCAAGACAGGCTGAGGCGGAACGTGAGCGTCGCGCGAAGGTCATTCACGCCGAGGGCGAATTGCAGGCATCGAAGAAACTGGTGGAGGCCGCAGAAGTCATGTCGACCAATTCAGGCGCCATGCAGTTGCGTTACATGCAGACCCTGGCCGATATGAGCACCAATAACAGCTCCACGATTGTGTTCCCGCTACCCATGGAAATGATGTCGACTTTTATGGGGAAGCCATCATCCAGGACACCAAAGAACGATAACGACGATTCCTGACGGGAACGGAATTCAAGGCACAAAAAAGGCCGGTAATCCCGGCCTTTTCATTACGTGACTGCCTTACTTCTGGCTGGCACGCTCGAGCATGCGCTTGGCGCGCTCGTTGGCTTCGTCTGCAGACTTTTGCGCAGCCTTGGCAGCAGCAAGAGCTTCGTTAGCCGTTTCCTGGGCGGAAGAGGCTGAGCTGTTGGCGCTGTTGGCTGTATTCAGTGCGTTTTCAGCAGTCTGCTCGGCGGAAGAAGCATTTGCATTGGCTTCTTCGAGAGCGCCTTCATCGGTAGTCGCACAACCTGCGGTCAGTGCGGCGGCCATTGCAAACCCTGCGATCGTCAGTTTACGCATTGTAAATCCCCTTATTAGTCGTTTTAATTCCTGCGTTCCAGATGTCATTGGTGCAGACATTCTGTTGAAATCGGGCCGATAGCATTTTCTGCTAACGGCGTCGTTAAACAGTGTAAAACACTCTAGCCGGAAATGTTAACTAAGGATACGTAAAAGTTCCTAGGTTATGACAACAACTTAATGCTCCAGCAACGAATTACGATGACAGAACAGTGTCAGATCAGTGCTTTCAGGGGACAATCCGGATCGGTGTTCCGTCGGCAACCAGTTGCCAGATTTCATCCATTTCTTCATTACTGACGGCGATGCAGCCATCCGTCCAGTCGAGGCCCAGATAGGCAAATGCCATGTCACCGGCCTCGTTGGGCAGGCCATGGATCATGATACTGCCCCCAGGGTCCAGACCCCAGGCAGAAGCCTGCTCACGATCCTGTTTGTTGGGATAGGAAATGTGAATGGATTTGTAGAAGTCGCTGTCGGGATTACGCCAGTCCAGCACATACTCGCCTTCCGGCGTGCGTTTGTCTCCCTCGTAGAGTTTGTGGCCGGAAGGATTGTCACCCAGGCCGATGCGATAGCTGCGAACAACCTCTTCGCCGGAAATAAGATAGAGCCGCCGCTCCTCCTTTCGAACCAGTACCTCACTGACTTCCGGTGCTTCCGCCATGGCGCCCATGGGCAGCTCGGATGCTGTCGCCGGATTACCTGCCAGAACAAGCAGGCAGGCGGCAGCCGTCAGGCAGGCAATCACCCTGGCTTTAAGGCCCGAACAGGCCGCTGGCGATGAGATCTTCGATGGCATGGCAGTATCAATCATTAATGTTTGTACACTTTATAGCACAGGAACTTTGTTAACCAAACCAACGTTTTGACGTGATTTTGTTAAAGATTTTTATTGGTTGTCCATTTTCAGGCCCACCTTGGTCACCCTGTCTGCGTCGGTTGCCCGGGCGACCAGCGTGACCGGTCCCAGTATGACCTTGTCACCGATAACCGGGTGGCCCTTGGTGCGGCGGGCGAAACACTCGGCCAGTGACAGCTCCGGTGGCAACTGGTCAAACTCGATACCGTAAACCTGTTCAACATCACCGAGCAGCGCATCGCCGTTAAGCACGAAGTCGCCAAAGAACGCCCGCTCTGCAAGGTAACGGGGGGCATGGCGACCGCTGAGTGCCTTGCCCAACTCGGGGAGGGCCGCCGGAGTTGCGAACATGGCCAATACATCACCGGTGGACACTTCCACGTCGGGGCTGGGCTGGAGGCAGGTACGCTTGCGGAAAACGCCGGCAATTGCCGTGTTGTCCGGAAGGCGTAGCTGGCCCAGGGGCCTGGGTGTTTCCCATACCTCTCCCCGCAGGGGAAACAGCATCAACTCGTGGTCCCCCGCTGCCGGCACATCCAGTGGCAGTCGCCGATACGGGTCTTCTCCGGAGGGGACCTCAAGGCGCAGTTTTCTTGCCAGGGGCGCCATGGTGGTGCCCTGGACCAGCAGTGATACCAGCACGATGAAAAAGGCCGCATGGAATATCAGCTGGGCCTGGGGGATGTCCGCAATGATAGGAAAAAGCGCCAGTACGATAGGGACCGCGCCCCTCAAGCCCACCCAGCTGATAAATCCAAGCTCCCGGCGATTAAAGCCGAAGGGCCAGAGCGTGATCAATACCGTGACTGGCCGGATAAGGAAAATCAGGGCGAATGCCAGGATCAGCCCCCCGCCAGCCAGGGGTAACAGTTCGGATGGTGTCACCAGCAAGCCCAGCATCAGGAACAGGCACAACTGGGCGAGCCAGGCCAGACCATCGTGAACCTGGAGTATCATCGGCATCATACGCACTGGCCGGTTGCCGATGACCACACCGGTCAGGTAGATGGCCAGAAAGCCACTGCCACCAAGGGCATTGGTGCCAGAGAACACCATGATGCCGGCGGCCACTACCAGTAGCGGGTAAAGCGACGGCGTGAGCCTGATGCGGTTGGCCAGCTCCACGACGATAAAACCACCCGCCACGCCCACGGCGCCGCCAATGCCGAACTGCTTGACCAGCATCACCAGGGCCATCCAGCCTTCGGACGCGCCACCGGCTTCAATCATGGTGACCAGCATCAGGGTGAGGAAAATCGCCATCGGGTCGTTGCTGCCCGATTCGATTTCCAGGGTGGCGCTGACCCGTTCGTTGAGATGGAGGCCGCGGCCCTGAAGCAGCGAAAACACCGCGGCTGCGTCTGTGGAGGAAATAATGGCGCCAATGAGCAGCGCAGTGAGCCAGTGCAGATCGAACACCCACCAGGCCACCAGGCCGGCACCGGTGGCGGTCAGGAATACGCCGAAGGTGGCCAGGACCAGGGCCGGGCGCAGCCCGACACGGAAGGTTTCCGCCCGGGTGCGCATACCACCGTCCAGCAGTATCACACCAAGCGCAAGGTTGGCGATCAGAAAGGCCAGTTCAAAGTCGTCGAACAGCAGCCCGCCCGGGCCGTCCTCCCCCATCATCATGCCGACAACGAGAAAAATCAGCAGTACCGGCATACCCAGCCTGCTGGACAGCGGGCTGAGCATGATGCTGACAACCAGCATCAGTGCACCGATCAGGGTTAGAATCGGATCCATTCATGCTCCGGTCCGGGAATGTACTTCGATAATAACAGCTTGAAACCGGTATCAGTGCAGTTTCAGGCGCGGATGCATGGCGCGGGTAATCCGGTCCATCAACCAGATAACACCGGTGCGAAGGAAACCGTGCAGGGCCACCTGGTGCATGCGGTACAGGGACAGGTAAAACAGCCGAGCCACCTTGCCTTCAATGTACATGCTGCGGCCAGACAGGTTGCCCATGAGGTTGCCCACGGTAGTGTAGCGGCTGAAGTTGATGAGCGAGCCATGGTCGTTATACACGAAAGGCACAGCCTCTTCGCCCTGCAGGCGGTTGCGCAGGGTCTTGAACAGGACATCGGCCTGCTGGTGGGCTGCTTGCGCACGGGGCGGTACCGGGCGATCAGAGTCTGGCTGGGGGCATTCCGCACAGTCGCCAAAGGCAAAAATGTCCGGGTCGATGGTGGTTTCCAGGGTTTGTCGGACCTTTATCTGGTTGCTGCGGTTGGTCTCCAGGCCACCCAGCCCGGAGAGAAACGCCGGGGCCTTGATGCCGGCTGCCCAGATGGTCATTTCGGAGACCAGTTCGGTTCCGTCTTTCATGATCAGGGTGCCTTCACGCACCTCGCTGACCGGCTGACCGGTCATAACCCTGACATTCTGGTTTTCCAGCTCACGGGTTGCGGCCGCCGACAGCCGTGCCGGAAGTGCCGGCAGTATGCGCTCGGCCGCCTCGATAACCGTGATGGACACATCCTCGGGCCGCAGGTGGTTCATGCCGTAAACCGGCAGTTCCCTGGAAGCCAGGCGTAACTCTGCAGCCAGCTCAACACCGGTGGCACCGGCACCGATGATGGTGATGGGCAGTGCGTGGCTATTACCGGACTGGGCATCGTGATTCTTGCGCAGAAACGCGTTGAGCATCAGGTTGTGGAAGCGCCGGGCCTGGTTCAGGCTGTCCAGGAACAGGCAGTTGTCCAGGGCGCCCGGTGTACCAAAATCATTGGCGTTACTGCCCACGGCGATGACCAGAGTGTCGTATTCAATACGACGTTCTGGCACCACTTCCCTGCCTTCGCTGTCGAGGAAGGGAGCAATCACTACTTGCTTTGCATCACGGTCGAGCCCGTTCATTCGGCCCAGCTGGAATTCATAATGGTGCTTGCGGGCGTGGGCCCGGTAATTGATTTCGTTGGCGCTGGCATCAAGGGAGCCCGATGCCACTTCATGGAGTAACGGCTTCCAGACATGGGTCAGGCCGGCATCCACAAGCGTAATACGGGCTTTGCGTTTTTTTCCGAGTTTGTTGCCAAGGCGGGTAACCAGTTCAAGGCCACCTGCGCCGCCGCCCACAACGACGATGTGATGAAGGTTTTCCATAACACGAGGTTCCTGAAGTGAAGATAGCCAAGAGCTCTTGCAAAAAGCCCTTGGCTGTCCACACTGCGGAAGAGGAAATCGGGAGCAGATGATCCTAACGCAGGGATGGTGCAGCGTACAATTCGCCGTTAGTACCTATGCTTTTGGGCCATTATTAGTGGCGGGCGCGATACTGATCCAGTATTGCCGCCATGTCTTCGGCAAGATCAGTGATATGTTCTGCCCGGGTATCACGCTGGGCAAAGGAACGAAGGCCGATAATCTGGGCCTGAAGGAACCTTGCCAGCCTGGCGCAATCAGTACCCGGTATCAGTTCGCCCCGGGATCTTGCCTGTTCCAGCAGTTCCCGGAAAGACACTTCAATCCTCCCCAGGATCGCGTTCACCTGATCGGCAATCGCCGCATTGGTGTTGCTTGCTTCCAGCAGGGTTTTGACAATCATGCAGGCGCGAGCAGGGGCTTCATTCCCTGGGCTCGATTGCACAGCGATTTGCCGCAGATAATCCTGCAATCCATCCAGCACTGATGAGTAGCCGGCCAGGTGCTGCCTGAGCTCCTCGCCGCCTTGCTCCGCATAGGCGGTAAGGGCTTCACCGAACAGCCTGTCCTTGCTCCCGAAGGTTGCATAGATACTGCCCGGACGCATATCGAGTGCGTGTTCGATCTGTTTCATGGACGAGCCGCTGTAGCCCTTTTCCCAGAACAGGTTCATCGCCTTGGCGAGGGCGGTCTGTCGATCGTAGCGAGCACTTCTGGCCATGGGTACCTGCCAACTTCCGTCAATTTTAAACACCTCGATGATAGCCTGAATGATCGCTCAAAAACAGATAGTGTACCTGCGGACAGAAGACCATGAGCAACTACATCAATCATATTGCCGAAACACCGGTCGATGAGCCGTTCAAAAAGTTCGAATGGACAAAGAACCGCTAGCCGACCCGTTCGGGCAATGCGCCACGGGTGCGGTTCAGCCCGCATCCGTGGCCAGTATATTGGCCTGCCGCTGGCGTTTTTTCTGTAGCAGCTTGTCCACGCACTGATCCTCGTCTTTCAGAATTACCACGCACTCCAGACACTGGATACACTCGTTGTAGTCAATGCGACCGTCCTTGTGGATAGCGTTGATGCCACAGCTGTTCTTGCAGTGTTGGCAGGGTTTGCCACATAGCTCGACCCGGTCCAGCCAGCTGAACAGGCGCAGCTTGCCAAGCACGGCAAGCCCTGCTCCTAGCGGGCACAGGTAACGGCAATAAAACTTGTGAATGAACATGCCGATCACCAGCAGGCCAACGGCATAGACCACAAAGGGCCAGGAGCGCACAAAGAAGAGTGTGATGCTGGTTTTGAAGGGTTCCACCTCCACCAGCTTTTCCGCCAGCTCCAGCGAATAAAAGGCAGTACCAACCAGTACCAGCAGAATCGGATATTTCAGCAGGATCAGCCGGCGGTGCCATTTCTCCGGCACCTTCACCTGCCGGAACTTCAGTTTCTCCCCCAGCCACGCAGCCATCTCCTGAAGGGCGCCAAACGGGCACAGCCAGCCACAGAACAGCCCCCTGCCCCAGATGAAGAGACTGATGAAGGTATAGGTCCAGAGAATGAACAACACCGGGTCCATCAGGAACACGTTCAGGGAGAAACCGTCCCAGATGGCCAGGAACAGAGTGTAGATATTCACCACCGAAAGCTGGCCCTGGATATAGAAGCCGATGTAGAACAGGGTGAAGAACAGGAAACCCCAACGGAAGCGGTGCACCAGTTTCGGATAGCGGCTCAGGGTGCGCTGGCGGGCAAAAAAGACCGTCAGAATGATCAGGCTGGTGACCAGTATGGAAATCGTCAGCCAGCGTTCTTTCCACAGCCCGATCCATACCGGCTGGCGAGAATCCTCCGGCCTTGGAGCAACCTCGACGGCCTCAAACAACTCATCGGCAAAGGCGACGGGGATATCGATTTTCGCGCTGTCGGCCACCAGGTGGTTTTTGCGCAGCGTCACGCTCATTTTCAGCTCGGATCCGGCGCCCGGGTTGAATCCGGCATTGCCACCCACCCGGAACAGTGAGGCCATTGCCACATCCGGCATACCATCGGCACTGAGGCGGATGTTCTGATCAAACACGTTGATGTCGCGGATCTCGACGGAGAGGTTGTTCTGTTTTAACCCGAGGCGGTCCGGTGAGCTGCCAGGGGTGAAGTCTTCGGACAGATGGGGATAGAGGCCCCGGGACATAACCGCCATAATATGGGCATCCGGGCCGATTCGTTCTTTCAATTGGGCATAGCCTTCATCACCCAGCAGGTTACGACCCACCATGGGGGCGTTGATGTAACCGAAAAACAGTTCCGTGAAGGGCTCACCGGGCTCAGGTTGCGGAGCTTCCGGATAGTCGGAAAGGGCCAGCCCGGTTTGTTTCTCAAAATCGTCGGGGCTGATACGGAAGTGGCCGATGTATCCCCGCTCAACCAGTTCCGACCACGACAGTGGCTCGTAGAAGTCGGGCCTGGCGCGGGTTGGCGCCTCCTGGCTGAATCCGTCCAGTTTTTCCCGCGCCACCTTGAGGGCTGATGACAGGATGGTATCGTTGATGATCAGAACCGATACCGTGGCCTTGCTCACGCCGTCAAAACGCACCACATTGCCATCGGCATCCTTGCCGGAGCGGTTGCCGCCGGTGCTGACCACGATCTGTTCTGTCAGTGAGCGGCCCTGGTACTGGGCGATGAACTCGAACAGGGGCTCCTCGCCAAGCCCGTGCAGGAACACCGGTTCGTGATGATTGAGGATACGGACCCCGGTAAAGCGGCCGCGGGTATCCAGCCCGATCAGCATGCTGATGGGTTTGCCGGCAAACCCCTGGAGGCGGCTCAGGTCGAGGGACTCGTAGGCGTAACCCAGCAATTCCTGCAGCTGATAAACGGGATAGACCGGATAATCCGGCAGTTGCTCACCGATTTCCGTGGCCTTGGGGAACAGGTCCTGGATCATGGCACGCTTGTTGTCGTCCAGCGCACTCTGCGCCGCCGGAACAAAGCAGATAAGAACCAACAGCAGCAACAGCCGCCCGGGCATGGCATCTCTCCAGAGTTTTCTTGTTGTTGGTCAGGTCAATGCTAGAGCTTTGCCGGGCCGACACAATGCTACCTGAGGGCTGTCAACGTGCTACTTTGTGAGGAGAAACGGAGGCCGATGGTCGCGCCCTGAGGTTGCTCAGGTAAGACGGATAACCCTCGCCATAAGCCGGCGCCAGTCGATGGGCAGGTTTTTTTCCAGGTGGGTCAGTGCCGGGTCTTTGCTATGCAGTAGCTCGAAGGGGCGCTTGCTGGCATATATCACCGTGTTGTTGGTTTTGCTCTTGAACAGCAGCAGAACGGCAAATTCACCGCGGAGCTGGCGGAACAGCGGGCCGTTGATGTCTGGCGTGCGGTGATAGTTGATGGCAAGCCAGCCGCTGGCGCTGAGAACCCGGCTGCATTGTCTGATAAACTCCCGCCGGGCCTGGGTGGGGCTCATACGGTCGGAGCTATACATGTCCGCGAGGATCAGATCGGTACTGCGGTCCGGCGCCTTGCCAAGGGCATCCCGGGCATCGCCGGTGGTAATTGCCAGGTTTGCCGAGTCCGGCAGGCTGAAATATTCACGGGCCACCTGCAGCACGCTGGGGCGCAGTTCAACGGCATGAACCTGGCAGTCCGGCAACAGATGAAGCAGTGCGCTGGCCATTACTCCGCCACCGAGGCCCAGAATGGTGGCGTGGGCGGGCCGGACAAAGGCAACCGGCAGCAACATGGCACGGCTGTATTCATGAACGGGAAGATGAGGCTGGCGGCGGTCTATCTTGCTCTGTTCAAACACCGAATCAAAGGTCATTACCCGATGCTTGCGATAGTCGATCACCAGAATGCCACCGAGCGCGTCCCGGGTGTAATGGATAATCTCGCCCTTCACGGTGGCTTTCCTCGTCTGAATACGGCATCGCTATTCTGGGCATTTGCCAGCCGGTTCTCAAGCCTGCGGGCCGGGCCGGAGGTGTCAGCCCCATGAGTGTGATCCCCTTTACGGCGCTGGCCTGTCCCATTGATGGCGATCCCCTGACCCAGGCCGGGGCTTCCTGGCGCTGCCCGGCGGGACACAATTATGATGTGGCCCGCCAGGGCTACCTGCACCTGTTACCTGTCCAGAAAAAACGTTCCCGCGACCCCGGCGACAGCAAGGAGATGGTGGCGGCGCGCCGCCGGTTCCTCGGAGGCGGCCATTACCAACCCATCGCCGATGCGGTAAGCCGGCTTACCCTGTCTGACGTACCTGAAGAACACGCTACCCTGAATTGTCTGGATGCCGGGTGCGGTGAAGGCTACTACCTTCGAGAACTGGCCAGGGCTGCAGAGGATCGCTGCGAGCTGGCGTTGGTGGGGCTGGATATATCCAAGTGGGCGACTCTGGCAGCCGCCAAGCAGGACAAACGGCCGCGGTGGGTGGTGGGCAGTAATGCCGGTCTGCCGGTTCTGTCGGATAGTCTGGACCGGGTGCTCTGCCTTTTCGGGTTTCCGGTGTACGGGGAATTCTCCCGTGTACTGAAGCCGGGTGGTGTTCTGGTGCAGGCGGATGCGGGCCCGGATCATCTGCGGGAGTTGCGGGAAATTGTCTATGAGACCGTGAAGCCCGACGCTGCGGCCGAGCAACCGGTGCCCGAGGGTTTTACCAGAGCGGGAACGGACGTGGTCCGTTATCAACTGACTCTTGAGCAGAACGAGGCGATCCGCGATCTGCTGGCGATGACTCCCCATTTCTACAGGGCGACGGCTGAGCGGCGCAACGAGGCAGAACAGTTGACGGCGTTGTCAGTTACCATTGACGTTCGCCTGACCTGTTTTGTCCGCGAACCCCTTCTGGAAAACAGACAGTCCGACCTCCCTCTCTGAGGCCGGACTCTGTAGCACAGTCCCGTACAGGTCAGGTCAGGTTGCGTTGGCGCAGGCGCTGAACCAGGCCGCCCACCTGCACAATCTGGTCCTTGAGTAATTCCATCGCGCCACGGGACTGGTGCACTATGTTCATGGCCTGCTCGCCAAGATCATTGATGCTCACAATCCGGCCCGAAATTTCTTCCGAGGCACTGTGCTGCTGTTCCGCGGCAGCAGAGGTGCCATTGCAGGCGGTGGAAATGTGGTCGATAAAGGTCACCAGTTCCAAGAGTGTCTGGTTGGAGCGGTCGGCATTCTCAACGGTTGTCCGGGCATGGCCCTGACATTGCTCCATGGTTGCCGTCGCCCGGGTAACCGTCTTCTCGAACTCACCCAGTGTTTCCTCGATCTGTTCGGTGGATTCCTTTGTGCGCAGGGCCAGTTTTCGCACTTCGTCGGCGACTACCGCAAAGCCTCTGCCCGCATCACCTGCCCGGGCCGCTTCAATGGACGCATTCAGGGCAAGCAGATTGGTCTGTTCCGTGATCTCGCCAATGGTCCGCAGCGCCGTGGCAACACCCTGGCTGGCGGTGGCCAGCTGGCTGACAGCACCGGAGGCTTCGCCAAGTTCATGGGATAGAGCTTCCATACTGTCGTGGGTGTCACTGGTAAGGCGTCGACCACGGGTTACACCCTCGTTGGCAAGCCGGACCTGCTCGAGCATGCTCGCAGCGTTGGCGGACACCTCTTTCGAGGTGGCGGACATTTCCTCGCTGGCGGTGGCGATGGTCTCGGTTGCGGTGGACTGGTTCTGAACCGCGCTGTGGGCGTGGTTGCTGAGGTTGATGGTCTCCTCGGCGCCGGAATCAAGCTGGCCGATAACATCGTGGAGACGTTTGACGACCGCATCCAGTTCGGCAGCCCGTTGGGTCAGGGCCAGCTCGATACTGCCAATGTCATCCACCCGACCGGTAAAGATCTTTTCTGCGACCGGATCGTCTATCACCTTTCGCGCGCGCCTGACGGTGCGATTGAACGGTGCTGTCAGCCAGGCCACCAGCCCCGCGCCGGATACGAGAGTGGCAAGCCAGACTATTGCCGTAGCCACGGTCAGGCTGTTGCCCAGGTAGGCGGCAACGAGCTGGACACTGAGCAGCAGGGCCATGGCCAACGTCAGCTTGAATGACAGTCTGGCCCTGCGCTTCAGCTTTACGGCGGTCAACGGGCCTTTTTTCGGCTCGTTCTCTGACAGTTTCCGGTAGAGTTTCTCCGCCCTGGCCTGGGCCCCGGCGTCCAACTTCGAGCGAATGGATTGCAGCTCCACCAGCTGTCCCTGGTCATCGGTGACCGGGATTGCATAGGCCTGCACCCAGTAGTGATCGCCGTTCTTGCAACGGTTTTTCACGGCACCTATCCAGGTACGGCCGGTTTTCAGTCGCCCCCACATTTCTTCATAGGCTGCCCTGGGCATGTCCGGATGGCGGATGATGTTGTGGGGCTGGCCAATCAGTTCCTCACGGGTAAATCCGCTGATATCCACGAACTCATCATTGATATGGGTGATCTGGCCTTTGTGGTTGGTGGTCGAAAGGATATTGGCATCCCGTGCCACGGGTACGTTGCGCTGGGTAACCGGTTGGTTGCTTCTCATCGGGTAATACTCTCTTGTGCCTGCCTGGCCGGGGAACAGTCTCGAAAATGGTTTAACCAGGTGGTGAATGCGTCGCTGGTCATGGGTCTGGCTATCAGGTACCCCTGAATTTCATCGCAACCCAGTGAAAACAGCAGGGATCGGGATGCAGCTGACTCCACTCCCTCTGCCACTACGGTGTAACCCAGTTCATGAGCCATGGTGATCATGGAGCTGACAAGGGTCTGGCTGCGCATGTGGCGATCCAGGTTGGTGATGAAAGAATGGTCAATTTTCACCACATGGGCCGGAATCGTCTGAAGATAGGACAGGCTGCTGTAACCGGTTCCGAAATCATCAATTGCGATTTTTATGCCCAGCGCCATCAGGTTATCGAGCTGTTCACGGGCGGCCCGGCCGTTGCCGATCAGGCTGCTTTCCGTTAACTCCAGTTCAATGGCCTTGAAGGTCAGGCTCTCGCTGTTCAGATAGCCCAGCAGGCGCCCGGTAAAGTTTTCTTCCTCAAGGTTGGCCGCCGCGATATTGATGGACACCCGCAATGTCAGCCCTTCCCTGTGCCAGATGGCGGCCTGACGAATAGCGTTGCGCATGACCCAGTCGGTCAGGGCTTTCGCCATGGAGGTGTTTTCCACCAGTGGTATGAATTCGGCAGGGGAGACATTCCCCAATACCGGGTGTTGCCAGCGGATCAGTGCCTCGGCACCGACACAGTGCCCCGACGCCAGATCCACCCGTGGCTGGTAGGCCAAGTGGAGCTGGTCGCTGGCCTGGAGGGCCTCCCTGAAATCGGCAATCAGATTGAAACTGCGCAGGTATCTGGCGTCCGATGTTTCGGAATAGAGGCCAGTTCCCTGTTCGGCTTCACGGGCGTCACGGCAGGCACTGTGGGCCAGGCGGAGGACGGCATCCGGCTGTTTTCCGCCGAGCCAGAATGGTGCCACGCCAACCACCGGACGAAGCATGAATGGGGCGCAGTCCTCGACTGATATGCCGAGCAATGCCTCTCGCAGACGTTCGGCCCGGGCGAGTACGGAAGGTTCTTCCCCGTATTCGATGTGTGCGAACTGGCACGGGCCAATGTGATAGAGCTTTGCCTGTTCGCCCAATACTTCCCGAATTACCGGAGCGGCAGCCCGGGACAGGGAGTCAAGGTACGCGGGACCCATCACCCGTTGCAGGGTGTTCGCCTGGTTCAGGTCAATAATTTCGGTGCTGATGGCATAACGCAGGCTGCCGGGTAAGTCCCGCGCAAGGTCATTCACGTCTTCAACATAGCTGAGATAGTTTGGCAGCCCGGTCACCGGATCAATGCGACCAACGGCATGCTGAAGGTCGATTTGGGCCATCACCATGGCAGCGAGATCCCTCAGGATGTTGATTTCCTGATCCGTAATATCACGGGGCTCTCTGCCCAGAACACACATGGCACCCAGGGTATAGCCGTCGTATGTGATTAACGGGGCGCCGGCATAGAAGCGAATGCCCGATTCGGCGAGCGGGCTGTCGCAATAGTGGTCTGATGCCAGCAGGTCGTTGACCACCAGAACGTCATTGGTATCGGCCACTTCGCCACAGCAGGCCTTGAAGCGGGGAATTTCCCAGTGATCAACGCCTACCCTGGACTTGAACCACTGGCGGTCCCGGTCTGTGAGGGATACGGCGGCAACCGGCAGGCCAAACAGCTGGCTGGCCATGCGGGTAATACGATCAAAACTCTCGCTGGGCGGTGTATCCAGCAGATTGAGCTGCCTCAACACTGAGAGGCGAGCTTCTTCATTCGTACTCATATGTCTTTACGCTACAGTGCAGCCGGCGGAATGCTGGCTGAATTGCGCGAATAATGACCGATACCTGCAAAAGAGATAATTGATTGTATGTGGGGTGGTGATAGAGGTTATTTATTAAAGGGGCGGACCTTTCGGCAGACCCCTCAAGAAGGCTTGAGGTACTCAACTGCTTCTTTTGCCGCTGAAGTTTTTGCCAGATCCAATGCGGAATGACCCTCCGAATCAACGGCCTGTTTGTCTGCTCCGGCTTCCAGTAAGTGCTCGATTATGTCCGCACGATTGGCCATTGCCGCGGCCATGAGTGGGGTTCGCATCTGCTGGTTTTGCAGGTTGGCATTGGCGCCCCTCTCCAGCAGCATTCTCGCGGTTTCCAGATGCCCGTTCTGGCATGCAAGCATCAACAGGCTGTCCCCCGAACTGGTGCGGATATCGATGGGTACGCCGGCCTCCAGCATGATGTTCAACGGGCCGGTTCCACCGTTTCTGGCCAGCTCGAACAGCCCCTGGGCGAAGGCGATAGCGTCCCTGTCCTGCTGGCTGTCCGGTTCGTGGGGGCTGGCTGGTTTTTTATCGCTCATGGGCTCATCCTGACATTAGCTGGAGGTATGGTTCTGGACAGACCTACGATACCACTGTTAAAACCATGGTATCAGGCAAACGAAACCCTTGAGAGTACAGGAGAGCAGAACGGTGAAAATCAAAGTCCGAGGTGTTGAAGAAGGCCAGCCAGTGCCGGAGAAGTTTGCATTTGGCGTATACAACGAACAGGACCACATGAGTTTCGGCCCCAACCGCAATCCGGAAGTGAGCTGGGAGGAGGTTCCGGAGGGCACCAAAAGCTTTGTGGTGATGATGTTCGACCCGGACGTACCCAGCGTTGCGGATGATGTGAATCAGGAAGGCAAGACGGTTTCAAAGGATATCCCCCGGGTGGATTTCTTCCACTGGCTGCTGGTGGATGTTCCCGCTTCCATTTCCCGTATTCCGGAGGGCGAGGACAGCGACGGGGTCATTCCCAAGGGCAAGGAACCCGGGCCGGGGCCGATCGGTATTCGCGGTGTGAACAACTACACCCAGTTTTTGGCCGGTAATCCGGACATGGCGGGTACCTATGCCGGTTACGATGGCCCCTGCCCACCCTGGAACGATGAGATCATTCACCATTACCACTACGAGGTGCATGCCCTGGACGTGGAGAGTCTGGGCCTGGATGGAGAATTTGATGGTGCCGCAGTGCGTGAAGCCATGGCCGGCCATGTGCTGGCCAGTGCCAGGGTCACCGGCACCTATACATTGAATCCGGATCTGCGTTGATTCAGCCGGACAGATGGTGATGGCGTAACAAAGTGCCTTTTGCCGGGTCAGTGAGGGCAACATTCATGCATCACAGGGTGAGGAGTTGCCATGCGCTTTTACCATCTGTCTGTATTACTGATTATTCTGCTGACGACCTTTGCCGGTTTTGCGCGGGCCGAGACCAATAAAGAGGTTTACGGGCCATACGGAGAGCTCATCGGGGCGTTCCTCATCGAGAAAGACCTGCCTGACGATGGCCTGGTGTCCGCTTTCGATTACGCCGCTGCGATCGACCATGACAGGACCCGGCAAAGGCTGACCGAGCAGCGGGAAGCGCTTGCCGAATTTGATCTATCGACTCTTGACGGTCGCGACGAGTCCATTGCCTTCTGGATCAACGCCTACAACTTCTTCATGCTCGATCAGATCCTGTCAGAACAACCTGACGGGAAACTGGTGTCGTCGGTATGGGACTACGGAGGACGGGTGAATCCTTTCCAGGACAATGTCTTCGAGCGGGAGAAATTTGACATCGGGGGCGAAGAATACAGTCTGGATCAGATGGAAAAAGAGATCCTGCTCGGCGACGATTATGCTGACAGGGGCTGGAAGGACGCCCGGGTTCACTTTGCGGTGAACTGTGCATCGGTTGGATGCCCTCCTCTGCGGGATGTTGTCTATACGGCTGACAACCTTGAGGACCTGCTGGCAGAGAACACCCGGCGGGCGTTCAATACCGATTATCACCTGAAGGTTGAGGGCGATACGCTTCACGTGACTGAATTGTTCAAGTGGTATGAAGAGGATTTCGCCGAAGCTGCAGGCTCGGGAAAGGCGTTCATTGAGGAATGGGCCGATCCCTCCGTGGCAGACCGTGTTGCCGATACCTCGTCCATGGAGTTTATTGATTACGACTGGGCCCTGAACCGGCCCGCCAGTTTCCCCGAATTTCGTTAGAATTCAGCGTACCGGGCAGGCCGAAGGTTCCTCTTCCCGAGCCTTGGGCGCCCAGGTGCCGTTTACCAGGGATTCAATGTTCTTGTAGATATCGGCGGCATCGCTGACCCGGGCCAGCCAGCTCAGGGGAATGCCTTGCTCTCCACCCACACCGTGGATGGCCGCCATGGCCGGCCCGATAATCCAGGACCGCCCGCAGGAATCGCCACCACACTGGATATTGGCGCGCACGGCCTCGGTGTAGCTGCCGGCGTGGCTGAGGATATGAAAGATCACCGGCATGGCCTCGTGCAGGTAACAGGTGCGGCCAAAGGTGTCGCCGGCGGCTACCGCATTCAGCTGTGTTCCGGAGGACCTTGCTTTCTCGAGGCTCTCCCGATCTGGCGCTTCCGGGGCTGCTGCATCCAGCGCCACTGACATGGTCTCGCCCTGGAACAGGCGCTCAAGCAGTCGTGCCGCGCATCTTGCCCAGGCCACAGCCTCGTCGTTGTGGTTGGTCACCCGCACAGCGGCTTCAGTAATATCCATCAGCTTGTCGCTGCCGCAATAGCTGGCCACCAGGGGCGGCAGTTTGGAGACTGCCGGCAGCTGCATATCATCGGCGCCGCTTTCCGGAAGCAGCTGGCGGTCGATGGTTTCTGCCAGGTGAACGCCGGCTTCCTGTATCCCGGTTTCACTGTAGGTGAGGTTAATGGCCCGGCGAACCGGGTCCGCCAGCTGGTCACCGGTCAGGCGCCGCGTGTAGGGCAGGACTTTCTGTACCAGAATACGCTTCTGCTTGTCGGTCAGTTCAACGTCAATATTCGCCTGGGCCTGTTCAATGGCTTTCTGCTCAATGGTGTTGAGGTTGTTCAGGGTGACCCGGGTAGGGTTATCCAGGAAACCCTGCCATTGCCCGCCAGGGCCAAAGTACGACCGGAAGCGCCGTTGGTAATCCCGGATGTCCAGTTTGCCCTCATTCGCAAGAAGGCTGTCTGTGAGTACTCCGGTGGCGGCCCCATAGTGGCTGACATCACCTGATTGTTTACCTTCATGGGCAAAGTAGCCGAAGCCACCGGTAAAATACTCGGCTTTCGGAGGCAGGAATTCCGGTGACTGGCCGCCCACCTCATGGATGCGTTGGCTGTCATACAGCCAGTGCAGCCCAAGGCTGGCGGCATCCGCCACCCAGCCACCGGCCAGGGCGGCGATCATTGCGGGTTTTCTGTCGTTGGGCAGGTTGCCTTTCATTGAAAATCCTCATTGGTCAGTTTGATCTATGTCACCTATGGTCCGGGTGTATACGTTCACACTACAACGGATTCTCACCGATCAGGAAAGGAGATCCCTGAATGGCTCACCAAGATATCCCCCGTACCGCATCCTCAAAACTGAAAGCACACATCGAGGCCCTGAAGGCACAGGGCGTTCCGGTAACACCCGATGCCTCCTCCCGGCACCTGCACAACGGTATCGATACACCGCTGCCACCGGCGGACCTGCACGGTGCCTATGTCAATAATCGCCCGCTCCCAACCGAAGGCATTGCAGACCGGCGCGCCTGGATTGTGGGCAGTGGTATTGCCGGCCTGTCCGCCGCGTTCTTTCTGATCCGCGACGGGCATATGCCTGCTGGCAATATCACCTTCCTGGAAGAGCAGGAAATCGAGGGCGGCTCACTGGATGGCGCCGGCAACGCCGAAGACGGTTACATCGTGCGCGGTGGCCGGGAAATGGAGATGACCTACCAGAACTTCTGGGATGTGTTTTCGGAGATACCGGCTCTGGAATTGCCAAAGCCTTTCACTGTGCTGGATGAATACCGCATCTTAAATGATGCCGACAAGAACTGGTCAAAGGCACGGCTGCTGGAGAAGCAGGGCCAGATCAAGGACTTTTCGACCATGGAGCTGACCAAGAGACAACAGCTTGAGGTGGTGAGGCTTCTGCTTGCGCGCAAAGAGGACCTGGACGATATCACGGTAGAAGACTGGTTCAGTGAAGGGTTTCTGAACAGCAACTTCTACACCTTCTGGCGCACCATGTTCGCCTTCCAGAACTGGCATTCCGTGCTTGAAATGAAACTCTATATGCATCGTTTCCTGCACCTGATGGACGGGCTTAACGACATGACCTCGCTCGTCTTTCCGAAATACAATCAATACGATACCTTTGTACGCCCGTTGATGAACTGGCTGAAGGAGCAGGGCGTTAACATCCAGTACGACACGGTTGTCGAGAACCTGGAGATGGAAACCTCCGGGAGCACCAGAACGGTCACGGCGATCCAGTGCCATGGCAGTGAGGGAGATAAAACCTTTAATGTCGGCGAGCGCGATCTGGTGTTTGTCACCACCGGCTCAATGACCGAAGACACTGCCTACGGCGATGACGATACGGCCCCGCAACTCAAAGAAAGCGACCAGGCAGGCCCCGGTTCAGGCTGGCAGTTGTGGAAGAACCTGGCGCAACAATCCGATGTGTTCGGAAAGCCCGAGAAGTTCTGCGGCAATATACCCGGTTCAACCTGGGAGTCGGTCACCCTTACCTGCAAGCCCTCGCCCCTGATGGACAAGCTCAGGGAACTGTCGGTCAACGATCCCTATTCCGGCTTTACCGCAACCGGCGGAATTATCACCTTTACGGATTCCGCCTGGCTGATGAGCTTCACCTGCAACCGGCAGCCCCACTTTCCGGATCAGCCTGATGACGTAATCGTGCTCTGGACCTACGCGCTGTTGATGGACAAGCCGGGCGATTATGTGAAGAAGCCGATGCCCGAATGCACCGGCAAGGAAGTGCTGGCGGAGATGTGCTACCACCTGGGCCTGATTGATCAACTCGACGAGGTGATGGCGGCCACGAAAACCCGGATCGCGCTGATGCCCTATATCACCGCGCAGTTCATGCCGCGTGCCGCTGGAGACCGGCCCTGGGTAGTGCCGGAAGGCTGCACGAACCTGGCCTGCATGGGGCAGTTTGTGGAAACCCACAACGATGTGGTGTTCACCCTGGAAAGCTCGGTGCGAACAGCCCGGGTTGGCGTCTACAGCCTGCTGGGTATCAACAAACAGGTGCCGGACATCTATCCCGGCCAGTACGATATCCGTCGGCTGCTGCGGGCAACCCGCACCCTCAACAACGATGAAGCTTTTCTGGGCGAAGGCCTCCTGCGACGCATTCTCGGTGGCACCTACTTCGAGCATATCCTGCCGCTGGGGCCCGATGAGAAGGCCGAGGAGCTGAGCCGGCCCGGATTGTTTGAACAGCAGTTCCACGCGCTTCGAAGTGTTGTCGAAGGTAATCACACACTGGAAGAGGCCAGGGACTGGATTCAGGGTGTTTTGAGAAAACTGCGTGGGGGTCGTTAACTACAAAACCGGGATTATTCGGGTAGGAGCCGGGGACAATTACTCGGAATCGTTTTTCCGGGAACGTTGGGCATCAAGCCGTTCTTTGATGCGGCTGTCGATCCGGTGGACAAGTTCCTCATCCACCTGCTGGCTGGAATGTGCCTTCATGAGGTCGATACTGGCCCGCAGGTTGCCGATAAATGTGCGGCAATGCCCGCACATCAGCAAGTGCATCTTCACCGACACCCTGTCCATGGTGCCCAGTTCGCCATCAATGTAATCACTGGCGATACGGGCCAGATCCCGGCACATCAACATTCGCCTGTCTCCTGGAATGTCTCGACCATCAGAAAAATTCTCTGCCGTGCCCTGTGTAAGAGCACCCTCAGGTTAGAGGCACTGACATCCAGAATGTTACACACATCATCGGATTTATGCTGGTGAGCCTCATACAGCATCAAAGCGGAGCGCTGGGTTTCCGGTAATGCAGCCAGATGTTGGTCCAGGCAGTCACTCAGTGCGCCGTTCTCCATCAACGCCTGGGCCGATTCGTTGGATTTCAGGCCTGGTGGGGTAGCCCAGCGGCCATTGTGTGCGAAGCGATCAGCCAGTTCCGGATCCAGCGTTTCGGAAAAATCGGAACTGACTTCCCGTTTTGTTTTTCTCAGATGATTCTTGGCCCTGTTGGCAACAATGCGATGAAGCCATGTCTTCAGGCCGGATCTGCCTTCAAATTTCTGAATGGCATCAATGACCGTAACCCAGCAGTCCTGTACGGTTTCCTCCGCCGAGGACGGGTCCAGGTAAAAGCGGGCTACTGCCAGCATGCCCGGTGTATATAAACGCACGGCTTCGTGAAAAGCGGCCTGATCACCGGATTTCAGGCCATTGATGAGGATATCCTCATCAGATTGGTGTTTTGCGGTTTCCATTCCGTATACCCTCGGAAATTGTGGGGCCAGAGTCAGGCATTGTTATAGGGGGTTTGCCAGTTGTCCGGAACTGCCCGAACTACTGTGTGTCCACTGTTTCACCGATAAGTTCCGGCATTTGTGAGTATTCATTCAAAAAAGTTTAGACTGAAGCTGGTGTAACATCCAGCGCCTGGCAGTGTCATTGAAGGCAACAACGTTTTAATTCATAACCTATGGATTTAGCCATGAACTCGAAGAAGCTCATCCTGCTTGTCATTATCGCTGCCGTAGTCGCGCTGTTCATCAGCTTCGGGGGACACGAGATACTGACGCTGGAAAACCTGCAGAAACACCAGTCGTCCATAGAGCAATGGATAAGCCAGAATCTTCTGATCGCAGTTCTCGGTTTCGCTGTGGTCTACGTGGTTGTTACCGCCTTGTCCTTGCCGGGTGCGGTGATCATGACCCTTGGCGGGGGGGCGTTTTTCGGGAATCTGTATGGTTTGATTGCGGTGTCCATTGCCTCGACCATCGGCGCTACTCTGGCCTTCCTGGTTGCCCGTTTCCTGTTGCGGGATACCCTGCGGGACAAATACGCCGAAACGGTTGCGAAAATGGACCGGGGCATCAAGAAGGATGGCGCCTTCTACCTGGCGACCCTGCGCCTGGTGCCGGTGTTTCCCTTCTTCCTGATCAACCTGGCCATGGGCCTGACGGCCATGAAGCTGAAAACCTACGCCCTGGTGAGCTGGGTGGCGATGTTGCCAGGCACGTTCGTGTTCGTGAATGCGGGTACCCAGCTTTCAAAAATTGAATCCACCGGCGACATTGTTTCCGCCAATATCCTGCTGTCGTTTGCACTTCTGGGCCTGTTTCCACTGATCGCCAAGTTTGTGGTGGGTTACATTCGCAAGCGCCGGGTCTATGCCGGTTGGCAGAAGCCCGAATCCTTTGATTACAACCTGCTGGTAATCGGTGGCGGCTCCGCCGGGCTGGTGTCGGCCTACATTGCCGCGGCGGTGAAGGCCAAGGTGGCGCTGATCGAGAAAGACAAGATGGGGGGTGACTGCCTGAATACCGGTTGCGTACCCTCCAAGGCACTCATCCGCAGTGCCAAGGCAGCCAATACCCTGCGCCATGCCAATCGCTACGGACTTGAAGCCGTGCCGGTTAAGGGCTCTTTCAAAACCATCATGAATCGTGTCAAAGACGTGGTTGCGAAAGTAGAGCCCCACGATTCTCCGGAACGCTATCGCAAACTGGGTGTGGACTGCATCTCTGGCACCGCCAGCTTCGTATCACCCTGGGAACTGGAAGTGGTCCATAACGACGGCCGAACCGAGCGGCTGACTGCCCGCAGTATCGTGGTGGCCACCGGCGGCAAGCCGGCCATGCCCCCGATTCCGGGGCTGAAAGATATGGAGCCGTTGACCTCCGACAACCTGTGGTCACTGGAAACCCAGCCGGAGCGCCTGCTGGTGCTGGGTGGCGGCCCCATCGGTTCCGAGCTTGCCCACGCCTTTGCCCGCCTTGGCAGCAAGGTCATTCAGGTGGAAATGGGGGAGCGCCTGCTGGCCAAGGAAGACGCCGATGTGTCCGAGGTAGTCAGGAAGCAGTTTGAAGAGGACGGCATTGACCTTCGGCTGGGCCATGCCGCGAAGGAATTTGCCGTCGAGGACGGAGAGAAGGTGGCTTACTGTGAGCACAATGGCGAGCGCGTCCGGATTCCGTTTGACCAGGTCCTGGTGGCTGTCGGCCGTGCTGCAAACACCAAAGGCCTCGGTCTGGAGAAGATCGGTGTCGAAACCCTGCCCAATGGCACGGTACCGGTGGAGGAAGACATGAGCATGCGCTTCCCCAATGTCTTCGCCTGTGGCGATGTGGCCGGCCCCTACCAGTTTACCCATGCGGCCGCCCACCAGGCCTGGTACGCAGCGGTGAATGGCCTGTTCGGCCAGTTCAAACGCTTCCGGGTGGATTACCGGGTCATGCCCTGGGTGACCTTCACCTCGCCGGAAGTGGCCCGTGTAGGTTTGAGCGAGGCAGAAGCGAAGGAGAAGGGCATAGCCTACGAAGTCACCCGTTATGGCCTGGACGACCTGGACCGTGCCATTGCCGAGAGCGAGGACTATGGCTTCATCAAGGTGCTCACGCCGCCGGGTAAGGACAGGATTCTGGGTGCCGTTGTGGTGGGCATGCACGCAGGCGAAATCCTGGCGGAATTCACCCTGGCCATGAAGCACGGCCTGGGCCTGAACAAGATCCTGGGGACCATTCACCCCTACCCGACCTGGAACGAATCCGCCAAGTACGCCGCCGGCGAATGGAAGCGGGAGCATGCCCCCCAAGGCATCCTCCGGCTTCTGGAGAAACTCCACGGCTGGCGTCGGGGCAAGCAGTCCGGTGACAAGGCCGCTCGGGAAGTTACAACGTAAACTAGAAAAATAATGGCACCGGTTGCGTAACACCGGTGTCATTCATGTGTCAGTAACGAAAGATTCACCGTAAACACGGAGCAGCTATGCCCCTGACCCAAACCGCCGAAAGACGTATTCCCGCCGTTGAAGTGCTGGAACCCCGGGCCCGCGACAGCTGGACCCACACCCGCAACGGCGACCCGCGCGGTTATATTGACGCGGATAAGCTCAAGGAGTTATGGATTCACACCGGCACCGCCTGCAACCTGGCCTGCCCCTTCTGCCTTGAGGGTTCCCACCCCGGCGACGGCCGCATTCCCGGCATGAAGCTGAGCGATGTGAAGCCGTTTATCCACGAAGCCCTGGACATGGGTGTGGAGCAGTTTTCCTTTACCGGCGGCGAGCCGTTTGTGATCCGGGATTTCATCAACATCCTGGACTACGCCAGCCACCATCGGCCCTGCTTCGTGCTCACCAACGCCACCGACCCGCTGCTCAAGCGTCGGCACAAGGTGCTGCCACTGCTGGACAACCCCTACCCGATCCACTTCCGAGTCAGCCTGGACTTCCCCGACCGCGCCCGCCACGACGTGGACCGGGGCGAAGGCAGCTTCGACAAGGCACTGGAGGGCATCCGTTGGCTGGTGCACCAGGGCTTTAAGGTCTCCATCGCCCGCCAGACCGATCCGGACGAAATCCCTGCGGATGTGGAAGCGGCCTTCCGCAGCATCTTCCGCGAATGGGGCATCCCGGAAACCCTGGCCTTCACCGCCTTCCCGGACCTGGGTACACCGGGCTCGGAAGACGGCAGCCCGGAGATCACCGAAACCTGCATGGAGAAGTATCCCACCAGGGAAGCCCGTTCCCATTTCATGTGCACCTACACGCGCATGTTGGTAAAGCGGGATGACCAGGTGAGGGTCTATGCCTGCACTCTGGTGGACGACGATCCGCAGTATGACCTTGGCGGTACCCTGGCGGAGAGCATGGATGAGCGCATCATGTTGCGGCATCACCGGTGTTTTTCGTGCTACCGGTTTGGGGCCAGTTGTTCGGCGCCCGTTTGATTTGGGCCTGGGTGGTTTGTTTGGTAGGACTGGTTGCTGGTCATTGGCGGCCTGGGGGTGGTGTTTTATTTCCTTGGGAAAAAGAACTCGCTTCGCTCAGACACCTTTTTCCTGGCGGAAATAAAACACCACCCCCAGACCGCGGTTAGCCACTGCAATTCGTTGGGTAAAACAACGCTTTTCTTGAACTCGGTTGCTGTGTCTGGTGGATCGGGGACGGCATGCTGAAAAGTATGAACGAGGCAGTGGTGGAGGGGGTTCAAAAAATGTGGAGCGCCATGGACGGCGCGACCAAGCCCCCCATGGATGGGTTCACGGGCGTTTTTTTGAACCCCCTCCACCACTGACTCAAGCACGGTGCTCAGAGGTAACCGGATAAGCCCCGGATGACCGGAAAACAAGGTAGAGAACGAGGACAAGACAGACGATGAATTTTATGGAAGCCACTCTGTTTTGGGGATTTTTGGTGGTCTATGGCGTGGTGATGTATGTGCTGTCGCCCAAGAGCAAAAACGCCAATTCGTTCTACAAGGGGGCGGATGACCAGGGTAATCCGGTGGGGCAGTGGTCGCTGACGGCGAGTATTTTTATCAGCTGGATTTTTGCCAAGTCGGTAACCAACGCCGCCAACCTGGGTGCGGCCTACGGTGTGACCGGGGGGCTGGCGTATGCCAGTTACTGGCTGTCGATTCCCGTGGCCGGCTACATCATCTATCTGATTCGTACCCAGACCGGGGCCCGCAGCCTGCAGGATTTTCTGACGTCCCGCTTCGGGCGGCTGGCCAGTCTGGCGTTTGCGGCGGCGATTCTGATCCGGCTGTATAACGAGGTCTGGAGTAATACTGCCGTGGTGGGCGGTTACTTCGGCCTGCCTGGGGAGTGGGAATACTGGGGCGCGGCCATGCTGTTCACCCTGTTTACCCTGGCCTACAGCCTCAAGGGTGGGCTGCGGTCGTCGATTTTCACCGATGTGATCCAGACCTTTGTGTTCGTGTTCTTTGTGGGTGCGGTGCTGTTCCTGATTATTCCCGCCAACGACACCAGTGCCCTGCTGACCAACGGCGAGTTCAAACTCAATGCCGGTTTCGACCTGTTGCTGGTGGCGCTGTTGCAGATGTTCAGCTATCCCTTCCACGATCCGGTGCTGACCGACCGGGGCTTTGTGAACAAGGAAAAAACCATGCTCAAGAGCTTCGTGGTGGCGGGGCTGCTGGGCTTTGTGGCGGTGTTTATCTTCAGTCTGGTGGGTGTGCATGCGCGGCTGAACGGCATTGAGGCCATGGGTAATGCGCCGGCTGCCGTGGGGCAGTCCCTGGGGCTGGCGGCGCTGTTTTTTATGAGCGTCATCATGATGACCTCGGCGGGCTCCACGCTGGATTCCACCTTCAGTTCCCTGGCCAAGTCACTGGCGGTGGACCTGCCGCGCCTGGCGAAGCGGGCGAAGGACCGGTTGCCGAGTGTGCGGGTTGGCGCGGTGATCATGATCATCTTCGCCTTCCTGGGCAACATTCCGATGTTTGCCGGCACCGACATCCTGTTGGCCACCACCATCTCCGGCACCATGGTGATGGGGCTGGCGCCGGTGTTCCTGTTTTACGGGTTTACCCGCTGGTCGCCCTGGAGCTTCCATCTCAGTTTCTGGACCGGGCTGGGGCTTGGCATTCTGCTGTCGGCGGGGCTGATTCCTTCGAGCTGGGCCATTGGCGAGGGCGCCTATGCGCTGCTGCTGGGCACCAATACTTATGGCTTTCTGATTTGCACCGCCGGGTTCTTCCTGCCGCTGCTGGCGCGCCGGCTTGCCGGTCGGTCGTTGGCCGCGGGTGAGGTGTAGGAATGAGCGAAGGCAGAAGCTGTCCCCTGGCCTATCGATACCGGGCTGCCGACTTGTGCCGGGAACCCGCTCAGGTTATTGAAGACGTGCTCTACATTATCGGGGGGCTCTACGGAAACCCTTACGCCCTTGATGAAATCGAGCGGATGGCGCTTCAGTAAGAACGGCAGGGGCACAGGGTAAGGCTGATTTTCAACGGGGATTTTAACTGGTTCAACGCCGATGACAGCCTGTTCATGGAGATCAACAGCCGCGTGCTGGATCACACCGTCAGCCTGGGCAATGTCGATTACGAGCTTGCCAATCCCAACGAGGGAGCCGGCTGTGGCTGTGCCTACCCGGATTTTGTTGATGAGTCTGTGGTGGCGCGCTCCAATGCCATCATGGAACGGCTTCAGGGGGTGGCTGGTGATCATCCGGATATCCAGGAGCGGCTGGCTCTACTGCCCCGTTACCGCTGCGTGTTGTTTGGAGGCCTAAAGGTTTTAGTGGTGCATGGTGATCCCGAGTCCCTGGCCGGCTGGGGTCTGGCCCATGAATCCTTTGTGGCTGGTAACGAGGCGAAACTTGCAGAGTGGTTCGGTCACTCCGGCGCTGATGTGATTGCCTCCACCCATACCTGCCTGCCGGCACTCTGGGCGGGCATCGCGGAAGGTCGCAGTCGCATAGTAGTTAATAATGGCTCGGCGGGCATGGGAAACCTGTCACGGGACCCGCGGGGGCTGATCACCCGCATTGCCCTGACAAGCCCCCTGGCCCAGCCGGTAGCCGGCCTTGAACGTCATGGCCTGAATGTATCCCTGGTGCCCGTCGACTATGACCGGGATGCCTGGTTGCCGCGGTTTGACCAGCTCTGGCCCGTTGGTTCAGCGGCCTCGGTATCCTACCGGAGCCGTATAACCGGCGGAACATCCCTGAAGCCAGATCAGGTTGTGTTTCCTTCCGCTATCTAATGAAACGGTCACTGGCGCCTGCCTGAATCCGGTCTATTCTTTAGGGGTGGGGCGGTAAAGCCCGTTGTGTGTTCAGTAACCCTGACTTGAAATATATTTTGTGGTCTATATAATTCAACGCTAACTTTTTGAGGCGAATCGATCACGTTATGACATCAGAAGGCTCGAATACCACCGCCATCAGCCTCCGGGTACCGGTCAAGGATGATGGCTACAGGCTCCACCAGCTGGTGGCCCAGTGTCCACCGCTGGACCCCAACTCGATCTACTGCAACCTCCTGCAGTGCAGCCACTTTGCCGAAACCGGCGTGGCGGCGGAGATAGACGGCGATCTGGTCGGTTTTATTTCCGGATATATTCCCCCCCAACAGCCCGAAACCGTATTTGTCTGGCAAGTGGCCGTGCACGAGAAAGGTCGTGGTCAGGGTCTGGCCAAGCGGATGCTGAAGGCGATTGTGGCCCGGGATGCGTGCAAGAACGTGACCCATATGGAGACCACCATCACTGAAGACAATGAGGCCTCCTGGGCGTTGTTCCGGTCATTTGCCCGTGACATGGGTGCAGAGCTCACCTATCACGAGCATTTTGAGAAAGAGACCCACTTCGGCGGTGAGCACGATTCCGAGTTCCTGCTCCGCATCGGGCCTTTCACAAAACCGGTATAAAAGCCTTCCCGGAAAACGATATACCCCTGTTTGGACCGGCCGGCAGATTGCTGAGGTGAATCTGTCATAACGGCCTTAACCAACGTGCCACCGCACAACTACCTCGAACCTGACATGCTAAGAGGCAAGAACATGGAACTTTTCAAGTCGACTGAATCCGAAGTACGTGTCTATTCCCGTGCCTTTCCGGTGATTTTCAACCGTGCCAAGAATGCGCACCTTTACACCGAAGACGGCAAGGAATACCTGGATTTTCTGGCTGGCGCCGGGTCACTGAACTATGGCCACAACAACGACATTCTCAAGAAAGCGTTGCTCGAGTACATTGAAAGCGATGGTGTCAGCCAGGGGCTGGATATGTTTACCACCGCCAAGCATGATTTCATCGAGTCCTACAAGAAGTACATTCTCGACCCCCGTGGGCTGAACTACAAAATGCAGTTCACCGGGCCCACCGGTACCAACTGTGTGGAAGCAGCTCTCAAGCTGGCCCGCAAGGTGAAAGGCCGCAATGGTATTATTTCCTTCACCAATGGCTTCCACGGCGTCACCATGGGTGCCGTTGCCGCAACCGGCAACAAGCACCACCGTGGCGGTGTCGGTACCCCGCTGGGCAACGTGGACTTCATGTTCTATGACGGCTATCTGGGCGAGAACGTAGACACGCTCGAGATCATGGACAAGGTGCTGTCCGACGGCTCCTCCGGTTTCGAGTTGCCGGCTGCGGTCATTGTCGAGGCCGTCCAGGGCGAGGGTGGCCTGAATGCGGCCCGTGCCGAGTGGCTGCAGGGCCTGGAGAAGCTGTGCCGGAAGCACGACATACTGCTTATTCTGGATGATATCCAGGCCGGTAATGGTCGTACCGGTGAGTTCTTCAGCTTCGAATTTGCCGGCATCAAGCCGGATATCGTGACGGTGTCCAAATCCCTGAGCGGCTACGGGCTGCCCATGGCACTGGTTTTGTTCAAGCCGGAGCTGGATGTCTGGGGCCCGGGTGAGCACAACGGCACCTTCCGTGGCAACAACATGGCCTTCGTGACAGCCCGTGCGGCGGTGGAGACATACTGGAAAGACGATGCCTTTGCCAATGAGGTGAAGGCCAAGACGAAGGTGCTCGGCGATGGCCTGCAGGCTATCTGCGACAAGTACCCCGGCGAGTTCAGTATGAAGGGCCGGGGGCTGATGCGCGGCATTGAAGCCACTCACGCCGAGCTCACGGACAGGATCACCAGCCGTGCCTTTGAGAAGGGGCTGATTATCGAAACCAGTGGCCCCAACGATGAAGTCATCAAATGCCTGATGCCGCTGACCACCAGCGAGGATGATCTGCGCAAAGGTGCTAAACTTCTGGCAGAAAGCGTGGATGAAATCATGCAGGAAGGAATGAGCAAGGCGTCCTGAGACGCCTGCCATTCCCCCAAATTCATTCTGCAGGATAACGACGGTAACACTATGACTAGCGAACAACATACCGTAGAGAAGATTGGCGGCACCTCCATGAGTAACTACGAGGCCGTACGCGACAACATCATTCTCGGCGGGCGGGAAAAGGACGACCTCTACCAGCGCATCTTCGTGGTCTCCGCCTACGGCGGTGTCACCGACGAACTGCTGGAACACAAGAAAACCGGAGAGCCGGGTGTATACGCCCTGTTTGCCGATGCGGAATCCGACTGGGCCTGGGGCGATGACCTCACCAAGCTGATCCAGTTCCTGACCGATATCAACGGCGAGCTGTTTGGAGATCCCATGCTCAAGCAGCAGGCGGACCAGTTTATTACCGACCGGATTGAAGGTGTTCGCGGTTGCCTGATTGACCTGCAACGCCTGTGTTCCTACGGCCAGTTCCAGCTCGAAGAGCACCTGCTGACGGTGCGTGAAATGCTGGCAGGCATTGGCGAGGCCCACAGCGCATTCAATACTGCACTCAAGCTTCAGCAGGAAGGCATCAATGCCCGTTTTGTGGACCTGACAGGCTGGCGTGACAACGAGCTCCTGCCGCTGGATGAAAAGCTCAGGCAGGCGTTCGATGCGGTTGACCTGACTCGCGAGCTGCCCATCGTTACCGGCTACGCCCAGTGCAAGGAAGGCCTGATGCGTACCTTTGACCGGGGTTACAGCGAGATGACCTTCAGCCGCGTGGCGGTGATCACCAACGCCCGCGAGGCCATCATTCACAAGGAGTATCACCTGAGCTCCGCCGACCCCAACATTGTAGGCGCAGACAAGGTGGTGCCCCTGGGCCGCACCAACTATGACGTGGCCGACCAGCTGGCGAATCTGGGTATGGAAGCCATCCATCCCCGTGCCGGCAAGGGCATGCGCCAGAATGAGATTCCCCTGCGGGTCATGAACACCTTCGAGCCGGAACACACCGGTACCCTGATCACCGGCGATTATGTCAGTGAGAAGCCCCAGGTGGAGATCATTGCTGGCAACAAGGGCGTGTTTGCGATCGAGGTGTTTGACCAGGACATGCAGGGGGAGCCCGGTTCTGACCGCCGCATTCTGGAAGTGCTTGGCCGCTTCAAGGTGAGGTTTGTGTCGAAAGACACCAACGCCAATACCATCACCCACTACGTGGACAGCACCCTGAAGCACGTCAAACGGGTGGTGAAGGCGCTGCAGGACGAGTTCCCCAACGCCGAAATCAGTACCCGCAAGGTGGCGATAGTTTCTGCCATCGGCAGTGACATCAAGATACCGGGCATCCTCGCACGATCGGTGAAGGCCCTGGCGGACGAGGAAATCAATATTCTCGCCCTGCATCAGTGCATGCGACAGGTGGATATCCAGTTTGTCGTAGACGAAGATGCCTACAAGAAGACGATCGTGGCGCTCCACGCTGTGCTGATTGAACCCTATAACCACGAGTACGCTATCGTAGCGGCCTGATCCGGGCAGGGTTCTCCCTGTCGGTAATTTCCGCAATGGGTGGTTCCGGCCCCGGTAGACGGGAATCCATGGCCCTGTTCCGCGCGTATCTTTTATAAATTTGCGATCGGAACCTGTGCCATGAATGACATTCAGAGCCCGGGGCCGTCTCCGACCATAGCCCACTCCGGCGAAACGGAATCCCTTGTAGGGCTGTACTTCAGGGATGCGTCCCGTTACGAGTTGTTGACCAACGAGGGTGAGCGCCGTCTTTCCCGCAGACTGTCCTTTTGTTACCGGGTGATCTCGGAGGACCTGGGCCTGCCGGACGATACGCCACAAACCTTTCGCGAAGTGGTAGGGAGCCTGGGTGACGCCTGTGCGTTCTCGACCCGCTGTCGCCGTGCCTACCATCTTGCCACTGACAGCCGCCAGCGGCTGATCCGCAGCAACCTGCGACTGGCGGTTCATATTGCCCGGCGCTACGCCAACCGCGGTATCCCGATGTCGGACGTGATTCAGGATGCCAATGTCGGTCTGATCAAGGCGGTAGAACGATTCGATCCCACCAAGGGTTTCCGTTTCTCCACCTACGCCTACTGGTGGATCAGTGAAGAGGTCAAGCGCTGCATGAAGCGCGGTACCCGCCTGGTGCATACACCCGAGAATGTCGTGGACGAGATTCGCCTGCTGCAGAAAAAATCCCTTGCCCTGCACCAGACCCTGGGTCGCACGCCATCACAGAGTGAGCTGGCGCGGGAGATTGAAGTATCACCATCCCGCATCGGGGAACTCCGTGCCCTTGCCAACATGGAAGTATCGGTGGATATGCCGGTTTCCATGGAAGGTGGCGTGACCCTGGGTGATAGCCTGAGTGCCGGTGAGCAGTCTGCACCGGATCACGACATGGTCCATCGCGACCGTATGCGCACCCTGGCAGCCCTGCTGGCAGACCTGAGCTCACGGGAGCAGGATGTACTGGCCCGGCGTTTCGGTCTCGGCTTACCGGAGCCTGAAACCCTGCAGGTGATCTCCGATCATCTCGGCATCAGCCGCGAACGGGTGAGGCAGATTGAAAAGGGCGCTCTCAAGAAATTGAGGAACCTGGTTGAAAGCCCGGAACAGGTACTCCGGAGCTAGGCTCCGGAGGTTCAGGCCCCTGATCCGAAGTCAGGAGTGAGCCACGAAATCTCAGCCATGTGCCATAAAAAACCAGGTGCCGGCGACGACCTGACATAACAGGACCACGGACGTCAGCACCAGCCTCAGCTTCAGATACCAGTCAGGCCAGTATCCCCTCATCCAGCGCGCATCCACCACGTAAAGGCCCATATAGGCGACGGTATAGAGTACGATCTGCGCCGCAACGGGCAAGAGCAGCCCTATGCCGGCGGAAATGAAGAACACCTGGCTGAGAAGCATGGTGACAAGGGGGGAAATCGGGTAGCACCGGTTTTCCAGTTGCATGGCCAGGGGCCAGTAGATACCTGCCATAAAGGCCAGGATGCCGGCGCTGTAGAGGTAGAAATAGCTGATGATGACCATGCTTTTGGCGGGCATCATGAAAAGCCCGGCTATGGCGGCAAGAAAGGGCAGTAATCCGGCAATGCCAACGACAATCGCCAGCCTGGCGACAGCAATCACGAGTTACGCCCCTGGACCCGTATTCTCATGGGTTCGATATCAGCCGGCTCCATGCCCACCATCTCATGGTAGGCAGACGGGTGAACCACGTCTGTGGATAGGACGTTGAACGCCGACAGCATGTCCTGGATCTCCCAACTGCTCCGGAAAAGCCGGGTTTGATCCCTGGTATCGGATAACAGGCGGTATTCCTCACCGATGACCAGTCGGGCCATATACTGCTGGCCTTCCAGAGAGATAATCTCCAGCAGGTCGATGGTCAGGTCGGACATCTGCCTCAGTTCTTCAAGGGTTATTCTCACCGTTTTGCTCTCATGGTCGTACGCAGGGATGATGTGCTACCCACGGACTTACGAGCGCTGGATCGTTTGGGATCATCCGGCCGCCTGAAACAGGCAGCGGAAACAGTGGGGTCACGCCTTGCCAGCCAGCTCCTTGCAGACAGAATGCTGGGGGCAGCTGGTCAGGTGGTCGTTCACCATCCCGACCGCCTGCATGAAGGCATAAACGATGGTGGGGCCGACGAAATTGAAGCCGTTCTTTTTCAGTGCCCTGGACATGGCCTCCGCTTCCGGTGTGTATACCGGCACTTCCTCCAGGGTTTGCCAGTAGTTCTGAACCGGCACTCCATCCACGAATGACCAGAGGAAGTCACTGAAAGAGTGGCCCTGGTCCCGAAGCGCCAGATAGCCCCTGGCATTGCGGATAATGGACTGCACCTTCAGGCGGTTGCGGATAATGCCAGGATCCTGCAGCAGGGATTCAACCTTGTTGTCGTCGTAACGGACAATGGCCTCGGGATCAAAGTGGTCGTAGGCGGCGCGATAGTTTTCCTGCTTTTTCAGAATGGTAATCCAGCTCAGGCCCGCCTGCTGGCCATCGAGACACAGCTTTTCGAACAGGGCCAGGCTGTCATATTCCGGCCGGCCCCAGACGTTGTCGTGATAGTCCATGTACAGGGGATCGTCACCACACCAGGGGCAGCGTTTCTGTTCGGCCATAATCACTCCTGTTCGCGGGTCATGATGGGAGTGTGGAACAGCCAGCGCACCGGGGCAACGGGTCTGGCGGGCTGATCCATCTGCAATGCGTCGCCGGGGGGCTGCAAGAGACTGCCGGAGGGTGACAGCTTTCCGGAGCGGCGATACACCAGAGCCACCAGGAAATCGTCAACCTGGCCCGAGGTCGCCATCCAGTCTTCACCGGGGCGATCACCGAACAGGCGGAAATCCGGGGTCACTTCCAGTGTCTGCAGGTTGCCGGCAATACCGCGACCGGTTGCCTTCAGCCAGGCTTCCTTGAGCGTCCAGACCCTGAGAAAATCCTCGCAATGGTCGGAAGCAAGCAGCCAGGCCTGCTCATCGGGTGTAAACCACCGCCGGACCACTTTCTGCCAGTGTGGATGCCGGCTGCGTGGCTCGATATCCAGCCCGAGCCCGGTTGTGGCGGATACGGCACAGGCTGACAGCCCGTGGCTGTGGCTGAGGGAGAGGTGCCACCCCGGCGGAAATTCAGAGCATACCGGGCGGCCATCGACCGGGCGACACTTTGCACCTTCAGTGCCGGAGGTACCGGCAAGCGCCTGGCGAATCAGCCAGCGACTGCACAGGTACTCACTGCGCCGAAGGCCGCTGAAATTGTCGACCGTGCCTTTCTCAAAGGCGGTCAGCCAGCCCGGGGTTCCCTGGCACGGTGAGACCGGTTCCCGGCACAGCCAGATGGTGGGTGCGGAGTCAGGGCTGGAGTCGTTCAATGATCCACCCGTCATCCTGCCTGAGGTACTCAAACCGGTCATGCAGCCGGCTTGGCCGGCCCTGCCAGAACTCAATCCGCTCCGGCACCACCCGGTAGCCACCCCAGAAATCCGGTAGCGGAATCTCACCATCGCTGAACCGGCGCTTCATCTCGGCAACTTTCTGCTCCAGAAGCCCCCGGGAGGTAATCACCCGGCTCTGTTCCGAGACCCAGGCACCAATCTGACTGCCCCGTGGGCGGGAAGCAAAGTAACGCAGCGACTCGGACTTGCTGACTTTCTCCACCTTGCCCTGTATCCGTACCTGACGATTGAGCCCGATCCAGGGAAACAACAGGGCCGCTTTCGGATTTTCCGCAAGTTCCCGGGCCTTGCGGCTGCCGTAGTTGGTATAGAACACAAAGCCGGATTCGTCGAAATACTTCAGCAATACCGTTCTGATATCGGGCATACCGTCCTTGCCGGACGTTGCCAGAGACATGGCGTTGGGCTCAAGAATGCCCGCTTCACGGGCATCACCGAACCAGGTCTGGAACTGTCTGACCGGATTATCATCGAGAGCGTCACGGTCAAGGCCTTCACTCTCGAAGTCGCGGCGCATATCGCTTATGTCCATCAGGGTTACCTGTGCAGTGAATTCGTCGATTAATACGATCCCGACAGAATATCGGGTTCACCTCTCCTTGTCAGTTCAGGGGCCATTGCGGCTGACAAAACCGTCACTTGCGGACTATCCTTGTGGAACAGGTAGGGACCGGCTTGTGTCCGTTACCGATCATCAACAAGGAGAAAACGGTGGCTGTTAACGGCGCACGACGATTGTCTGCCAGAAATATCTCGGTAGCTGTACTGGTTTTGGTCGTGATCTATGCCCTTATCGGATTCCTGGGGGTGCCCTGGTGGCTGGAGCGGACATTACCGGACAGGCTTGAGCAGCATATGGGCTGGCAGGCGGAGGTCGGAGATATCCGGGTGAATCCGTTCGTCATGAGCGTTGAAATCCTGGACCTTGCGGCCGAGGACTCCGATGGCGAGCAGGTTGTTGCCTTTGACCGTCTGTACACCAACCTCGGCGTGTGGCGATTGGTTACCGGTATTGTCGCATTGCAGAACATCGAGCTGGAAGAACCCTATGTTCGTCTGGATCTGCTGGAAGACTACAGTGTGAACTTTGCCCGGGACTGGCAGGCGAACAACCCCCCGGCGGAACCAAGCACCGACGAGAGCGCATCCGGGGAGCCGGTTCGCCTTCATTTTGATCGCGTCAGGGTCGCGGGGGGTGAGCTGTTGTTCCGGGACTACAGCCAGCAGGGCGAGGAAGAATTCCGGGTAACACCGCTGGATCTGGCGCTGAACGACCTGGCCACCTGGCCCCGTGAGGGCTCTGACAGCAACTATTACATGCTGGCGGCGGTAGGCAGCCAGACCATTGAATGGGAAGGGGACCTGAGCATTGCTCCGCTGTATTCAAAGGGCTTTATCAAGCTGGGAGGCGTGAGCCACACCACGCTCCGGCATTTCCTGAAACCCTGGCTGCCTTACCAGCTCCGCGATGGTAGTGTCACCCTGAGTTCCGAGTACGAACTGCAGTCCGCCGATGACCTGTTACTGAGCACGTCCAACGGGCAACTGGATATCGACAATCTGGATCTTGGCCTGGAGGACAGTGACGAACCACTGCTGAAGACCGACAGTATCCGTATCGGTGATATCGGCTTTGGTCTGAACAGCCGTGAGCTGTCCACGGGGGTGGCCACCATTGATGGGGTGAACCTGTCATTGCGACGGGACCCTGAGGGCCTGATCAACCTGCTTGCGCCGTTTCAGTCGGAAACTGACCAGGAGCAGGCAGACGATACCGCGGGTACCGATACGCCCTTCCGCTGGTCAGTGGCGGGAGTGGAGCTGGGCAACAGTTCAGTGAACTGGCGGGATGAGCAGTTGCGAACGGGAGCAGATCTGTCTTTAACGGACCTGAACATCCGGGTTGATGAGCTCTCACATCAGCTGGAGGAGCCGGTCAACTATCACGCAGATGCCTCACTGGGCGACGGTGGCAGGCTGGTGTTCGATGGCCAGACAACGCCGGCCCCCTTCACGCTGGAAGCAGGAATAACCGGTTCTGACATCGTTCTTGCCCAGTTTGGCGCGTATGTCAGTGAAGTGGCGAACCTGGATGTCAGGGATGGCCGTCTGAGTGTGGATGGCAACCTGGACCTGGACCAGCAGCAGGATCCCCTCACCGGAACCTTCAGTGGCGCCGGTGAGGTGACAGCACTGGACGTTCGCCTTGGCGACAGCGATGAGCGGCTTGTTGCCTGGCAGAACCTGCGTCTTGAACCGCTGGAATACAATGTTGCTCCTGCGCGACTGGAAATCGGAACCGTTACCCTGGCAGGCCCTGCAATCAATGTGATTCGTGAAGGAGATGGCATCCACAACCTGGAACGTATCCTGCGCCCCACCCCTGCAGACGAAGCCGGTGAAGAGCCCTCAGCCGGAGATAAAGAAGACGACAAAGAACCGGCGTTTATCTTCCGTATCGGACAAGTGATGCTGGAAGAAGGCGCTGTTTCCTACACCGATCGTACCCTCGATCCAACCTTTGCCACCCGTTTTGATCAGTTGCGGGGTTCCATAACCGGTTTGAGCAATATCGCGCCGCAACAGGGCAAGGTGTCGATTCAGGGCCGTGTCGGAGACGTTGCCAGCATGACCCTGGATGGTGCTGTGGGAGCACTGGGAACGGAAGAAACCACTGAGCTCAAACTGAGTATGGAGGATCTCTCCCTGCCGATGTTGTCGCCCTATTTTGGCCGTTATCTCGGATACGGTGTCGACAGTGGCAAGCTGGACCTTGACCTGGATTACACCTTTACCGGCACCACCATTGATGCCGGAAACAGCGTGATTCTCGATCGCCTCGAACTTGGCAATGCGGTAGCCAGTGAGGAGGCTACCAGCGCACCGGTCAAGCTGGGCCTGGCTTTGCTCAGGGACCGCGACGGAGTCATTGATATCAACCTTCCCATCAGCGGTGATCTGGACAACCCGGATTTCAGCGTTGGTCAGGTGGTGATGCGGGCGTTCGTCAATCTGGTTGCAAAAGCTGCAACTTCCCCGTTCAGCATGCTGGGTTCGATCGCCGATGTTGCTGGCCTTTCAGGAGAAGAACTGGGCCAGATCAACTTTGAAGCCGGTCGCGTTGAACTGGCTGAAGGCGAGGAGGTCAAGCTCGAAGCATTGGGTACCGCGCTGAATGACCGCCCCGCGCTCGTATTGAATGTCCGTGGCGCGGTTTCACCAGCCGCTGACAGTAAGGGTCTGCAGCGGCAGCAGCTGTTTGAGCAGTTAGGTGTGGATGAAACGTCGCCGGTTTCCGAACGTATCCCGCGCCTGGAACAGGCCTACACCAGTTCGGATAACCGCGCCACACTTGAAGCTTTCCGGGAGGACGTTGCCGGTGAGGATGGCGAGCTCAGCCAGGAGGAGTGGGAGCAGGCGCTGGTGGACCGGCTGATCACAGACATCAACCTGCCACCGGAAGCGCTGGGCAACCTGGCCAGCGCCCGGGGCGTCTGGTTGCGACAGCAAATGCTGGAGCAGTACGACGTGCCGGACAGCCAGCTGTTCCTGCTTGACCCGGTGCGCGATGCCAGTGCCAATGAGGATGGCAGGGTCACGGTTGATTTTGAACTGGACGCCCGCTGATTCTTCGCTTCAGCGCCCGGCCAGGTCATTTGGCAGCTTGAGCCCGTGGCGCTTTACCATTTCCTGGTAGCGCCCGTTCTCAATCAGTGGCCAGAGCATCTGCTCAAGCCGCTCGGCGCTGAGCGGCCCGTCTTCCCTGGCCAGTATGCGGAGCCGGTAGACCTGGTCCACCGTATCGGATACCAGGAACCTGTCCCTGTCCTCCGGGTGTTGTTGCAGATGCATCTCAAGATAGGATCGGCCGATAATGGCAATCTCCGCCACTGAAGGGCGGTCTGCCTTGATCACTTTCAGATTGCGTTCGTGACTGTGGGAAAATTCGACCCGGAAGCGTTCTTCCAGTTCTGCATCGTCTGTGGACATATCGGCGAACCCGTAGTGGTAACCGGAAATCACCGCGATATTGTGGGCAGTGATATCGTCGAAAAAACTCTGGTCTCGGCCGGGCTTGTCCAGGGCCACGTAGACCTCTTCGTCCTGCAGCAGTGGACGGGTTGCCTCGACAGGTTGTGACTCCCAGCCCCAGTCCAGGCTCTCGAAGAAGATAACGTCGTACAACCCGGCTTCGAAATCCAGGTGCCTGCGTTTGGGAGAGGTGTGCACAATGCGAAAATCGATGTCCTGATGGGCAGACTCCAGCTCAGCCAGAAGCTCGCTGAGCAAACCGTCTACCCTCTGATCGTCATCGATGGCAGCCACGGGCGGGAAATCATAGACACCGACGGTAATCTCGGTTTCTGAAAAGACGCTGCCTGCGAAACCCAGTGTCGTGGGCAGACTGGCAAGGAGCAGGGCGGTTTTCAACAAGCGTCTGAGGTTCACAATTAGGGGTCCGCGCAGGTAACAGTTGAACGCATATTCAGGTTATCACCGTTGGACTACTGTCAGAAGAGGCCAATTATAAACTCATGCAAAACGGGAAATTTCTATGAGCCGCCCTTTAAGCCATTTCTTTGCCTATGTGTCCCGGCTCCGCTGGATCAAACGCTGGGGGCTGATGCGTAACGCCATTGAAGAGAACGTTGCGACCCATTCCTGGGAGGTGGCAACACTGGCCCATGCCCTGGCCATCATTCGTAACAGGCACTTTGGCGGGCAGGTCAATGTCGACCGCATTGCCGCCGCTGCGCTCTATCACGATGCCACGGAAGTCATTACCGGGGATATGCCGACACCGGTCAAATACCATTCCACGGTGATGCGGGAAGCATTCGGAGATATAGAGCACAAGGCGGAGGCAGAGCTGCTGGCCCTGTTGCCCGATGATCTTCGTGATGAATTCGCGCCCTACATCCGCGAGTCCCGGTGGACCCTGGAAGAGCAGGAGCTGATCAAGGCAGCGGACCGGTTGTCAGCCCTGCTGAAATGCCAGGCGGAAATGCAGGCGGGTAACAAGGAATTCGAGCCGGCTGCCGGCCATATCCTGAAAAAGCTGGAAGATGATGCCCTGCCGGAAGTGCTGTACTTTCTGGAAGTGTTTGCGCCAAGCTACCAGCGGCCGCTCGACAACCTTCTGGGATAAGGCTGGCGGCGGCCACTCACCTGCTTCAGCTGTTGCCGGCGGATGCCACCATGCCGCCGCGCAGGCCATCCTGCTTCACGTGTTGACGCACGATATCCTCGGGGCTGCCGGCCAGTTCCCGGAACATGCCCATGGAGCCCAGCAGGGCAGACGATTCGTAAGGCACGAAGACCCGCTCGCCGTCTTTCGCCATGTTCGGCAGTACCTTGATGTAGCTTTGGCCCAGCAGGTAGCCGATAACCGTCTGTTTGTTGTCCTCGGTATCCCCGATGGCACTGAGCACCAGGCGAATGGACTCCTGTTCACCCTGGGCGCGCAGGATCGCCGATTCCTTGTCACCCTGGGCGTTGAGAATGGCGGATTCCCGCTGCCCCTGGGCCATGGCAATGGCTGCGGATTTCTCACCCTCGGCCTCGGTGACCGTGGCGCGACGCTTGCGCTCGGCGGCCATCTGCAGGCGCATGGCCTCTTCCACTTCTTCCGGCATGCTGATGTCCTGCACCTCGACACGGGTCAGCTTGACGCCCCACTTGGAGGCGGCTTCTTCCATTTCGGCCTGAATTGCATTGTTCACTTCGCTGCGGGACTCGAACAGCTTGTCCAGTTCCATCTTGCCCACCACCGAACGCAGGGTGGTTTTTGCCAGCACTTCCACTGCCTGGCTCATGTTGGCCACCTCGTAGACAGCGCGGCGCGGGTCGATGATCTGGTAATACAGCGCACCGTTGATATTCACGGTGACGTTGTCAGTGGTCACCACGGGCTGCCCGGGAAAGTCCATCACGGTTTCGCGGCGGTCGATGCGGGTTTCAAAACTGCTGCTGGGGTGGTACTCGTCACCCATACGGACATAGCGGGTCATGATGATGGCCCGGGGGCGTTCAATGAACGGAATGATGATGTTCACACCGCTTTCCAGCACCCGGTTGAACGACCCGAGCCGCTCGATAACCATCACCTCGGACTGGCGCACGATCACCAGACCCTTGGCGATAATGAAAATGCCGATGACGACAAATATGAGGCTGATGACCAGCCCGGGGGAAATAACCGATTCCATGTTTACTGCTCCTTGTGTGTGATGGTGTGGACAACGGCGGTGGTGCCGTCAAAACGTTCGAAGATGACTTCCGTGCCTTCCGGCAGTTCGGTGATACCGGTATCGCTGGTGCGCAGACGATAGAAATCGCCGTTGACCTTGATACCGCTGGCACCGTCGAAATCCCGTTTCAGGGTGTGGTAGCGCCGCCCCTGCTCCACTCCGGTTCCCGTGGTGCCGTAGGCTACGCCTCTGGGGCTGAACCGGGGCCGTATCCAGCGTACGGCTACCGGCACCAGAATGCCCGAAAAGATGCCCATGCCCACCAGTTGCCATTCGAATGGCAGGCCCAGAAAGGCAAGCAGTGCGGTCAACGCAGCGGCTATACCCAGCGCCAGAAGAACCAGCACGCCGGATGTCAGCTCCGCCAGACTCAGTACCAGGGCAAGGATCAGCCAGAAATGCGTAAGACTCCATTCCATATACAGACACCTGTCAGTGACAGAAAATTGATAGGGGCGACGGATTGTACCCTGTCAGCGAGGCACGGGTCACCGATAGTGACTCTAATGCCCGGCATGCCAATGCATTATTGCCATATCCCGTGACGGAACAGGTGTTAGAGTAAGCAACACATCGCATAACAAGAGGTCATCGACGATGAAGGATCTGAACAACAGGGTAGCCGTAATCACCGGCGCGGGTTCCGGTATTGGCCGTGCGCTGGCGGTGGCACTGGCTGCAAAAGGATGCCGTCTGGCACTGTCGGATGTAAACGAAGCGGGTCTTGCCGAGACGGCCGCCACATGCAGTGAAGCCGAGGTCAGAACCTATCACCTGGATGTGTCGGACCGGGATGCGATCTACGCTCACGCAGATCAGGTGGCCGGCGATTTCGGACAGGTCAACCTGGTGATCAATAATGCCGGGGTCGCCCTCTCGTCCAGTGTCCGGGAAATGACAGACGAAGATTTCAAGTGGATCATGGACATAGACTTCTGGGGCGTAGCCCATGGCACCCGGGCGTTCCTGCCTCACCTGATTGCCTCGGGGGACGGCCATGTGGTGAACATCTCCAGTGTGTTCGGGCTGATCGGGGTACCCAAGCAGAGCGCCTATAATGCCGCCAAGTTTGCGGTTCGTGGATTCACCGAGTCCCTGCGTCAGGAAATGAAACTGGAAAAGCAGCCGGTGGCGGTCAGCTGCGTGCATCCCGGTGGAATCCGTACCAATATCGCCAATTCAGCCCGCATGGGTAAATCGGAGAATGCCGATGCCCAGCGTAAAGGCTTTGACAAAATTGCCAGGACAACGCCCGAGAAAGCGGCTGACACTATCGTCAGGGGCATTCTGAAGAACGAATCCCGTATTCTTGTGGGCCCGGATGCCTGGGGAATTGATGCCCTTAACCGGGTGCTGGGCTCTGCCTACCAGCCCCTGGTCGAGCGCTTTTCACGCAAGAACCTCTACATCTGATCCGTCTGGAGGTGGTTGTCGTAATGCCCTCATCCGCAGGCGGGCGCCGGGTCGGTAGGGTGATTGAAGCCCAGGGACTGGCGCTGTATATTTTACGTACAGGGGGCTCCGCCCCACCCGCTGTATTTCAGGGAAAGAGGCAGCATGACAACACCACAGCACCCGGATCTCGGTGCGTCGCTTGAACAGAGCCGATCCGGGCTTCGGGACACCCACCGCCGTTCGCTTGCGCGTACACTGTTTCTGGTCACAGGCAGCGCGCTGGTCATCTTCGGCTGCCTGCAGATCCTGAATGGCTATCTCTGGCTCGCTGCCGGCGAGTTCATGGCCAGTGCGGTGTTGTTTTTCGGTATTACCCGGGTCAACCGGACGCCACACCTGCAGGCCTGGATCTACACTTACCTGGTCACCGGATTCACGTTTGCCTTGTTCATCATGCTGGTGCCCGAGGCTTCGGTAACCGCTTTCGTCTGGGTGCTGATGATGCCGGTACTGGCCTACCTCCTGCTGGGCAAGAAGGAGGGCTTCCTTCTCAGCGCGCCGTTCATGGTCGCCGGCTGTGTCACTTTCTATTTTCATCTCGAATTCATTGCCAATGCCGGCACCATGATCGACCTGTTGAACATGGTACTCTGCGCCGCGCTGATGCTGGGCTTTATCCACCTGTATGAAACCCGCCGCGAGGAAGCCGAGCAGAGACTGGTCACCCTGGCCCAGACGGATGTACTGACCGGTCTGGCCAACCGCGCAAGTTTCCAGAACAGCCTTGGCCGGACCATTGCCGAGTCGGCCCGCAGCGGCACCGGCTTTGCGCTGGTGATAATGGACATTGACCATTTCAAGCTGGTGAATGACACCATGGGTCATGATGCCGGCGACCACGTGCTCCGCAACATCAGTCAGCGACTCACTGAACGGCTGCGAACCACCGATTCCGTAGGTCGTCTGGGTGGTGAGGAATTCGGCCTGATTCTGCGGGATGTGAAACCAGAGGATTCCTTTGAGCTTATGGATGAGCTGCGTCAGCGTATCGCTGACAACAGGCTGCACTATGGTGAAGCCGTGATCCGTGTGACCGCATCATTCGGAATTGCCCACTATCCGGAGCATGGCACCGAAGCCGAAACCCTGTTCCGGGTTGCTGACCACTGCCTCTACAGTGGCAAGCGTGCAGGCCGCAACACAGTCGCCAGGGCCGGTGTTTCTCCGGTCAGAGGCCAGCGTTTTGCCGGCGGGCCTGTTTAACTCCAAGGCCCGCGACTGCACTGATTCAAAGATCACTGAATGGTCCGCCGGTTACTCTCCTGATATTGAGGCGCAATATACTCGCTGATCTGCTCCTTGAAACGGGCAATCAACTCACTGTTGTCATGATCCCAGGGGTGGAATCCCGGTTTGAAGTATTCCAGCCAGGTGGGAATCAGACTTGAGAAGGTGCCGTTCTTACCCCACAACTGCCACAAGCCGCGGGCGCTGTCTTTCAGCGAGAAGTTCTTGCGATCGTTCAGCATCATCCGCGTGGTGAAGTAACTGGCCATCACGCCCAATGCAGCGGTACTGAAGGCAAGGTAGAAGGTACGCTCGGCATAGGTACCACCGGCCTGCTTGAACACATCGTAGGCCACCGCCTTGTGCTCGGTTTCCTCGATGGCGTGCCACACCCAGAGCGGGCGCATGGTCTCGTGCATGTCCTCGCGAACATCGTCCCGCGCCAGTAGCATGTCCGCCATCATCGCCGTCATGTGTTCCAGGGCACAGGTAATGGCCAGCTGGTGGCGTTCAGGCAGCTTCTTGGCGATGCCCAGCACTATTTCTAGGTGTTCTTCCAGCTCCTCCACTGGCATGCCCTGATCCCGCACGTGCTGGTTCATGGCTTTGTGTTCCAGGGAATGCATAGCCTCCTGGCCGATAAAGCCCCGGATTTCCTTCTTCAGCTTCGGATCCTCGATGGCTTTCTGATAGTAGCGCACCGAGTCCACGAAGAACTGCTCGCCCTGGGGAAACAGGACAGACAGCGCATTCATCACGTGGCTCAGGGTATAGCTGTTGTCCAGCCAGTAACGGGGCACCTTTTCCCCGAACTCGAATCCCATACGCTGTGGTTTGATGGCGACATTGTCAGGCGTGCGGGCAATCGCTTCCGATTCTGTGGTTTTGGTTCTCAGCATGGTGTCACTCCTGCGCTTTGGCTGATGCGATAGCTCCAGTGTGGGGAAGTCAACACAAACCTGGAATGCGAAAACGGGACGGCTACCGTGGATTAGGGGCCAGATTCGGCCCTGATTGACTGTGTTGACGTAGCTGCAGGTGCCTCCAGTCACAGTGCCGCTGTGCCGGGCTTCTGATAGCATCATTGGCGATGAGTTCTTCCACAACAAAAAGGAACCTGCATGGCTAACCCGGGCCCGGAGAAAGAGCGGCAGATGCTGGGTGTTTTCCTGGTTCCCGGTGCCTATCTCCGGGTACTGGCGGATGTGGTGCGGCAACTGGGCTACAACGACCGTTCGCTGTACGAAGGGATGGGCTTTACGCCGCAGGACCTGAAGTCCAACGACAGCCGGGTGTTTGTCACCGACGCCATCGTGATGGTGGAAAGAGCCCTGGCGCTGGCGGGCAAGGACGGCCTGAGCTTCATGCTGGCGCGGGAACTGCGGGTTACCATCCACGGCACCCTGGGTTTCGCGGCGCTCACCAGCCCCACCCTGGCCGGTGCCCTGGATTCGGTGCGGCGCTACCTGCAGCTGCGGGTGCCTTTCCTCACCATGACATTGACCGACACCGGCGACCATGTGCTGGTCCGCCTGCGCACGGAATTCGACGCCCCCGGCCAGTACCGTTTCCTGGCGGAAACCGTCAGCGCCACCCTGATGATGCTGGCGGAGCAGTTGATTGACCGGGAGGATGCGGAAAAACAGGGTTTTCCAGTGGAGGACGGCAAACTCCCCGGCGTAAAAGTCCAGCTGACCTCTCCTGAACCGCCCTATTACCGCCGGTTTGCCGCCCAGCTGCCCGTACCCTTTGAGTACGGGCAGCCCGAAGAAACCATGGTCTTTCCCAAGGGGCTGCTCGACACCCGCATGCGGCTGGCGGATGCAGAAGCATCACGAATGGCGCGCGACCAGTGCGAACTCGAGCTGCAAAAAGCCCTGAAAGACCAGGGCGACATCACCTACGCCATCCGCAACATGCTTCACATGATGCCAGGGCCGCTGCCGTCCCTGGAGTCCATGGCGGAGCGTTTCTGCGTGTCGTCCCGAACCCTGAAGCGCCGGCTGGCGGAGAAAGACACCACCTACCGGGAGATTGTCGAAGCGGTACTGAAAGACCGCGCCATCCAGCTTCTACGGTACACTAACCAGTCGGTCAGCGAGATCGCCTATGAACTGGGATATGCGGACCTGTCCAACTTCAGTCGCGCTTTCCGCAAGTGGACTGGCAAGTCGGCCAGCGAATTTCGCGAAGGCGGTCCCGATCCTGCACCGGAGGTGGGTCCCTGAGGTCTGGTGCCCTGGCCTCTTTGGCCTCTGGCCTGGGAGTGTGGTTGCGGGGTGGTGGACTTTATTTTTTCGAAAAGTGAACTCGCTTCGCTCAGACACCATTTTTACGAGAAAAATAAAGTCCACCACCCCACACCCATTGGCACCAGTGATGGCGGTCAGATGCCCCGAGATGGCCATCTGTCGGTTTTGTCACTCTTTTCCGTTTGTCTTTCATGCCTATGCCCTAATAGTCTGACGGATGGGGGGCTGGATTATTTTTCCGCCAGGAAAAAGGTGTCTGAGCGCAGCGAGTTCTTTTTCCCAAGGAAAAATAATCCAGCCCCCCAGCCAGGCACCAAACCCAGCAGGCTAGGGCCAAACAAGCCGGCCAACACCCAAGCCAGAAAGGAAACCAAATGACACTCAATCAGGATACCCACAGCAAACTCATAGGCTACCTGCTATGGATCTTCGGATTCCTCGGGTCGCACCGGTTCTATTATGGTAAACCGATTACCGGCACCATCTGGTTCTTTACCCTCGGGTTGCTGTTTATCGGCTGGTTTATCGACCTGTTTCTGATTCCGGCCATGGACCGGGAAGCCGACAGACGGTATGAGGCCGGTGCTGTGAGTTACAGTATCAGCTGGATTCTGCTGACATTCATCGGGATCTTTGGGGTCCACCGGATGTACATGGGCAAGTGGATCACCGGGATTATCTACCTGCTGACCGGTGGCCTGTTCCTGATAGGTGTGCTGTATGACTTCTGGACGCTGAATAACCAGATTTCCGAGCGAAACAGAGAGCAGCGATTCGGTCCGGATCAGACTTTTTGATCATGACAGCTTGTCGGAAATCAAGGCCTCATTGAGCTATACTCCCGGCTTTTAATGAACCGTATTGGTGGGGGATTGCCGCCGGCGTCCTGACAGGTTTGGGAGTTCAAGTGCTGAAGGCTGTTGTCTCGACCATCCGGGTAATGGTTCTGCTGGTACTGTGGTCCGGCGTGAGTGCTGTCTCGCAGGCGTCGGACGCTGTCGTTGGGGCAGAGGCACGGCAGGATTTAACGGGGTCCGTGTCCATTTATCGGAATGATAAATCCGATCTTTCGCTCGACAGGGCAGCTGAACTTTTTCGCCAGGGCGAGTTTACCAGGCCGGATGCCTCGGAGCAGTCGCCCACCAACTTCGGCCTGACTCAGGATGAAGTCTGGCTGGCGTTTGAACTTTCAACACCCGAGCAGGTCCCGGAGCGTATATTTCTGGAAGTGGGGCATGCTTCTCTTGATGATGTTAATTTTTACCTGCTGGAAAATGATGAACTGGTAGCGCATCAACGGTCTGGCGATACCCTGCCTTTTTCTGAAAAGCCTGTCAGCCACCGTAATCACGTCTTCCCCCTGTCCTTGTCCGCAGCCAGCCAATACCAGATTTTTGTCAGTGTTCGCTCTGAAGGCACGCTTACTGTTCCGGTAACGCTCTGGCAAGGCGACAGTCTCTGGCGCAGTGATCAGTACGCCTACGCCACGCTCGGCCTTTACTATGGCCTACTGATAGCACTGCTGATCTACAACCTGTTCCTGTTCTTTTCGCTGCGGGATGTGCTTTATCTCACCTACGTTGGCTTTATTGCCTGCCTTGCGATCGGGCAGGCCGGCCTGTCGGGTCTGACCGGTCACTTCCTGTGGCCTGATAGCCCCTGGCTTGTGCATTTGTCTCCCACTGCTGGGGTGGCCGCAGCGGGTGTTTTCGGTGCATTGTTCGTGCAGCGGTTTCTGGCGGGAACACCGGCACGGTTAAAGCTTGGCTGGCTTATGCCATGCATCAGCGTCGCTTATGGACTGACATTCCTCACGGCCGCAGCCGGTTTCTATGCCATGGCCGCTGTGGCGGTGAATCTGCTATCAATGGTTTTTGCCGTGGCTGCGTTGATGATGGGCGCGGTCAGTCTCTGGCGCAAGGAACCGGGCGCCCGGTTCTTTGTGCTGGCCTGGGTATCTTTTTTGCTGGGCGTTCTTGTTATCGCTCTGCACAATGTCGGAGTACTGCCTTCCAACGGTTTTACCACCAATGCCCTGATGATTGGTTCCGCCATGGAAATGCTGTTGTTGTCGCTGGCCCTGGCTGACCGGACACGGGAGCTTGAAACCACCAATCGCCAACTGTGGGCCAATCAGCAAGTGCTGGAGAGGCAGGCCAATCATGATGCCCTGACGGGATTGGCCAACAGAAAGCTGCTGCAAGACCGGCTCACCGGAGCAAAAGCCCGGGCCAGGCGATCGGGAGAGAGCTTTGCGCTGGTGGTCGTCGATCTGGACAAGTTCAAGGAGATCAACGATACGCATGGACATAGCGCGGGAGATGAGGTGTTGGTGTCTGTAAGCAACAAGCTCAAAGCATTGACCAGAAGTTCGGATACCGTTGCCCGGATTGGTGGTGATGAGTTCGTGCTGCTGCTTGAAGGTCTCAAGAAGGGAGGTGACCTGAGCCGGCTGAAGAACAACCTTTCGCTGATCGGCGACATGCCGATTGTCCTTGAAGATGGGCCGGAGGTCCGGGTTGGCCTGAGCATTGGCGTGGCTATGTATCCCGATGACACCAGCAACATAGACAATCTGTTCTCACAGGCAGATGCGGACATGTACCGCGATAAACAGGAACGGGTAGCTGCCACCAGTGAATCCTAAATGCCGGCCGCAGACTCCAGCTCGGCCAGGCCCTCTTCCAGGTAATCCAGCATCCGCTGCAGGCTGGGCAGTGTGCGGCGGCAGCCGATCAGGCCGAATTCGACCTGGTCGCAGTAGCTGGTGAGGGTCATGTTCAGAGCGATTCGGTCCATGGCGATGGACACCGGATACATCCCCTCAAGCTTTGCGCCATTCCAGTAACTCGGTTCTTTTGGCCCGGGGATGTTGGAGATCACGACATTGAAGGTTTGCCACTTTGGCGCCAGGCCGGTCAGCAGGTTGAAGCCTGCCGGCGCCAGTAGTAGTGCTGTGTAGTTCAGGATTTCCTCCGGCGACATGTTCGCGTAGCGTTCCTTGGACGCTTTGACGTCCTCGTGAATGTATCGCAATCGCTCGGCGGCGTCGTTCAGATGGGTGCCCAGAGAGGCCAGGATGATACCCACCTGGTTGCCACCGGAGCTGTCGTCCTTGCGCAGGGAGACGGGCACCATGGCTACCAGTGGTTTTTCCGGCAGTGCGTCCTGGTTCATCAGGTAGGTTCTCAGGGCGGTGGCGCACATGGCCATCACCACATCGTTGACCGTTGTGTCGTAAGCCCTGCACACAGCCTTGATGCGCTTCAGGCAGTAAGACTGGGCGGCGAAGCGTCTGGAACCGGTGATCCTGCCGTTCAGGACGCATTGGGGCGCGTGGAAGATCGAGTCGTAGGCCGGGTCCTTGCGCGCCCGGTTGACGGTGCTCAGCAACGCTCTGGTTACCGCAGGCACCGTGCCCAATTGTTTGCCGGACTCGCCCAGCAGATGGGCCACATTGCGCCACATGGACGGGCCACCATCATCAGCGTTGCGGCGGCTGCGGGGTGGCAGTGACCAGATTGGCGGCATGTTTCTCTGGCCCGGATCCTGTGACAGCATGCGCTGGAACAGGCGCATGGCGGAAACACCGTCCACCAGGGAGTGGTGTATCTTGATGTACACGGCAAACTGCCGGTCTTTGAGACCTTCGATGAGGTGAAACTCCCACATCGGTCTTTCCCGGTCCATCAGGTGGCTGTGTTCCGCGGAGACGAACGCCAGCAACTCGCGAATCCGGCCAGGAGTGGGCAGGGCTTCAAACCGGAAATGGTGCTCCAGGTCCAGGTGCTCGTCCTCCACCCAGGCGGGCTGGCCGAATCGGCTGGTCAGGTGCTGGTCGAACGGGGAAGTGACAACCGTCTGTTCCCGCAGCTGATCCGCCAGCTGTGCGACGTAGTCATCCGGTGCGCCTTCAGGGAACGAAAACAGCTGCAAGCCACCAACATGCATGGGCTGCTGGCGTTTTTCCAGCCAAAGGAACACCTGGTCCAGGGGGCTCAGTGGTTTCACGGTATGAATCTCGCTTGTTTTGATTATTGCTCTCCGGCCGTCAGTGTTGCAGCATTTCAGGTCCGGTGGAAGCGCCGGATACTGGTTGAATGGGCCGTAATCTTCGGTTCAGACAGGTCTGTCTGGCGGGAAAAGACGTAAGTTCAGTGCAGGGTCAGGAGACAGAATTCAGCGCACTATCCGCGCAGGAGCAAAGGGGGCATTGAGTGAAACCGATCGTCTGGCAACTGGGGTTTGTGGCCACGTTGTGGTGTTTTCCAATTTCGGTGACCCAGGCGCAGGATCGGCCCGGTGTGGAACTGGAACAGGTTGAGTCCTCGGACATTATCAGTGAAGTCAGCCTCAATGGTACTGCCAATGCCCTTCGCACATCCCGACTGTCCACGGCGGTGGCAGGGCTGGTTGACGATGTGCGGGTTGAAACCGGGGACAGGGTTGCCAGCGGCGACCTCCTGGTAGGTCTGGATGACGAGCAGGCGGAATTCGAGCTGGAAAGTGCCCGTGCAGAGGCCTCCGAAGCCCGGGCGCGGCTGGAGGAGGCCCAGCGAAGACTGGCCGAAGCCCGCTCGGTGGGCGCGGGGCGAAACATTGCCGCCACCGAGGTCAGTGCCCGGGAAAGCGAAGTGGCTGCCACGGAAGCCACCCTTGCCCGACTGCGGGCGGAGGAAAAGCGTCGCCAGGTGGTACTTGACAGGCACCGCATTGAAGCACCGTTTGACGGCGTGGTCAGTGACCGCACCAGCGATCTGGGCGAGTGGGTGACGCCCGGCGATGAACTGCTGACCCTGGTGGACATTACCAATCTGCGGCTGGATTTCCGGGTTCCCCAGGACTATTACCAGCGCATCACTGACGACTCTGAGTTGCTGGTTCGTCCGCAAGGCGCGGGCGAGGAACCGGTGGCTGCCACCATCGAATCCCTGGTGCCAGTCAGCGATTCCGAGGCCAGGACGTTCCTGTTGCGGGCAACCGGCCCCGACGACTTTACGGTATTGCCGGGCATGGCCATAAGGGCAACCCTGCGGGTATCCACTGGAGAACAGGGCCTGACCGTTTCCCGTGACGCCATTAACCGTTATCCCGACGGCCGGGTGACCGTATGGATTGCCGAGTCAGCGGACGACGATCTCTATGAGGTACGGGAAAAACGGGTAGAAGTCGGCTCCAGTTTCGATAACCGCATGGAAATCCTCAGTGGCCTCGAGGGTGGCGAGCAGGTGGTTATCCGCGGCAACGAATCCCTGGAGGAAGGCGCCCGGGTAAGGCTGGCTGAGCGGGGATCGCGCTGATGTTTGCAGGAGTGATTCGCCACGGCACCCTGGTGACCGTGGTTACGCTGATACTGGCGGTGATCGGGGCTGCCGCGGCGCTGCGCATACCGGTGCAGATGATTCCGGACCTCGAAACCCGCACCATCACCGTGGAAACCCAGTGGCCCGGCGCCACGCCCCAGGATATCGAGAAGGAAATTCTGGTTGAGCAGGAGCGCTATCTCCGTAACGTTCCCAATCTCTCCGAGATGGCTTCCACCGCCTCCAGCGGGTCTGCCGAGATTGAACTGGAATTCCCGTTTGGTGTCGATATCACCGAAACCCTGATCCAGGTGAACAACGCCCTGAGCCAGGTCTCAGACTACCCCACCAATGTGGATGAACCCCGCATCGTGGCGGCCTCGTTCTCTTCCAATGCCTTCATGTACTTCCGGGTGTCCACCCTGGAGGATAATCCCCGGGAATTGGATATCGATCTGATGCGCGACTTTGTGGAAGATCGCGTCAGGCCCCGGATGGAAAGTGTATCGGGGGTTTCGGAAGTGACGGTAGGCGGCGGCGCCGATCGGCAGATGCAGATCACCGTGGATGAAGCAAAACTGGCGCAGCGGGGCCTGAGCCTGATGGATCTTCGGGACGCCATCACCAGCCGTAACCAGGATGTGTCCGGCGGCGAAGTGGATGCCGGTAAACGCCGCTACCTGCTGCGTACTGTCGGGCGGTTCCGGGATCTGGACGAGCTACGGAGTCTGGTGGTTTCCCGCACCGGCGACAGTGTGGTGCGCCTGTCTGACGTAGCGACGGTGCAGCAGGACCACTCCCGTATACGCGAACTCTCCTACATCAACGGCCAACGGGTTCTGGGCCTTCAGGTGCGGCGTGAAAGCGGCTCCAATGTTATTGATATCAAGCGGGCCATGCTGGAAGAAGTGGACAGCATCAATGACGAGGTGCTGGAACCGGAAGGCATGGAGCTGGCCCTGACCTCGGATGATGCCCGCTACGTGGAAGCTTCCGTGGCCAACGTCTGGACCAACCTGGGCATTGGTGCCGTCTTCGCGACCCTGGTGATGTTCCTGTTCCTGCGATCCTCCCGGGCCACCTTCGTGGGTGTGGTGGGTATTCCTCTGTGTGCCATTGCCGCCTTCCTCGGGCTGATGATGACCGGCCGCACCATTAACGTGATCTCCCTGGCCGGCGTGGCCTTCGCCATCGGTATGACGGTGGACAACAGCATCGTGGTGCTGGAGAACATCGAGCGCCACCGGCGCCTGGGGCTGGACCGGTTCGAATCGGCCCTGAAAGGGGTTCAGGAAGTCTGGCCCGCAGTATTGGCGTCCACCATGACCACCATCCTGGTATTCCTGCCGATCCTGTTTATCGAGGAGGAAGCCGGCCAACTGTATTCCGACGTGGCCATTGCCATTTCCGCCGCCATCTTTGCCTCCATGCTGGTGGCGGTAACCCTGATACCAACCCTCAGTGCACGGCTGGATTTCGGTATCCGCGAGACGGAGACCGATCAGTTCGGCAATACGCTGTCCGGTGGTTGGGCCGGGTCGATTATTTCAGGTGTACGCTGGCTGGTCAGCGGTCCGCTCAGGCGAGGCGTTACCATCCTGGCGACAATCTGCCTGAGTGTCTGGATCATATTCGCACTGACACCGTCTGCCGAATACCTGCCCGAGGGCGAGGAGCCGAAAACCTTCGCGTCGATGAATGCGCCGCCAGGCTACAACTTGCGGGAAATGGAAAGCATTGCCAAGCAGGTTGAGGATGAATTCCTGCCTCACGTAGAGGCAAACCCCGAAGCCTACGAATCCGGCGAGACCTCCATTCCGCCGTTGGCCTACCTGAACATGCAGATCAGCCCGTCCAACGTGCGGATCATTTCAGAGACCGTCAATCCACGGCACATCGAAGCCCTGATGGACGAGATCACCGGTTTCTATGAGCAGTTCCCGGGCATGCGGGCGTTTGCTGCCAAAGGGTCGATCATCTCCAGCAACGATGGCGGTACCCGCAGTATCAACCTGGATATCTCGGGCCCGGACCTGGTGTCGATATACGAAGTGGCGAACAACGCCTACGGCCGCGCCCGGGAGGTTTTCGACAACCCCCGTATCCAGACCCAGCCATCGACGCTGACCCTTGCCCAGCCACTGATCCAGGTGCGGCCGAACTACGATCGCGCCGCCGAGCTGGGCCTGAACACCGAAGCCATCGGGTTTACCGTGGCCTCACTCACGGAAGGCTCCTATGTCGATGATTTCTTCCTGGATGACGACAAGATCGATATCTACCTTTATGGCAGTGAAGGCCGCAACCCCAGCCTGGATCAGTTGCCGGATGTAATGGTGCACACCCCCCAGGGCGCCACCTTACCCCTGTCGAGCCTCGCGACCATCGAGGAAACCGTGGATACCAGCACCGTGCGCCGGCTGGATGGCCGCCGGACGGTTACCCTGAACGTCATACCGCCGGACGACGTGCCGCTGGAGGAGGGTGTCGAGAAGGTGCGGACGGAACTGGTGGAAGCCATGCGGGAAAGCGGCGAACTGCCTTCCGATGTGGCCATCAATATCTCCGGCGCCAGCGACCAGCTCAACGCCACCCGGGATGCCCTGAGCGGGAATTTCATCATTGCGGTGGTGATTGTCTATCTGCTGCTGGTGGCCATCTTCGCCCACTGGGGCTTCCCGCTGCTGATCCTGACCGCCATTCCCCTGGGTATCGCCGGCGGTATCGTGGGGCTGGCGCTGATGAACCTGGTGGGTGGTCTGTTGCCGAAGATCGGCCTGCTGCCCCTGAGCCAGCCCTTCGACATGATCACCATGCTGGGTTTTCTGATCCTGATGGGCACGGTGGTGAATAACCCGATCCTGGTGGTGGAACAGGCACGGCAGAATCTGCGGTTGAAGGATGTATCAGTGCTGGATGCGGTCATCGGCGCGGTGGAAACCCGCCTGCGGCCCATTGCCATGACCACCCTGACCACCATCTGCGGCCTGTCACCACTGGTGTTCCTGCCGGGCGAAGGCACGGAGCTCTACCGTGGCGTGGGCGCGATCGTTCTGTTCGGTCTGGCCGGTGCTGCGACGGTGACTGTGACCTTTTTGCCGGCGCTTACGGTGTTTGTCTTGGGATGGCGGGATAAGCGGCCCGCTCGTTAGTGGGGGAGTCGCCGCTTCGGGGGGTGGGGGTATTTTTTCTTTGGGAAAAAGAACTCGCTGCGCTCAGACACCTTTTTCCTGGCAGAAAAAATACCCCCACCCCCCAAATCGGCTTTTCAGGTATCGTGCCGGGCCGCTTTCAGGCTCGGTCATGACCGGTTAGGCCGCTACTGATTCTTTGTTTGCTGCCGGGATCTCTACCCGGACATTGTTGCCATCCAGTAGGATCGGGTAGGTTTCAACGTTTACGCCCTCATCCTCAAGGCATTGACCGGTCTGCAGGTTGAAGTGCTGCTTGTACAGCGGCGAAGCCACCACCGGTTGCCCTTTCAGGTCGCCGGTTATCCCCCGGGCCAGCACGTTCTTGCCGGTAAACGGATCGGTATGGCTGATGGCGAACAGCGCCGGCAACCGATGCGGCAGATAAAACACCGCCACCGGCCCGTCTTCGGTCCATACCGCTACACCGGATTCCGGCACAAGGTCATCAACGGTACAAACTACGTCCCAGGAAGTGCGTGCTTTCATAATGTTCTCCAATTTCAATTCGGTTAATTCAAAACTCGAGCCTGAACCCGTTGAAATCTATAACCAGCGACAACTGGTGCCCAGATGAGCGTGGGGGTCGGTATTTTTTCCCGCCAGGAAAAAGGTGTCTGAGCGCAGCGAGTTCTTTTTCCCAAGGGAAAAAATACCGACCCCCGCGCTCCACCCCGAGCCCTCAGTCTTAAGCAGGCTCCCCCTCAAGCAGAGGCCTACGCTGATCCCGTTCAGTAGTCCACTCCTGAACTGGGTCTTTCTTCTCAGGCGCATTAACAAACTCCCGGAACCGCTTCCGCTTCTCAGGGTCCTCAACCGCAGTCTTCCACTCGCACTGATAGGTGCCCACCAGATCCGCCATGTGCTGCTCCAGCTCATCGCAGATACCCAGGCTGTCCTCCAGAACCACCTGCTTGAGATAGTCCAGGCCGCCCTCCAGGTTCTCCATCCACACACTGGTGCGCTGCAGACGGTCCGCCGTGCGCACGTAGAACATCACCACCCGGTCAATGGTGCGGATCAGCTCCTCATCGGACAGATCAGTGGCAAACAGATCACCGTGGCGCGGGCGCATGCCGCCGTTGCCGCAGACGTACAGGTTCCAGCCGTTCTCCGTGGCAATCACGCCGAAGTCCTTGCTCTGGGCTTCCGCGCATTCACGGGTGCAGCCGGAGACGGCCATTTTCACCTTGTGGGGTGCACGCAGGCCCTTGTAGCGGTTTTCCAGGGTGATCGCCATGCCCACGCTGTCCTGCACGCCGTAGCGGCACCAGGTGTTGCCCACGCAGGATTTCACCGTGCGCAGGGACTTGCCGTAGGCGTGGCCGGTTTCGAAGCCGGCGGCGATGAGCTTTTCCCAGATCTCCGGCAACTGGCTCAGGGTGGCGCCGAACAGATCCACCCGCTGGCCGCCGGTGATCTTGGTGTAAAGGTCGTACTCCTTGGCCACTTCTCCCAGCACGATCAGCTTGTCCGGGGTGATTTCGCCGCCGGGAATGCGTGGCACGATGGAGTAGGTGCCGTTCTTCTGCATATTGGCCATGAAGGTGTCGTTGGTGTCCTGCAGGGGCACATGGTCGGTGGCCAGGATGTGTTCGTTCCAGCAGGTGGCGAGGATGGAGGCCACCGCCGGCTTGCAGATGTCGCAGCCGTGACCCTTGCCGTGATCACGGATCAGGGTCTGGAAGGTACGGATGCCGTTGACCTTGACGATGTTGAACAGGTCCTGGCGGCTGTAAGGGAAGTGTTCGCAGATGTCCTTGCTCACTTCCACGCCGCGTTTTTCCAGTTCGCTGTCCACCACGTTCTTCAGCAGTGCCGCGCACCCACCGCAGCCGGTGCTGGCCTTGGTTTCGGCTTTCACCGAGCCGAGGTCGGTGCAGCCGGCGTCAATCACGCCACAGATATCGCCCTTGGACACGTTGTGGCAGGAGCAGATGGAGGCGGTTTCCGGCAGGGCATCCGGGCCCAGGGTCGGGGCGCCGCCCTGGCTTTCCGGCAGGATCAGGGTTTCCGGCTGCTCCGGCAGTTCGATTCCGTTCAGGGCGTATTGCAGCAGGGTGTCGTAGTGGCTGTTATCCCCCACCAGGATGGCACCCAGCAGTTTCTTGCCATCTTCGCTGATCACCATGCGGCGGTAGTGGCCGGCTTTCTCGTCGTTGAAACGGATGTTGCGGGCGCCTTGGGTCTGGCCGTGGGCATCGCCGATGGAGCCCACATCCACACCGAGCAGCTTGAGCTTGGTGCTCATGTCAGCGCCAGTAAAGGCGGCTTTCTGATCACCGTTCAGTACCGATGCCAGGGTGCGGGCCATGGTGTAGCCGGGCGCCACCAGGCCGAAGATCTTCTCGCTCCACAGGGCGCACTCGCCGATGGCGTGAATGTGCGGGTCCGAGGTGGTGCACTGATCGTTGACAACGATGCCGCCGCGCTCACCCATGGCCAGGTCGCTGGAGCGGGCCAGCGCGTCCTGTGGGCGGATACCGGCGGAGAACACGATCAGGTCGGTTTCCAGGTGGGTGTCGTCGCTGAAGTTCATCCGCAGGCGGGCTTCCTCGCCCTCAACAATCTCGGTGGTCGCTTTCTCGGTGTGCACCTGCACGCCCAGTTCCTCGATCTTGCGCTTGAGCAGAGCGCCGCCGTCGGCGTCCAGCTGCACCGGCATCAGGCGCGGTGCGAATTCCACCACGTGGGCTTCCAGCCCCAGGCTCTTGAGGGCATTGGCCGCTTCCAGACCAAGCAGGCCACCGCCCACCACAACACCGGTTTTGACGCCTTCTGAACTGGCGCGGATGCTGTCCAGGTCTTCCAGGGTACGGTACACCAGGCAGTGGGGGTGGTCGTTGCCCTTGATGGGCGGCACAAACGGATAGGAGCCGGTAGCCAGCACTAGTTCGTCATAGGCGTAGTCGCCCATGGGCGTGGTGATGGTCTGCTTGGCACGGTCGATAGCCGTGACCTGCTCACCCAGGCGCAGGTCGATGTTGTTTGCCGCGTACCAGTCGGCGGTTCCCATGGCCAGGTCGGTGTGGGTGGAGCCACTGAAGTACTCGGACAGGTGAACCCGGTCGTAAGCCAGCAGCTTTTCCTCACCGAATACCGTGATGTCGAAGTCCGCCGCAGCGGGGGTTGCCACCAGCTGTTCCAGGAAATGGTGGCCGACCATGCCGTTGCCAATGACGATCAGGTTTTTCTTGCTCATGATAAATCCTCTCTCCGTTACTGGCCGCTTCAGGCGGCTTCGCAGTAATGCTTGCCAAAGGCCAGGTGCGCCCGGTAGGCGCTGATATCCTCGGCCTGTTGAATGCGTTCGCTGTACCAGAGGCCGTCGCTGGTCTCACCGAACAGCACGGCGCCGGTCAGGCGCTGGTCACGGACCAGCAGCCGGCAGTAGCGATTGGTTTCGTAGTCCTGCCAGACCACGGATTCGGTGCCCTCGTCCGCCTCGGTCTGGCCGCAGGAAAAAATGGGGATGCCGCTGATTTTCAGTCGTGTGGGAATCATGGATGACTTGAAAGTGACCTGGCTGGCCGGATCACACAGCACCTGCGCCAGTACATCCGCCTGCTGATAGCCCGGCTCCACCAGTCCGAAGGTCTGGTCGTCCACCTGGCAGCACTCCCCCAAGGCATAAATGTGCGGGTCACTGGTTCTCATTTGACGGTCCACGCGGATGGCCCGGTCACAATCCAGCCCGGCCTCATAGGCCAGCTCGGTGTTGGGGGTAATGCCAGCGGCGATGACCACCAGGTCGGTGCTGATCAGGGTTTCGTCGTCCAGCTGGACGGCACGCACCAGGTTGCGGCCCAGCAGGGCCACGGGGGCGGTGCGTGTTTGAATTGTCAGCCCCCGTTCGCTGAGGGCATCTTCCAGCAGAGCGCCACTGGCCTGGTCAAGCTGTCGGTTGAGAAGGTGGCTGCTCCGGTGCAGTACGGTCACTGCCATACCCCGTCTTCGCAGCCCGTCGGCCGCTTCCAGCCCCAGGAATCCCCCGCCGATCACCACTGCCCGGCGGTGGCGCCGGCTTACCTCGATAAGTTTGCGGGTATCCTGCAGGCCACGAAATGTCATCACGCCTTCCAGGTCCTCACCGGCCAGCCCGAGGCTGGCGGGGCGGGAACCGGTGGCAATGACCAGATGGGTATAAGGCTGTACACGGCCGCTGACGGTGGAAACGGTTCTGTCCGCCCGATTGATCTCAGCGACCGGGTCGCCCTGGTGCACCGTGATGTTGTGCTGCCGGTACCAGTCGGGCTGTTGCAGTGGCAGGCTGTCTTCATCAGCATCGCCGGCCAGCAGGGCGGAAAGCTGGATCCGGTTGTAGGCCGGCGTGGCCTCACCGTTGAACACAACAATCCGGGCGAAGGGCTGCGTGGGCTGGCCGACCAGCTTCTCGAGCAGACGCTGGGCCACCATACCGTGGCCGCAGATAACGAGGGTGTGTTCTGCCCTGGTGCTCATGAACGCTCTCTCCTTTTCTGCCCGAACAAAAAAAGCCGGAGCATCTCATCCCCTGGAGGATTCGATGGTCCGGCGCCAATGCCAACAACAATGATCTGATGGTCCGGCCGATCCGTGGCCGGGACGTTCTTCCCTGTTTTAAAGTTAGCGAACTCCGTGCCAACATTATTAGTTGTTCAATTACATGGGCTTAGCTATTTTCCCCCAGAGAGGTGAGTCAGATCCATGCGCCCCAACAGGGCGACGTGCACCGGATAGGTGCCTGATGCTGAACCTGCTCCACCAATCCGGCGGATTTCAGGCTATGCGACGGACCGGGCTTTCAGCATGCTTGCTCTGTGATTCCGGTGTGTCTTCTTCCTGCTCCGGGGCTTCGGCCTCCACCACTGGCCCGGCCTCTTCCTCCCCGCCTTTGTCGGGAAAACGTTGTTTCTCGTACAGGAAGGAGAGCACCGCCTGACGGTAATGCACATACTCCGGGTTATCCGCCAGGTTGACCCGGTTGCGGGGCCGTGGCAGGTCAATGTGGAGCTGTTCCCCGATGGTAGCTGAGGGCCCGTTGGTCATCATCACAATGCGGTCCGACAGCAGCACCGCTTCGTCCACATCGTGGGTGATCATGATCACGGTGCTGTTCAGATCCTGCTGGATCTCCATCAGTGAGTCCTGAAGATGCGCCCGGGTCAGCGCATCCAGTGCCCCGAAGGGCTCATCCATCAGCAATACGCTGGGCTTCATGGCCAGCGCCCGGGCAATTCCCACCCGCTGCGCCATGCCCCCGGAAATCTCGCCGGGGCGCTTGTCCAGCGCATGGTCCATATTGACCAGTTTCAGATTGTGCAGAATCCACTCCCGACGTTCTTTTTTATTCATGGACTTTTTGAACACTTGCTGTACGGCCAGCTCGACATTCTCGTACACGGTCAGCCATGGCATCAGCGAATGATTCTGGAACACCACAGCTCGCTCCGGACCCGGCGTGTTGACCTCATGCCCGTCCAGTACACAGCCTCCACGGGTGGCCTGTAACAGACCGGCGACGATATTGAGTACGGTGGATTTACCGCAGCCGGAATGGCCGATCAGTGAGACAAACTCGCCTTTGCGAATCTTGAGATCGATATTTTCCAGAGCGATAAACGGCCCATCTTTGGTATCAAAGGCCATCTGTACGTTGGTTAGTTCAAGGTGTGGCTTAGTCACATTCTGTCTCCTCTAGTCTTGGAGTACGAGCTGGCGGGCAGGGTGGTCCGGGGCACGCTGTAAATACGTCCCTGTACGCTCGACAAAAACATCCCTGTTTTTGACGTCCCCGGACTACCCTGCCCGCCAGCTCTATGCCTGGTTTTATTCATTCCATGCCACTTTCTTTTGAATCAGCAGCATGATTCGATCAAGAAGGAAACCGATAAAGCCGATGGCGAGGACTGCAACCATGATTCGGCTCAGGGACTGGCTGCTGCCGTTCTGGAATTCGTCCCAGACGAACTTTCCGAGGCCCGGGCTTTGGGCGAGCATCTCGGCTGCGATCAGCACCATCCAGGCAATACCAAGAGAAACCCTGAGCCCGGTAAAGATCATGGGTACTGAGGACGGCAGCACGACTTTTCGCACGTGCGTCCAGAATGACAGGCGCAAAACCTTCGAAACGTTCAGCAAATCAGGGTTTACCGCGGACACACCCACACTGGTATTAATCAGGGTCGGCCAGAGGCTGCACAGGGTGACCGTGAACATGGACGTCAGGAACGACTTGGCAAACATCGGGTCGTCGCTGACGTAGGTGGCGGAGACCACCATGGTAACCAGCGGTAGCCAGGCCAGGGGGGAGACCGGTTTGAAGATCTGGATCAGCGGATTGACCGCCGCCGAGAAGTGGCGGTTCAGGCCGATGATGATGCCCAGGGGCACGGCAATGAGGGTGGCCAGCACGAAGCCGGCCAGTACCGTGCCCAGGCTGGTGAAGACCTGGTCGATAAACGTGGGCGAGCCCGGGTAGCTGCGTATCCGTACCTCCGCGTCCGGATTCTCCGCCAGGATGCGCTCGTTGCGTTGCTCCTGCATGGTGACGAACTGGGCCGCCCGCTCCCGCTGGTCGTTGTGCTCCTGCCAGAGTTGTCCGGACTGTTCCAGTACATCTGCGGGGCCGGGAAACGCGCCCAGGGAGGTGAGCACCTGGGGGGCGGCCAGGTGCCAGAAAGTCAGGAACAGGGCGATGCCGATAGACGGTAGCAGCAGGTTGCGCCCGGTTTCTGCCAGGCTGGGGCCTGTCAGCTTGTCAGTCAGCGCACGAAGCCATCGTTGGCCGTGTGATAACGGGTTGGTGTGGCTGAGCGTGGTCATGTGATGTCTCCTGACACTCTGTGCTTAAGGGGTTTGCGAGCCTTTCAGGCCAATGTCGAAGCTGTCGATGTAGGCGTTCGGTTCCCTGGGAGTGAAGGCCACGCCATCGATCAGCTCGCCCTGGTGTGGGCGGGTAAAGTTTTCCTCGTCGAGATTCGGGAAATCCTCTGCACTGAGCGTGCCGTCCTCGATCAGTGACCGGGCCGCCTCTTCGTAGATGTCGGCGCGATAGACCTTGGCGGCGGTTTCCATATACCAGTCATCGGATTTGGGCTCGGGGATCTGGCCCCAGCGGCGCATCTGGCTCAGATACCAGATGGCATCCGAGGGATACGGATAGGTGGCGTAGTAACGGAAGAACACGTTGAAGTCCGGGACCTTCCGCACGTCACCTTTTTCATATTCAAAGGTGCCAGTCATGGAGTTGGCGATGACTTCCTCGTCGGCGCCCACATAGCTTGAGCGGGCCAGGATTTTCACTGCTTCCTCACGGTTGGCGTTGTCGTTTTCATCCAGCCAGTGGGCTGCACGGATCAGCGCCCGCAGCAGTCGAAGGTGGGTGTTGGGATATTTCTCGGCCCAGGCTTCGGTGACGCCAAACACCTTCTCAGGGTTGTTGGGCCAGATTTCGTGGTCGGTAATCACCGGCACGCCGATGCCCTTGAACACCGCCTGCTGGTTCCAGGGTTCGCCCACGCAGTAGCCCTGGATGGTGCCGGCTTCCATGGTGGACGGCATTTGCGGTGGTGGCGTAACTGAGAGGTGTACATCGGCATCAATGGTGCCACTGGTATCGCCACGCTGGGGCGCGTAAAGGCCAGGATTCAGGCCGCCAGCCGCCAGCCAGTAGCGAAGCTCATAGTTGTGGGTGGACACAGGGAATACCATGCCCATGCGGAAGCGCTCGCCGTCGTCCCGGTACTGTTCGATAACCGGTTTCAGCGCGGCGGCACTGATCGGGTGGGCCGGCTTGCCGTCGCTGTTGTCATTGATGTGGGGGCGCATCTCTTCCCAGACATCGTTGGAAACGGTGATGCCGTTGCCGTTCAGGTCCATGCTGAATGCGGTGATGATGTTCGCCTGGGTGCCGTAGCCGATAGTGGCGCCCAGCGGTTGACCTGCCAGCATGTGAGCGCCATCAAGGTCGCCAGTCACCACGCCGTCCAGCAGCACTTTCCAGTTGGCCTGGGCCTCCAGCTCCACAAACAGGCCTTCGTCCATAAAGAAACCCTGTTCCCAGGCGATGGCCAGTGGCGCCATGTCCGTCAGTTTGATGAAGCCGAGTTTCAGGTCCTGCTTCTCTGCCGGGCCGATCTCGGCCTGGGCTGCGCCAGTCCCTGCGAGTATCAGTATCGCGGCTGCCAGTGTTTTCAGTGTCATGGTGCTCTCCCGGTGTTTATTCCAGACAAAAAAAAGCCTGCCTCCCATTCGGGACGCAGGCGTCAATGCCTGATGTTCTGTTAGTTTTTCGCCACTGCCGCTTGAAGTGCAGTGGATGCGAGATCGTCTACCGATTACTAAGCAGGCAGCGTGCCAGTTCTCCAGTATCCTGAAAACATGGGTGTTTTATCGTATCCGTGTTTCAGTTCCCCTGGTCTGGGCCGGTTTTGGTGGCTGTTTTAGTGCGTGGCGCATCATTGTTGGGCGACCCCGCACGGTCGTGGTTGTCCCCCAACCAGTCGTGAAGCCGTTCGCCGAGAAGCCTGTCGCTGGCCACATCTACGGGGCCATAACGTCCGGACAGGGTAAACGGACGCTGGTGTCGCCCTTCCGTCTTGCTGTCGACGACCGGGGTGTCGATCCCCATGGAAGCGGCCGCATCCCGAAACAGGTCGGGGCGGACGACCTGGCGCAACATCTTTCCGCTGACCGGTCCCAGTTGTCCGCGCAGTGTCAGCCGCGAAGCCAGCCAGTGGGCCTGGGACAGCCAGGGAAAGTTGGCGGAATGGCGAAAGAAGTGCTGTTGTAACCGTGGGTGAAAGAGGCTGTAAGGGTGGTTGTCCAGTACATTGATCTGCTCGCCCAGGTATTCCGGTCTTGCCAGCATCTCCCGCAGCAGCCGGTGATTGTGGGGATTGTCCAGCCACTGACAGGCCGCCAGTAATGCCCGAAGAAGGTGCCGGTGCATCACACCATGCTGTTCGGTCCAGTCGGCACGCATGCCCAGTACTTTTTCCGGTGAGTTCTGCCATATCTGGTGGCCGGAATGGAGAATGCGGCCCAGCTTCTCGTACTCCAGAACGCTGTTCCAGGGTTCACCGACGCAACAGCCTTCAATGGCATCCGAGCGGATTGCATCCACCATCTGTATCGGTGATACCGGAATGATCTGGACGTGATGCTCTGCGTCCGGGCCAGCCGAAGCCAGCCAGTCCCTGAGCTGAAGGTCATGGCTGGACCAGGGGGCTACCGAAGCCAGCCGTATGGGAGTGCCCCGCATCCTGGCGACGTTCAACAGTTCACCGGCTGTGGCGATGGGGTTGTCCAGATCCGTGCCGGAGCGGACGAGATCGTCGTACAGCTTGTTGCCGAGGGAAATGCCGTTTCCATTCCGGCTCAGTACCATTCCCACAACAACCGGTACCCTGGGGCGGTCATGGGCCAGGGACATGCTCAGGGGCATGGGGGCCAGCATGTGCGCGCCGTCCAGAAGACCAAAGGTGACCTTGTCACGAAGGGATGCCCAGGAGCCTTCCCGTACCAGTTCTACGTCCAGCCCTTCGGCATCAAACAACCCCAGTTCCCGGGCGACAATCAGCGGTGCACTGTCCAGAAGGGGCACGAAGCCCAGGCGGACATGGAATCCCGGGCGTCGGTGAATCGGGGTAGGATGAACCATTGCTTCTCCGTCAGGCCATTAGGAGGCTTTTTGGACCGATCCCTGACTGTGGCTTTCAATCAGGGTAATAACGCGTTCCGCCATAACCGCAAGGCGCTCGCTGTGCTCCATGGCAGAGCTGCGCAACATGCGATAGGCGGTTTCTTCGTCACACTGCTCATGGCGCATGATCAGACCCTTGGCCTTTTCAATAATCTTGCGGTCTTCCAGCGCGGAGCGGGTTTCTTCCAGCTCTGTTCTCAACGCCTGAAAGGACTCGAACTGGGCAACTGCCGAATCAATAATGGAACGAACCCGCTCTGGCTGTATGCCATCCACGACATAGGCGCTGACCCCGGCCTTTACCGCCGCATGGATGGTGGCCCGGTCGCCTGGCTCATTGGCGAAAAAGACAATAGGCCGGGGAGCATGGGCATTGAGGGTGCTCATGTTTTCGAGGGTGTCCCGGTCCGGGGAGTCCATGTCTATGATCACCATATCCGGCTGGTCCCGGGCCACCGCAGCCGTCAGGCCGGTAGCGTCCGGACGCTGACGAATCACTTCATGGCCTTCGTGGCGTAGTGCAGCACAAACCTGGCTTGCCCGTTCGGGATCCTTGTCGATCAGAAGGATACGAAGGGGGTCTGGCGAATTCATGATGGATTCCTCAACTGAACAGTCGTTGACTGCGAATGGCTATTCATTGGGCATTACGTTGCCTGCTTCCTGTGGAGGTTGAAGCAATAAATTTGCCAGGCTGCGGAAAAGCCCTCCCCGGGCGGGCATCAGCATATTCTGGTCCTCTTGTCGGGTGCTTGTTCATGGAAATATTGCGCGGTCATTGGGCAATTCCGTCGGTGTTGCACCGTTTTGAGTCCGAAACCGACCCGGCAATACTCCTTACGGAGACCGGAATTGCCGATAGTGACAGCTTCTGTCTGTGATGGCCCCGGATTTGCAGGCTGGCGGTAATACTTCGCGAAAATGCCGGGGCGCCGCACCCGGTAAACCATTCTGGCAAAGAAGCCCGCGTGCTCCGTCTGACTGACCTCAGACCGGGCATGGCGGGCTTTTTTGCGTTCGGATACCCGGGAGACATCGTGGACTTACTGAAAGCTGGCAATGATGCAGTTCGCACAACCTGCCCCTATTGCGGGGTTGGTTGCGGCGTATTGGCAGACCCCGACAACCACACACCGGTTGCCGGTGACCGGGTTCATCCGGCGAACCGGGGGCGCCTGTGTGTCAAGGGCGCCAGTCTTCATGAAACTACCGGTAAGGAAGGGCGGTTGCTGGTCCCTGTGGTCAGGGGGCAGCGCGTCGGTTGGGAGCAGGCCCTCGATGAAGTGGCGGGTGCCATTCGGGACAGTGTCCGAACCCACGGCCCCGGGTCCGTTGCTTTCTACCTGTCCGGTCAGTTGTTGACCGAAGATTATTACGTAGCAAACAAGCTGGCCAAGGGGTTTATTCGCACACCCCACGTCGATACCAATTCGCGCCTGTGTATGTCCTCAGCGGTCGCCGCCCACAAGCGTGCCTTCGGTGCGGACGTTGTGCCTGGCTGCTACGAGGACCTGGAACTGGCGGATCTGCTGGTCCTGGCGGGCAGCAACGCGGCCTGGGCGCATCCTGTGCTCTATCAACGCATGAAAGCCGCCGCCCGTGAAGGGCGCCGGGTCGTGGTCATCGATCCCCGCCGCACCGCCACCAGTGAACTGGCAGATCTCCACCTGGCGCTTCGCCCTGGTACCGATACCATTCTGTTCAATGGGTTGCTGTGCTGGCTGGCCCGGCATGACGGCCTGGATACCGGCTATATCGAGGCGCACTGCCAGGGCTTTGAGAGCGCCCTGGAAAGTGCTCGTGCTGCCGCGCCCGATGTGGCAGCCGTGGCACGGCAGTGCGACCTGCAGCCAGACGATGTGGAAACCTTCTATCGCTGGTTTGCGAACACCCCCCGCACGGTCACCGGATTCTCCCAGGGCATTAACCAGTCCGTGGCGGGTACCGACAAGGGCAATGCCATTATTAACTGTCATCTGGCCACCGGCCGGGTGGGCAAGCCCGGTTCAGGGCCCTTCTCCCTGACCGGACAGCCCAACGCCATGGGTGGCCGGGAGGTGGGTGGACTGGCCAACACCCTGGCGGCCCACATGGATTATGACAGCCCGGGCGCACGGGAACGGGTTGCCCGTTTCTGGGGCACGGAGGCGGTGGCAAACGGGCCCGGCCTGAAAGCGGTTGACCTGTTTGAGGCGGTTCACCGGGGGGATATCCGGGTGATCTGGATTATGGGCACCAACCCCGCCGTCAGCCTGCCGGACTCCGCCCGTGTGCGGGAAGCCCTGGCACGGTGCCCGACGGTAATTGTCTCCGACTGCGTGGCCAATACCGACACAACCGCGGTTGCCGACATTCTGCTGCCCGCCGCCGGCTGGGGAGAAAAGGACGGAACCGTTACCAACTCGGAACGGTGTATTTCCAGGCAGCGGCGCTTTTTACCGCTGCCAGCCGAGGTAAAACCCGACTGGTGGATTCTGGGTGAGGTCGCCAGGAGGCTGGGCTTCGCAGCGGCTTTTGACTACCAGCGGCCTGCAGACATATTCCTCGAGCATGCCGCCCTTTCTGGCCATGAAAACCACGGAGAGCGGGCGTTTAACATTGCCGGGCTGGCGGCACTGTCTGATCAGGGCTACGACGATCTCGCGCCGATCCAGTGGCCGGTTTATGGAGAAGCAGCGCCGCAAGCGGGAGAGTCAAAACGCTTGTTCACCGATGGCCGCTTTGTCACCGACAACCATCGCGCCCGGTTTGTCGCCATCAGCACGGTGCTGCCGGTACAGCAAGCCAGTGACGACTACCCCGTGGTGGTCAATACCGGCCGCATACGGGACCAGTGGCACACCATGACCCGAACCGCCAGCACGCCGCGATTACTGACCCATCGCTCTGAGCCCTTCGTGGAGTTGCACCCTGATGATATGGCGAGGTTCAGGCTGGAGGATGGATACCTGGCCTCCCTGACCCTGCGAGAAGGCCAGTTCATTGGGCGCGTGCGTAAATGCAGTGAGCAGCGCCGTGGTGAAGTGTTTATCCCCATCCACTGGAACCGCCAGTTCGCTTCCCGTGGTGTGGCCACGGTACTGACGGAATCGGTCACCGATCCGGTATCCGGCCAGCCGGAAGCGAAACACGGTCGGGCAGCCATAGCGCCATTTCGCGTTCACTGGCACGGGCGGTTACTGGTTCGTCGCAACCGGCCCAGGCGTTGGCAATCGGATTACTGGTGCCATGTGCCGCTGCATCATTGCGACAGCTGGTGGCTGGCGGGACGTCAGCCCATGCACTGGCCGGCGATTCTCAACGACTGGCTGGGAGGCCCTGCGCACCTGATTATGGCGGATGAAGCCCAGCGGCGGTTCCGCGCCGCTCGCATTGTCGACGGACAGCTGGAGGCGGTCCTGATGGTGGATGGCAATCCGGCGCTGATTCCGGATGCTGACTGGCTGGATGGCTGTTTTGCCGAGGCCAAGCTCTCAACGAACAGCCGCCGTGCTCTGCTGGCGGCACGGGATGTGGATGTGGACGACCCTGGCGCTATTATCTGCAGCTGTTTCCAGGTGGGTGAACACCAGATTGGCGCTGCTATTGAAGACGGTGCCGGATCGGTAGAGGCCCTTGGCGAGAAGCTCAGGTGTGGCACCAACTGCGGCTCCTGCATCCCGGAGCTGCGCCACCTGATCGGGGTATCAGTCAGCGAGAGCGCTTAGCAAAACCACCGGTACCCGGTATCTCAGCCCCCGGCAGGGGCCGGTACCTTCAACGGTACAGGTTTTGCGATTGACCCGGATAATGGTCCCTTCCAGCTGCCGCTTGCCGGCGCCAAATCCGACGCTGTCGCCCACTGACCAGTTGGTCATCAACTGTCGGGTATCCGGGGGCTGCATCTGTTCGTCGGGAAGCACAACGCCTGCGTCCTCTGCCTGGCTGGCCAGATGGCGCCGGGTGGCTTCCGCCCCACCACTGGAATGAAGTTCATCCAGTATTCTGTAGAAATGCCGGTTGTGCACCGAACCACGGTAGCGCTGGCCGGAGACATGCTGCAGCAGGTGGGCAAACTCGTGGCAACAGGTGTGGGCCAGCAGATTGAGCGTCGTAACTCTGCCACCAAAATAGCCGTACTGGCGGATTTCCCGCCCGGAAAGCCAGCTGATGGCGGCCTCGGGCTGATATTTGGCCATGATCATGCGCTTGCCGTAGGTAATCTGGTGTTGCTTCTGGCGGGGGTCAAAACGGTGGTAGGTGGCCTGGCCGGAGCCGACACGGCACGCAAGATGGCTGCCGGGCGAGCGCGCCAGAACCCAGTCGGCAGCAGGCTGCCAGAGTATTTCCTCAGTGACAGAGCACATCAGTTTGCCGAGGCCGACAGCAGCTTTCTGGGAAATGGTCATCGTGGCTAAACCCGGTTGCAGACATCGAGGGCGAATACATTGGAACAGGCCAAGGTTACCGTTCAGTTGGTCGATTTGCCATGGTTTACCAGATGAACGACAGTTTAAGGGCCGCTGTTGTGCTGCCTGCCTCCTCCTCGGCTAAGCTGTTGCTTGAACCATTACCTGTGATCAGACAAACTGTCACCAGATAGTAATAAGTGGTGACAGTTTGTCTGAATCGGATTTCGCCCGGCCTTCGCTTCGGCCAGTGCTTTGTGGGCGTCACCCTTTCTGCTCTCAATCAGCGCCCTTTGATCATCCAGCCACCCGGCCGCCACACTCAATCCCGCACTCTAAAGCTTTGGCCGGGGTAAACGGCGTCAATATCGAGATAAACGATCGCGCCATGAATGGAATCTATCAAGTAATTGGATAACTTTGTGGAAAGATGTCCAGATTCAGCGAGCATTAGAGACTGCCATTGAAGATGTCCTGGACAAGGATCTAGATACCAGATGAAATTGTCTTCGCCACGTCTTCAAACGTGCCCTCTGGAAAGCTGAATATAAGAATGGAACTTGGGTTTTCTTCCTTTATGAGGTAGCCCGTCTGATAGTTACGAACCTCTGCTGAAAACCCTGTAAAACCGGGATATATTCCAGGCGTTTGAGTTTCGACGGATTCAGCCCCTGAGGCCGATTTTAGGGTGTTAATGAACTCAGATGTCGACGGGGCATCGGACGGAATGGGCTTCACGCGAATGAACCCGAGTGCCTTTCCATCATTGAATAGCGTTATATCATTGTTGTCGATGCGAACGGCATCGAATAAGTTTGAGCTGACCGATACAGCGTAATCCTGGCTAGGTGAGAACGGTATCAACTGAGTTGATGCACAACCGGTGAGGAAAAGGGCTACGATGAGGGAACCGGGGAGTTTCATTATACTCACGCTTCCTTGGTTATCTCAGAGCGGCTTCCAGCAAACCCCTGAATTGTAACCCGCGAGTTAATTTGCAGGTAAAACTGATTTTGACTGCCCCCTGATGAATCGCTTGCCCGCTGATCGAATCACTCGAATTGCCTATTTCCGGATGTCATCTTATATTGACTGATGACAAGACCTCATCAAAAAGATCCTCTTTGACACTAATAGTGATCCAGGATTCATTATCGTTAGCTACTGCGATAAACGCGGTGGTATAACCGCGGAAAGTGGATGCAAAACCATAGGCGCCTTCAGGCAACTGGAGCTCCCTAGGGTTTCCCGGGCCCTTTTGGGCTTCTACAAATCCTTGTTTCACCTCATTGATAGCTGTGTTGGACTGCGGATTGGTCTCTATAGTCGAAATTGTGCTAACCAGATCGGAGACCTCCCACAACTGTATTTCGCTTGATTGAATTTCTATTGCATCAAACCTGTCACTGTTGAGAGTAAAGGTGATGTGGGGAGTGGCACGGAACTCAACGGGGTTACTATTGAACGAAGCGCAACCAGAAATCAAGACAGTTATCAGGATAAGGTTAACTACAAACCGTGTCATTTCGAGGCCCTTTATCAATCTAACGAATCAAGAATAACAGGTTTGAACTGCGCAGCACGGAAACGCGAGCACATCATGTTGACTCGAACGTTTTCCGTTAGAAAGGGTTCGCCCGATTTTCTGATAACTCTCAAAGCCCATTTTCTGAGTTTGCTTGCTGGCATCAACATGTCCTGTGGTGACGGTACGGCGTCGATCCACGTACCGCAGTCAGCTGTTTCCGACAGTAGTTCCACAATCGAGGTGATGGTTGAGTCTGTGATTGAGGAGCCTGTGAATTTTCGGGCATAGCTCCGGCCATAGAATGTTGTGATTATCGCCTGGATAGTGTCCACGTCTTTTTGAGTAAGAGATTCGCTCAATTTTCTTCATCCTTGAAACCAGGAAACGGGGCACCGGACAGCTCGATTTGTCCGGCGCTCCGCTTTTCACTAGGGCTCTTAGCCCTCGATCGGCGAACGCCAGTCGTCTGCACCGGAAGTACCGGCAACAGCGTGCTCCCAGGTTACCTTGCGGTAAGACAGGGAGGTGGTTACCAGCTGGGTGAAGTCGGCACTGGCGGCGTCCTGGCAGTGGGGCATGGTGCACTGGATGTCGATGATGGTGGCATCTTCCAGGATGGTTGAGAAGAAGTGCTCCTGCTTGCCTTCCACAGAGGTGCGGTACCACTTCAGCTCAACCTTCGGCAGCATTTCACCGGAAGCCAGGGCGTTGTACATCAGCGGTGTGGCCTTGTTCAGCGCAGAGGTGAACTTGAACGGCTTGTGAACGCGCTGGCCGGAAGGCTGGCCGGACTGGGGATCAGTCGGAACGGTTACAACGTGGCTGAATTCCTGAACCAGCACTTCGTCTTCGTGGCCTTCCACGTAGATGTTACCTACGGAATCGGAAGTGAATGCGCCGGCGGTGATGTTGCCCTGAGTTTGGCCTTCGATGCTGATATAACAAGGAGTTGGCATAGTCTGCTCCATGACGTTTGAATGAGTAAGTGTCCCCGGGGTTTTCCCTGGACACGTAGTCGTTAACAAACGCTGTGCCAGAATTGAAAAGTTGTTTAATAACAGAGAGAAAGCGGATTTTTTAGCGTTATCAGGAAGCCCGCAGGCAATTGGTTGCTGATGGCGGGGCGAGATCTTGCTGGGTGGGCAAAAAGTTGCTCAGCGCAGGCTGAAGCGAACCGGCAGTGCGTAGGTGAAGGTTTCGCCCTTCATGGATTCAGGAACCTCCGGCAGCGGCTCGGCATCCTCGAGCATGTCCAGGGCAGCATCATCCAGCAGTGAGTGGTCGGAAGATTTCCGCAGGGAGTGTTGTACCAACTTACCATCGCGACTGAACTCGAAAACGACTACCGGCGAGCCTTGCTGGCCGAGGCGGCGGGCGCGGCGCGGGTACTCATAGAACCGGCTCAGGTGTCGGCTCAGTTCGGTGAGATAGCTGTCCACATCGGAGGAGTCGCCGGCGGTCAGTTCCACCTGCTGATTGGGGTTCTCCTCCTCGGCGGTGTTTTCCGTGGGCTCTTCCGGGCTGTTTTCATTTTCCGTTGTATTGGCCTCGGCAACCTGCTCCACTGTTTCAGGCTCAGGCTCAGGCTCAGGCTCAGGCTCAGGCTCAGGCTCAGGCTCAGGCTCAGGTTCTGGTTCTGGTTCTGGTTCTGGTTCTGGTTCTGGCTCTGGTTCTGGTTCGGGGGTTTCCTCGGGAGGAGTCACTTCCTGCGGTTTGCGGGCGCCAGCCAGGGAAACTCGCACGGCCGGCGCGGAATTGACTGCCGAGTCCCCGAGGGGCTTCAGTTCCGGCACTCGTTCGGGCGCTGCGATCACCAGCGCAACGGCAGTGATGCCAATGGAAGCGATCAATAGCAGCCCACGGACGGTTCTACTTGCACCCATCAGCTGTCGGGCTCCGTCAGCAGGATGATTTCCTCGAAGCCGTTTTCCTCAAGCACCCGTAGCAGGGCTTCAAGGTCATCCATGCCAATATCCTGTTCGGCAGCAATTCTGAGCGGTGACTCTTCATCCGGAGCCGGTAATGCTTCAGGCAGAGAGCTTTCGCCGATGGTTTCTCCCTCCACCTGCCAGTCTCCGTCAGCGGTCACGACAAGATCCGCATGAGGCTGCTCGCTGCTCGCCTGCTCGCCAGTGCCCGGAAGATCCGGTAGTGGCGTATCCGACATCTGGCCGGCCACAATAAAAAACATCAGCAGCAGGAATACCAGGTTGATCAGCGGCAGCAGGGCATCCTCCAGGCGCTCCATCAGGGACTTGCCGGAAGTGACCGGTGGTGGCAGCAGATCGCTCATGGCTGCTCCGCAGGCGGCGGTGACCGTTTCCAGTGGGTGGTAATGCCGCTGTCTGATAACCGGCTGTAGGCGTTGGTGAAATCGGTCAGGCGTGTGGCAGAAGCGGTGGCAAGGTTGATTTCGTCAACGCCACTGGCGGTCAGTTCACCCATCAGTGTCTGGATGTCGTAGGTTTCATTCTGCCAGCTCAGCTTTCCGTCTTGCTCAACCGTTACTTCCGGAATGGGCTTCCCGGTAACCGGGCTGGTATCTCCGGTGCTGTTGCTGAGCTCCATAAAACTCACGGGCAGCAGGCGGGTGGTGAGCATGAAAAACACCAGCAGGATGAAAACCACATCAATCAGCGGTGTAATGCGGATGGGGATCGGCCGTGACGGCCGCGGTTCAACCAGTTGCATTGGCGAGCCGGCCCCGCTGGCCCGTTGCCGGATAGTCGGCAAACCGACGTTCACTGTCTGGGTGTTCTGCCAGAGCGTCGGCATCTTCCGTTGCGGCCATATGATCGGTGGATGTGAGCGGCACGGATAACACGGTCACAAGAGCGCTGTTAATGGTCTTCTGAATGCGCCGTAGGCGGAACTCGATCCAGGCGGCCAGGGCGGCGAACGGGATGGCAATCACCAGGCCTGCGGCGGTGGTGGTCAGGGCCTCGTATATGCCCCCGCTCAACTGGGACGCGTTGGCCCTGCCCTCGGTCTCCGCCATGGCGCTGAAAGCTTCCATCATGCCCATTACCGTGCCCAGAAGACCCAGTAGCGGTGCCAGCGCGGCAATGACCTCAATGATCTTCAGGGGTGCTTCGAATGGCTCCAGAGCGTCGTGGGCATCCCTGGCTACGGATTCCCGTATCTGCTGTGGATCAGTGCCTTGCAGGCGGGCATTCATGGTGTTGACCACCAGATGGTGTAACGGATTCAGGCGGCTGTAGCGACCAGCGGTCTGCTGCAGCTGACCGGGTACTTCTTTTTCAGGCTTGCGTTGCCAAATCGTAATACTGCTTTTAAGTCTGGCGGTGAATCTGGGAGCAAAAAAGGCCCCGAATAACATGAGGTAAACGAAGGTGACGATGCCGGCCACTGCAATTGCCAGCAACACGCCCATGACGGGGCCGCCCATCTCCATCAGCTGGCTGACCGGGCCGGTGCTGGTTCCGGTGGCGTCGGTAAGCAGTGAGTCTGACATGGGAAACCTCGATCAAGAAAATAGATCTAAATAGTAACGATTATCATTGAAATTGCAACTCTCGTAACGGCTAATACGGAGGCTCTCTGTTAGACTTATGGACAACAGTCAAATACAACAATCGGTGTTTTAACCTGTGAGTCAGACCTCCGGTAATTACTGTCCGAGCCGCGCGTACGCCGCCAATTGTTTCTCATGTTCAGGAGCCCTGGCGCAGTGTTGATGAAGCGTTGGCTTGCCAGTCTTGTCAATCGGGCCGTTGCCTTCGTAATTTTTATCATCGTGCTGTCTGCACTGGCAGTGGCGCTTATCAGTTCAATGGTCAGCCGTTCCGAACTCGAGGCCCAGGCCCGGGAACAGGTGGAGACCATTGCGAACCTGGTTGCCAGTGATCTGGACGCCCGACTGGCGCAGAGGAGGGATACCCTTGCCCATGTGGCAGAAGGGTTCACCATGGAAGAGAGTGTGCTGACCTCCCGGGCCAGGGTACTCATCAGGCGGGAGATAGCCCTTCAGCACCTGTTTGATGGTATTTACCTGTTCGACACCAATGGCAATGTCATTGCGGAGCACCCCGAAGATTATGATCAGACCGGGCTGGATGTCAGTGACCGCGAGTATTTCCGGGACACCTCGGACCAGCTGACGCCTATTATCAGCGAACCCTACTTATCGAATTACCAGGATCGCCCGGCGATCATGATGACAGCGCCGGTTTTCGATCACCGCAAGCGGTTTATCGGCATGCTTGGTGGCGCTGTATTCCTTGACGGGGATAATTTCATGCATGAGACAAGCGGTGTCGGTATTGGCAAGACAGGCTACGTCGGTCTTGCCACCCGCAGTGGCGTGACTCTTGCCCATGGCCGCACCGGTGAGGTCATGACACCGCTGCGGCTCGAAAACCCGGTACTGCGTGACGCCATGGGTGGTTTTGAAGGCACGCTGAGCACCCGTAACCAGGAGGGAACAGACACCATCATGTCGGTGCGGCAGTTGTCTCAAGTTCCATGGTTCGTGTCGGCGGTCTGGCCCGCAAAAGAAGCCTATGCCCCGGTCAGCCGGCTGGCTGACAGCTTTGTGCAGGTGTTGTTGATTGTCATCCTGGTGGTTGCGCCCCTGGCCCTGTTGGTTTTCCGCCGCCTGATGGCCCCCTTGCGCAACCTCGGTTTTCAGATCAGTGAACGCCATCTGGGCATCCGTACGGATCCGGTCGATGTAGCCGGTGGCTCGGAAATCCGACAGGTGGCGGAAACCTTCAATACCGTGATGGAGGAGCGGGATGAAGTGCTGGCGTCGCTCGCCGAGCGCGAGGCGTTCTTCCGTTCCCTCACCCAGAGCGCCCCGATCGGTATTATCCAGACTGATGTACTGGGCCGGATCGAATTCGTGAATCCGGCCTTCGAAAAAATTGTCGGCATTGATTCCAATGACCTGCTTCACACGCCACTGGTCGAGGGGGTGTATGAAGAGGACCGCGCCGGCGCCCTGAACGACTGGAGAGCGGCACTCAGGGACAAGGTGGTGTTCCTGGGTCGATTGCGCCTTAAAACCCTGAGGGATCAGAATCTGATCTGGGCAGATGTGATGACCGCGGTGATCGATACGGAAGAACGCACCCTTGGTACCATCACCGTGGTCCGGGATATTACCCATGAACTGGAAATCGAGGCGGAACTGGCTGAAGAGCAGGAGCGGGCAGACAGCATTCTTGGCATCCTCCGGGAAGGCGTGTTGATGCTGGATGTTGATGGTGCGATCCGTTACGCCAATCAGGCCGCCTGTGAGTTCCTGGGGCGCCCGGAAGGCTGCGAACAGGTCAATTTCTTTGAGCATGTTGCAATAGAGAACGAAAGCCGCCGCTGGGAAGCGGACGATTTTCTGCGCAGCGCCGATGTCGACAGTCTGTACGCCACGATGAGAAACAGCCGCGGCCGGGCTTTCGATGTGGATCTCGCCATACTGCATCTGCACAGGGGCGCCCGCAATCATCAGCTGATCCTGGTTATCCGGGATGACAGCGAACGCCGCCGCGAGGAAGAGCGGCTTTCCTGGGAAGCTACCCATGACAGCCTCACCGGCTTGCTGAACAGGCGGGCTTTCAACTCGTCCCTGGTGAAGTCTCTGGGTGAGGCCAGCAAAAAAACGGTTGCCAGCGTGTTGATGCTGATTGACCTGGATTATTTCAAACCGGTCAATGACAAGGGCGGCCATCTGATGGGCGACGACCTGCTTGGCCGTCTCTCGGACCTGCTCAGGGCTTCCGTGCGGCAGTCTGATACCGTGGCACGTCTTGGTGGCGATGAATTCGGTATCATATTGCCCGCCTGTGGTCTTGAACGCGCCATGGAGCTGGCTGAAACCATTCGCCGTGGCATTGAATCCATTCGTATCGAGCAGGACGGCAAGTCGTTCGGTGTCACTGCCAGCATCGGCCTTACCGAGATGTCAGAAGGCGATTCCGGCCCACGCGAGGTGATGGCACGGGCTGATGAGGGCGCCTATGCCGCCAAGGCCCGGGGCCGCAACCGGGTGGTTACCGTTCCATTGCCTCCCGGGGACCGGCTGATCTGAATGTCCGTCCCGCGGGCGTTTACCACCAGCCGGCAGCGCCACCGGCCTGCCACAACAGTCGCAGGGCAAGCAGCGTCAGCAGGATATTGAACATAAAGCTGAAGTGCCGGTTGCTCATGGACCTGAGTACATGAAGCCCGAGCCAGGTGCCGGCGAAACCGAAAGCAATCATTGCCAGAATAAACAATATCCAGTCCCGGAACATAAAGCCGGCGAATCCGAATACCAGGGCTTTCGGGGCATGCTGCAGCGTCATGGCCGTGGCGAACGTGGCCACGGTGGTGAATCGGTCGGTATGCATCTGTTTGATGAAGGATGCCACCAGTGGTCCCGTGGCACCTACGAACAGGGATATGAAGCTGGTAAGGCCGGAGGCGATGAATATCCCGGTACTGCCAAATGCTCCCCGGGGTAGGGCCGGCCCCCAGCAAAGGTACAGAACAAACAGGCCAATGGTCAGTTGCCAGAGATAGGTGGGCAGGTCCACCAGCACCCAGGCTCCCAGGGCAGCGCCTGCAAGTACGCCAGGTGCAAAGGCAGCGATGGCCTTCCAGTCGGTGTGACGCCAGGTCAGGGTGGCCCGCCCTGCATTGGAGCCGAGCTGAATCATGCCGTGTACCGGGATGATGGCTGCCGGCGGAATCCAGAATGCCATCAGCACCAGTAACAGAACACCGCCACCGGCGCCGAGACTGGCGGTAATCATCGAGGTTATGACAGAACACAGCAAGAGGAAGCCTGCGGTGGTTGCAGTCAGGCCTTCCGGGATCAGGGTCAGTTCCAACCAGGGCTCCAGGGGTTATTCACAGAAGGGGGTGTTGGCAAGTCGGGCGGTTTTGCACAGTGCCTCCGTGGCCAGTTGAACGTCCGCCACATAATACAGCGAAGCAAGGCCAAAGCGATCCCGCCCCAGGTTATGGAAGATCATACCGAAAGCAATATCGCCAGCGCTGAAGTTCTCGTGTTTGCTGGCGAAATAGGCTGCGGGCCGGGACAGGGTATCATCCTCCAGCAGGGCTTTTACCCGGCCCGCACCGCCATGATAGGCCTGAACCAGCAGCAGGCTGAAAAGCTGGTCACGTTTGCTTTCGGGTAAATGACCGAACCGCTGTTCGAATGGCTCACTCAGGTTCCGGGCATTCTGATTGGTTAACCGGAGGGCACAATCGATCTGTGCCAGCCGGTGCCAGTGGTTGGCCGGCTTGATCTGGCAGTCGCTGAGAGCCGATGGCGACAGCTGCAGGATGCCCTTGGCATTGGCAGAGGAATGGGCCCGCTGCTGGCCGCTGCTCTCGATCAGAACCTGCCCGGCAAGGTATTTTGGCAATGTTGCCGGCAAGTCGTTTCGTTGCTGTTGCTGGCGTGCGTCATAGACATACATCAACGCGTCGTGAAGTGGCTCGGGCTTATCCTGTGCGGCAAACGAAAGGTCATCCCAGGTACCCCAGATCAGTTCAGTGGGCAGGGTGCCCAGATACCGGGCCACGGCTTCGCCGAGATTGACGTGGGGCTGGTTACAGGCAAGTGCAAACGGATACCCGGTCTTGTCGGGGCCACCGGATGCCCAGTTATCCGCGCGGCCACTGGCGACCAGGGAACGCCGGGTGTCATTCAGTCGTTCCTGTGTCGCTTCGCGGCTGTTTTCATCGTCAATATAGCCAAGGAACTGGCCGCGCATATCGAACAGAATGTGCCGGTCCGTGTCCGAACAGTAACCGGACTCTTTCAGCACCCAGCGCCGGATGGTCGTGATGTTTTGATAGACGCCCTGGCTCACCCAGTAGGGGGAGCTGCGCACAATGCTGGTCCAGCTGTCCTTGGGTTCCGGCGGCTGTTCGCTGGCGCCCAGAAATGGTGCAATAATGGATGTGACCATGAAAACGACAGCAAGTGAGCGGCGCCCGGGACTCTTGTTCATAAACGATGGTTCCCTCAATTTCCAGACTTCAGAATAACAAATGGAATCGATCATGAAGCAATCCGAATACCTCCGGTACGATGCGGTAGCGCTTGCCGACCTGATTCGCCGCAAGGAAGTGTCAGCTCGTGAAGTCTGCGAGGCCGCCATAGAGCGGGCCGCAGCGGTAAACGACAAACTGAATGCCATCTGCTACCCCCAGTTCTCGGATGCGCTGGGCCAGGATTACTCGCCCGATGGTACCTTTTCCGGCGTTCCCATGCTGCTTAAAGATCTGTCCCAGGAGCAACAGGGTCACCCCTGCACTTTTGGCAGTCGTGGGCTGAAAAACAACATTGCTTCGCAGGATTCGGAGTATGTGCGCCGGGCCCGTGAAGGCGGGCTGGTGTTCCTTGGCCGTACCGCAACGCCGGAATTCGGGCTCAAGGCGGTGACCGAATCGAAACTCTGGGGTGCGTCCCGCAACCCCTGGAATACGGAACTCACGCCCGGTGGTTCCAGTGGTGGCTCCGGTGCCGCCGTGGCTGCGGGCATTGTGCCCATGGCGGGGGCCAACGACGGCGGTGGGTCCATTCGCATTCCGGCGGCCTACAACGGGCTTTTCGGGCTGAAGCCGTCCCGGGGCAGGATTTCATCCGGGCCCTTCCTGGGAGAAGCCTGGACAGGCGCCTCGACTGACCATGTAGTGACGCGTACGGTCCGTGACAGCGCCGCCATGCTGGATGTGTTATCCGGCCCGGCGGTCGGAGATCCGTTCATTATCGCGCCGCCATCCGCGCCCTATGCGGAGCTCATGCAGCAGGCCCCGCGCCGTCTCAGGATTGGTGTTTTCACAGCCTCACCCTACAACACGGAGGTAGCGCCGGAGTGTGTGGATGCGGTTGAGGACACCGCCCGTATGCTGGAAGCACTCGGGCACGAGGTGGAATACGCCCGCCCCGATTTTGATGGCATGGCGCTGGCCCGCTGTTATCTGGGGCTCTACTTTGGTGAAGTCTCGACCCTGATGGAAAAGGCCAGGGCCGAGTTTGGTGCCCGGGACGAGGATTTTGAGCTGGATACCCGCCTGCTTGCTATGCTGGGCCGGACCATGCCGTTGCCGGATTATGTCCGGCGCCGCCAGCAATGGAACGACTTTGCCCGGGCGCTGGGTGTGTTTTTTCAGGGTTTTGATATGTACCTGTGTCCCACTGCGGGGCAACTGCCGGCAAGGATCGGTGAGCTGGATACCCCTGGCCACCTTCAGTTGGCAGCCCGGCTGATGCTGTTGCTCAAGGCCGGTAAACTGGTGCATCGCAGTGGCCAGGTGGACCAGATGGCACTGGAGAGCCTGGCCCGTACACCTTTTACCCAACTGGCCAATCTGACAGGCACCCCGGCGATGTCGGTACCGGTTCACTGGACCACCGCTGGCCTGCCCGTGGGCGTCCAGTTCGGTGCACCACATGGGGATGAAGCCACGTTGCTTCAGCTGGCGGCGCAGCTGGAAGGCGCCAGCCCCTGGTTTGGCCGTTATGATCTGTTGGAGGCCCTGGCCTGAAACTACGCTCTGAAACAATAAATGACGTATTGTGATCCGCGATCACCGCATCCACGTTTATCTTTATGGCAGGAACAGGCTATGCTGTGACTCAGGGAAACCCCTTTTCCCTGAACGACCCTGATGGCATCGAGGAGGCGAGCGTATTATGAACCAACCGATGGCAATCGACGAACTGGTATCTGTAGCACAGGCCGAGGCCATGGGGGAGCTTGATGCCCCGATGATGGCGATCGTCCTGTCCAGTGAACAAAGCTACGACTTGCCCATTAACTCTCTTGAAACCGATGCCGACAAGGCCCGCTGGGGACTGATCCTCCGCGCCGCCCGCGAGCATGTGGAAGCCGATGCGGTGGCCGTGCTCTATCCGGCGTGGACCACCATACGAAACAAAAAGCCGGCGAAAGCTGACACAGGGTCAGAACCAGCCCGAGCTGTGGAAGAAAGCGACGATGAACCGGTGAGGGGTGAAGACCCGGCCGAACCCATCGATACACTGTTTGTACAGCTGCATACCCGCGACCGTATCTATTGGCGCGGCTTTGAGCAGATCCGCGATCCCAAGCACCAGCGGATTATCGGCTTCCGCCGTATCAAGGCCCTGTCCACGGAGTATGGCCGGGACGAAGCGCCCTCCGTCACCTCATGGCTCAACACCCTGTTCGAGCCCCTGCCCGATGAAGGCCAGGAAACCGAGGTGGATATGGAGCTGGCGGACCTGCTGGATGAGCCGGAAGTCAGCGCGGCCCTCTATCCGCGCCAGCTCCGTGCCCTGCACTGATCCACCCGCGGATATCAATGGCTTGAAAGAAGTGTGATGCACAGCTGGGCGTTCTGGACAAAGTGACCGAACGCCGACAGCTGGTCATCGGATGGCACATAATCGGCTGCCGCATTGTCCGCATAAAACAGGCCTACCAGCCGCCCCTTGGCGGTCAGTGGGCCAACCAGGGCCGGAACATTGCCCAGCCAGCGATCGTAGGGCACGGTTTCGGTTCCTGACTTCGGCTGGTAGATATAACAGCTGGCGTGGGGCAACAGCGCACCCAGTGGGCCGGTGCCATCCTTGCGGACGATAAAGTTGTCCTTCCAGCTCTCGGTACCCTTGCCGCCCAGTTTGCGGGGAATCAGCTCCAGGCCACTGCGGTCACTCATCAACAGAACAACCCGTTGCATGCCCACGGCCCGGTGTATGCCTTCAATGACCAGCTGACAGACTTCGTTGATATCGGGTTTGTCCGTCAGGCTGTGGGTCAGGTCTCTCAGAATCTGCAGCTGCAGAACAGGGTCGACTTCCGGCGCCCGGGCCTGTCCGCCGTCCGGTTCCGAATGGCTGCCGGGCATCAATGCCGTAACCTGGGGGATGCCCAGTGACACCGCCACCCGGGCAGCCTCACCGGCATTGATCTTGAGCTGGTCCCGGACGGCAGCAGGGTTTTCCCCGATATCCCTGCCCAGGTCCTCCATTACCTTGTCCATATCCGCACCGCGCCAGCCGTTTTCGGAAAGCCTGGCCATCTCAACCGAATGCCGGACCAGGCTGGCGGCTTTCGAGTTCGCCTGTCCCGGCGCAACCACCTCCTTGATAAACGGCCCCAGGGACCAGGCTTCCACCAGGCCCCGGGTAATCTCGGCGAAGGTGGTGTGCAGTACGGATTTCTGGGCTTCCACCGGTGCGACGCCGGCACGCAATTCGGCTTCCAGCTCACTGGCCTGCTCTGTTTCGCAGGACCAGAAGGCCAGCTCGCCGATATTCATCAGCAGGGCACCGATGAACACCTCTTCAAGCGCGTACTCGTTGCGCTTCGGCAACAGGCAGCGGGCCTGAACGGCGGCATGGATGGCGCGGGCGAGGCAGCGAAGCAGGTGGGGCCGGTCGTTACGTTTGAGCAGTGAGTCCACAATCAGCGACGAGATAGCCATGGATTTCACGGCATCAAACCCGATCAGCGTGATGGCGCGGCTCACGGTGCTGACCTGGGTACGGGTCTGATTATAGAAAACTGTATTCGACAGCCGGAGTACCTGGGAGGTGAGCTGGGCGTCGTTGAGAATCACGTTGGCCAGTTCGTTCACCGTGCTGTTGCTGCTGTCGGTGAGCTCGTTGATCCTGCGCAGCGTGTTCGCCAGCACCGGCAGTTCAATCTTGCTGAGGTAGGTAACCCATGCCTGGGTAGAGTTCATCCTTGAAGGCGGAGTATCGGTTTTTGTGGTCAAAATATCGTGCGCCTCGGAAAGGGTGTTAAAAGGTTCCTTTGAAGCACGAGTTTAGTCCAGTGCAGTGGCCCGTGTCAGGTGGTCGAAGGTGTAAGGGGATATACCAAGGCCCTGGATTCGGGTTTGAAGGCGGATTGGTTTATAATTGCGCGCTTTATACTGCACCCACAAGGCGCTGACAGGGCTCAATCGTGATTGTATTTGACCAGGTACAGAAGTCCTACCAGGTAGGTGGGCGGGCGATCCCCGCACTGCACCCCACCAGCATGACCATCGACACCGGCGAGGTATTCGGCATTGTCGGCCATTCCGGCGCGGGTAAATCCACCCTCGTGCGCCTGATCAACCTGCTGGAACCGCCCACCGGTGGCCGTATCCTGATCGATGACGAAAACATCACCGATTACACCGCCACCGAACTGCGAGCCTTCCGCCGCAAGGTGGGCATGATATTCCAGCACTTCAATCTGCTGTCTTCCAAAACCGTGGCGGACAATATCGCTTTTCCGATGAAGCTGGCGGGCATCTACTCCCGCACCGAGATCCGCGACCGGGTGGACGAGTTGCTGAAGCGGGTCGGCCTGGCCGATCAGGCCAACAAATACCCCACGCAACTGTCCGGGGGCCAGAAACAAAGGGTAGGCATTGCCCGCGCCCTCGCCTGCCGCCCCACGATCCTGCTGTGCGACGAAGCCACCAGTGCACTGGATCCGCAAACCACACAGTCTGTGCTGAAGTTGCTGGCAGACATCAACCGCGAGCTGGGTCTGACCATCGTGCTGATCACCCACGAAATGGACGTGGTGCGCCGTGTCTGTGACCGGGTCGCGGTGATGGACGCCGGCGAGGTAGTGGAAATGGGGCCGGTCAGCGACGTCTTCCTGCACCCCAAACATCCCACCACCCGGGATTTTGTCTTCGAGAGCGAAAACATCGACCGCGAGGAAATGCAGCAGGACCTGCAGCATGCGCAAGGCCGCATCCTGCGCCTGACCTTCCGTGGCGAATCCACCTACACACCGTTGCTGGGCAGCGTCGCACGGGAGTCGGGTGTGGACTTCAGTATCCTCTCCGGCCGCATCGACCACATCAAGGACACCCCCTATGGCCAGCTGACCCTGTCGCTGGTGGGTGGCGACCTTGATGTTGCCATGCAGGCGCTGGAAGCCGCGGATGTCCATGTGGAGGTGGTGCGCTGATGGAAGCCCTGATGGAGACTCTGCTGACCAACGTGGACTGGACCGAAATCGGCTGGGCCAGCTGGGATACCCTGGTAATGGTAGGCATGTCCCTGCTGTTCAGCGTCCTCATCGGCCTGCCGCTGGGCGTAATGCTGTTCCTGTTTGGCAAACGCCAACTGCTGGAGCAGCGGGCGGCTTATGCGGTGCTGTCGTTCGTCGTCAACGTGTTGCGCTCGGTGCCGTTTATCATCCTGCTGATTGTGATGATCCCGTTCACGGTGATGCTGATCGGCACCTCGCTTGGCGTTGCCGGCGCGATACCGCCGCTGGTGGCCGGTGGAGCCCCGTTCTTTGCCCGGTTGGTGGAGACGTCGCTCAGGGAGGTCGACCGGGGCATCATTGAAGCCACCCAGGCCATGGGCGCGACGGTCAAGCAGATTGTTTTCGGTGCCCTGCTGCCGGAGGCGTTGCCGGGTATCATCGCCGGTATCACGGTAACGGCGATTACACTGGTTTCCTACGCTGCCATGTCTGGCGTTGTCGGCGGCGGTGGTTTGGGTGACCTCGCTATTCGCTTCGGCTATCAACGGTTCCAGACCGATGTGATGGTTATTACCGTGGCGTTGTTGGTTATTTTCGTTCAACTATTGCAAATGGCCGGCGATCGCCTCGTACTGTATTTCAGTCGGAAATAATTACAGTTCTGCATAGGCATTCGGTTGGAATCACCTTCCGAAAACGTGGAGCGCCAGGGATGGCGCGACCGAGCCCTACAGGGACGTATTTACGGGCGTTTTTCGGAAGGTGATTCCAACCGAGTGCCGTACTCCCAGACTGAATCTATTGTTTGAAGTATCCAACAGGAGAAAAGATCTATGAACCTCAAGAAAACACTAGTAGGACTGGCTGCCGTAGCGACTTTCTCTGGCGCCGTATCGGCCGAAGAGCTGTCTATTGCGGCCACTCCGGTGCCTCATGCAGAGATCCTGGAATTTGTTAAGCCAAAACTGGCTGAGCAGGGCGTGGAGCTGGAGATTAAAGTGTTCACAGATTATGTCCAGCCCAATGTACAGGTGGATCAGGAGCGGATGGATGCCAACTTCTTCCAGCACCAGCCGTACCTGGACGAGTTCAACGATGGCCGTGGTACCGACCTGGTGAGCGTCATCGGCGTTCACATTGAACCCTTCGGTGCCTACTCCAGCAAGATCGACTCCCTGGACGAGCTGGAAGATGGCGCTACCGTGGCCATCCCCAACGACCCGACCAACGGCGGCCGCGCGCTGTTGCTGCTGCAGGAAGCCGGGTTGATCACATTGAAAGACGACAGCAAGATTACCGCAACACCCCGTGATATTGCAGACAACCCGAAGGATCTGGACTTCAAGGAACTGGAAGCTGCCACCCTTCCACGTGTACTCGACCAGGTGGACCTGGCGATGATCAACACGAATTATGCCCTGGAAGCTGGCCTGAATCCGTCAGAGGATGCGCTGGTTATCGAGGGTTCCGAGTCGCCTTACGTCAACATCCTGGTTTCCCGTCCGGACAACAAGGACAGCGATGCCATGCAGAAGCTGGCAGAAGCTCTGACGTCTGACGACGTAAAGGAATTCATCATGGAAGAGTACGAGGGCGCTGTCGTTCCGGCGTTCTGATACAAATGAAAACCGGCATCAACGAAAGAGGGCAGGTTTAACCTGCCCTCTTTGCATTTCATGTTGCTTTCAGTCCGGAGAAATCACTCGCCACTCCAGTTGGAGCGTGGGTCCGGCGTCATCCTCAGGTAGGATTTGACCGCCTTGTAGCCTTTCGGGAAGCGTTCTTTTATTTCCTCTTCATCCTGCAGCGAAGGCACGATGACCACGTCACCGCCGGCTTCCCAGTTGCCTGGTGTGGCAACCTTGTGTTCGTCGGTCATCTGCAGTGAATCGATAACCCGCAGCACTTCATTGAAGTTGCGGCCGGTGCTGGCCGGATAGGTGATGGTCAGCCGGATCTTCTTGTTCGGGTCGATCACGAACAGTGAGCGAACCGTGAGACTGCTGTCGGCGCTCGGGTGAATCATGTCGTACAACTCGGACACCTTGCGGTCTTCATCGGCAATGATCGGAAAGTTTACCGAGCAGCCCTGGGTTTCGTTAATGTCCTTGATCCATTCCCTGTGGGAGTCCACCGGGTCGACACTCAGGGCGATAGCCTTGACGTTACGCTTGGCGAATTCATCTTTCAGCTTGGCCGTAAGCCCCAGTTCAGTAGTGCAGACAGGGGTGAAGTCTGCCGGGTGCGAGAACAAGACCCCCCAGCTGTCCCCCAGCCACTCATGGAAACGGATCGGGCCTTCGCTGGAGTCCTGCTCGAAATCAGGTGCGGTATCACCCAGACGTAAACTCATGGTGCTTCCTCCTTTGGTATTACCAGTTTCCGGCCGGACAAAACGCCGGTGCAAACAGTCAGTCTATACAAAAGATGATGGTGACGGATGAGGGAAAAACCAAGGGTGGTTGATCCAGATCATCCGTCACCGGGGTTGCATCAGTTTACGCCAACGGAGCGTTCCTTCTCGAAATGCTCCCGGGTCAGCTTGAACACAACGGGGCTGAGCAACAGCAGCGCCACCAGGTTGGGCAGTGCCATCATGGCATTGAGGGTGTCTGCGATCAGCCAGATCAGGCCAAGGTTGATGGTGGCACCGACCGGAATGGCCAGAATCCAGACCACACGATAGGGCACGATGGCCTTCACACCGAACAGGAACTCGATACAGCGCTCCCCGTAGAACGACCAGCCGATAATGGTGGTAAAGGCAAATATCGCCAGAGCAATGGCGACAACATAGTTGCCCAGACCGGGGAGGCCTGATTCAAAGGCCAGCGAGGTGAGCGCTGCGCCGGTTTCACCGGATGTCCAGGCACCGGAACTGATGATCACCAGGCCAGTGATACTGCACACGATAATGGTATCGATAAAGGTACCCAGCATGGCAACCATACCCTGGTTAACCGGGTTTTTGGTCTGTGCCGCGGCGTGGGCGATGGGGGCGGAACCCAGCCCGGCCTCGTTGGAGAAAATACCCCGGGCGACACCAAAGCGAATGGCGGCCCATACAGCGGCACCTGCGAAACCACCCTCTGCAGCGACCGGGCTGAAGGCATGGGTGAACACCATGGCGAGGGCAGAAGGAAGTTCGTTGGCGTTGATGGCCAGAGCGATCAGGCCGACCAGCACATAGGCGATGGCCATGAAGGGTACCAGGGCACTGGCGACGTGGCCGATGCGCTTGATGCCACCAACAAGGACCAGTCCTACCAGTATCATCAGGATCAGGCCGGTTACCCAGTGCGGCAGGTTGAAGTTACTCTCCAGCACATCGGCCACGGAGTTGGCCTGGACCGTGTTGCCAATACCGAACGCTGCTACTGAAGCAAAAATCGCAAACAGCACGCCCAGCCAGGCCCATTTTTTTCCGAGACCGTTGCGGATGTAGTACATGGGCCCGCCCACGTGGGCACCGCGCTCATCCACTTCGCGGAAACGCACGGCCAGCACCGCCTCCGAGTATTTGGTGGCCATGCCCACCAGGGCCGTCAGCCACATCCAGAACAGCGCACCGGGCCCACCCAGAAAAACGGCGGTTGCGACACCGGCGATGTTACCGGTACCTATCGTTGCAGACAGCGCCGTCATCAGCGCCTGGTAGGGGGGTATCTCGCCCTCTGATTCGGGGCCGGTGCGGCCCTTCCACATCAAGCGGAAACCGGCACCAAGTTTCAGTACCGGCATCAGTTTCAGGCCAATGCTCAGAAAAAGGCCTACACCAAGAATCATTACCAGCATGGGTGGGCCCCATACCAGTCCGTTTATACTGCCAATGAACGACTCGACGGCTTCCATTGGGATCTCCCTGTATGACTGCCATGGCTGAAATACTCCGCACCGGAGTGGCGGCGAAGCGGTTTAAACTTCCCGTAAGGGTATAACTGATTGAGTTTAGACACTTATTTCAATCTGTAAATATCCGCTGCCCAGAATCTGTTATTAGGGGGTTTATACTTCAAGTTTTCGCCCCCATTGCCTATGTTTATAGGAGGAAGTATCCGGAATGTTACTGGTCAGGGAGCCTGCCAATGGAATCATTGAAAGTGTCTGATGTAATGTGGAACCACATCGAGCCCATCCGTTGTGGCACGCCTTTAACCAAAGTGGTTAAAACGCTGCTCCACAACCACGTTACGGGGTTGCCGGTGGTCGACGATCATCGCAGGGTTATTGGTTTCATCTCTGAACAGGACTGCATTCACGCCCTGCTGGTGAGCAATTATCACCGTGAAGGTGATCCCACGGTGGATGATGTGATGTTCCGCAATCCGGTGACCATTTCGGCTGAAATGGCCGTGGTGGATCTGGCCCAGAATCTGGGTGCCGGCAAGCCGAAGGTCTATCCGGTGGTCGATCATGATCGTCTTATCGGCATTGTAACCCGAACGGCCATTCTTGCCCGGCTGGCGCAGGCCGGTTATGGCATAGAGGTTCCCAAATTCGCATAGTCCGCGGACTGTGAAATTCCCCCAGGCCCAGAGGTGACCATGGAACTGCTCTCCACCAACGTCTGCTTTGACGGTGAACATCGTCGCTACCGGCACCACTCGGCAGCGCTGGACTGCGACATGGAATTCGCCGTCTATCTGCCACCTGCTGCCCTTGGCAGTAACGCACGCCCGGTGCCGGTGCTCTACTGGTTGTCGGGGCTGACCTGCACCGACCAGAACTTCATGCAGAAAGCCGGTGCCCAGAAGAAAGCGGCACGGCTCGGCATGGCCCTCGTATGCCCGGATACCAGCCCCCGGGGGCTGAACCTGCCCGGCGAACATGACAGTTATGACTTTGGCAGTGGTGCGGGGTTTTATATAAACGCCACCCGCCAGCCCTGGGCACCCCATTACCGGATGTACGATTACGTGGTCAAGGAATTGCCGCAGCTGGTGGAGGGGCATTTGCCGGTGACGGAGGACCGCAGTATCAGCGGTCATTCCATGGGGGGGCATGGGGCCCTGATTGCGGCATTGAAGAACCCGGGCCGGTACAGGTCGGTCTCGGCCTTTGCGCCCATCGCCAATCCCAGCGAATGTCCCTGGGGCCAGAAAGCGTTCAGTGGCTATCTGGGCGACGACCCGAAAGCATGGGAAGAGTGGGACGCCACGCTGCTCATCCCCACCGCAAAAGAACGGCTACCCCTGCTGGTGGATCAGGGCACCTCGGACGAGTTTCTCGACAGCCAGCTCAACCCGGATGCGCTGGCCGATGCCTGCGAGAAGATGCATCACCACATCAATTTGCGGATGCACCGGGGCTATGATCATAGCTACTTCTTTATCGCCTCGTTTATCGACGACCACCTGGAGCATCATGCCCAGGCTCTCGGGCTGAGATAACGGCCCTGGCCTAGCGAAATCCCCAGAGCAGCCCGAAGTCCATGGAGGGCATCACTTCCGGTTGCTCCACAGCCCTGATGTTGAAATCCAGCAGGCTGCAGTCCCGCTCGAGCGAGCCGCTGTAACGATTGCCCTTCGGGCCGATGATCGCCTTCGCAAACGGCCCCCGGTGCCGGTGGGGGCGTCTTACGATCACCGCGACCTCGTTGTTGGCCAGCCTGACCAGTGTTCCCGGTGGGTATTCGGTAAGCACCGCCAGCAGTGCCCGGGGAATGGCCGGACGAAACTTCCCGTCTGCCAGGGTATTGATGAGCTTGCGTGCCTCAACGACATTCATCCGGTCACGGTAGGCCCGGCGGGTAATCATGGCGATATAGCGTTCTCCCAGTGCCAGGATCTCAGCCTCTCCGCGGATGTCAGTGCCACTGAGCCCATGGGGATACCCCGATCCGTCTGCCTGCTCGTGATGCTGGGCGATGATTTTCATCAATAGCGGACTAGTGATACCGGCATCCTTCAGGGCCTGGATGCTCCGCTCCGGGTGCTTGCGAATGACCGCGCGCTGTTCGTCGGTCAGCAGGCGGTTGGAGGCATTGAGCTTGTCGGCAACCGGCACCAGGGCCAGGTTGGCCGTCAGTGCAGCCGATACCAGCACTGCCGTACGCTTGTCATCGAGGCCAAAGCGGCGGGCGGTAAACTGGCAAAGGATGGCGTAGAACAGTATCTGTTCGTGAATGGTAGGCTCGATGGAATAGAGATGCACCAGCGCCAGGCTTGCTTCCGGCGACTCCTCACACATCTGGTCAATCATTCGAGACAGACCCAGTACTCTTTTAAGCGCACTCTCGTCACGCCGGGTAATGGCATTCAGGGTGGACTCCAGGGTCTGCAGCAACACCGGGTATTCTGCAAACGGATTACGAACCCGGGTATCCTCGAGTATTTCGTCCTGCGGGCGCTCGATCTTGCGGGGCTGAAACAGGCCACGTTCGAACAGCTGCTCAAGCTGGGTGTCGTTCTGGATGACGTAGCCCTGGCGCAATAGCACGTTGCCATCGGCGTCGTAGACCGTCCAGGGTAAGGGCTTTCCAATGGTCAATGCGCCGGGTGCGATACGGACAAGATTCGGCACTCTGTCGCTTCCTGCTGATTGTAGTAATGATGCTTAAGTCTAACCCTGAATCCATGTTCAACTCCAGAAAGAGCCGATTGTGTGTCCTGTGACGCAGAATTTCACTGCACGTTTGTTAAATCTTGTTGAGTGTACGTTCAGTGGTCAGATCCTGGGCTATGATAGGTTGCTTATAAGACGTTAGTCGGGGTTTGAAGGTTGGCGTTGGTTTTGACACATACCCGAGGCGTTCTCTGAACCGGTGAATACTATGCTTTATCGTCTGAAAACTGACTTCAGGCTATCCATCATTACCCTGCTGGCCATCAGCGCCATTCTGGGCATCAGCCCGTTCGCGGTAATGCGATTCATGCAGGGCAATGTGCTGGCCGGTGTGGTGGACCTGACCATCATGCTCTCTATCACAGCGGGCATGGTGTATGCGTGGGTGACCGGGGATACGGCCCGCAGCGGATTCTTCATGGCTGTGGTTGCCTGTGGCGGCGCGGTAACGGTGGGTGCCGTGGTGGGTGAGCCAGGCCTGTTCTGGTTGTACCCCTGCCTGGTGACCAGCTTTTTTCTGACCGAACCCCGCTACGCCATTTTCATCAATCTTGCCGCTGTCATTGCGCTGATGGTGCATGGTGTCGCCTTCAGTTCCACGGTTCAGATGTGGTCGTTCGCGGCCACGGCGGTGGTGGTCAGTTGCTGCGCCTACGCTTTCGCCCACCGCAATGAAAACCAGCGTGAACGCCTGGAACATCTGGCTACGATTGATCCCCTCACTGGCGTCAAGAACCGCCGCTCCATGGACGAAGAGCTGGCAATGGCGGTAGCCAGCGCAGCCAGAACCGGCATCTCCTACGGTCTTGTGCTGCTGGATCTTGACCACTTCAAGAAAATCAACGATGAGCACGGCCACAGCGTGGGGGATGACGTACTCACGGAAATGGTGGCGCTGATTGAACAGAATATCCGTAGATCCGATCAGTTGTTCCGGTTCGGTGGCGAGGAGTTCGTATTGTTGATGAGCGGCGTGGATGAGACTGGCCTTCGGGCAGTGATGCACAATCTGCAGCACATCATGCACAGGTTCCTTCGACACCCGGGGGGAAAGGTTACCGCCTCCTTTGGTGTGGCACTGCTGAAATCCGGCGAGAGCCCGGACGCCTGGCTGGCCCGGGCCGATGAGGCGCTGTATAAAGCCAAGGCCAACGGCCGGGACCAGATCGTTTATGCCGACGATTCGGATGCCCAAGAGCCTGCGGCAGAGTCGGCCTGACGGTCTTAATTCTCCGGTTCCGGTGCGAACAGGAACAGCCGTAACCCCAGCAGAATGCTGGCGGAAACCAGCCCGCATGTAAGGCCAACCCAGAAGCCCGCCGCCCCCATCGCGGGTAGCAGCCAGTCGGTAAAGGTCAGTGCCCACCCCAGGGGCAAACCCAGGCCCCAGAACGAAAACAGCATGATGAACATGGGAATGCTGGTGTCCTTGTAGCCACGCAGGGCACTGATGCAGGTTACCTGGATGACATCGGCAATCTGGAAAAAAGCGGCGTACACCAGCAGCGTGACGGTCACAGCCCTGACATCCAGGTCACTGGTGTAGAGCGCGGCAATGCCGTTGGCAAAGACAAACAACATCAATGCAAACACCAGAGCCACGGCCGCGGCCAGGATCAGTGAGCTGCGGGCAATGAGCCTGGCTGTGTCCGGCGCCCTGGCCCCGACAAGGAAGCTGACCCGCAGGGTAAGCGCCATGCCAATGCTCAGTGGCAGCATGAACAGCAGGGAGACCACGTTCAGGGCAATCTGATGGCCAGCGACAATAACCGGCCCCAGGGGCGCCAGGAACAGTGCTATCACCGAGAACATGCTGGCTTCCACAAAGATGGTAAAGCCGATGGGAATGCCCAGGCGAAGGATATAGCGAATGCCTTCGGCGTCTGGCCTGGCCCAGTCTGCCAGCAGGTGAAACCGGCGGTAGACGGCGCTGCGGTTAAGGTAGACAAGCAGGGCAATGGCGGCCACGCCGTTGGAGATGGACGTGGCCCAGCCGCAGCCAATTCCGCCCATGGCGGGTAACCCCAGCTTGCCGTATATGAATATATAGTTCAGGGGCAGGTTGATCATGGTGCCCAGTACCGAAAATGCCATGATGACCCGGGTATGCCCCAGCCCGTCTGTCAGGCCGCGCAGAGCCATCATCAGCAGCATGGCGGGAATGCCCCAGGCAAAGGCATCCAGGTAGCCCTGGGTAATGCGCGCGGTATTGGTCTCCAGCTTCAGGGCATCAAGCACCGGATGCACATTGGTGAGCAGCAGGATCATGATCACAGAGCCACCGGCGGCTATGTACAACCCCTGCCAGGTGGCGGGCATGATCTTTTCAGTGGTACGGGCACCGTTGTAGCCGGAAATGATTGGCTGAAGAGCCCCCAGTAACCCCATGAAAAACAGGAAAACCGGCATCCACAGGCTACTGCCGATACCCACAGCGGCCAGATCCTCGGCACTGGCGTGGCCGGCCATCACGGTATCGATCACCCCGTTGGCCATCTGTGCCACCTGGGCAATCAGAATCGGGCCGCCGAGAATCGCCAGCGTGCGCCATTCGGTCAGTGTTCTTTGAACCAGTGGCTGGCGGACTTCGGGTAACGGCTGGTGGACTTCATCCATGGAATGGCATGCCTGGACTGAAAATGAAACGGAACAGAAAGCCGGGATGGTACCCTATTCCCGGCATCAGGTGGCATAGGGTGTTTCCGTGGCGGCTGTACCTGGCCAGGAAATACGGAGTAAAGTGCCGCTCCGGTCAATCTCATTATCAATTTCAGGTAGCAGTGTTATGGGGCTTCTGGTTTTCGTAACCATTCTGTGGGCGTTTTCATTCAGCCTGATCGGCGAATTCCTCGCCGGTCGGGTGGACAGCGATTTTGCGGTGTTGACCCGGGTGGTGCTTGCCGCCCTGGTGTTTCTGCCGCTGACACGTTGGCGCGGTGTACCTGGTGGATTGAAGCTGGGGGTGCTGGTCACCGGCATGCTGCAGTTTGGTATCACCTATCTGTGCCTGTATCGCTCGTTCAGTTACCTGACGGTACCGGAAGTGCTGCTGTTCACCATTTTCACGCCCCTGTATGTCACCCTGATTGACGATGCGCTTTACCGGCGTTTCTCTCCGGTTGCCCTGGTTGCGGCAGCCATCGCGACCCTGGGCGCGGGCATTATCCGTTATGACGGTCTCAGCCAGGGCTTTATCACCGGTTTCCTGTTGCTCCAGGTGGCCAATTTCACCTTCGCAGCGGGCCAGGTGGGGTACAAGCACACCATGATGCGCTTCCCGACAGAGGTGCCGGCCTACCGTACCTTCGGGTATTTCTTTTTCGGTGCGCTGATCATCGCTCTGCCCTCATTCCTGATATTCGGTGATGCCAGCCGCCTGCCAACCACTTCCCTGCAATGGGGCATTCTTGCCTGGCTGGGCCTGGCGGCATCCGGTGTCGGGCTGTTCCTGTGGAACCGGGGTGGATGTCATGTGGATGCCGGTACACTGGCGATCATGAACAATGCCCTGGTACCGGCGGGGCTGATCGTGAACCTGCTGATCTGGAACCGGGATGCAGACCTGCTGCGGTTGTGCATTGGCGGCGGTGTCATCGCCCTCTCCCTCTGGGTGAATGCCCGTTTTCATCCCCGGGCAAGGCTTGCCGTCACGACATAGGGGTTTCCACTGACTAAGGTTTACCGGGCTTCCGTCGTTACACACCTACACGCAGGGTAACCTTTGATAAATGTCATGGATGTTTGTCCGGAGTTATGATTGCGCTCCAGTTTTCCCATCTAAAGCCCCGAGCCAGAAGGTCTGTCTATGCGTAACAATCTGCCGGTAACCCAGCGTGAAGTAAAAATGCGCGATGGTGGGCGACTTATCACCACCACTGACACCCGGGGCGTGATCACCTATTGCAACGACGAATTTGTGGCTATCAGTGGCTTTTCCAGAGAGGAGCTGATCGGGCAGCCCCATAATGTCATCCGTCATCCGGATATGCCGCCGGTAGTGTTTCAGGGCATGTGGGAGTACCTGAAATCTGGCAAACCCTGGATGGGTGTGGTCAAGAACCGGGCAAAGTCCGGAGACCACTACTGGGTAAGTGCCTACGTCACACCTGTTCTTGAAAACGGGAAGATGACCGGTTACGAGTCTGTGCGGGTAGCCCCGACGCGTGAACAGGTGGCGCGCGCGGAAAAACTGTATACCAGACTGTCTGCTGGCCAGGGTTCAGTGGGTTTGCAGAGCCGGCTTGTTTCAGTGCTGCGCTCAGGGTGGCCCTTTGTTCTTTCCCTGATTCTCAGCCTGGTGGCGCTGGCCACGCTCGGTAACACCTGGCTGGCCGCGGGCGTGATCGTGGTGGCCCATGTGCTGGCGGCGGGACTGGTTCTGAAATCGGTGACGGGGCGGCTGCAGAGGCTGCTGGATCTGCGCCCGGACGCCTTCCGGGATGCGGTTGTGGCCAGGACCTACAGCGACGAGAGTGGCCTGTTTGCGCAACTGGGCATGGTGATGATGAGCGAAAAGGCCAGGATTCGCACAGCCCTGGCCCGTATTGATGACCAGGCAGAGCTGCTCTACGAGCAGGCACAGGCAAGCCAGGGCTATATCGAAGAGGGCGCCAGGGCTATTGCCAACCAGCGGGCAGAAACGGACCAGACGGCTTCCGCAGTGAACGAGATGACCGCGTCCATTCAGGAGGTAGCGGAATCCGTTAGCGCCAATGCCCGGGTGGCGGATGACGCCAACCGGACGGCGGCCACCGGCAGCAAGCGCAGTGGCGAAGCGCTGACCGCGATTGAACAGCTGGTCACCCGGGTGAACGGGATTGGCTCGGCAATTGAAAAGCTTGGAGCCTCAACCGAGAGCATCGGCGAAGCGGCCAGCCTTATCTCGGATATTGCCGAACAGACCAACCTGCTGGCACTGAACGCGGCTATTGAAGCAGCTCGCGCAGGCGAGCAAGGGCGCGGCTTCGCCGTGGTCGCTGACGAAGTGCGATCACTTGCCCGCCGCACCCGGGATTCCACGGTACGGATCCAGAACGTTATCGATGATTTCCGCAGCCAGGTGGATGAGGCCGTTCAGGCTACCCGAGAGGGCGGGCGGGATGCTGACAAGGGGCTGAACAAGGTGCGTGAAGCGGAGACATCGCTGCAGGAAATTGTGTCTTCGATTCAGGATATTTCCGACAGCTTTATCAGTATGTCGGCCGCCTTCGAGGAGCAAGGCCAGGTGTCCGAGGAGATCAACCAGCAGATCGTCAACATTGCCGAGCTGGCGGACCACAGCACACAGAAGGCGGAATCCGCCCGGGACAGCAGTGATCACCTGAGCCTAATGTCCCGTGGCCTGAAAGACCTGGTTTCCCGCTTTGTCAGCAAAAACGGGTAGTTAACAACGGCAGCACCGGTTTTCCGTTCGTGCCGGTGCCGCTGCTGACTGGCATCCTTTGCCCACTGCTGGCAAAATCCCGCCCCAAAAGCTGAAGCTACCCTTCAGCATACCCCTTGAAATCGATTCATCAGCCAAAAGCACAGGATGAAACCATGACTGTTTCCAAATCGAACCCGGCCCATCGTGGTCTGTGGTCTTCCCGGATGGCCTTTATCCTGGCCGCGACCGGTTCCGCTGTCGGCCTGGGTAATATCTGGAAGTTCCCCTATGTGACCGGCGAGAACGGGGGCGGCGCCTTCGTGCTGGTTTACCTGCTCTGTATCGCCATCGTTGGTATTCCCATCATGATGGCGGAAGTGTTTATTGGCCGCAGTGGCCGGCATAACCCGATCACCAGTTTCCGCCTGGTAGCCGAGCGCAATCTGGCCTCCCCTGCATGGCGAATCTCCGCCATCGTGGGCGTACTGGCCGCCTTCATTATCCTGTCATTCTATTCGGTGATTGGTGGCTGGGCTGCCTCCTACGTGGGCCATGCCGCCATGGGGGATTTCACCGGCCAGAGCTCCGATGCCATTGGCGAGCTGTTCGGCGGCCTGTTGGCCAGCCCGGTTACGCTGCTGATCTGGCACAGTATCTTTATGGCCCTGGTGATCTTCGTGGTGGCCCGCGGCCTGAAATCCGGCCTGGAGCGTGCGGTAACCATCCTGATGCCAGCGCTGTTCGTGCTGCTGCTGGTTGCCGTTGGTTACGCGACCACAACCGGTCATTTCGGCGAGGCTGTCGCTTTCCTGTTCACGCCGGATTTTGGCGCCCTGACGGTAAAGGGCGTGCTGGTTGCCCTGGGCCATGCGTTTTTCACTCTGAGCCTGGGTATGGCCATCATGATGGCCTATGGCTCCTATCTTAGTGATAACGTGTCCATCGGGCGTACCGCAGTGACGGTATCCATCCTGGATACCGTGGTGGCACTGATGGCCGGCCTGGCCATTTTTCCGGTGGTGTTTGCCAACGGCCTTGAAGCGGGTGCCGGCCCGGGCCTGATTTTCCAGACATTGCCGCTGGCCTTTGGCCAGATGCCCATGGGTAGTGTGTTTGGTGCACTGTTCTTTGTGCTGTTGCTGTTTGCCGCCTGGACTTCTGCGATCTCCCTTCTGGAGCCGGTGGTTGAGTGGCTTGAGGACAAGCTGATCCTTGGTCGTGTGGGTAGCACCGTTGTCGTAGGTGGTGCCTGCTGGTTGCTGGGTATCGTTTCAATCCTGTCGCTGAACGAGTGGTCCGGCTTTGCGCCGCTGGGCATGTTCGAACGCTTTGAAGGCAATACCATCTTCGACCTGCTCGACTTCTTCACCGCCAACGTGATGCTGCCGCTGTCTGGCCTGTTGACCGCCGTGTTTGTAGGCTGGTGCGTGGCGAAAGAGTCGCTGCAGAGCAATCTGGCACTGCAGGATGGCACCTTTACCCTGTGGTACAACCTGGTTCGCTTTGTGACTCCGGTTGCGGTGGCTGTGGTGTTTGTTTACAACCTGATGGCGTAGAGAGTGCGGAGCCCGGTTGATCAACCGGAAAACAGAAAAGGCCCGGCCATAAAGTGCGCCGGGCCTTTTGCATTATCCGTCCAACCGTTCGGGTTGGAGCACTTGCTTCACCGAATTGTCCTGGCAAGAAATGTTTCAGCGGCCTTTGGCCCATTGTATATATTCGGGCAATGGCATGGGTCTGGAGTAGTGAAAGCCCTGGGCCAGGTCTGCTCCCAGGTCGGCCACAATCTTATGTTGTTCCTCGGTCTCGATACCCTCAACGGTAACCTCGAGTTTTAATGCCAGGGCCATGGCGATCATGGAATCCATGATTGTGCGGACATCGGCACTGACTTCCAGGTTTTCGACAAAAGCCCGGTCGATCTTAAGCCCCGACAGTGGCAGGTGGGTCAGGTATTGAAACGAGGAATACCCGGTGCCGAAATCGTCCAGACTGACCTTGAAACCCTGGTCCCGCAGTCTCCCGACCGCGACATTGGCCTGCACCGGATCCTGAATGAGTGCGCCTTCCGTAATCTCTATTTCCAGAGAGGCTGGATTGACGCCATAAGACCTGACGGTTCGCCCAAGGTCATTGATCAAAGACGGATTCATCAAATTATTGATCGCGAAATTGATACTGACCGACATCAGGTTGTGCGCTTTGATATCTTCACAGGCTCTTGCGATAACAAATCGAGTCACCGGGTCTATAAGCGTTGTGCTTTCAACCTTTGGCATGAAGAGGCCAGGCATAACCATTCGGCCGTCCTGATTAAACCAGCGCAGCAGGGCTTCCGAGCCAACGTGCTGGCCGCTACGAAGACATATCTTGGGCTGGTAGAATAGCTGAAACTCATGGTTGGCCAGCCCATCTCGGACCCGCGCTATGAGTTGAACCCGCTCTGCCGTTTTTTGATCGAACATCGGGTCATAGCCCCGGTAGGGAGCGTTATTCTCGATCGCGACGGACAGGCCGGTTCTTGCACGATTTATAACGATTTCCGCATTGCGATCATTTTCCTGAATAATGTAACTGCCAGCGACAATCTGAACGCGCAATGGAATGTCGTTGACTATGGATTCCTCTTCACCTGTCTTTTGAACAATGTCGAAAATCGAACCTACTTCCTCCTGGGTCGCCGCAGAGCAAACAATTGCCAGTTCCGATTTACTGAATCGGTAGATCTGATGGGGCACTTCGATATTCTGGCCGACTCGCCGGGCTATGTCTCTTACTACCTGTTCGGCTGAATCGGCCCCCAATGCCTGAAGAATTTCCCAGAGGTCCTGCATGCGGACCAGAAGTATCGCTGAGGGCGGAGGGCGTTGCTGGTCAGCTTTCCGGAGTAATCGATCAAGGTCCCGGATCAGCGCCGCCTGTGTGCCAAGGCCGGTTTTCTTGTCAACTTCAAGGGCCTGCATGTGGCGTTGATTGGCCTGCCGAAGGCTATGGAAAAGTCCGGCTGAAAAAATGCCGATAAGAAGGAAAAAGGCCATTCGTACGAGCCAGTTTTCCGTTGACTGATAGACGCTGGTTGAGACGTCCTGGGGCATCCACGGGCCGAGAAGAAGTCCTCCCGCGATCGCGCCGAGTATGGCTCCGGGTAATCCGAACCATACGGCGGATAACAGTACCGGTAGCAGGAACAGGTAGGGGAATGCGTAGCCTGTGCCGCCGGTGAAGTATACAACCCAGGTTCCCGCTGCCAGAAATGCGATAACTACCAGGCACCCGGCAAATGGTCTTGAAAATCTCGCCAAATAAAACCATTTCGGCGAGTGCCATATTTCCTCGAAGGTAGGAAGGTAGCTATTACTGTCTCTATCCATGCAACCGCCTCGAATCAGCCAAGCGTGCAGGCTTTGTATGTAGTGGACTTACTCTTAACAGTGGGCATTGGATCGAATGTAAATGTGGCGGCGGTCTGGCGGCACCAACGCTTGTTGCAAACCGCTCGACCGCTGGTGCTGGACTGGAGTCAATGTCATTGTAGGCCGAAAAACCGGTTCATATGTAAAAGGTTGTGAAAAGCCTCCTGCATTTTATGTGGCCTGTAATTGCCTTCAATCCTTTGGTGTTAGCGGCCAGGGTTTGCATCTGTTACGGAGCGAAGAGCATCCACATGGGGCCGGACGGCTTGCTTGTCCGCTTCCGGCGCATTGGCCGCCTGCTCGAAAGCCGACATGGCACCCCCCATCATTTCCCGCATTTGCTGCTTCTGGGCTTCGCTCATGTTGGGGTTGTTGTCGATCTCCTCCATGGCTTTTGCCATTTCCTGATTCACTTCTCCGGACTGCTCGCCCATTTCAAGCGCGCTCCAGGCGTGGAAAATCCGGTCACCGGTTTTTGCCCATTGCTCAGCACCGGAGAAGCCGTGTTGCCGCACCACATCTTCTATTTCGTTATACATGTCGTGGCCTTTCATCTGTTCAACGGAGGACGAAAAGATACGCGACATGTCCGGCATCTCAGTGGCGTCTTCTTCCGCGGACAGGTCTTCGGTGAGTTCAGAAAATTCATCCTCCATGGTCTGGAGCTCTTCCAGGCTGCTGATGAACGACCGGATGGTGTCGTCCGTCAGGCTTTCTGCGTGGGCAGCGTATGAGAAAACGACAAAGCAGAACACGAAGACAGGGTTCAGTGTGCGGATCATTTTCACAGGTCCTCTCCTTGATGGTTTTTACCAATCCTCTTGATCGGCGACACTGAAAAAGTAGCTCCCTTTTGATCAGGCCTCAAGACGCTTGGCTATTGACCGTCAGGAATCGATTTCGGAATCTGTATCGCGTTGAGGACTTTCTCCGCTTGCTGGCAGAGCGTCCGTACCGACGCTGACTGAGTCGAGGGGGTGTGATGCGCGTTTCGTAAGCAGTTCAGCGAAATCGAGCAGCAATTGCTGGTCTTGTTCAAGCAGGGAAATAAAGACGGCATTGAGAGCAACCTGCCTGGCGTTTAACTGGCGGTTCTCGGCAACTGAAAAGATGTCCGTTATGGAGAACCCCAGGGCCCCGGCAAGGCGATATAACAGGTCAAGGCTCGGTCTTGCGAGGCCCCTCTCGATTCGGGAAAGATTGCCAACATGGGAGTGCGTCTGTTCCGCCAGTTCGGCGAGGGTCAGCCCCTGCTTTTTCCGCAATTGTTTTAATGCCTGGCCTAAATTCATGACTTATCTCTTCGGTTAAGACAATGATATTACAGGCAAAAAATGATTTATACAAAGTTGTAATAATTACATATTTGATAATCGAATTAGCATTGTTGGCATAAAAATCAGGACCTGTTGATTATACGATATAGCCGTATAAACAGGTTTCACACAAGCACCAAAAAGAGGTGTTATGATCGCAATCGAGTTGTTTCAGTTCAGCTCTTTGCCCTCGGCCCTCAGTCGCTCCAGAAGATCAGTTTCTGACATCGGTCTGGCAAAATAGAAACCCTGTCCGAATGGGCACCCGAGGGCCTGCAGCATCCGCCACTGTTCTTCGGTTTCGATGCCTTCGGCGAGCGCCTGGATGCCGAGGCTTTCTGCCATCTGCCGTATGCTGTTGACCATCTTGACCGCGCTCTGATTATCCGGGGTGCCAACCAGAAAACTTCTGTCAATTTTCAGCATGGTAATGGGAAGTGCCCTCAGTCGTGACAGGGACGAGTACCCGGTACCAAAATCATCAATGGCGACGTCAATAGCTGCCTGACGGAGTTCCTGCACAATCCCTTCCATCCGTGGGACGTCACTCATCAGGGAACTTTCAGTCAGCTCAACCTTGAGGGCGGACGGCGGAATATTGAATCGTTCAAGTAAGCTGACGACTTCCTGAACCAGCCCGGGCTGCCATAACTGGCCAATGGCCAGGTTAACTGCCATCTGCAGCTGAGTGTGTCCTTCCGAGCGCCACCGTCGAAGCGTTGTCAGGGCCTCTTCCATCACCCAACTTCCAATGCGAACTATAAGGCCCGTTTCTTCTGCAATGGGAATGAACTCTGCCGGCGAAATGCAGCTCCCATCGCGCTGGGGCCACCGGATCAGAGCCTCAACCCCGACGGTGCGACTGGTTGTCAGATCAATCAGCGGCTGGAATGCCAGCTTGAATTCCTGGGCTTCGACAGCGGTGTAGAGCCTGTTCTCCATATCCAGTCGGTGCTGTTGTTTTCTTGACAGTTCACAGGAGAAAAACCGATAGCTGTTACCGCCAACGTTTTTCGCTTGATACATCGCGCTGTCCGCTCTGGTCAGCAGAGCCGAGGCGTCGCAGGCGTGGCCCGGGCAAAGGCTGATGCCGATGCTGGCGCCAAGATGGTATTCCCGCCCCCTCACCACAAAGGGCTGCTCCAACGCCTCCAGGATGCGTTCGGCAATGGTTGACATCACGTGTATCAATTCTGGCGAATCCACCGTCGACAGGCAGTCCTGCGCATCGTAGGGAGCGAGAATAATGAACTCATCACCCCCTTGCCGGGCAACCAGATCAGACTCCCGAACTGCAAGCTGCAGGCGTTGGGCTACCTGGATCAAAACTTCGTCTCCGGCGTCGTGGCCCAGCGCATCATTGATGAGCTTGAAACCATCAAGATCCATATACAGCAGTCCGGCAGCTGGTGGAAAAGGACCGGTATGGCGCAGGTGCCTGTCAAGAGCCTCCAGAGCTGCTGACCGATTGGCAAGGCCCGTCAGGGTGTCCCGGTAGGCCATGTTACGGACCCTTTTTTCACTCCTGCGCCGGCGGGATTTCTCGCGCAGGGCACGGATGCCATGCACGATGTTGTCTGCCATGCGCTGCAGTAACCTGAGTTCAGCATCATCGAAGTGTTTGTCTTCCGCAGAGTAAATGGCGAGATAGGTTTCCGGTTCCGTGCCGCGGATGGCAAGAGGGAAGACAATGACCGTCCGCAATGGTTGTGCGGTTGCTGAGTTATCCACCACGGAGAGATCCCTAGAGTCTTCCGCAATGGCTGATTGCTGGCATCTGCCGGACCGAAGAGACAGCGCAACAGGGTCCTGGTCTGTCCCTTTTGTACAAAGACCCGACTCAAGGGCCTTGATACAGTGGCCGAACCCACCAGCTTTCGCCAGAAGCTTTACCCGCCCGTTGCGGTAGGCTTTCGCCTGGCCAACACACGCCAGGGCATAACCCCCGTCTTTCACAAGGCTGTCACAGATGCCAGACAGCATTTCCCGCTCACTGAGAGCATGAATGACGCGTTCATTGCAGGCACTGAATGCCCGCAGGGCGCGGGTTGTGCCTTTCAATGCGGACTGGGTGCTTTTTGTCTCCAGTTTCTGGAATTCCGAGATCCTGCTTAATCGCAACAGGTTGTGAATTCTTGCCGTGAGTTCAACGCCCCGAATCGGCGTACGGATAACGTCTTCCGCCAGATCGCCGAGATAACCATTGGCTCTTGCCAGCTCGGCTTCCGAAGCCGCCAGTAAAACCGGTTTCAGTGCCGGAGCGGCCCGTGCCCGGAGTTTCCGGATGCCGGTCTCAAAGCGAAGAAGTGTTTTTAGATCAATAATGCACAGATCAAAATCGCAATCGTCAATGGTGGCGGGATCAGGCGCAACACATGAGTGACCAATAGAGCGGCTCAGCACCCGGTAATCGGCAGTCTTACTCAACATGACGGCAATAACCGGGTGTTTCGTCAGCAATTCGGGTTCAGGTGTCAGGGTCGGTGGGTTAATCACGGACGTCCTCAAAGTTGGTTGCGGGTTCTGGTTCACCGCGAAGAATGCCTTTAAGTCCCTTTAGTTCATCACCAACCCTGATGCCGTCTGGCGTAATATCGAATTCTCGCAGGCCTTTCTCGAAGTCACCGGTGCGCTTTTTGAGTACACCAATGCTTTTACGGATTTCACCGGCTGTTTCCATATAACGGAGCAGGATTATGGTGTCCGCAAGGTAGCTTACCCCCATTTCCGTTGTTCTCACCTGGCCCCCGGTTACCGCTTCAACTTCGTTGAGCAGAAGTACGGTGACTCCCATATTGACCAGGTAGCGGCATAAGGCATGCAGCCTTCGGGTGACGTTGTCACCGCCGATCGAGAGCTTATAGCCCGCCAGACTGTCGATCATGATAATGCGAGTGCCGCGTTCCTCGACCTCCTCCCGGACCCGCGCAGCAAATTCATCTGCGGAATAGTACAGAGGTTCAATCGCCTCGATCGCAAAGGCCCCTGATTTGATATGGGTTAAAAGCGGTATACTGATTCCTTCGGCTCGCGAAACCAGGGAGCTGGTGAGTTCCTCAAAGGTAAAAACAACGGTTCGTTTTCCCTCCTGACAGGCATTTTTCATGAACTGAATGCCAAGGGAGGTTTTGCCTACGCCGGTGGGGCCGGAAATGATGGTGACGGTGCCGCGACTGAGCCCTCCCTTGAGTTGCCTGTCCAGCTCGGGAATGCCGAAGGGCATGTCCACCTTATCAAACTCAATGCCATGGTTGCCTGGTTCCAGCCGGGGGAAGCAGCGCATGCCGCCATGGCCAAGGCGGATACTGTGTTGGCCGGGCGCAAAGCCCGAGCCTCGGAACTTGGTTACCTCGAGCGAGCGAGTGTCATCTTTCTGATCCAGTTCGATGATCCCGTCGGCAAGAAATCCCAGTTCCTCACTGTTTGCGCCTGAATTTGCATCTTCGGCGGCACAAATTACCGTAGCGCCCTGGCTGGTCAGGAAGCGAAGCAGGGTGATTACCTGCTTCCGGTATTGAAATGCATCCGGTGAAAAATACTGCAGGTACGTCAGTGAATCGATGAAGATCCGCGCAGGGCGAACAGCCTCGAAGACCTCACGAATCCGCTTTGGCAGCTCCGGATTCTCAACATCCTCAGGCGCCATAATGGTGTATGGCTCAACATCATCCATGGCTGCGCCTGAGGGAGAATAATCGACAATGCTCACGGTATCGAGACTGAAACCCTGCCGGGCGGCATCCACGCGCAATTGCTGTTCATCCTCACCCATGCTGACAAACAGGCTCCGGGTGCCCGGGTCTGCAGTCAGAAAGTGGAGGCCGAGGGTGGTTTTGCCCGATCCGGGACCGCCGCGTACGATGTAGCTACGCTGTTGCAACAGACCGCCGCTCAGAACCCGGTCGAGGCCGGCTATACCGCTGGTGAGCCTGTCACTCTCGGGATTATTCATAGGCTTTACTCTTGTGTCCTTAGAAACATTGTCAGCCATTAACTGTGTCTGAACTTTTCGACCGTGCGCTGAAGGTCGCCGCCGAGGCGCGCAAGGTCGTTGGATGACACTGCGATCTCGTTGTTGGCGGTGGCAGACTGGTCAGTGACTTCGCGGATATTCACAACGCTTTCACTGATGTCTTCGGCCACGGAGGTCTGTTCCTCCACAGCCGTGGCAATCTGAAGGTTCATCGCCTGGATCGAGGAAACCGATTCGGCAATGCTGTCAAGGGATTCGCCTGCCCGCCGTGTCACTTCCACGGCGGATTCTGCACTGTCACTGTTACGACGCATGCTTTCGGCGGCTTTATTGGCGCCTTGCTGCAGGGTGTTGACCAGGGTTTCAATTTCACCCGTGGAGTCGTGGGTCCGTTTTGCCAGTGCCCGCACCTCATCGGCCACCACCGCAAAACCGCGGCCCTGTTCGCCGGCGCGAGCAGCCTCGATGGCAGCGTTCAGGGCAAGCAGGTTGGTTTGCTCTGCAATGCTTCGGATGACATCCAGAATGGCGCCGATGTTGGTGCTGTCATCCCGCAGACGGGCGATCAGGTCGGCGCTGGAGTCGACGTCCGCAGACAGCGCTTCGATCTGCGTCATCGCCGATGTGACAATCTGGTGACCTGCTTTGGCCTGTTCGTCCGACTCAGCAGCGGAGGTAGCGGCTGACTCCGCATTTTTTGCAACCTCCTGAACAGTGGCGGTCATTTCATTCATGGCGGTCGCAACCTGATCGGTTTCGTCACGCTGCTGATTGGCACCGGTGCTGGTCTGTTCGGTAACGGCAGACAGCTCCTCAGAAGCACTCGCGATCTGTGCAACACCGTCTGCAACTTCCTTGATGGTACGGCGGAGGTTTTCGGTCATTACCTGCATGGCCATCATCAGCCGGCCAAGTTCGTCCTTGCGGTCGGTACTGATGTTTTCGCGCAGGTCGCCGTCGGCTACCTTGGCAGCATGATCCACCAGTTGATTCAAGGGAGTTACGATTGCGCGGGTAATGACCAGGGCGGCGGCAATACCGATGGCCAGCGCCACCACGGTTATAATCGCCAGTACTTGTAAGGTCTGGTCTTTTGCCTGGAGCATCAGGGCCTGCTGGCCTTTATAGGTCTCTTCGGCCTGCTCAAGCGCGCTCCGGGCCTTTGCGGTCAGGTTGGACTCCAGCTCGTTCAGGCTTTCTATGTTCGACACCAGACTATCGAACTGGCTAGCATAGTCGCCGACGGCTTTGGCGATACCGTTGATGTACTCCCGCCCTTCATTGGTATCAGCAGCGTTTGTCAGCTCCGAAATACCGGCGTCTAATTCGTCGATTCGCTCCTTCAGGCTGTCAGCATCCTCAGATCTTTCTGAAAGCAGGAAGTTTTTCTCCAGGCCCCGGGCATCAAGAATATCCCGGGCCAACTCGCCGGCACGTCTGGCCAGGACAAAGGTGTCCTGCGCACGGGCTTCTTCACCGCTTTGCAATTGTCCCAGAGCCCGTCTTTGCTCGAACTGCTCATACTCCACAAGTGATTCGACGGCTTCCCGGGCCGAGACTTCCATCGACGCAACGGCTTTCTCGGTTGTTATTCGCTCTTCAATGGTTCGCTCAAACGCACGTTGATATTCGTCGAGATCTTCCTGAATTGAGCCCATGGCTTGTTGTTGTTCAGGGTCCTCCAGGGCTTTTTCGGATTCTTCAGCCGTTTGCCGGGCAGAGGCTATGGCACTTCGTGTAGCCTCTGCGTCGTTCTCGCGACCTCTGAGGAAATAATTTTTTTCGTTATACCGTGCCTCTTGCACAAGATTGTTGATGGATGAAGAGTTTTGGGTGTCGACATTGCTTGTCATCAGGTGACCAAACCCTGAGTAGGCTGCAAATGCCATAACTACAATAAGAATCAGAACAATACCGAAACCCGAAAATAACTTTTTCCTTACTGACATATTAAATAAAAAATTTTTCAATATAAGCATAATAAAGCCTATTGCTTATTAAATAAAAAAGAGCATGGTGTTCTATCGATTAAGTGGGGTGGTTTATATACGTAATACTACAAATAAGGGATTTTGTTTTAATTGGCAAGAAAGCCAAGTAATAGATTATTAGTATTTGTGTTAAATATTGCTTAAATCCGCTTTTATATTGTTCTTAATGCATAAAATAAAATTATAAATGCATTTGATGCTTTTTATATTAATGGTGAATATTGGGGGGGGCAGAAACACAAAATCCCGGAGTTTATCCGGGATTTTGTGACGGTCGATTCAGGTTTCCTCAGCTCAGAACAGCAGATCCGGCAGGTAGGTGGCGATGTCCGGAAACACCATCAGACAACCAATACCCACGATCTGGATGATCACAAAGGGAACAACCGATCGGTAAATGTCGCCCATGGTTATCCCCGGTGGAACCACCCCTTTCAGGTAGAACAGGTTGAAACCGAACGGCGGCGTCATATAGCCGATTTCCATATTGATCACGAACAGTATGCCGAACCAGATCGGATCAAAACCCATGGACTCGACAATGGGTGTAAACACCGGCAGCGTGATCAGCATGATGCCTACCGGGTCCAGCACCATGCCCAGCAGGAAGACAATGAGCATCATGGTGATGATGACTGCCCAGGGCCCGCCTGGAATGGACTGGATCATGCCCTCGATCATCGGTTGGGCGCCCATGCTCTGGTAGGCGGCACTGAACGCGTGAGCCGCAAACAGGATCCACATGATCATGCCCGTAAGCTTGAAGGTCCGTACCGAGGCATCCTTGATCAATTCCATATTCAGGGCGCGGTAGACCGCGGCCGAGATCAGTGCCCCCAGTACACCCATGGCTGCTGCCTCGGTGGGCGTGGTAATGCCGCCGATGATCGAACCCAGCACCATGAACACCACCAGGATCGGCAGCAGCACGGAGCGCAGGGCCGCGAATTTTTCCGGCCATGTGCCCCGCTCTTCCTTGGGCAGGTCCGGCGCGAGGTGCGGCTGCAGGTAGCAGCGGATCAGCACGTAAAGGGAGGTAAGAACCATCAGCATGATCCCCGGCAGTATGCCGGCCGCAAACATCTTGCCCACCGACACGCCAGTGATCAGGGCATAGAGAATCATCAGGATCGAGGGGGGGATGAGCACGCCCCAACCACCACCAGTGTTGATGACACCTAGCACCATTTTCTTGTCGTAGCCACGTTCCAGCATGGCGGGCAGGGCGATGGTGCCCATGGCAACAACCGCCGCACCGCTGATGCCGACCATCGCCGCGAAAATCGCGCAGATGACCAGGGTGCCAATGGCCAGGCCGCCCCGGACGCCGCCGAACCACAGATGCATCATCCGGTACAGATCCCGGGCAACCCCAGTTCGCTCCAGAATCATGGCCATGAACACAAACAGCGGGATGGCGACCAGGGTAAAGCTGCCCATGGTGCTCCAGATCTGTGAGGCCACCATGTAGAAGGAGTCAAAACCCCAGGTGAAGTAGAGAAACACCACGGAAACGCCGCCAAGGACGAACGCAAGTGGCAGGCCCAGTACCAGGAAAAACAGCAGGGAGCCGAAGAAAAGCAGGGTCAGTATTTCAGTGCTCATGCGTTGTCCTCCCGGGATTCTTCCGGCTCAGGTTCGGGCTGGTAGTAACTGAGGTTGAACGCAATGGCGATGTCCTGCAGCAGTTTCACGATGCCCTGCAGGATCAGCAACAGGGTGGCCAGCGGTATAAAGGCTTTTACCGGCCAGATGGGGGGATCCCAGGACGAGTTGGACGTTTGCCGGTTGCTGAAGGATTCCCACGCCATGTCGACGGCAAAGTAAAGCAGCGCCAGGGTGAACATGAAAAACAGGATCGATGTAAACAGATCGAGAAATGCCCGTTTGCGGCGGCTGAACTTCGAGTAGACCAGGTCCACGTTGACGTGACCGTTGTTTGCCAGCAAATAGCCACCGGCCATGAGTCCGTATACACCGAAAATCAACTGGGTCAACTCGCCCGTCCAGGAAAGAGGCATCTCCAGTAGGTATCGGAATGCCACGCCTGTGATCAATAACAGGAACATGATCATGACCAGATAGGAGAACCACCGGCCGAGCAGGTTATTGAGCCGGGTCACTCCAGTCATGAATGCGGTTAGAGCGCGCATTTTGTCCCCCTGCCGTTAAGGGCTTGGTCGATAGGAATTTGGTTTGCAATGAAAAACCGGGCGTGGTCACGCCCGGTTTCGTCAGAGCCTGATTACATGCGGCCGAGTTGCGTCAGGTATTCCTTGACCATCTCGACTGCTTTCTTGGCGTTGTCACTGCGTTCTGCTTCTTCGTCCCAGATCACCTGGGCCGCTTTCAACATTTCATCCTGGACATCCTGTGGGAGGTTATTGATTTCAACACCTTCCTCTTCTATGGCTTTCTGCAGGGTGACTTTTTCCTTGTGTTCGTACTCGTTGGTACGTACCCAGAACTGTTCTTTCAGGGCATCCTTGACGGTGGCCTGCATCTCTTTTGGCAGTTTGTCGAGCGCTTTCTGACTGACGATGATGACGTCGGTGCCCGCCACGTTCAGAGAGGGCTTGACGTGGTACTTGGCAACTTCATACAGGGACATGCTGTAAGCACCCTGGGCTGCGCCCCAGTGAGCCCCATCGACAATGCCGGAATCAAGTGCAGAATAGAGCTCGCCGCCGTCAATGTAAGACGTAGACGCACCGGCTTCGTCCAGGAACTTTTCCAGTGCACCGGAAGAGCGGATTTTCAGTTTCTTCAGGTCCTCGATGCTTTCGATGGGCTCCTTGACCACCATCTCGGTCTGGTAGACCTTGTCGGTGGCCCAGTAGACGTCATGTTCAGCGGCCTCTTCCCGCAGCATGTCCTCAAAACCCATGGCCATGTGGAAATAGGCGGCTTCCGCAGGTGTCTGGAACGCCAGTGGCAAACCGGAGGCGACACCGGCCAGGCTGATCTTGTCCTGGGCATAGGCCGGAGAGATGGTGCCCATCTCAAGAATGCCGCGGCTGACAGCGTTGAAGGTTTCCTTGGGCTTGAACAGGGAGCCGGATTCGTAGAGGTCCAGCTTCAGGCGGCCGTCGGTACGCTCTTCCAGTACTTCCTTGAGACGGCCCAGGCTGTCTTTGTAGGAAGAGCTGGCACCCGGCCAATGGGACTGGACCCTCCAGGTGATGGTTTCTTCGGCGGCAACCGGCGCACTGACAAAGGCTGCGGTCAGGCCAAGAGTCAGGGCCGAACCATATAAGGTAAGGGTTTTTCTGGCGGTGGCTAATAGCATATTCATTGCGTGACCTCGATCATTGTTGTGCTAATTGTTTTTGGATTTAGTTTCGCTCTGCAGAATTAGTGACTGCAGAATGAATCTCTATGTCTGAATCTATCACACAGTTTGTTTTTTGCAATAGCATAGTTGTCGATATTGCATTACCAAAGTTTAGTCCATGGAGAGACTCTCCGTGGCAGTTGCCCGGAATCAGTCGGGGCAACGGCTCAGTACCAGTAGGGTTCACGAAGCTCCCGTTTCAGCACCTTGCCAATGGTCGAGCGCGGTAATTCCTCGCGCAGTTCAATGGCCGCCAGGCGCTGGGTCTTCCCCAGCTGGCGGTTGGCCCAGTCGAGCAATTCCGCCTCGTTTTCCGGGTGGCCAGGCCTGAGTACCACAAGCCCCATCGGCGTCTCGCCCCACTGCTCGCTGGGAATACCGATCACCGCTGCATCGGCCACCGCCGGATGCGCCAGAAGTACCTTTTCCAGATCCACTGCGTAGATGTTGAAACCGCCGGAAATAATCATGTCCTTGCGGCGGTCGAGGATGTAGACAAAGCCGTCCTCATCCACCCGCCCCATATCCCCGCTGCGGAAGAACAGCAGGCCTTCCGGGCTGGTCCACAGCATCTCCCGGGTCTGGTCGTCGCGATTGACGTAGCCCCGCATCATGGAGATGGCACGGCCGACGATTTCCCCGGTCTCGCCCCGGGGCAACTGGTTGCCCTGCTCGTCGATCACCCGCACCTCGGAGCCCTCGGTGGGTACGCCCACGGAATCCCATTTGTCAGGGTGTGCGGCGCAGTCCAGGCAGGTGGATATGCCACCTTCGGTGAGACCGTAAACCTCGCGAATATTGCCAGGCCAGCGGGCCATGGCCTCGCGGATGACATCGGCCCGCAGGGGCGCGCTGGTGCACAGCTTGAGCTGGAATGCGGACAGGTCAAAGCGGTCGAACTCCGGGTCCGCGAGGATGCGCTGGAACTGAACCGGTACCAGCATGGCATGGGTGACACGATGCTGTTCGGCCAGTTCCAGGAAGCGCCGGGCATCGAACCTGGCCATCAGCACCAGCATGCCACCGTTGAACAGGGTAGGCAGTACTGACACCAGGGTGGTGTTGGAGTACAGCGGTGTTGACACCAGGTTCACCGCGTTGCCATCCAACCCGAATCGGCTCATGCGCAGCATCTGCCGCTGGCGGAACCGGTAATCGTGGAGAATCCCCTTGGGAGTACCGGTGGTGCCGGAGCTGTAGATGATGTTGAAGGGGTGGTCCAGGGTGACCGGAGCCGGGCGGGGTTCGGAGCCGATTCCGTCAAGCCACTGTTCAAGGTCGGGCCCTTTGCCGTCCTGCTGCGGCTCCAGAGCTATGCAGCCGTCTTTGCTGATGGTGTCCAGTTTGCCGGCCATGGCGTCCAGCAGTGGGCGGTTCTTCTCCGACACAAACAGAAAGCGCGCACCGGAGTCATTGATCATCAGCGCCAGGCTGTCCCCGCTGGCCATGCCGGACAGAGGTACCACGCAACCTCCGGCTACGAGAGTGCCCAGGTACAGGGCCACCGCCTCGATACGGTTCTCGGACAACAGCGCCACGGTGTCGCCTTCCACGAGACCTTCCGCCCGCAGGCGATTGGCAATGCGATTGGCGAGGCTCACCAGGTCGCTCCAGCTGATCTGGCCCTGGTCATCAATCAGTGCGGTCTGGTGTGGGCGCTCTGTCGCCAGATACTGGATACGTTGGCCGATCGCTTCGATGGTCTCCTGTGGATCCACGGGCGCATGTACGGGCATTTGCATCAAGCTTTCCATTTTTTCGCCTCTTGGTGTTATCGTGTTTTATCTAGTGAAATTAACTTCCGTTTATATTGACTCAAAGCCGGAAGGCGTGACAAATTACCTCGACATGAATTTTATGACGACGCGAATAATCCACAAAAAGGAGCATCGGCATGGGGCGTTTTGACAACCGGTCTGCCATAGTCACCGGAGCAGGCAGCGGCATTGGCAGGGCCACTGCAGTGCGTCTGGCCCGTGAAGGGGCGAAGGTGATGATGGTGGATCGCTCCGAGGCCGGGCTGCTGGATACCGAGAGCCTGATGCCCGAAGGGGCGCAAACCCTGCGGCGGATTGCCGATGTGGCCGATGAATCCCAGGTCAAAGCCCTGGTGGAGGAAGCCGCAGCCACCTTCGGCAATATCGATGTGCTCTGCAATATTGCCGGCATCGCCAGTACCGGCGGTACCCACCCGGACATCACCGGTAACGACCGCGAAGAATGGGAAAAGGTACTGTCGGTAAACCTGATTGGCACCATGCTGTTCATCAAGCATGTGGCACCTCACATGCAAGCCCGAAAACTGGGCGCGATCGTCAACACCGCCTCTGTAGCGGGGATCCGTTCCGGCGCGGGGGGTAATGCCTACAGTGCTTCCAAGGCCGGCGTGATTAACCTCACCCAGACCGCCGCCTGTGACCTGGGCGGCGACAATGTGCGGGTCAACGCGGTGTGCCCGGGGCTGGTGGAGACCGGCATGACCCGGGGGGTGTTTGATTACGCCCGCACCCACGAAAAGGCCCACAAGCTGGGCTCCCGCTGTGAACTGCGTCGTTACGGTGCGCCGGAAGAAATTGCCGCAGCCATCCTGTTTCTGGCCAGCGACGATGCCAGCTACATTACCGGCCAGGCCCTGCCCGTGGACGGCGGCAACACTGCTTCGCTCAATCTGCCGGGGATGAAAGTCTGATGAGTGATCACAAGCTGCACATCGGGGGTGGCCACGACCTGCCGGGATTTCACAGCCTGCTGGGTTACCGTCAGGTGTCCTGGCAGGAGAACGAGGCGGTGATCGAGCTGAAGTTGGCTCCTCAGCATCTCAACCTTGGTGGGGTGGTCCACGGAGGCGTGCTGACCTCCCTGCTGGATATCGTCATGGCCGAAGCCGGCACCTATTGCCCCTATCCCGGGCGTATGCGCAAGGCGATTACCCTGTCGATGACCACCACCTTCACCGGCCAGTGTTCCGGCGGCACCATTCGTGTGACGGGGATAAAGCGGGCGGGCGGCACCCGCATCTTCAACAGTACCGGCGAGGTCCATGACGATCAGGGCAACCTGCTGGCCATCGCCGAAGGCACCTTTCGCATCCGCTCCGGTAGTGAGAAACCGGAGGGTGTGCCCCTATGACGACCAACCAACGAGGATCCGGACATGTTTGAGCTGTCTGACAAAGCCAAAAAACTGCAGGCGCAACTTAACGAATTCATGGATGCTCATATCTATCCCAATGAGCACAAGCATCATGAACAGATCGAGCAGGCGGAGAACCGCTGGGCGCCGGTACCGATCATTGAGGAACTGAAGATCAAGGCCAAGGCAGCCGGCCTGTGGAACCTGTTCCTGCCGGAAAGCGAATTCGGTGCCGGCCTCACCAACTATGAGTACGCGCACCTGTGCGAAATCATGGGCCGTTCGGCCATGGCGTCGGAGGTGTTCAACTGTTCCGCGCCGGACACGGGCAACATGGAGACCATCGCCCGCTACGGCAATAAAGAGCAGCAGGACAAGTGGCTGAAGCCCCTGCTGGCTGGCGAGATCCGCTCCTGTTTCTCGATGACCGAGCCGGATGTGGCGTCGTCAGATGCCACCAACATTGCCTGCGAAATCCGCCGCGAAGGCAACGAGTATGTGATCAATGGCAAGAAATGGTGGTCTTCGGGTGCCATGACGACCACCTCGAAAATTGCCATTGTGATGGGCAAGACTAACCCGGAGGCGGAGAAGCACCAGCAGCAGTCGATGATTCTGGTTCCGCTGGATACGCCGGGGGTGAAGATGATTCGCCCGCTCACTGTGTTTGGTTATGACCATGCGCCCCACGGCCACGCCGAGATCCATTATGAGGATGTGCGGGTGCCGGTGGACAACATTCTGTTGGGCGAGGGTCGTGGTTTCGAGATTGCCCAGGGTCGACTCGGGCCCGGCCGTATTCACCACTGCATGCGCACCATTGGTGTGGCCGAGCGGGCGCTGGAGCTGATGTGCAAGCGCGCCAATGCCCGCGAGGCGTTCGGCAAGCCGCTGTCCAGTTTTGATTCCATCCGTAAGGACATTGCCCGCAGCCGTATCGAGATTGAGCAGGCGCGGCTGATGACGCTGAAGGCGGCGCATATGATGGACACCGTGGGTAACAAGGTGGCCCGTCAGGAGATTGCGATGATCAAGGTGATTGCGCCGAGTATGGCGCTGAAGGTGCTGGACCGTGCCATTCAGGTTCACGGTGGTGCCGGGGTGTCCCAGGATACCTTCCTGGCCGAAGCCTGGGCCAAGGTGCGGACCCTGCGGCTGGCGGATGGGCCGGATGAGGTGCATCTGGATTCCGTTGCCAAGATTGAGCTTCGGCAATACCGCTAGAGATTTTCGGCCCGATTCGTCGGGTGCATGAACGAACGGGGAGGAACCTGCCGGGACACGCCGTGAATACGTCCCTGTAGGCTTGAGCAAAACATCCATGTTTTGCACAGTCCCGGCAGGTTCCTCCCCGTTCGTTCTCCAAGCATTGAGTATGAGGATCGAATAATGACTAATCCGCTTTTTGATATGACTGGAAAAGTCGCACTGATCACCGGTTCCACCAAAGGCATCGGCCGCGCCATCGCAGAGGAAATGGCCCGACTGGGCGCCAAGGTTGTGATTTCCAGCCGCAAGGCGGACGCCTGTGAGCAGGTAGCCAACGAACTGAAAGAGCAGGGCTACGAGGCCATTGCGATTCCCTGCCACGTGGGCAAAAAGGAAGACCTGCAGAATCTGGTGGATAAAACCAACGAAGCCTGGGGCACCATCGATGTGCTGGTGTGCAACGCCGCCACCAACCCGGTTTACGGCACCACCGCCGAGATGACCGACGAGGCCTGGGACAAGATCATGGACACCAACGTCAAAGGAACCTTCTGGCTCACCAACATGGTGCTGCCGCAGATGGCGGAGAAAGGGGAAGGCGCGGTTGTTCTTCTGTCCAGCATTGCCGGCATCCGTGGCAACACCACCATCGGTACCTACGGTGTTTCAAAGGCAGCGGAAGCGGCCTTGGCCCGAAATCTTGCGGTCGAATGGGGGCCAAAAGGCATTCGCGTCAACAGCATTGCCCCCGGTCTGATCAAGACCGATTTCGCCAAGGCTTTGTGGGAAGACCCTGTGCGCGTCAAACGTGCCGAGGACAAAACCCCTTTGCGCAGAATTGGTGAGCCGGTCGATATCGCCGGCCTGGCGGTTTTTCTGTCAACAAAGGCCAGTGCCTACATCACAGGCCAGGTTATCGTAGCCGACGGCGGCGAGACCATTTGTTAAGAAGAGGCATCACCAAAGGTATGCCGAGGGAGGTGGGTGGGGGTGTCTTTATGCAGGGAACAAAGGTGTTTGAGCGCAGCGAGTTCTTTTTCCCGGAAGAAAGACACTCCCACCCGCCGGCCGCCGCCCCCATGACCGGGCCGCCACGCAATAAACGAAGGCAACAGCAAAGATGAGCATGAATCCTGAACTGGTAGACGTCCTGCCAGCCCACAAAATCGATGAAGCCAGGCTCCTGACCTGGCTTCAGCAAGCCATTGCGGACTTTGGCACCAGGCTGGACGTGAAGCAGTTCCAGGGCGGCCAGTCCAACCCCACGTTTCTGCTGGACACCGACAGTGGCCAGTACGTGCTGCGCAAGAAGCCACCCGGGAAGACCCTGCCGTCCGCTCACATGGTGGAACGAGAATACAAGGTGATGCGTGCGCTGTCACAGCACACCGATGTTCCGGTCCCCAAAACTCGTGCTCTATGCGAAGACAGCAGTATTATCGGCACGCCCTTCTACATTATGGATTATCTGGAAGGCCGCATTGTCAGCCATCCGGCGCTGCGGGCGCTGGACCGTGCGGAGCGGATGCCCGCTCACCTGTCGGCTATCGATACCCTGGCCAAACTACACTCGGTGGACGTGAACGCGGTTGGGCTGGCCGATTACGGTCGTCCCGAAGGCTACGTTGCACGGCAGGTCTCCCGTTGGACGAAACAGTACCTGGCGTCGAAAACCGATGACATGCCGGCGATGGATAAGCTGATGGATTGGCTCCCCAAGAACCTGCCTTCCACCGACGAATGCGCCATTGCCCACGGAGACTATCGTTTTGGCAATCTGATGCTGGCTCCGGACAAACCTGAAGTGATCGCCATCCTGGACTGGGAGTTGTCGACGCTGGGGCACCCGCTGGCGGATCTGGCCTATTACTGTCTGCCTTACCACCTGCCCTCCGACATGGAAGGCATGCGCGGGTTGCAGGGGGAGGATCTGGAAGCCTTGGGAATTCCTGATGAGCAGGAAACCATCGCTCGATACTGCAAGCAGAGCGGCCGTGACGGGATTGCCGACTGGCATGTGTTTCTGGCGTTTTCGCTGTTCCGCCTGGCGTCGATCGTTCAGGGGGTCTATGCCCGTGCCTTGCAGGGCAATGCCGCCAATGCCGATGCCCTGCAGGTGGGCAAGCGGGCCAGTCTGCTGGCGGAGGCCGGCTGGCGGATTGCCAGTGGAGGTGAGCGGTCATGAAGGAACCCATCGTTAAACGCATCCTGATCACCAACGACGACGGCATCAATGCCCCGGGGCTGAAGGTGCTGGAGCAGATTGCGCGCAATCTGGCGGAGGAGGTCTGGGTGGTGGCGCCGGAGCACGATCGCAGTGGTGCCGGCCAGAGTATTTCCATCCATGATCCGCTGCGGGTTTACGAGCAGGGTGACAGGCGCTATGCGGTGTCCGGCACGCCGGCGGACTGTGTGCTGTATTCGCTGGCCCAGTGGTTCGGGGAAACGCCGCCGGATCTGGTGCTGTCGGGGGTGAACTGTGGCGCCAATATCAGTGACTCGGTGCAGTATTCCGGCACCGTGGGTGCGGTGCTCAGTGCCGAGCACATGGGCATACCCGCCATTGCCCTGAGCCAGGCCTTTCTCAGCCGCGAGGGGGTGGACTGGTCACCGGTATCCGCCTTCGGGGAAACCGTGGTGCGCCAGCTGTGGCAGCCGGGGCAGAACCGGGCATGGAATGTGAATTTCCCGGCCTGTGACGCGGCGAGCATCCTTCAGGCACGCTGGTGTACGCAGTCTAACGGCTCGATCCAGCGCGCCCGCCTGCTGGCCGGCCAGGATGCCCGCAGCCTGCCGTACTGGTGGCTGGGCTTTGATCGCAGTTCCCGCCATATCGTGGCGCCGGGAGAGGATGTCAGCGTGTTGCGGGACAAGGCCATCGCTATTACACCATTGCGCCATCGGGAGTTGCTGCCGGGCGGAACGGACGTTTTTGATCTGGCCGCGACGGCGGCCAACTGAACCGAATGAGGGGACTATTACAATGACATTTACACGCCACTATGCTGTCTGGCCGAGAGAGCTGCCCAAGAGCCTGGCGCTGCCCCGGACCAGTGTCTTCACCAACCTGGAAATTTCCGCTCTGCGCTATCCGGATCGCAATGCGATCATTTTCTACGATGAGCCCATGACCTACAGCCGGCTTTTGCAGGAGGCAGAGGCAATGGCCGGCTACCTGCAGTCACAGGGAGTGAAAAAGGGCGACAGGGTGCTGCTGTACATGCAGAATTCGCCGCAGTATGTGGTTGCCTATTACGCCATCCTGCGCGCCGATGCCGTGGTCATTCCCATCAATCCGATGAACCGGGCGGCGGAACTGGAGCATTACGTGGCTGATACCCGTGCCAGCATTTGCCTGGCAGGACAGGAGTTGGCTGGTTATATCGCCCCGCTGCTGGAAACCACCGACCTGGAACAGGTGGTGGTGGCCTCCTACAACACCTACATCAAGGCGGACACCGACCTGACCTTGCCCGCGGAAGTGTCAGCCCCGGCCTGGTCGAAAAACCTGCCAGGCGTGGTCACCTGGGAGCAGGCGCTGGCGGAGAACAGAATACCGTCCGCCCACACCGCCGGCCCGGACGATCTGGCGGTGATTCCCTACAGCTCCGGCACCACCGGCGCACCCAAGGGCTGCATGCATACCCATCGCAGCGTGATGGCCACGGCGGTTCACCGGGCGTTCTGGAACCTGAGCACCGCCAGCTCCGTGCAGCTGGCGACCCTGCCATTCTTCCACGTCACCGGCATGACCGGTTCCATGAACAGCCCCATCTACAGCGGCTCCACCACTGTGATCATGACCCGCTGGGATCGCACCACGGCAGCACGCCTGATCGAGCGTTATCAGGTTACCGGGTGGACCAATATCGTCACCATGGCCGTGGATTTCCTGTCGAATCCGGACATTGGCAAATACGACCTGAGCAGCCTGAACACCATCGGCGGGGGCGGCGCGGCGATGCCGGAATCCGTTGCCGCCAAGCTCAAGACGATGACGGGCCTGGACTACATCGAGGGCTACGGCCTGTCGGAAACCATGGCCGCCACCCACATCAACCCACCCAACAACCCCAAGCCCCAGTGCCTGGGCATTCCGGTGTTCGACGTGGACAGCCGCATCATTGACGTGGAAACCCTGGAAGAGAAAGGCCCCGGCGAAGTAGGGGAGATTGTCTCCCATGGTCCCCAGGTAACCCAGGGCTACTGGAACCGCCCGGCGGAAACGGATGCGGCGTTTGTGGAACTGGACGGCAAGCGCTTCTTCCGCACCGGTGACCTCGCCTATTACGACGAAGAGGGCTATTTTTTCATGGTGGACCGGGTCAAACGGATGATCAACGCCTCCGGCTTCAAGGTCTGGCCCTCGGAAGTGGAAGGCTTGATGTACCGGCATCCGGCGATTCACGAGGTGTGCATCATTTCCTCTCCACACCCCAAGCGCGGCGAAACCGTGAAAGCCTGCATCGTACTGACACCTGATGCGGCCGACACGACAACAGAGGCTGATATCATCAGCTGGTGCAAGGAACAGATGGCGGCTTACAAAGTGCCTGAAATCATTGAGTTTGTGGATGAGCTTCCGAAATCGCCCACAGGCAAGCTCATGTGGCGGGCATTGCAGGAAGCGGAGTGGGAAGACAAGGCCTGACGGGCCTTTCAAGCCACGTACATCACCAGATTTTCAGCCACGCAGGCAGGCTTGTCCTCACCCTGGATTTCCACGGTGGTGCGATAAGTCGCCAGGGTGCGCTGATCATCCACCCTGGACACATCCAGTAGTTCCATCCTGGACCGGATAGCCGATCCGGATTTCACCGCAGCGGGAAACCGCAGCTTGTTCAGCCCGTAATTGATGCTGGCACTCTTGCCCTGCACATCAATCACCTGCTGGTTCAGCAACGGAATCAATGACACAGTAAGAAAGCCATGAGCCACCGTGCTCTTCCAGGGCGATTCCCGCCGAGCCCGCTCCTCATCCAGATGAATCCACTGATGATCCCCGGTAGCGTCCGCAAAAGCCTGGATCATCTCCTGGGAGACGGTTTTCCACGGGCTGTGGCCAATCAAAGCACCGATATGCTTATCCAGATCGTTCAATTCAACCGAAAACATGTCTGCGTCCAGTATTCGATGGTTTATAGGAGATTGATGCAGAAGCCATGGAAGGCGGGGGCCTTACCGGGACCGTCAAAAACATGGATGTTTTTGTCGAGCGTACAGGGAAGTATTTACAGCGTGTCCCGGACAGGTCTCCCCACACGCTTGCGCACCAGGCACCAAGTTAAAACCGAGTCAAACAGCGTACCCGGGATTCTTGCTATCCAGCAGCCGAACCAACGCCGGCCACGTCAATGCAGACGCACTCCCAAGAGCCTGTGACTGCTCCGCCGTCGTCTGGACAGCCTGCTCCGAAGGCATATAGGTAGGCCCACAACTCTGGGCCTTCACCTGAATCTCGCAGGCCTTCATCAGGAAATACAGATAAGTGAACGTCTCCGGCACATCCCTGCCCGCTGTCAGCACCCCGTGATTGCGAAGCAACATCATCGACTTGTCACCAAGATCATTGATCAGCCGCTCGCGCTCATCCAGATTCAGCGCCACACCCTCGTAATCGTGATAACTCAGGTGATTCAGGCACAACATCGCCGTCTGGCTCAGGGGCAGCAGACCATCCCGGTGGGCCGACACCGCCACCCCGTCCGGGGCGTGCAGGTGCATTACCGCGCCAGCATCTTCCCGGCCCATATGCACGGCGCTGTGAATGGTAAAGCCGGCCGGATTGACCCGGCCCAAACCGCCGGATTGCACCACCTGGCCATCCCTGTCCACCTTCACCAGCGACGACGCGGTGATCTCATGGAACAGAAGGCCATAAGGATTGATCAGGAAATGGTGCTCCGGCCCCGGCACCCGTGCCGACAGATGGGTAAACACCAGATCGTCCCAGCCGAACAGCGCCACCAGACGATAGGCGGCGGCAAGCTCGGTACGAACCTTCCATTCGGCTTTCTTCAGATCCTGTTCGGTTGACTGATCGCTCGTTGTCATGGTGCTGTCCAACCCCTGTCAGCTTGCCTGCAGCAGTGAGGCGTAACGCTCCAGATGGAAATCGTCATCCCCCAGCTGGTGATTGATACCAATCAGCCGCTTGGCGTAATGGGCAAAGTTGTATTCCCAGGTCATGCCAATGCCGCCATGCATCTGGATGCCGTTCTCGGAGATGTACTGGCCGGCACGGCCAATCACATTCTTGGCAGCAGCCAGCACGCGACGACGTTCATCGCTCTGTTCATTGTCGGCAACGCTGGCAGCCAGGATGGCCATGGACCGGGCCTGCTCCAGCTCTGACATCATATCCACCATGCGATGCTGCAGCACCTGGAACTTACCGATGGGCACGCCAAACTGCTTGCGCTGCTTGAGGTAGTCCAGGGTCAGGTCGTTGGCCACTTCCATCACACCCACGGCTTCGGCACACAGGGCCGCAATGGCACGGCCGGCCTGGTATTCGATAACACCGCCTGCCTGGCCTTCCTCTCCCAGCAATGCGTCCGCTCCGACCTGGACATTGTTCAGGGTAATGTCACAGCCCTTGGCCCCGTCAATGGTGGGATAGGTGCGGCGTTCAACGCCAGCGGTATCCGGACTGAGGGCAAACAGGCTGAGGCCACTGGCATCGCAGCTGTCGCCCGAGGTACGGGCGGAAACCACAATCAGGTCGGCACAATGGCCACCGATCACCACCGCCTTGCGGCCGTTCAGGGTGTATCCGTCACCGTTCTTCCCGGCGCGGGTTTCCACATTGTTCAGGTCATAGTAGCTCTGGGGTTCCTGCAGGCCAACAGCCGCTCTCAGCTCTCCGCTGGCGATGCCCGCCAGCCAGTTCTCTTTCTGGCTGTCGCTGCCGGCCTGGCCGATCAGGCCACCGCCAAGAATGACGGATTGCAGGTAGGGCTCAATGCACAGGCCACGGCCAAGCTCTGTCATCACGGACTGAACTTCCACACCGCCGCCGCCAAAGCCGCCCAGCTCCTCGGAGAAGGGTACGGCGGTCAGGCCCAGCTCGCTCAGTTGTTTCCAGAAATCGGCACTGAAGCCCAGTTCGGTTTCACTGAACTCCAGGCGCTTTTCAAAGCTGTATTCACCGCGCACCAGGCGGGCGACGGTGTCCTGCAGCATTTGCTGCTCTTCGTTGAGTCGGAAATCCATGGTCGCCTCCTTAAAGCCCGAGAATCATTTTCGACACGATGTTCTTCTGGATCTCGTTGGATCCGCCGAAAATCGACAGTTTGCGATTGTTGAAATACTGGGCAGACAGGGGCGCAGCATCCTTGTCCGAAAGGAACTCACCGTCATAGTCCAGGTACAGCTCTTCCTCCACAAAGGGAAGCGCGTAAGGACCGATTGCACGACGGGCCAGATCGTTGATGGCCTGGCGGATCTCGGTGCCCTTCACCTTCAGCATTGAGCTTTCCGCGCCCGGCACGCCACCACCTTCCACCGAGGCGATGATGCGCAGGTTACTGATGGCTGCGGCGGTCAGATCGATCTCCACTTTCGCGATGCGCTGGCTGAACGACGGATCTTCAAGCAGCGGCTTGCCGTTCTTCAGGCGGCGGCTGGCCAGCTGCTTGAGGTGCGACAGTGCCGCCTTGGACATGCCGATGCCGGCCAGGCCGGTGCGCTCATAGGTCAGCAGGTACTTGGCGTAGGTCCAGCCCTTGTCTTCCTCGCCGACGAGGTTTTCAACCGGTACCCTGACGTCCTCGAAGAACACTTCGTTGACTTCGTGTTCGCCGTCGAGGGTGATGATGGGGCGCACGGTGATGCCCGGGGTGTTCATGTCGATCAGCAGGAAGGAAATACCCTCCTGTTTCTTGACCTCGGTGTTGGTGCGCACCAGGCAGAAAATCATGTTGGCGTACTGGCCCAGGGTGGTCCAGGTTTTCTGGCCATTGACGATGTAGTGGTCGCCCTCACGCACGGCGCGGGTCTTCAGGGAGGCCAGGTCGGAGCCGGCACCGGGCTCGGAATAACCCTGGCACCACCAGTCCTCGCCGCTGAGGATGCGCGGCAGGTACTTCTGTTTCTGTTCCTCGTTTCCGAACTTGATGATCACCGGCGCCACCATGTTCACCCCGAACGGGATGGAGCGCGGAACACCGTAGCGGCAGGACTCTTCGTCCCAGATGTGCTTCTGAACAGGGGTCCACTTCACACCGCCGTACTCTTCCGGCCAGTGGGTGGCGTACCAGCCCTTCTCGACGAGGATTTTCTGCCAGCGCTGGTGGTCTTCCTTGCTCAGTTTCTTAAAGGATTTGACCTTGGCGGCGATGTCCTCAGGCAGCTTCTCATCAAGAAATTTACGGACTTCGTCCCGAAACGCCAGTTCTTCGGCGGTGTAGTTCATGTCCATGGATAAAACCTCTCGGTCTGTCTCTTTTGTCGTCAATAACGGGGGCGCAGCCGGCTTTTGCCGGCTGCGTGGTAACAATGATCAGCCCGGGACGAAGGCTGCAATGCCGGTCTGGCCACGGCCCAGAATCAGGGCATGGACATCGTGGGTGCCTTCGTAGGTATTGACCGCCTCCAGGTTCATGACGTGACGGATCACGTGGTACTCGTCGGCAATGCCGTTACCGCCGTGCATGTCACGGGCAACCCGGGCAATGTCCAGGGACTTGCCGCAGTTGTTGCGCTTCATCAGGGAAATCGCGTCCGGGGAGGCTTCGCCGGCGTCCATCAGGCGGCCCAGCCGCAGTGCTCCCTGCAGGCCGAGTGTGATCTCGGTCTGCATGTCCACCAGTTTCTTCTGGATAAGCTGGTTGGCTGCCAGGGGCTTGCCGAACTGCTTGCGCTCCAGGGTGTAGTTACGGGCAGCGTGCCAGCAGAACTCCGCAGCACCAAGGGAGCCCCAGCTGATGCCGTAGCGGGCCTTGTTCAGGCAGCTGAAGGGGCCTTTCAGGCCTTCCACCTCGAGCTTGTTCTCGTCGGGGCAGAAGACTTCGTCCATAAAGATGGAGCCGGTTTCGGACGCTCGCAGCGAGAACTTGCCCTCGATCTTTGGTGCGTCCAGGCCCTTGGCACCACGCTCCAGCACAAAACCGGTCACCTTGCCGTCGAGCTTGCCCCAGACCACGAACACATCGGCGATCGGCGAGTTGGTGATCCAGGTCTTGGAACCGCTGACCAGGTAGCCGCCGTCTACTTTTTTGGCGCGGGTTTCCATGCCACCCGGATCAGAACCGTGGTTGGGCTCGGTCAGGCCGAAGCAGCCTACCAGTTCACCGGAAGCCAGCTTGGGCAGGAGCCGTTTTTTCAGCGCTTCCTGGCCAAACGAGTAGATCGGGTGCATGACCAGCGAAGACTGCACGGACAGGGCCGAGCGGTAGGCGGAGTCCACCCGTTCCACTTCCCGGGCGATCAGCCCGTAGCAGACATGGTTAAGACCCGGGCCGCCGTATTCCTCCGGCAGGGTGGCGCCGAGCATGCCCAGCTCACCCATGTCGGTGAAGATGGAGCGGTCGAATTTTTCATGACGGTTGGCCTCGATGATGCCGGGCATCAGGCGCTGGTCACAGAAGGAGCGGATGCTGTCGCGAACCTGGCGTTCGGTCTCATCCAGCTGTTTGTCGAGTTGAAGCAGGTCGTCCCAGGGTGCGGAAGCCATGGTGTGTCTCCTCAGAAAATTAGTCGGTTACTCGTTCGATGACAGCAGCAATGCCCTGGCCAACGCCAATGCACATGCTGATTAATGCGTAACGGCCGCCGCTGCGCTCAAGCTGGCGCGTGGCAGTCAATGCGATCCGTGCGCCGGAGGCTCCCAGGGGGTGGCCGACGGCAATGGCGCCGCCGTTGGGATTCAGGCGGGAATCGGTCGGGTCTATGCCCAGCCTGGTCGTGCAGCCGAGAACCTGGGCGGCGAATGCCTCGTTGATCTCGATCACGTCCATGTCCCCGATATCCAGGCCCGCGCGGGCGAGAGCCTTCTCGCTGGCCGGTACCGGGCCGTAGCCCATCACCCGTGGCGAAACCCCGGCAATGGCTGCTGATACGATGCGGGCACGGGGGCGGATGCCGGCTTTCTCGCCGGCTTCACGGGAGCCGATGATCAAAGCGGCGGCACCATCGTTGATGCCGGAAGCATTGCCGGCAGTCACCACGCCACCTTCGAACAACGGGCGCAGGCCGGCCAGTGCGTCAACCGTGGACTGGGGACGCGGGTGTTCATCGTTGCTGACACTCACCGGCGGTTTTTTGCGACCCTGGGGTACGTCGATGGCGAGAATCTCTTCCTTATAGAAGCCGTCCTTCAGGGCGGCGTCATAACGGGTCTGACTCTGGGCGGCAAACCGGTCCACCGCCTCGCGGCTCAGGTTCAGCTCCCGGGCGATGTTGTCGGCGGTCTCGGGCATGGTGTCTGACCCGAATTCCGCTTCAATGCGGGGATTGGGAAAGCGGGCGCCGATGGTGCTGTCAAAGGCGCGGAAGTCCCGGCTGAACGGGCTCTCGCTCTTGGCCATGACAAACGGTGCCCGGCTCATGCTTTCCGCACCGCCAGCGACAAACAGCTCGCCCTCGCCACAACGAACGGCCCGGGCGGCATCCATGATGGCGGCGAGGCCGGAGCCGCACAGGCGGTTGACGGTCAGGCCACCGGCCTCAACCGGCAGGCCGGCCAGGAGTCCGGCGTGACGGGCCAGGTTGCGGGCGTCTTCGCCGGCCTGGTTGGTGCAGCCGGCAATTACGTCTTCGTAGAGCTCCGGGGCGAATGCATTGCGCTCCACCAGGGTCTTGATGACACTGGCCAGCAGGTCATCCGGACGCACCTTCGCCAGTGCTCCGGCGTGACGGCCGAAGGGGGTTCGAAGGCCATCGTAGATAAATGCGCTCATGACATCTCCCGTTTCATCAGCAGACAGTTTCTATTGTGGTCCCCCTTCTGCAAGGAAGAAAGGATCCGAACTTGTCTTGTCATTAATGTTAATATAGTTTCGTATAGCGGAATTAAGTTTTGTATATCGATGGATAAAGACTAATCCGGAGCAGTGTGAAATGCAACCGATACCATCTTCGAGGGTATGAATCTTTTATGAGCCGTTTTCTGGTTCCCTTTGCCGTGTTGTTGGAGCTTGTGGCGTTATGCATCGACGAGCCCCGGCTCAGTGCGCTGGCCGGTGCGCTGTTTCTGGGTTACTTTCTGGCAGCCATGGGTTCACTTCAGCTCTATTCACGATGCCTTTTGCTGATCTGCATCGCGGTGATTGCCGGCCTGGCGCTGGGGGGTGAACTGGGCACCGACGAACTGATGCGTGCGGCATCCAATGGCGCTTTCTACGCCACCTTTCTGGGCAGCCTGGGGATGATGCAGTGCCTGGTGCGACGGCTGGAAGTGTTGCAGCGTATCCACGACGTGCTGTTGGGTGGCCGCGTTGCGTTGTTGTACCCGAAGTACGCGGTGGTCAGTTGTGGTATTGCCTCGGTGCTGAGCTTCGGAGTGATGAACCTGCTTTGTGGCACCCTGGCCGATACCCTGAAAGAGCGGGGCATTACCGGTGCTTCGCGCCTGCGCTGGCTGCGCAGCGTACTGATCAGCACCCTGCGGGGATTCGCGCTGGTGCCGCTGGTGGCGCCGACCAGCGTGGCGGTGGCCATCATCACCCGGGAAGTGCCGAGCCTGAGCTGGTCCGGGCTGCTGCCTTACGGTATCGGCAGTGCCGTGATACTGATACTGGTGGGCTGGTTTCTTGAACATAAGCGCTTTCGCCTGGTGAGTAGCGAGCGCAAGCCCCTGGAACAGTGGCCGAGGGGAAGTTTCCTGCTGGCCCTGCTGGTCACGGTGATTTTCGTGTCCATGGCGATGCTGGTGCAGTTGTTCGGCTTCAAGGTATCGGTGGCGGCCATGCTCACCGTGCCGGTGGTCACCTTCCTTTATATGTGGGCGCACGACCGCTCATTGCCGGCAGTGGGGCGGGAGTCGGTAGACAATATGCTGGGCATGAGCAACGAGATGGCCATCTTCGCGGGTTCCGCGGGCCTTGGGGTGGCACTGGTGGCGGTGATCCCGGCAAATGCCCTGGCCGGCCTGGCGTCCGGGGAGTTGGGTGTGTTTCTGTTGGCAGCTGGTGGGTTGCTGATGATGCCGATGCTCTCGGCTATTGGAATCATTCCTATTACCGTACTGAGCGTTCAGGCCGGATTGATGCCGCAACTGGTAGCGGAAGGTGTGGACCCACTGCCCATCGCCGTGGCGCTGGTGATCGGCTTTTCGCTGGCAATGATGCTGTCGCCGTTCGGCCCCGCGGTAATGCTGCTGTCACGGTTCGGGCAGGTGTCGCGCTGGGTGGTGGCGTTCGGTTGGAACGGGCTGTTCGTGCTGCTCGCAATCCCGCTCTTGCTGCTGATGCTGTGGGGTCTGTTTGGAGCGGTGCCGGCCACGGGGGGGTGAAAATGACCGGCACCTGGGGAATTCTCAGTAGCCCCGGCCCGTGTCCACGATACCGGTAATGGGTTGCCCGTTGTGGTGCGCACGGATCTTGCCGGTGATCTGTTCGAGGGTCGCATCCCGCAGTGTGCGCGCGGAAATGTGGGGAGTGATGGTAATTTCCGGGCGCTGCCAGAAAGGATGGTCGGCAGGCAGAGGCTCCTGGCGGAATACGTCCAGTGACGCCCGTGCCACGTGGCCGTCGTCAATGGCCCTGAGCAGGTCCTCATCCACCAGGTGTTCGCCCCGCCCCACGTTGATCACCACCGCGCCAGGCATAAGCTGGCTCAGGTGCTGATGATTGAGGATGTCACGGGTTTCATCGGTCAGTGGCAGGGTGTTCACCAGCACGCGGGTTGCACCCAGGAATTCCTGCAGCTGGTTTGCTCCGGCGTAGGTCGTCACCCTGTCGAGCGAGTGTTCGCTGCGCGCCCAGCCACTGACCCGGTAATCCAGGTCCGCCAGTGTACGGGCCACCCGCTTGCCAATATGGCCCAGGCCCATGACACCGACAGGCCACTCACTGCGCTTGATCGGCCGGTGGATTTTCCAGACGCCTTCCCGCTGCTGCTCCCGGTAGGTTTCCATGCCGCGGCTGGCTTCCACCAACTGGTGCAGCACGTATTCCGCCATCTGGACCGACATGCCCGCATCCTCCAGCCGCACCACCGGCAGGTGCGGAGGCAGATTGGGCACTGCCAGCAGGCCATCGATTCCGGCGCCCAGGTTGAATACGGCTTTCAGGTTGGTTTCGCGCTCGAACAGCTTTTCCGGGGGCTGCCAGACAATGGCGTAATCCGCGCCCACCGCGGGACCATCCGGGTCCCAGACGTGTACTTCGGCTTCCGGAAGCAGGGCCTTTATGGGTACCGTCCAGCGCTCCGGCTTGGGGTCTCCGGCAACAAAAAGAACTTTCATATGTTCTCCCGGGATCGTAAGGTGAATAGAATTTCTTTATAATGTTTCGCTTTGCAGAATAGTATACCGAAATAGATTCGTAAACCCGGTCTGGAGTGCCGAAAATAAAGGTCAGAAGTGAAACTTGAGGAAAGTCTGTTTTACGTTTGGCATGACTTTTGATTCTTTTCAGCACACTTTGTGGTACTTGGCGGTTGCAGCCATTAAAATAGCTCAAATTTTCTTCTATCTGACCAAGTTCCCGACGCTGCTCCAGCACCCAGGGCCTACCGGATCAGTCAATGCAGTTGGAGGCGCCCGACGATGAACAAAGCACCATTCACTACACCGGAGCTGTTGGCGGCTTCCGGTGATGGCGAACCGGTAAAGCCGGAGAAAGACCGCAAGTTTGTGGAGGCACTTTCCCGTGGTCTCGACGTGCTCCGCGCCTTCAGCCAGGGTTCGGTCATCCTGGGTAACCAGGATATCGCGCGGCTGACCGGCCTGCCGAAACCGACTGTTTCACGGATGACCTACACCCTGACCAAGCTGGGTTATCTGAGCTACAACCCGCAGCTGGAAAAGTACCAGCTCAGTTCCGGTGTACTGGCACTGGGTTACGCCTATGTTTCCAACCTCAAGGTGCGCCAGCTGGCCAGGCCGTACATGGACGAGTTCGCGCGCCAGACCAACATGTCCGTGGGGCTGACCTGCCGCGACCGGTTGCACATGATCTATGTGGAAAACCGGCTGCCGCCGGAGGCGTCCCTGTTGCGAATGGACATCGGCCTGAAACTGCCCATGTCCACCACCTCCGCCGGCCGTGCCTATTACTGTGCGATCTCTGAAAAGGGTCGCAAGGTGATTGACGACGCCATGGAAGCCAAATATGGCGACGCCTGGCCGGAGAAGAAGGCCGGCCTGGAGCGGGCTATGGAAGACTATGAAAAGTATGGCTTCTGCCTGTCCCTGGGCGAGTGGGACCGCAATATCAATTCCGCCGGCGTGCCCATTCATCTGCAGGACGGTACCATTATGGCGCTCACCTGCGCTGCGCCTTCCTATCTGGTGCCGGCTGAAAAGCTGCGTGCGTCCATCGCCCACCAGCTGGCAATGCTGGCCAGTGATATAGAATCACTTGGCGTTTAATCTGACTCAGGAGTAGGGAGCCGGCGGGCAGGGCGTTCCGAAACACGCTGTAAATACGTCCCTGTACGCTCGGCTCCGCCATCCATGGCTCCGCACGGTTTCGGAACGCCCTGCCCGCCGGCTCCCCCGAACTTTGAATAAAACCCCAGGATTCCGTCCTGGGGTTTTTTTATATGCCCAATTTAATTCAAGGTTGAAACCTGCCGTAAACTTGTATTAAATCGTTCCTATGTTTCGCTTGTTAAAACTCCATTCCATAGAAGGCCAGGAGAAATTATGTCTGACGTCGTAACTTACAACCGGGAAGGCTCCATTGGCGTAATCACCGTGAACTACCCGCCGGTGAACGCCCTCAGCCACGGGGTTCGTTCCGGCCTGGTGGCTGCGCTGGAGCAGGGCCAGAAAGACGCTGACGCCAAGGTGCTGTTATTGGTGTGCGAAGGCCGCACCTTTATCGCCGGCGCCGATATCCGCGAGTTCGGCAAACCGATGCAGGAGCCAGGGCTGGCTGCAATGATCGAGCAGTTCGAGAACAGTAACAAACCGATTGTTGCCGCAATCCACGGTACCGCCCTGGGTGGTGGCCTGGAAACGGCACTGGGCTGTCATTACCGGGTCGCCGTGAGCAGTGCCAAAGTCGGCCTGCCGGAAGTAAAGCTGGGCCTGTTGCCCGGTGCGGGCGGCACCCAGCGCCTGCCGCGGCTGACCGGCGCCCGCAAAGCGCTGGAGATGATTACCACCGGCGAGTTTGTCAACGCCAGGGATGCCCTGGACCTGGGTATTGTCGATGCGGTTGAAGATGGCACCGATATCAGGGGCGTGGGCCTTGCCTATGCGCAAAAAATTGCCGATGAGAACAAACCGGTTCGCCGGGTCCGTGACCTGACAGACAGGATCGAAGCCGATAAGGGCAGCGATGTGTTCGGGGAGTTCCGAGCCAACCTGGAGAAGAAGGCCCGTGGCCTGTTCTCACCCTTCAAGTGTGTGGACGCCGTGGAAGCGGCCTTTAACCTGCCGTTTGAGGAAGGGATGAAGCGTGAGCGGGAACTGTTCACCGAGTGCATGGAGTCTCCGCAGCGTGCCGGCCTGATCCACGCATTCTTTGCCGAGCGTGAAGTCTCGAAAGTAAAAGGCCTGCCCAAGGACACGCCGGTCCGTGAGATCAAAAAGGTGGGTGTGATCGGAGCCGGCACCATGGGCGGCGGCATTGCCATGAACTTCGCCAACGCCGGCATTCCGGTCACCATCGCGGAAGTAAAACAGGACGCGCTGGACAAGGGCCTGGCGGTCATTCGCAGAAACTACGAGAACACCGCGAAAAAAGGCCGTATCACCCAGGCGCAGGTTGAAGAGCGAATGAGCCTGATCAGCGGCACCCTGACCTATGATGATTTCAGTGACGTGGACCTGGTGATCGAGGCGGTGTTTGAAAGCATGGACCTGAAGAAGAAGATCTTCGGCCAGCTGGACCAGACCTGCAAGCCAGGCGCAATCCTGGCGTCCAACACCTCCACCCTGAGCATTGATGAGATTGCCGCCTCCACCGAACGCCCCCAGGACGTGATCGGCCTGCATTTCTTCAGCCCGGCCAACGTGATGAAGCTGCTGGAGATTGTTCGTGGCGAAAAAACATCCGACGAGGTGAAAGCCACGGCCATGGACCTGGCGAAGAGGATCAACAAGGTCGGCGTGATGGTGGGCAACTGCTACGGCTTTGTCGGCAATCGCATGCTGCACAAGCGCGGTGCCGAGGCCATGGCACTGGTCAACGAGGGCGCAAGCCCCCAGCAGGTGGACAAGGTGCTGACGGACCTGGGCTTCCCCATGGGGCAGTTTGCCATGTCGGATCTGGCGGGTATCGATATCGGCTACAGCATCCGCCAGGAACGCCGCAAGGCCGGTGAAGATGTGCCGGCAACCTGGATGGACAAGCTGGCGGAGCAGGGTCGCCTCGGGCAGAAGACCCGGGCGGGCGTTTACAAGTACGAGGAAGGTAACCGCAAGCCGATCCCTGACCCGGAGGTGGACCGTATTATTGCCGAGTTCCGCCAGGAGCAGGGCATTACGCCCCGCGAGGTGACCGATCAGGAGATCCTGGAGCGGTGCATGTATGTGATGGTTAATGAGGGCGCGAAGATCCTGGAAGAGGGCATTGCCGATCGTTCCCTGGATATCGACATCACCTGGATCTACGGCTATGGCTTCCCGGCCTATCGGGGTGGCCCGATGTTCTGGGCGGACCAGATTGGCCTGGACGTCATTCTTGGCACTGTTGAGCAGTTCTACGATGACCTGGGGGGCGAGCAGTGGAAGCCGGCGGGGTTGTTGCAGGAACTGGTCAGCGAGGGGCGCAAGTTCGGGGATCTCTGATTTTCGACCTTTGGGGGCTGGTCCCGGGGTTTGATCCCCTGGACCCGTAGGTCGGATTAGGCGAAGCCGTAATCCGACAACGCCGTCGAAACCCTCAACTCTGTGTCGGATTACGCTTCGCTAATCCGACCTACTGTTTACGAAGGAAATTGTTATGTCTGACGCCGTTATTGTCTCCACCGCCCGCACCGGCCTGGGTAAATCCTACCGGGGTGCCCTGAACAACACACACTCTGTGGACCTTGCCGGTCATGTGATCCAGCACGCGGTGCAGCGTGCGGGTATTGATCCGTCCATCGTGGAAGACGTCATCCTCGGTGCCACGTTCCACGAAGGCGCCCAGGGCAAGAACATCGCCCGGCTGGCGGCGATTCGTGCCGGTTTGCCGGTGACGACCGCGGGCCTTTCCATCAACCGTTTCTGCAGTTCCGGCCTCCAGTCCATCGCCATTGCCTCCCAGCGGGTGGTGTCGGAGAAGGTGCCGGTGATGGTGGCCGGTGGGGTTGAATCCATTTCCATGGTTCAGAACGAAAAGCTCAACAGCTTCCACGCCACCAATGACTGGCTGATGAAGAACAAGCCCGAGCTGTATCTGGCGATGATCGAGACCGCCGATATTGTGGCCCAGCGTTATGGCATCAGCCGAGAAGCCCAGGATGAGTACGCACTGATTTCCCAGCAGCGCACGGCGGCGGCCCAGGAAGCCGGTAAGTTCGACGATGAGATTGTCCCTATCGACGCCACCATGATGGTGAAGGACAAGGAAACCGGCGACATCAGCTACAAGGACGTCACCCTGACCCGCGACGAGTGCAACCGCCCCAACACCACGCTGGAAGGTCTGCAGAGCCTGAATCCGGTGCGGGGCGACAATCAGTTCGTCACCGCCGGCAATGCCTCCCAGCTGTCTGACGGCGCGTCCGTGTGCACGGTGATGAACAGCACCTACGCCGAGAAGAACAACATTGAACCCATGGGTATCTTCCGGGGCTTCGCCGTCGCTGGCTGCGAGCCGGACGAGATGGGCATCGGCCCGGTTTTCGCCATCCCGCGCCTGCTGGAGCGTAATGGCCTGACGATGGATGACATCGACCTGTGGGAACTGAACGAGGCCTTTGCATCCCAGGTAGTCTACTGCCGCGACCGTCTGGGCATCCCCATGGAGAAACTGAACGTTAACGGCGGTTCCATCTCCATCGGCCACCCCTACGGTGTCACCGGCTCACGCCTGACGGGACACACTCTGATTGAAGGCAAACGCCGTGGCGCAAAGTATGTGGTTGTAACCATGTGCATCGGTGGTGGCCAGGGGGCAGCAGGCCTGTTTGAAGTGGTTTAACTCCTCCTGTAGGTCGGATTAGGCGTAGCCGTAATCCGACTGTCGGGTTACGCCGTTGGCTAACCCGACCTACCACTGTTTGAGGTGGTTTAAGGCTGATATAACTGTGCAGTCGGGCCGGTCCTGGGGTGGGGGTGCCTTTTCTGACGGGACAAAGGTGTCTGAGCGAAGCGAGTTCTTTTCCCATAAGAAAAGGCACCCCCACCCCAGGGCCAGGCTCCCACCCAGCAGGCTACCGTGTTCATTCATGCCGAGAGTAACGAGGCCATGCAACAAAAAATCATAAACACCCAGGACCTGGCCTTCCAGCTGTTCGAACTCCACGAAGTCGAACAGACACTGGGCTACGAGCGCTATTCCGAACACAACCGCGAGACCCTGCAGGCAGCACTGGATCTGGCATTGAAGGTAGCCGCCGAGGAGTTCGCACCCCACGCCCGCCTGGTCGACGAAGAAGAACCCCGATTCGAGAACGGCCGGGTGGAAATGCGACCTGAGGTCAAAAAGGCCCTGGACGTCTTGCGGGACACCGGCCTGATGGCCGCCGGCCAGGACTTTGAACGCGGCGGCATGCAACTGCCCGCCGCCGTGGCGCAGATGTGTGTGGGCATGCTCAAGGGCGCGAACGTGGGCACCCAGGGCTACGCCGGGCTGACCATCGCGGCGGCCAACCTGATCATGGCCCAGGGCAGCGAGCACCAGCAGCAGAAGTATGCGGCGCCGATGATGGCCGGGCGCTTCTTCGGCACCATGTGCCTGACCGAGCCCCACGCCGGTTCCTCCCTGGGGGATCTGCGCACCCGCGCGGAGCCGCAGGATGACGGCAGTTACCGCCTGTTCGGTAACAAGATCTACATCTCCGGTGGCGACCACGAGCTGAGCGAGAACATCATCCACATGGTGCTGGCCTGCTTGCCGGATGCGCCGCCCGGGGTGAAAGGCATCTCCCTGTTTATCGTGCCCAAGGTGCTGGTCAACGAGGACGGCAGCCTGGGTGAACGTAACGACGTCGCGCTGGCGGGGCTGATCCACAAGATGGGCTACCGGGGCACCACCTCCACCATGCTCAACTTCGGCGAGAAAGACGGTGCCGTGGGTTACCTGGTGGGCGAGCCCAACAACGGCCTGGCGGCCATGTTCCACATGATGAACGAAGCCCGCATTGGCGTTGGCCTGGGCGCGGTGATGCTGGGTTACACCGGTTACCTCCACGCCCTGGACTATGCCCGCGAGCGCAAACAGGGCCGCCCGGTGGGGGAGAAAGACCCCAGCACCCCGCAGGTTCCGCTGATACGCCACGCCGACATCCGCCGCATGCTGCTGACCCAGAAAGCCTACGTGGAAGGCGGCCTGGCCCTGTGCCTGCAGGGCGCCATGCTGGTGGACGAGAAAAAACACGCCGCCACCGAAGACCAGCGCAAACTGGCCGCCGGCCTTCTGGACCTGCTGACGCCCATCATCAAATCCTGGCCCTCCCAGTTCTGCCTGGAAGCCAACAGCCTGGCGATCCAGGTGCATGGCGGCTATGGCTACACCCGGGAATATCCGGTGGAGCAGTTCTACCGCGACAACCGCCTCAACCCCATCCACGAAGGCACCCACGGCATCCAGGGCATCGACCTGCTGGGCCGCAAGGTCTCCATGGCCGGGGGCCGGTTCTACCAGGAACTGGTAAGCCGGATCGAAGCCACCATCACCGAAGCCCGTGGCAACGAACGCCTGGCAAGCTCCGCCAACCAGTTGGACCGGGCCCTGAAAGCTGTCTCCGAGGCAACGGACACAATCAACGCCGAGAAAGCCAGCGGCAAGGTGGAGCAGGCATTGGCCAATGCCTCGCTCTACCTGGAAGCCCTGGGCCACACGGTGGTTGGATGGCTATGGTTGAGACAGGCTATCAGGGCCATTACCGGTCTGGACGGCCAGGGTGAGCAGACAGCGGATTTCTATGAGGGTAAGGTGAAAGCCTGTGAATATTTCGCACGCTACGAATTGCCGAAAGTGGTCAGTACGGCGGAGTTATTGGCGACCGTGGATACCACTGTGCTGGGTATGCGGGATTCTGAGTTCTAGTTGAGGCTCCGGTTGTCGGATTACGCTTCGCTAATCCGACCTACGCTCATGGTTGCGGCATTGATTATGTAGGTCGGATTAGGCGAAGCCGTAATCCGACGCCCAGATTTACCAATCGAAATCATCCGGGGCGCCGGACGGCAAACACCGATGCCTGAAAGGCAGGGCCGGGGAGCTTCTCTGAAAACCGTGCATTGCCATGGATGGCAATGCCGAGCCCCCAGGGATGGGTTCACGGCGTGTTTTCGGAGAAGCTCCCTGGCTCTGCCGGACCACCGGACATGCAGTCTTAAAAAAACAGGGGAGTAAACAACAATGGACAGAAAAGCCAAAGCCGTCGTCTGCCGCGAATGGGGCCAACCCGTCCAGGTGGAAACCATCACCGTTGAAGGCCCCAGACGGGATGAAATCACCATCAAGATCGGCGCCTGTGGCGTCTGTCACAGCGACCAGTCCGCGACCACCGGCAAAATCCCCTACCCCGCGCCCCTGGTTCTGGGCCATGAAGCCGCCGGCGTCGTCATCGAAGTGGGCGAGGGCGTCACCGCCTTCCAGGAAGGCGACCACGTGGTCAGCTCCTTCATCTCCATGTGCGGCAAATGCCGCCAGTGCGTTCGCGGCCGTCCGGTGCTCTGCGAGAACGCTCGCAAGGCCATGTTTACCCTGCCCGATGGCACCGTGCGCACTAAAGGCGCGGACGGGGAAGACCTCAACGTGTTCGGTGCCTGCGGCGTCATGGCCGAATACGCCACCATGCACGTGGACAATTGCGTCAAGGTGGACCAGGGCATCCCCATGCAGAACGCCGCCCTGGTGGGCTGCGCCGTGATGACCGGTGTCGGCGCCGTGTTCAACACCGCGAAGGTCGAACCGGGCTCCCGCACCGCAGTGTTCGGCATTGGTGGCGTGGGGCTGAATGCCATTCAGGGCTGCGTTACCGCCGGCGCGGAAATGATCGTCGCGGTGGACAACAACGAAAACAAACTCCGGATGGCCCGGGACTTTGGCGCCACCCACACCGTCAACATCAGCGAAGTGGAAGACGGTGCCAAGGCGGTGAAGAAACTCACCGGCGGCGTGGACTACGCTTTTGAATGCGTCGGCGCCGGCGCGGTGGTGGAGCAGGCCTACAAGAGCCTGGGCCGCGGCGGTACCGCCGTGGTGGTGGGCGTCTCGGACCCGAAAGACAAAACCTCCATCACCACCCTGACCCTGCCCGCGGACGAACGGGTGCTGAAGGGCAGCTGGCTGGGCTCTGCCCGCCCACAGTACGATTTCCCCCGTATCCTGGGGCTCTACAAGGCCGGCAAACTCAAGCTCGACGAGCTGGTCACCCAGACCTATTCCATTGATGACGCCCCCCGGGCGTTCGATGATATGTTGGCAGGCAAGAACGCCCGTGGCGTGATTGTGTTCGACTGATTCAGGAGAAAACCATGAAAGATCTCAGCAAGAACTACATCAAAGGTCAGTGGCAGGACTGGACTGGCGACACCATCGACGTCCACGAAGCCGCCACCGGTGACGTCATCGCCAGAGTTCCCGCGTCTGGCCGGGAAGAGATGGAACAGGCCATCGCCGCTGCGGATGCCGCCTTTGAAAGCTGGTCGGAAAGCACCCTGGAAAAACGCATCCACGTGCTGGAACAGCTTCATGCCGGCCTGAAAGAGCGGGCCGGTGAGATTGCAGAAACCATCTGCCGCGAAGTGGGCATGCCCATCAAACTGGCCACCGGCATCCAGGCCGGGCTGCCTGCCACCATTACCAAAAGCTACCTGAAACTGCTGCCGGATTTTCCCTTCACCGAACAGGTGGGCAATTCCGAGGTGCATTACACGCCGGTGGGTGTCGTGGGCTGCATCACTCCCTGGAACTACCCGCTACACCAGGTGATCCTCAAAGTGGTACCCGCCATCGCCGCCGGCTGCACCGTGGTGCTGAAGCCGTCGGAAATTGCGCCCCAGAGTGCCTATATACTGGCGGACATACTGGATAAAACAGATTTGCCAAAAGGCGTGTTCAACCTGGTGTGCGGTGAAGGCGCCACCGTGGGCGATACCCTGATCAAACATCCGTCTGTGAACATGGTGTCCTTCACAGGCTCCACCCGCACCGGCAGCCTGATCGCCCACGCCGCCGCTGACGACTTCAAACGCTTCGCCCTGGAAATGGGCGGCAAGTCCGCCTCGGTGATCCTGGCCGACGCGGACCTGGCAAAAGCCGTAAAAGGCACCGTCAACAACTGCCTGCTGAACTCGGGCCAGACCTGTACCGCCCTGACCCGGATGCTGGTACCGGCGGACAAACACGACGAAGCCTGTGAACTGGCAGCCTCCGCCGTGGCAAAGATGACCCCGGGCAACCCGCTGGAAGAAACCACCCGCCTGGGGCCATTGGCCTCCGCCCAGCAGCGTGACAAGGTCATCGATTACATCAGGCTCGGTATCGAGGAGGGAGCCACCCTGGTGGCCGGCGGCCCGGAATCGCCCGAGGGCTGCGCCCACGGCTACTTCGTCAAGGCCACCGTATTCGGCAACGTCAAACCGGACAGCCGCATCGCCCAGGAAGAAATCTTCGGCCCGGTGCTGTGCGTGATTCCCTACGAGGACGAAGCCGAAGCCATCGAGATTGCCAATGGCACCGCCTATGGCCTCTCCGGCGCTGTTTGGTCCGGTGATGATGCCCACGCCAAAAAAGTGGCAAGCAGGCTGCGTACCGGCCAGGTGTTCGTCAACGGCGGAGACTTCAATCCCATGGCGCCGTTTGGCGGATTCGGGCATTCCGGCATCGGCCGAGAATTTGGCAAGTGGGGTTTGGAGGAGTTTCTGGAGGTCCGGTCGTTGCAGCTGTAGGACGGTGGCGGCAAGGGGTTGTCGGATTACGCTTCGCTAATCCGACCTACGGGGTGGATGAGACCTCGTGCATGTAGGTCGAATTAGGCGATAGCCGTAATCCGACAAAAACGCTGAAGTCCGATCGGCCACGTGGTGGGGGTACCTTTTCTGCCGGGAAAAAGATGTCTGAGCGCAGCGAGTTATTTTTCCCAGAAGAAAAGGTACCCCCGCCGCGGGGCCAGCCCCCGAATTCAACGCCAACACCCAGCGTCAGGCCTTGCCCCCAAGCAGAATCCGCACAGCCGTACAGGCGTCCTCCAATTCCTCATCCCGGGGTTCCCGCCCGCCGATAATATCGGCATACAGGCAGGACTCCGCCAGCCGCACCATGAAATAGGACAGGCTTTCCAGGTTCATGGGCGGCTGGATATACCCCGCTGCCACCTGCTCTTCCAAGATTCGGGTATTGGCCTCAACAGTGCGGCTGTGCAGCGTTGACCGGGAGGACGTCAGTATTTTCAGGGCGTATTCCGGATCGTCGTGAACAAACCGGCGCAGGGGTTCGGAGTGCAGGAGCACGGAGTTGATATGGCGGAAGACTCCCACCACATAATCCACCCCGTGGCCAGAGGTCTGGGCAATGGCGTCCTGGCGCAGTGAGTCGTAGAGCGACCACAGGGTTTCGCCCATCAGCAGGTCTTTGTTACCGATCCAGCGAAACAGCGTAGCGCGGCCGATGTGGAGCTCCTCGGACAATGAAGCCAGATGAATGCGCTCACCCTTCAGCCAGAGCCGGCGGGCATGGCGGACAACGTCCGCAGGTGTCGCTCTGGTTGTACTCACGTCTGCTGTCACTGGAACCTCACAAGCCGGACTTTCACATCTTATCGACAAAGTTTCGGGCCTGCCATTGTCCGGGAAATCAGACCATCGGCAGGCCAGGGTGATCTCAACCATACAGGTAATTCGTAGAATCGGGGAACTCCTGTGGTCTCAGCCGTCAAAAAGGCGACTGGACTGAAAATTGCCCGAGGCAAACCTATGAAACGCTCTCTATTACTGATGGCCACGGCGGCGGCTATGGCATTGACCGGTTTACAGGTTGGTGCCGCCAATGGACAGGATTCAGAATACGCCCCGGACGATCCGGATCTGGAAGTCGCTACATTTGCAGGCGGATGCTTCTGGTGTGTTGAGGAAGCCTACGAGGAAAAGGTTCCTGGAGTTGTTGAAGCGGTTTCCGGCTACAGCGGTGGCGAGGAAGAGGACCCTACCTACCAGCAGGTTGCCGGTGGGCAAACCAGCCATACCGAGGCGGTTCAGGTCTACTACGATCCGGACGTCATCACCTACGAAGGCCTGCTGCAGGCTCTCTGGCGCACCGCAAACCCGACCGATGTGAACGGCCAGTACGTGGACCGTGGCAGTCAGTACCGGCCGGCGATTTTTTACCACAACGAGGAGCAGAAGCGCGCTGCCGAGGCTTCGGTGAAGGAGCTGGAGGAATCCGGCCGTTATGACGATCCTGTGGCCATCGAGATTGTTCCCTTCGAAGCCTTTTACGATGCCGAGGAATACCACCAGGATTACTACAAAAAGAATCCTGTGCGCTACAAGGTCTACACCTTCAACTCGGGTCGCTATCAGTTTATCGAGAAAGTCTGGGGTGATGATGAAGAGGTGGACTATTCACAATACCGCCCCCGGGAAGCGAGCGACTCGGATCAAGCGGGCAGCAGCGATTCCGGTGAGGATATGAGCCGGGCATTTGATCCTGAGACGTTTGAAAAACCGGATGACAAGACTCTCAGGGAGCGTCTGACCAAAGAGCAATACTACGTCACCCAGGAAGATGGCACGGAGCCCGCTTTCAAAAACGAATACTTTGATAATAAGCGGCCGGGTATCTATGTCGATGTTGTCTCTGGTGAACCTTTGTTTTCATCCAGGGATCAGTACAAATCCGGGACGGGCTGGCCGAGTTTCACCAAACCCATCAGCCCGGACATGGTGGTTGAGAAAGAGGACCGGAAGTTCTTCATGACCCGCACCGAAATCCGCAGCAAGTACGCAGACTCCCATCTGGGACACGTATTCAACGACGGCCCGGACCCCACTGGTCTGCGCTACTGCATGAACTCGGCGGCACTGAAGTTCATCCCCCTCGAAGACATGGAGAAAGAGGGATACGGCGCACTGATCAGTGAAGTGGAGGAGGCCGGTCGCACAGCCGCCAACTAGAGCCAGAGGTCTCCGATGGGGGTCTCTGGTGAAAAGTGGTGCTGAACCTGGGCTATAAGCAACTCCGCACTGGCCAACGCGTCCACCAGGGCGTTGTGAGGCGGGTAGTGGGGCAAGCCATATCGGAGCCGGCTGTCAGCCAGGCGAATGGACACCGGCTGCTTGCCCCTGAGTTTCTGCCACCAGTTGAGTCTGCGATTCGGGTGCAAGTGGGCTTCGATAGCCATTGTGTCTATCACCGGAAAACGTATTTCCTCACCTATTCGCCATCTCAGGGCGACATTCAGGAACGGCCGCTCGATATTGCGGTAGTGCACCACCGGAATGCGTCCGGCAAGGCTGGTGAGAAACTCATCCAGCACTTCGTCAAGATCCGGAGCCTTGTCAATATCCGTATGGGTGATGCCATGGATCGTGATTGATGTCTGATGCAGTGGCAATTGCGGTTTCACCAGCCAATGCCGTGAGCCCCCCAGCTTTATGCGGTCGAGGGTGAACGGCACCAGGCCGATGCTGACAATGGAGTGTTTGTCCGGATCCAGGCCCGTGGTCTCGAAATCCACCGCCACAAAAGGGACGTCTTTCATGGGGGTATCGGGTGCCACACAGCCTGCCTCGTAAAACGCTTTCAGCCGGTCGTCCCCGGTTTGCCGGGCAAGCTCCCGGAAGCGTTCCGGCCAGGGCAGGGTTTCCGACTGCACGTTGGTAACCGTTTCCTGATCACCCGACATTGCGGCCTACCTGCGCGTGGTAACGGAACTTGAGAAACTTCTGCGCCTGGCTGACCACCTGGAATGCGTCTTTCAGATGGCTGCGCTCGAAGGGCGACAGATCCTCCGGCCGAACGTTGTTGTCGGGCTCCCGGCCCGCTTCGATGGCAAGCGCCTGGTGCCGAATCCTGACTATGGCAATGAATTCGAAGGCGTCCCTCAGGTTGTCCACGCCGTCTTCGGGCATCAGCTTGGTTTGCCCGATGGCCTTGAGACGGTTGAAGGTATTCTGTGCCCGTGAGCCACAGGCCAGGGCATGCACCCTGATCAGATCGGAGACCGGTGCCGTGCCCCGGCGCTTGAGATTGAAGGTTTTGGCCTGCTTGCCGCTTTCCTCCATCACGAAGGTGCGGAAAAACCCCAGCGGTGGCGTGCGGTTAAGCGCATTGCGTGCGAGCATGGCCAGGAACCGCTGGCTGTTGCTGGCGCGCTCGGCAATAAAGGTTTTCAGCTCTTCCGTATACTCTGTCTGGCCGAAAATGCCATCCAGGTCAAAGAAGATGTTGCTGTTCAGCAGTGCCTCGGCTTTCGGGTTGTCGATCCAGTCGGCAAAATACTCCTTCCAGACCTTCAGAGGCTGTCGCCATTTCTGGTTGGTCGCCATGATATCCCCGGTGCAGTAGGTATATCCGCACTCTGCCAGGCCATCACTGACAAATTTTGCCAGGGCCAGGAAGTATTCGTCATGCTCTGCCGGGTCGAAACTGTCATCCAGCACCATGGCGTTATCCTGGTCAGTCACCACCAGTTGTTCGTCCCGGGCCATGGAGCCCAGCGCCATGAAACAGTAAGGCACCGGTGGCGGCCCCAGTTTCTCCTCGCCTAGCTCCAGCAGACGCTGGCTGAAGCTGCGCCCGATACCGGCCATGGCACTGCCGATCATGTGGGAGTTGGCATCTTCCCGGACCATGCGCACAAAGGTGTTGGGCACTTCCTGGCTCAGGCGCTTCAGGCCTTTCACATCCTTCTGATGATAGATATTACTCACCAGGTAAAGGCTGCTCTGGGATTCGTGTTTGACAATATCCGACAGCGCTATCACCCCACGAATCCTGTTGCCCTCCATGACCGGTAAGTGATGGACGTTGTTGTGCAGCATGGCCAGCATGGCTTCGAAAATGAATGCATCGCTGCGAGTGGTGATCAGCTCGTCGGTCATGATGTCGCTGACGGGGGTTTCCGAGGGCAGGGCTTCACTAAGCGCGCGGGTGCGCAGATCCCGGTCGGTAATGATGCCGGACAGACTGGGCTGATCTCCGCTTTCATCCATCAAAAGCAGTGCCGAAACCCCGTGTTCTGTCATGATGCGGGCGGCTTCCTGCAGGCGCACGGTGTTGGGGGCTGTGACCGGGGCACGGGAAATCAGCCGGGTTACCCGGGCAGTCATTGGCTGGTTGGACTTCTCCCGGCGGGAAAGTGCCGATCGCAGCCGGGAGTGATCTTCGGTTTCGACAAAATCGGTGAAATTGTCGTCATTTTCCCAGAGGAACTGGAAAATTTCATTTGGAATCAGGTAGATGAGAGAATCTTCGATGGCTTTGGCGGGAAAGCGTACGGTTCTGTTCATCAGCAAGCCAAAATGGCCGAAAATCTCACCTTCACCCAGGCGATTGTAGAGTTCGCCCGAGCGGCGATAGATCTCGACGGCGCCGCTGCGCACGTAATGCAGGTAGTTATTGCGCTCACCAAGCCTGAGAATTTCAGTACCCGCCCGAAAGTAAGCCACCTCAATGCCGGATACGACCCTGTCGAGGTTTTCTTCCGGCATCTCGGCGAATGGCGAGTGCTGCGCCAGGTGGTTGCGTATCTCGATCAGCTCTGCCTGCATGAAATCTCCCTGGTTGACCGGCGGGTGAGTCGCTTTCAGGTAGCAATATAGCAGTGAGCATGGGCGAGGGCCACGAAAGTCCGACTCAGGGGATAACGTAAGTGTTTGCAGTATATTGAATAAGTGTAAACTGCGGCTCATCGTGCCATTTTCCAGTCACATTCACAGATCCCGAAGGAGCATTCATGAGCGTTTCTCGGACTCTTGTTTTGGGAGGTATTCGCTCGGGGAAAACCGCGCTGGCGGAGCGATTGGCAACTGAATCTGGCGGTATGGTGGTCTACGTTGCCACCGCCACGGTGGGCGATGAGGAAATGGCACAGCGGGTGAAGCAACACGTGGAAAGCCGTCCGCATCACTGGGGGCTAGAGGAAGCACCGATACGGCTTGCCAGCGTTCTTGAAGCCTACGGTAAGGAGGCGGCCCCACCCTTCCTGTTGATCGACTGCATGAGCCTGTGGGTCAGTAATTTGCTGTTTGCCGGCGAGGAGACCTTTGGTCGTGAGCGTGATGCGTTCCTGGAGGCATTGCGCAACTATCCCGGCAGTATTGCTATCGTCAGCAACGAAGTGGGTCTGGGCACCATCGGTATGGACCCGCTTACCCGACGCTTTTGTGACGAACTGGGCTGGCTGAATCAGGATCTGGCAGCCTGCTGCAACCGGGTGGTGATGAGTGTGGCGGGCTTGCCGCTGACCCTGAAAGAGTGATTACCGGCCGTGGTGTTGCAGGCAGCTGAGCACACCATACTCCGATTCATCCACCCGGATTCGGCTGCGGCAGGCGTAGGGCACGGCGATGGCGGAGAAGGAACGGCCCAGGGGAATGCCCAGTACCTCCGCGAGGATCATGCGAATCACGCCTCCATGACAGACCACCAGTATCCGTTTGCCGGCTGCTTCTTTCTGCCAGTACCGCCAGGCTTCGGTAACCCTGTTATTGAAGTCAGCCAGGGCCTCGCCGCCGGGTGGCTGGTGCTTTACCGGGTCGCTCCAGAATCCGGTCAGCGCCTCCGGTGTGTTGGCCATGATCTGTTCAGAAGTCTTGCCTTCCCAGTCGCCAAAACCGATTTCCTGTAGCCGGGGCTCTTCCTGCAAAGGGAGCTGCCGCTGTCCCGCGAGGGTCCGGGCAAAGTCCCGGCAACGCTCCAACGGCGATGTAATAACAAGGTCCCAGCTGTCTTCGTCTGATACGGCAGTGTTCATTTGCTGCCAGCCAGTGTCGCTAAGGGGGTCATCCTGGCTGCCGCGAAACATGGGGCCGCCGGCCGGCTCGCCGTGGCGGATCAGGTCAAAAAAGGTGGTGGTACCGCTCATGAGAGTCTCCCGGCTCAGTCCTCATCCCTGTCGGTAACGCCGGCATCGGCAAAGCTGGCCATGCGGTTGTGCAGGGCGCAGGCTGAGCGCAACAGTGGCAGGGCTACGGCCGCACCGCTACCTTCGCCCAGGCGCATGCCCAGATCCAGCAATGGCTTTGCATCCAGCGCTTCCAGCACCGCCCGGTGCCCGGGTTCTGCCGAGCGATGGGCAAAAATCAGCCAGTGCCGCAGCTCCGGTTGCCGGAGCACGCCCACCAGAGCCGCAACCGACACGATAAACCCGTCAACCAGCACGGGTATACCGCGGGCAGCACTACCCATGATGGCGCCGGCCAGTGCGGCAATCTCGAAACCACCCAGGGAAGCCAGAACTGCCAGTGGATCGCGGCTGGCGCCGTGCCTGGCCAGCGCCCGACCGATCACTTCGCACTTTTTCGCGACGCCCGCGGTGTCCAGCCCGGTGCCGGGGCCGGCCAGCTTTTCGGCACCCTCATCCAGCAGGGCACAGGCTACAGCGGCGGCACTGGTGGTATTGCCGATTCCCATATCACCGCCAATAAACAGCCGGCACCCCGCCTGCGCGGCACGCTCTGCCGCTGCGTCGCCACTGGACAGAGCCGCATGAAGCTGGGCGTCTGTCATGGCCTCGGTCACTGCCAGATTGGCGGTTGCCGGCGCGATCTGCTCATCCCGAACGCCGGGTAAATCCGGCACCGCTCCGACCGTGCCCAGGTTCACCACTTCCAGCGTGGCACCCAGTTCCCGGGCCAGAACGCTGATCGCCGCGCCACCACTGGCAAAGTTGGCGATCATCTGGGCGGTGACCTCCTGGGGAAAGGCAGAAACACCCTCGGCGCAAACGCCGTGGTCGCCGGCAAACACCGTAATCCGTACCGGATCTACTGTTGGCTGTTCGCACCTCTGCAGGCCCGCCAACTGAATGGCCAGCTGTTCCAGTTGGCCCAGGGAGCCGCGGGGCTTGGTCAGCATCCCCTGGCGTTCAGTTGCCAGTTCAGTTGTGTGTGTGTCCAATTCCGGGAGCGGTTGGCTCCAGCACAAGGGTAAAGAGGGCATCGGTCATTCCTGGCTGATTGAGCGGAGAATGGTCTACCCACCCCGAAAATGTGTCAAGGCTGGCGGTTACTCGGTTAGACTGCGCTCTGGCCTCTGGGGCGTTCAGCCTCGGGGGAGGAGCGGATGGGCAGGGCTCTCCAAAACACGCTGTGAATACATCCCTGTACGCTCGGCTCCGCCATCCATGGCTCCGCACGGTTTTGGAGAGCCCTGCCCAACCACTCCATCTGACCTGGGAGTGGCCTGACTCAAGAGATATTACTGAATTGAACGTTTTTATATTGTCCGTGTTTATTTGTCTGGCTGCAGTACTGCTGGACCGATGGTTGGGGGAGCCTCGCCGGTGGCACCCGCTGGTGGGGTTCGGGCATCTGGTGACATGGGTGGAGAAAAGGCTGAATCGACTGCCACAGCGGAAGAGCCGATCGATATTATCGGGTTTGCTGGGGTTGCTGCTTGTTGTGTCACCGGTACTGTTGGTTGCGGAACTCTTGCGGTGGCTGCTGGCTGACTGGGGATATCTGATGCTACAGGTGCTGGTTCTGTATCTTGCGTTGTCCATTCGGGGGCTGACGGAACACGGCCGGGCGGTGTCGGAGGCGCTGCATCGGGGCGACCTGGAAGGTGCGCGGGAACAGGTAGGGCGTATTGTCAGCCGCAAGGCCAGCGATCTGAATGAACACGGCGTGGCCGGCGCCGCCAGTGAATCGATGCTGGAAAACGGGGCGGACGCGGTATTTGCCAGCCTGTTCTGGTTTCTGGTGGCGGGTATTCCCGGGGTATTACTGCACCGCCTGGTCAATACCCTTGATGCCATGTGGGGCTACCGCAGCGAGCGCTACCTGTATTTCGGAAGGATCGCGGCCCGGCTGGATGACGCGCTCAACTGGGTCCCGGCACGGCTGACGGCGCTGACCTACGGCCTGCTTGGTCACCGGCAACTGGCATGGCAGTGCTGGCGAACCCAGGCACCGCAGTGGGACAGCCCCAATGCCGGGCCGGTGATGGCGGCGGGCGCCGGTGCACTGGGTGTTTCACTGGGCGGCCCGGCACCCTACGCTTCCGGAATCCGGCAACGGCCGGTGCTGGGGCAAGGCCCTGTAGCCAGCGCTGAGACCATCGATGCCGCTATCGGCCTGGTGCAGCGAGGGGTATGGCTGTGGCTGGGTGTGTTGGGCCTGATTGCAGCGATTGCTGTCATTGCCAGGGGAGGTTTTCTGTGAAGGTATCGGGCCAGCCAGAACATGGTGGGCGGCTGAACGCGGCTGCCGAGCGCTGGGGAATCCCGCTGGGGCAGTGGCTGGACCTGTCCACGGGGATCAATCCGTTCGCCTGGCCGTTGCCGGATGTTCCCGCCGAGGTCTGGCAGCGCCTGCCGGAGCCGGATGATGGCCTTGAGCAGACGGTGCTGGCCTGGGCCGGAGCGCCCGATGTTGCCAGCTGTGTCCCGGTGCCCGGCAGCCAGGCTGCCATTATGGCCCTGCCCGGGCTTCGTGGCCCCAGCCGGGTAGGCGTTCCGGCCCCGGGTTATCTTGAACATGGCCACTGGTGGGCCCGGGCGGGGCATCAGGTCATGGGTCTTTCCCCGCAACAGGTGGCTGGCGGGTACGAACGCTGGCTGGATGATCTGGATGTGCTGGTGTGGATCAATCCCAACAACCCCGACGGCCATACAGTACCGCCGGAGCGGTTGATTGGCTGGTGCAAGCGGCTGCATGAACGCGGCGGCTGGCTGGTGGTCGACGAGGCCTTTGCCGATGGCTGCGACCAGATCAGCCTTGCCCCCTTTGCAGGGATGCCCGGGCTGGTGGTGATGCGGTCCCTGGGCAAGTTCTTTGGCCTGGCGGGCCTGCGGGCCGGAGCCGTGTTGACGGATGACCGTATCGCCCAGGCCCTTGCCGAAGCGCTTGGCCCCTGGCCGCTGAGTGGCCCCGCCCGCTATGTGATGGCAAGGGCCCTGGCAGATGAAGAGTGGCAGTCGTCGACAGCGCAGCGGCTGCGGGCCAACAGCGCTCGTCTGCATCGTCTGCTGGCTCACCACGGCCTGGCTGACAGCAGTGGCACGCTGCTGTTCCGCTATCTGCCGCATCCTGATGCCCGCTCGATTGCTGACGGTCTGGCCAGCCAGGGGATACTGGTGCGCTATTTTGACTCGCCACCGGCCCTGCGCCTGGGGCTACCCGGTCACGAGGCGCAGTGGCAAAAACTGGAACGGGCGCTGTCGGGCCTGTCAAATGTCATTGACCAGTGAGTGACCAGTTGCTAGCCTTGCCGCTCGTTTTCAGGTGCTGCCGTGTAATGCTACACGGGAGTGAAACGGGAAGCCGGTTAAAGTCCGGCGCTGCCCCCGCAACGGTAAATGAGTCACGAGCGATCGAATGCGCCACTGTGCCCCGTGCATGGGAAGGTGATTGCTCCGGTTCACCAGTGTGAACCCCTCATAAGCCCGGAGACCGGCCTGTTAACACACCAGACGCTGCGGAGGGCAGCGGCGGTGGGTGAATCCAGCCGGTTTCCTGATTGCTGACGTCCTCTGCCCACCTCCTCCCTGTCTCCCTTCGCTGCATAACGAAAATAAACCATGCGGGTGCGCATGGTTCGCTAGCGAGTGTTGATTATGGGTTTTTCCAAGTCTGTTCCCGCCCTGGTGATGTCGGGTTTTCCGCTTATCCTGCTGTCGCCTTCCACGGCTTCTGCAGACGATACCGAAGCCGCTCCCGAGCTCGATCCGATTGTTGTAACCGCCACGATTGGCCCACGCACGGCGGGTGAGAGTCTGTCGTCAGTGACGGTAATTGAAGAAGACGCCATCCGTCGCGAAGCGCCGGCCGAGTTCAAAGACCTCATGCGTGGCCAGCCGGGTATTGATGTGGTCACCAACGGCTCCTATGGCAAGAACACCAGCGTGTTTACCCGTGGCACAACCAACGATTCCTCGGTTTTCCTGGTGGACGGTGTACGCCTGCGGTCCGCAACCAGCGGTGGTGCACCCTGGCAATATTTTCCCTCGGAGCTGGTGGAGCGCGTGGAAATTGTCCGCGGCCCCCGCAGCGCTCTTTACGGCGCCGATGCAGTGGGCGGTGTGATACAGGCCTTCACCCTGGATCCGAAGCGTGGCAATAAAGGGTGGGTGGAAGCCGGTACCGGCAATTTCAATACCCAGAAAACCTCTGCTGGTGCCTCCGCCACGAGTGGGGCAACCCGGTTCAGCCTGAGTGGCCTGCACAAGGAAACAGACGGTACCAGAATCGCAGAAGATGGCGATGACAAGGGCTTCCGTAACACTGCCGGCATTGGTCGCATTGTTCATGAACTGCCCAGTGGTGGCGAAGCCAGTGCGGTGATGATGCAGTCCGAGGGCAATACCGAATTTGATGGCGGCAACACCGATTTCATGATTCGTACTGTCGGGTTCAACCTGGACACACCGATCAGCGATTATTGGGACAGTTCTGTCCAACTCTCGGAAGCCGCCGATGAGCAGGATAATTTCCGCACAGCCGGTGATTCGGTTTTCAACACAAAAACCCGCACTGCCCGTTGGGAAAATACCTTCACCGGTGGTGTCCACGAGCTGGCAGTGGGTGGCGAACTGCAGTCCGATGAAGTGGAAAGTTCCACGGAGTTTGAGGAAGACAGCCGCACCAACGCAGCACTGTTTGGTCAGTTACGCCTGAACTTTGGCCCCTCGGACGTACAGCTGTCCCTGCGAGGTGATGACAACGAGGCCTATGGCCGTCAGGAAACCGGTGGTGTTGCCCTGGGCCATTCATTCAATCGCTCCCACCGGATGCGGGTGAGCTACGGGACTTCCTTCCGTGCTCCGACCTTCAATGATCTTTACTACCCGCTGGAGACCTTCAGTTTTGGCGGTACCTACGCGGGTAACCCGGACCTTGAACCGGAAGAAGGCAGCTCGGTGGAAATTGGTTTCAGCGGTCGCTATCAAGCCTGGTACTGGGATGCGGCGATTTACCAGCTTGATGTGGATGACCTGATTGATATTCAGACCGTCGGTGTCGATTCCCGACCGGTAAACGTCAATGAGGCCCGCATTCGCGGTATCGAGGTGGGGTCGGGATTCCGCGCCAATGACTGGGATCTGGCGGTCAAACTGAGCCTTCTCGATCCCCGTGACAGGGAAACCGACAATCGCCTTCGCCGCCGCAGCCACCAGTCTTTGCGTGTCGACCTGGATCGGCAACTGGGTGCTTGGAGCGTTGGCGGTACCGTTCAGGCTAGCGGCTACCGCTATGACGATGCGGATAACGAAGATCGCCTGCCGGGCTATGCCACGCTTAACCTGCGGGCGGGCTGGGAGTTCGCCCGGGACTGGAATGCCCGCCTGACTCTGCAGAATGTGACCGACAAGGAATACGCTACAGCACAGCAATTTGACGGTACCGAATACCTCGCTGCCGGAACCGCTGGCTTCCTGTCCGTTCGCTACGACTTCCGATAATTTCGATCAGAGAGGAAAAGCAGGATGCTGCAGCCCGGGAAATGTCATCTGCCCTGTTTGTTGATAAGCCTGCTGGCCGGGTGGCTGATTTCCCTTCCGCTGCAGGCTGCAACGATTGTCGGCGTGGTATCGGAACGCTCTGCAGCGGAAATGGCGGCCGGAGCCGAGCGCTTCCTGAGCTCCCATTCAGGTCATAAGGTTGTGCTCCGCACCCCCGAGCAACTGGCCAGCCTGGACAACAGGGCTCTGGATGAACTGCTGGGCCAGGCCGATGCCCTGCTGCTGGCAGCGGTGTTCGGTGATCAGGTGGGCCGGCTTGAGCAGGCGGTGCAGGCGCAGGCGGAAAAACGCCCGTTTCCCATCCTGGCAGTCAACGGTGACCGGGCACTGACACGGTTGTCGCGGCTGGAAGGCCGTGCGGTGCTGGATGGACTGGATGCCTCCGCCCTCAACGAACTGATGAAAGCGCCGGACCCGGGCGCGGATGTAAGGGCCCACCGGGAGAGTCTCCGGCAGCAGTTCCCGCAGCAGGTGCCCTGGCTGGACGGGCGTGGCCTCTATCAAGGCCGCACCCCCCGGCACCTGGATGGATTGTTGCGCTGGCTGCTGGTGCAGGCGGGCGAAGATCTGGAGGTGCCGGACCTGCCACCGCGAGCATTGATCCGCTACTACCGCAACGGCGAAGCCAGCAGTGAACCGGCGGATCTGGACCTTCAGCCCGGCCCCGTGGTTACCCTGCTGGATCTCGACAGCGGCGATCGCCCGGGTGACCGGGCCTTGCTGGATGCCACCTGTGAGGCTCTGGAAGAACGTGATATCCAGTGCTTTGCCGTGCTGTCCCGCTGGGGCGGCGCCAGCCTTGAAGTGGTCCGCAATCTGGACGATACGGTTGGGGCAGCGACCTTGTCTGGCATCGTCAGCCTGCAGGATTTCACCATCGGCGGTGGCGAGGGCCGGCGCCAGGTGACCGAGGCACTGACCGGGCTGGATGTGCCGGTGATCAAAGGGGTGCGGCTGGCCTCCCGTACCGCTAACCAGTGGCAGCTGTCGGTAGACGGCATTCCTTCCGACAAGGTGCACTATAAACTGGCCATGCCGGAACTGCAGGGTGTCAGCCAGCCCATGGTGCTGGCCACGGCCGAGCCGGAAGTGATCGACGAGCTGACCGGTGTAGCCCTGACCCTTACGCAACCGGTGCAGGAGCGGGTGGAGGCGGTGGCAGATCGCCTCAAGCGCTGGCAGACCCTGCAGGCAAAAAGCAATGCCGACAAGCGGGTGGCCATCATCTACTACAACCACCCGCCGGGCCGCCAGAATATCGGTGCGGACAACCTTGATGTTCCTGCCTCGCTCCACGAAATGCTGACCTGGCTGAAAGGCGAAGGCTATGATACCGGCCCGCTGCCGGACAGCCCGGAAGCCCTCAATGACATGATCCAGAAGAGCGGGGTTAACCTGCCGGATGATCCCCGCGGCCTCGAAGAAATGGCCGGGAAGGTGGCGTCCATGAATAGCAACACCTATCAACACTACCTGGAAACCCTGCCCTCTGTGGTGCAAGAGGAGATGACCCATGGCCCCCTGGGTTACCTGCATGAACGCCTGGAACAGGCCCACGGAATGGGTGAGAAAGACCTGGCCACCGGCCAGCTGAGCCGGGGCATCCGCGATTTGCGCCACCTGATTGAGCACCTGCAGCACCCCAACCGAAAGCAGGCCCTGGTAAAACTGGATGAGTACGAGGCCCTGTGGCAGCGGCGACTGAACGAAGGTGGCCTTCAGGGCGAGCTGAAGGCCAGCCGTGATGCCCTGGCCGACACCGGCATCCCCGGCCTGAAGGGCTGGGGTGAAGCGCCGGGCAAGTCCATGGTGGTGGATGACCAGCTGATTTTCCCGGGGCTGCGTTTCGGCAACATCTATATTGGCCCACAGCCGCCCCGGGGCTGGGAGGTAGATGAGGAAATACTGCACGCCAACCTTACTTTCCCGCCCACCCATCAATACGTGGGCTTCTACCACTGGCTGCGGGATCACTACCAGGCGGATGCCCTGGTGTATGTTGGCCGCCATTCCACCCGGGAATTCCTGCCCCGCCGCCGTGCCGGCCTCACCGGTGATGACTACCCGGATCTGCTGGGGGGTGACCTGCCGCTGATCTATCCCTATATCGTCGACGGTGTCGGCGAGGGCATACAGGCCAAGCGCCGGGCACTGGGTGTCATGATCAGCCACCTGACGCCACCGCTGGCAGCCACCGAACTCTACGACGACCTGCTGGAACTGCGGCAACTGGTGGAAACCTGGGAGTCCGCCAACGAGCCCGACAGCCCCACCCGGGAGCGGGCGTTGGAGCTGCTGCGGGAGAAGATTCAGGTGCTCGACATCGGAGAGGATCTGGAACGGGAAATCGCCGGGGAGATGGGCCTGTCGGAGGATGAGGTGTCCGTTGACGAACTGTCGCCGGACCTGCTGGTGCACGAAGCCGGCCACTACGTAACCGATATGCAGGAACACTTCATGCCCCTTGGCCTGCATGTGTTTGGTCAAGACTGGGATAACGACATGGTCGACACCATGCTGGAGTCCATGGCTGGCAAGACCGGCGCGCCCGAATCAGAGTGGCGGGAGAAACTGGAAGCCTCGCCGTCCGGGGAACGCCGGAGCTTCCTCAACGCGCTGGCGGGCCGGTTCGTGGCGCCGGGGCAGGGTAACGATCCGCTGCGCACGCCAGCGGTATTGCCCACCGGCCGCAACTTCCACGCCCTGTCCGATGACCTGATCCCCACCCGCGTGGCCTGGTCCCTGGCGCAGGAACTGTATGAAGAGGCGCTGGCCGACAAAACCAGAGCCCAGGGTGACAGCGACGCCCTGGTGCTCTGGGCCTCGGACACGGTGCGGGACGAGGGCGTGATGATTGCCTTTGGCCTGAAACTGCTGGGCATCCGTCCGGTGTGGAACAGCCGGGGCATCGTCAAGGGCCTGGAGCGTTTGCCCGCGGGGCCGGATACCGAAACCACGGAGCGTCGCAATGTGGTGTTCACCACTTCCGGGCTGTTCCGTGACCTGTACGAAGGGCAGCTGGAATGGCTGGACCTGGCGTCACGCTACGCCCTGGCTGGCGCTGCCAACACCATCGAAGCGGAACACCCCGAGCTGGCGGAAGCCCTGGAAGAGGCCCTGGTGACGTTGCCGCCAGAGATGCGCGACCCCGGCGATGAATCCCTCGACACCAACGGCGTGGCGGCTCGCTGGGTGGCGGACACCCGGGAACTGCTGGCTGCCGGAACATCGGTCCGGGAAGCCGGTGCCCAGGCCGCCTACCGTGTCTTCGGTACTGCGCCGGGCTCCTACGGTGCCGGGGTCAATCGTCTGGCCACCCGTTCCGGTGCCTGGCAGGAGCGGGAACAGCTGGGGAATGCCTACCGGCGCCGTATGGGGCATGTGTATGGCAAGGAGGCTCAGGGCGAACCGGCCCATGGAGCCTTTGATCGCCAGTTGCATACCGTAAATCACACCTATCTGGGCCGGGCCAGCCATCTTTATGGCCTGCTGGACAACGACGACGGTTTCGATTTCCAGGGCGGCCTGTCCAATGCTGTGGAGCATCTTCGTGGTGAGCCGCCCCGGAACCGGGTGCTGCAATACGCGGACCCGAAAAAGCCAAGGGTAGACTCCCTTGAGCGCGCGTTACAGGTGGAACTACGGGCCCGTAACCTCAACCCCCAATGGCTTGCTCCATTGATGGAACACGGCTATGCCGGCGCCCGCGCCATGGGCAGCGATTTCCTCGACAACCTCTGGGGCTGGCAGATCACCAGTCCCCAGGTTTTGCGTTCCAGTGTCTGGGACGAGATCAACGAGGTGTACTTCCAGGACCGTCACGATATCGGCCTGGATGACTTTCTGGCCGAGGGGCACAATGTCCACGTCAAGACGCATATGCAGGCCATTGCGTTGCTGGCAGCCCAGCGCGGCTTCTGGGAGGCGGATGTGTTTACCCGCCGTTCCCTGGCCCGTGACTTCGCCGGCAATATCATCGACCATGGTCTGCCGGGCAGCGGCCATACCCGACCCGACCATCCGCTGATGGATTGGGTGGCGGAGCAGCTGGAACCGAAGCAGCGGGAGGCCTTCGAATCCGCTCGCAAGGGTGGCTCGCCGGCCTATCAATCGTTACCTGCGGCCAATGATGAATGCGATAATCAGGACGATCAGGTGAGCTCATGCTGATATTTTCCAGTCCACTCCAGGTGATCATTGCGGCCTCACTACTGTGGCAGGGCACTGCCGTGGCCAAGGAGGTGTGTGCCGAAGACGATACCGGCGCGCAGGTATGCCTGGACCAGCCGGCCACCCGTATCGCAGCGCTGTCCCCCGGTGCTACTGAGCTGGTGTGGGCGGCCGGTGCCGGGGATCAGGTGGTGGCGGTGGTTTCCTACAGCGACTACCCGGAAGAAGCCAAGGACGTCACCTCCGTGGGCAGCCATACCCGAATGGATCTGGAACGGCTGATGGAGCTGGAGCCGGACCTGGTGATCGGCTGGGTCACCGGCAACCCACCGGAACAGCTTGAGGCTCTGCAGGAACTGGGGCTGCCGGTGTTCTCCATCGAGCCCCGCACCTTCGAGGCGGTGTCCCACACCATTGAACGGCTGGCCACCCTGGCAGGAACAGAAGAGGAAGGCTTTGCCGAAGCTGACCGGTTCCGCCAGGGCATTGCGGAACTGGAGAAGCAATACCGCAAGGCGGACCCGGTACCGGTGTTCTACCAGGTCTGGGATGAACCGCTGATGACGGTGAACGATGAGCATCTGATCGGCAAGGTGATCTCCCTGTGTGGCGGCGTGAATGTGTTCGGTGACCTGGAACGTCTGGTGCCGAGAATCAGCCCCGAAGCGGTCATTGGCGCCAACCCGGAAGCCATCCTTGCCGGTGGCATGGGGGAAGAGAACCGCCACTGGCTGACCCGCTGGGAGGAATTCCCCAGCATCGACGCCACCGCCAGAGACAACCTCTACTTTATTCCGCCGTCCCTGGTGCAGCGCCCCACCCCGCGTATGCTGGAGGGCTCCCGCCTGTTCTGCGAGAAACTGGATGATGCCCGTGCCAAGCGCTGACAGGAGAAGGTGACTGTGAGCCGGTCCCTGTTCAAACCGTTACTGGTGCTGATACTTGCTGGCCTGGCGGCCATGGTGCTGTCTGTGGGCACCGGCAGTGTCAGCGTACCACCGGGGCAGGTACTGGCGGTGATCCTCGGCGAAGGCAGCAACCTGCAACAGACCCTGGTGCTGGAACTGCGCCTGCCCCGCACCCTGTCAGCATTTGCCACAGGCGGTTTGCTGGCGGTGGCGGGGGCGCTGATGCAGGTGCTGTTACGCAACCCGCTGGCAGACCCTTATGTGTTGGGGTTGTCCGGTGGCGCTGCCGTTGGTGCCCTGTTGGCAATGCTGGCGGGCCTGGGCGGCATGATCGTCTCCGGCTCCGCTTTTGCAGGGGCCATGCTGGCCACACTCATGGTCTTCGGCCTGGCCCACGGTACCGGTAGCTGGACACCCTCCAGGCTGTTACTGACCGGTGTGGTAGTGGCTGCAGGCTGGGGTGCAGTGATCACCCTGATGCTGGCCATAAGCCCGGCCCAGCGCCTGCCGGGCATGCTGTACTGGTTGATGGGTGATGTGTCCTATGCCCGCTCACCCTGGCCCGCACTGGTTCTTCTGTTCCTGGTGTGCCTGCTGGTGGTACCCCTGGGGCGCAGCCTGAACGTGCTGGCCCGTGGCCCCATGCAGGCGGCGGCCCTGGGCGTATCCGTGCGCCCGCTGGAATGGACCATCTACATCCTCGCCAGCCTGCTGACCGCCACTGCCGTGACCATGGCGGGCAGCATTGGTTTTGTTGGCCTGGTAGTGCCCCATATGCTGCGCCTGGTACTGGGCAACGACCAGCGCCTGATCCTGCCCGCCTGCGCCCTGGCCGGTGGCACCTTGCTGGTGCTGGCGGATACCCTGGCGCGGGTGGTGATTGCACCGGAGCAGTTACCGGTAGGGGTGATTACCGCCTTGCTGGGTGTGCCCACATTCCTTTACCTGCTGTACCGGAGCCGCTGATGAATCCGTTACGGGCAAAAGAACTGGTGATCGATATCCCCGGCCGGGCCGAGGGCCAGCCCCTGGACTTCGGGGTGGACCCTGGGCAGATCTGGGGCGTACTCGGCCCCAACGGTGCGGGCAAGACAACCCTGCTGCACACCCTCGCCGGCCTGCGTTCGCCCCGCCAAGGTGAGGTCTGCCTGGGGGAGCACTCACTGACCGAATTGCGTCGCCGGCAGATTTCACAACAACTGGGCCTGGTCTTCCAGGACCGCCAGGACGGCTTTCCGGCAACGGTGCTGGAAACCGCCCTGATCGGCCGCCATCCGTGGTTGTCGCCCTGGCAGATGGAATCCGGGGAAGACGAGCGCCTGGCGCGGCAGGCCCTGGACAAGCTGGACGTTGGCCATCTCGGTGATCGACTTGTCAGTACGCTCTCCGGCGGCGAACGCCAGCGCGTGGCGATTGCCACGGTACTGACCCAGGCGCCTGATACCTGGCTACTGGACGAACCCACCAACCATCTGGATTTACATCATCAGGTATCGGTGCTGGAGTTGCTGACAGAGCAGGCGCGAAGCGGCCGCTCAGTTTTCATGTGCCTGCATGACCTGAATTCGGCAGCCCGCTGGTGCGATCACCTATTGTTGTTGTATCCAAATGGTGATGCTTGTTGGGGCCCTGCAGAGCGGATGCTGGTCCCCTCGGCTCTTGAGCGCCTGTATGACCAGGCATTGCAGACAGTTGAAGTGGATGGAGCGCCTTTGTTTGTACCCAAGAAGGCCCGATAAAATTTCAGGGCATTGGTTGGGGACTGCCTTGCGGGACCGTCAAAAACATGGATGTTTTTGTCGAGCGTACAGGGACGAATTCACAGCGTGTCCCGCAAGGCAGTCCCCAACCAATGCATACACCCAAAGTCTCGGACACGGTGGATAGCATGAAAGCAACAGTCCCAGCCGCAATGATTACAGCCCCGGGCTCCGGTCAGGGCAAGTCCATGGTGACAGCGGCCTTAGCGAGACTTCATCGGAACGCTGGGCGTAATGTGCGAGTATTCAAGCACGGTCCAGACTATCTGGATCCGATGGTACTGGAAGTCGCCTCGGGCCAGCCGGTGTATCAGCTACACCCCTGGATGACCGGTGAGGAAGAATGCCGCTGGCGTTTGACCGAAGCGGCACAGGATGCCGATCTGATTCTGGTGGAAGGTTCCATGGGGCTGTTCGATGGCGACCCCTCGAGCGCGGACCTGGCCAAGCTGATGGGTATACCGGCGCTGCCGGTGATTGACGCCCGCGGCATGGCACAGACATTCGGGGCTGTGGCCCTCGGGCTCGCAACATTCGATCCGGAATTGCCGGTGTACCAGGTGATCGCCAACCGCATCGGCAGCCCCCGCCATGGCGATATGCTGCGGGAGAGTCTGCCAGAGGGGGTCAGTTTGCTGGGAGCGATTCCCCGCAACGACGCCATGAACATCCCGGACAGGCATCTGGGCCTGGTTCAGGCCGGCGAACTGGATGACCTGGACCAGCGCCTGGATGCCGCCGCGCAAGTGCTGGCGGAGGCCGGACTGGACGGCCTGCCGCAGGAAGTGACCCTGACCGCCGAGGCGCCGCGGCCGACACCCCGTCTGCTGGAAGGCATTCGTATTGCCATTGCGAAAGATGCCGCCTTCAGTTTTCTCTATCGTGGCAACCTGGACCTGCTGTCAGCGATGGGTGCGGAGCTGACCTATTTCTCACCACTGACCGACAGCGACCTCCCCGAAGCCGATGCCCTGTGGCTGCCAGGAGGTTATCCCGAGTTGCATGGTGCTACGCTGGCCGCCAATACCCCGATGCTTGAGGCCGTTCGGCGTCATCACGCCTCTGGCAAACCAATGCTGGCCGAATGCGGTGGACTCATGGCCTGCACTGAAACTCTGGTGGACAAGAACGGTGACAGTCACGCTATGCTGGGCCTGATGCCCGGCCGTGTGGAAATGGCGGGCAAGCTGCAGGCGCTGGGGTTGCAAAGCCTTTTTGCGGAACAGAGTGAACTGAGGGGCCACACCTACCATCATTCCCGCCTGGAGACCGGCTGGGTTCCAACGGCCCGTACCCGCAAGATCGCCGGTACGGAAGCGGAGCCGGTGTTCTGCCATAACGGCCTGGTGGCCAGCTATTTCCACGGCTATTTCCCCTCCGCACCGGAACTGGTAGCGGCTATTTTCAGGGGTGAAGCCATCACGCCAATTCCCAGCTCGAAGGAGACGCACCATGCGTGAACGCGCCAAAGACCCGGAACGCCATGCCCGGCGCATGGAAGCCAAGCAGAAAATCATGCAGGAGCGCATCGCCCGCGCCCAGAAAGAACAGGGCGTGTTATTGGTGCTTACCGGTCCCGGAAAGGGCAAGAGCAGTTCTGGCTTTGGCATGGTGGCGCGGGCCCTTGGGCACGGTATGAAAGTGGGCATTGTCCAGTTCATCAAGGGTGCCTTCAGTACCGGCGAACACGCTTTCTTCCGCGACCTGCCCAACGTGGATTACCACGTCATGGGCCAGGGTTATACCTGGGACACCAAGAACCGAGAGCAGGATGTGGAAGCTGCCAACGCCGCCTGGGATGTGGCAGCCGCCATGCTGAAAGACAAAAGCTACGACCTGATCCTTCTGGACGAACTCAACATCGCCCTGAAGTACGACTATATCGACCTGGACCGTGTACTGGACGACCTTCAGGGTCGCCCGGACATGCAGCACGTGGTGGTTACCGGCCGCTCCGCACCCCAGGAGCTGGTGGACCTGGCGGACACGGTGACGGAAATGGGCGTGGTGAAGCACGCCTTCAAGGACCAGGGCATCAAGGCCCAGAAAGGCGTTGAGCTGTAACAGGCCGGACACTCCATGACCACACTGATGATACAGGGCACTACCTCCGACGCCGGCAAGACCACGGTGGTGGCGGCCCTGTGCCGCTGGCTGGCGCGCCAGGGTGTATCGGTGGCGCCGTTCAAGCCCCAGAACATGGCGCTTAACAGTGCAGTCACCGTGGACGGCGGCGAAATTGGCCGCTCCACCGCCCTGCAGGCCCTGGCCTGTGGCCTGGAGCCCCACAGTGATATGAACCCGGTGCTGCTCAAGCCCCAGAGCGACCGGGGCGCCCAGGTGATCCTGCGGGGCAGGGTCCATGGCAATATGGACGCGCTGGATTACCACGCCTACAAGGCCGAGGCGATGGAATCAGTGATGGCCGCCTGGCGAGCCCTGAGCGCCCGGTATGATGTGATTATCGCCGAAGGCGCTGGCAGCCCCGCCGAGATCAACCTGCGCACCAACGACATCGCCAATATGGGCTTCGCCGAAGCGGCGGACTGCCCCGTGCTGCTGGTTGGCGATATCGACAAGGGTGGTGTATTCGCGCAGCTGTTGGGCACCCTGGAACTGGTGTCCGACAGCGAACGGGCCCGCACCAGCGGCTTTATCATCAACCGCTTCCGGGGCGACAAGGCGCTGCTGGAGCCGGGGCTGGACTGGCTCACGGATCGCACCGGCAAGCCCGTACTCGGCGTGCTGCCTTACCTCCATGGCCTGGTGATCGACGCCGAAGACAGCGTGGGTACCAGCGGCAACAGCGACGCCGGCGCGCTGAACGTGGTCGTCCCGGTACTGCCCCGCATCAGCAACCACAACGACTTCGACCCCCTGCGCCTGCACCCCGGCGTGAACCTTCAGTTCATCGGCCCGGACCAGCCCATTCCTCCGGCGGACCTGATTCTGCTGCCCGGCAGCAAAAGCACCCGCCATGATATGGAGTGGCTGCGGTCCCAGGGCTGGCCAGCAGCCATACAGAAACACCTGCGCTATGGCGGCAAGGTGTTTGGTATCTGCGGCGGTTTTCAGATGCTGGGCACAGAGATTGCGGATCCGGAGGGACTGGAGGGCGAGGCCGGCAACACCGACGGCCTGGACCTGCTGGATATGACCACGCGCATGGTGGCGGGCAAGCAACTGAAGGATGTGACCGGCAGGCTCACGATTGGCCCGGACAAAGCTGGTTTCACCGGCTACGAAATGCACAACGGTGTCACTACCGGGCCAGCCCTGGAATCACCAGTGTCGGTGCTGGCTGGCAAGCCGGACGGGGCCATCAGCGGGGATGGTCAGATCGCGGGCACCTACGTTCATGGCATCTTCGATCAACCCGAAGCCTGCAACGCGATTCTGGCCTGGGCAGGCCTGGAGGCCGACACGGCGGTGGCCAGCGCGGCCGTGAATTACCAGCAGCACCGCCAGCAACAGCTGGACCGGTTGGCCGACCTGGTAGAAGACCACCTGGATACGGACTGGCTACGTAACCTACTAAAAACGTAGGTCGGGTTAGCAAAGCGTAACCCGACACCCAAACAGGATTTACAACATCAATGACCGACCACAACCGACCCTTCAATGAAGACGAGCGCAAGGGCCTTTACCGCGCCATATACGAACGCCGGGACGTGCGCTCCCAGTTCCTGCCCGACCCGATCCCGGCAGACGTTCTGGTCCGCCTGCTCAACGCCGCCCACCACGCGCCGTCGGTAGGGTTCATGCAGCCCTGGGACTTCATCGTCATCGACAGCACCGAAGTGCGCCGGTCCGTTCTTGACATCTTCGAGGAAGAAAACCGCAAGGCAGCCGATAATTACACCGGTGAGCGCAACACCCGCTACAGGAACCTGAAACTCCAGGGCATTCTGGATAGCCCCATCAATCTTTGTATTACCTGCGACCGGAGCCGTGGCGGTACCCATGTACTGGGCCGCAACTCGATCGTGGAAACCGACCTGTTCAGCACCTGCCTGGCGGTCCAGAATCTGTGGCTGGCCGCCCGGGCCGAAGGCATAGGCGTGGGCTGGGTCAGCATTTTGGATCAGCACAAGCTGGCCGGCACGTTGCAGCTGCCGGAGCAGGTGTATCCACTGGCTTATCTGTGCCTCGGGTATGTCAGCGAATTCCTGGATCAGCCGGAACTGCAGGCCAAAGGCTGGCGCTCACGGTTACCCCTTGAAGAACTGGTTCATGGCAACGGCTGGGGCCAGCCTATCGACAACGCACCGCTGAGCGCGGTGATCAAAACCCGGCAGCAGGACTGAACGGGCCTGAAGCGCCGCTCCCGTGGGGTGGGTCACGCCCCGTTGGCAAGGCCCAGTAACAACACCAGTTCGGCGAACACCACGCTGGCACCCAGGGTGTCACCGGTGTAACCCCCCAGCTGTTTTTTCAGGTACAGGCCCCAGGCTGCAGCGACACCGGCGGTGGCCAAGACACTCCAGAGCAGGATATTGAACGCGAGCCCCGCAAGCAGTGCTGCTGTAACAGCGGTAAATGCAGCGGCGTACACTAGCCGGGTGCGGGAGAAATCATCCGCCACCGGTTTGCTCTTGCTCTTGTCCGGATCGGTGACGTACGGCAGGAACGCCATGATCAGCAACGGGGCAAGCCGCGCCACCATGGGTGCCAGCAGCAGCGCCAGCCACACCAGCGGGGACTCGGCCAACAAGGCCACTTTCAGCGCCAGCGCAATAATCAGCGCAACGGTGCCGTAGGTGCCGATGCGGCTGTCTTTCATCATCCTCAGCCGGGCTTCCAGCGTGTAGCCGCCGCCAAGCGCATCCACGCTGTCTGCCAACCCATCCTCATGAAAGGCCCCGGTAATCCACAGGTGAAAGCCGGTGACAAGAACCAGACACACCAGCGGGCTCCAGAAAGAAGCAAGTGCCAGGTAAAGCCCGGCGTACATCCCCCCAAGCAACAGACCGACCAGCGGAAAGTAAACCGCACTCTGGTTCATCAATCGATCGGAGTAATCAATGCGAACCAGCATGGGGATGCGGCTCAGAAATCCGACGGCCAGCCAGAAGGCCTGCCATTCTCTGCTGATGATCTGCTTCATGGTTGCTGGGCTTTTGGCTCTTGATTGGACGGCGGGAGTCATTGGGGTGCCAGTGTAACACTGCGGCAACTGTGTGCCTCCACATACAGGGCAGCCTGTACCGGTTCTTTGCCGGCTTGCTCACTGTTGCTCACGCATCCAGCGGACTGCTGATCCCCCGCTCATGGGTGCCCACCACATGGGTGTAGATCTGTGTGGTGGAAATGTCGTTGTGCCCCAGCAACTCCTGAATACTGCGAATATCGGTGCCGCGCTTCAAAAGGTTGGTGGCAAAACTGTGGCGAAAGGTGTGGCAGCTGGCTTTCTTGCGGATACCGGTGGCGCGAATGGCGTCGTTCACCGCACGGCGAACCTGCTGCTCACCAATGTGATGGCGGCGACGAATGCCCGAGCGCGGATCAACCGACAGCCGCAGTGCCGGAAACACATATTGCCAAGCGGGACTGCGGGCCGCACCGGGGTACTTTTTGTTCAATGCCTGGGGCATGTAAACCTCACCGAAGCCGTCCTCCAGGTCTTGTTGGTGAATCGCGAGAGCGTACTCCACCTGGTTTTTCAGGCTCTCACAAATGGAGGCGGGCAAGATCGTGCGTCGCCACTTGTCGCCCTTGGTTTCACGCACAAACAGGCAGGGTTCAGCAAAATCCACATCCTGAACCCGCAAACGCGCGGCCTCCATAACCCGCAAACCAGAGCCGTACATCAGGCTGGCGACCAGCCGATTGGTGCCCTGCATATTCGATAGAACAGACATGGCTTCCTCATGACTGAAAACCGTCGGCAGCTTGCGGCCCCGGGAGGTATTGATGAACTGAAGCTCGCCCAGCTCTCTGCCGAGAAACTGGTGATACATGAAAACCACCGCATTCAGCGCTGTTTTCTGCGTGTTCACCGCCACGTTGCGGTTATTCGCCAGATGGCTCAGCCAGGCGTTTACCTCTTCCGCCCCCATGGATTCCGGATGACGTTTGTCGTGGAACCGAATAAATTCACGCACCCAGTTGCAGTAGGTTTTCTCGGTGCGATAGGCCAGGTGCCGGGCGCGAATGAATGCGCGGAAGCGGTCCATAAAGCGAGTCGGGATAGCTGGCAGTGGGACTGGAATGTCATCCATGAATACAAGTCCTGTTTAGTGCTGTATATCCGTACAGTTTATGTGGGGCTTATGGCATTGGCAACTGGAAAAATGATCATTGCGACCATGAACTGGGTGAGTTTGTAGAAAACCGTAAATGTTCTATAAATATCAGTTGGATGGAAGGGTGGTCGAAAAAGTGGATAGTGGTCTTTGTGATCATTTTTGTTTGGGATGGCTGTCAGGAACACGGCCAGAACTTATTGACCTGACGGGATTTTCTACATAGTTTTGGGGAACTGTTGAATTGAAATATGAGTCGTGGGAAAAGTGATCATTCAGACTCATATACAAATGTTAGTCATTTAGGAGGTATCGTGGCTATAGAGTCACCACTTTTTCAAAGCGCCATGGAATTGCTTGGACATTCCATTTCCCACTATAACGGGAATAAAGAACTAGATAGAAAGCTTGTGATACTTCATTTAGCGAACGCAGTGGAGTTGATACTTAAAGATCTAGTCCTAGATGCAGGGAAATCCATCTACAAAAATCCTAAAGAAACGATCACTATCCAAGGTTGCTTGAGTGCACTGGAGGACGCTAAAGTTGATCTTCCGTACTTGAACAAAATTGAATTGTTGATAGATGAAAGAAACGCTCTACAGCATAGGTTCGGCTCTCCAAATGAGCTTACAGCAATATTTTATATGAATATTGCTAAAGAATTTTTCAAATCGGTTTTGCGCAAACATTACGGCCAAGACTATGATGAGTTGTTATCTCAATTTGCGGATGAAACAGATCTTGTAGCATTTAGGCTAGGAGAGCCTGGTAATGACAAAGAACTTGAAAAATTGCAAGAGTTGGCAAAATTGCATCCACTTGGGGCATTGCTTTCTGCTTGGACATACTTTGAAAAGTATCTGGATGAATTTATAAATGGGCTTGACTTAAAAGTTAGAAACCACCGTCCGTTTGCAATGGTTCTAGCCTCTGGAAACACGAGGCACTACGGTATTGATATCCCCAAAGAGCTCAGCAATAAAATTAACGAGATGCGCAAAATTAGGAATATGTCAGCCCATGGAAAAGCTGAGCCAACTTTTGGTCAAGTTAAGGAGACCATTGATACTATTGAATCACTTGAAAAATACCTTAACTCCTTAGATCCCGCCGAGGTCAAAGCACGTTCAGAAAAAGAACAGAAGTTACACTGGGAAAGAATGAGAGATGCAGATGAGATGGGTGAGCTGCTTAGAATGAAAGCAATTGCAGAAGCCGAAGCTGAAGAGATGAAAAATGACTAACAATGCCAGTCAGAGGGACCAAAAAACCGTCGCTGCGCTATGGTTTTTCGGCCCCTGCTGGCGACGTTAGCACCTCAGGTCCGACGGCTGTCGTTCACGTCGTCCGCAAGCCAAGCCTTGATCAGTGATTGATAGGGCATGTCCCGCTTGTTGGCTTCGATTTTGATCCGATCAAGCAAGGTTTCCGGCAACCGGAGTGAGATCGTCTTGGTTGAGGGTTTCAGCTT